>Ga0187860_1000498_pt1 | contig 37964 bp, 42 predicted proteins | sample June2016WEW_10_4_FD_132981 | JGI IMG/M metagenome (GOLD analysis project Ga0187860, IMG submission 132981) | Peatland microbial communities from SPRUCE experiment site at the Marcell Experimental Forest, Minnesota, USA - June2016WEW_10_40 | ecosystem: Environmental > Terrestrial > Soil >...
AGCGACCACAAATCCGACAGCCGGTTTTCGATCGGGGTGCCACTGAGGGCGACGCGGTGACGGCAGGGTAGTTCCTTGACCGCCCGGCTCTGCCGCGCGCCGGCGTTCTTGATCGCCTGGGCTTCATCGAGAATAACGAGGTTCCACGTCGTTGCCTTGAGCCAGGCCAGCCGAACAGCCATCGAGTAACTGGTGATGACGAGGTCTTTGCCACCCAGCGCCTCCGCCGGGCTTTTGGCCGCGGCCGCAAGTTCTTCATTGGGCGTTTCCGACGGATGAGCGTAAAAGACGCGAAGGGTCGGCGCGAACTTCTGGATTTCACTTCTCCAATTGGCGATAAGCGAGGCGGGCACGATGAGCAGGCTCGGCGCATTGGCATCGGCGTTGCTCGACGCCGCGCGGGCACGCTTGAGCACCAGCAACAGGGAAAGCACCTGAATGGTCTTGCCCAAGCCCATGTCGTCGGCCAGGCAGGCGCCGAGTCCCAATTTATTCATGAACCAGAGCCAATGTGCCCCTTGCCGTTGATACGGACGCAACTGTGCCTGCAAATCGGCGCCCGGGTCGGATTCGCCGGAAACACCCGGTTGCTGCATCTGGTCCAGCACCTCTTTGAGTGCGCCGCCCGCCGCCACGCTCGACCAATCCGCCCGCGCCGCCTCGGCCTCCGGCTGGCTCGACTGGCCCGGACTGAAGCCCGACAACAGCCGCAAACCTTCCAGCAGAGGCAAGCCGTCCGGCCCGGCGTCGGACTGGACTTTTTTCCAGTGATCGAGGACCTGTTGCAACTTCTTCTTGTCCACTTCGACCCATTTGCCCTTGAGCAGAACCAACCCGCCGGTGGATTGCAGAATCGCGTTAATCTCCGATTCCGTCAGCGATTCGCCCTCCAGCGACAAATTCACCTGGAAATCCAGCAGGCTCTCCTTGCCCAGCAGGTTTCCCTTGGCCTCGCCGATTCGCACGCTGACTTGCGGACGCGGCGGACGGCCTGCCTTCCACCAATCCGGGATGCGGACGACCAGGCCGCTTTGCTCAAAGAGGGGGATGTTCTGCAAGAACGCGAAGGCTTGATCCGGCCGCCAAACCTGTGGATGAAAGATGGCGCGCGAATCCAGCAATTCACGCGCCAGTTTGCTCTGTTCGGCCGCGCGTTGCACGGGCGAAAGCAACGCTGCCAGCGCCGCCCGGTTTTTGGCCCCGGCGTATTCCTCCAGCGCCCGGCCCAGCGGCACATGCTGCACCTTGCCCTGCTCGGAAACGCGATTCGTATAGGTCGCCAGAAAGGCAAACGGATGCGCCGGATTGCGCTTGTTCTCCGCGAGATGAAACGTGACGCGCCCCACCGCGTTCCACGTCGGATTGCAGTTCTTCAGGTACGCGGCGCCGCCGCCCGGCGTCTGGCCGATGGCCGTGTGAACGTATGCATCCAACTCATCCCATAGTCGCCCCAGACCGGCACTGTTCAGATATTCCAGCCCCGTCATCGGCGGCGACGACTCCGCCATCGCGGTCAACTCCGTCTCCGCCGGCTTGGAAATGACGATAGTGGACGCATTTTCTAGATTTGGATTATGGCACAGAGCGGCGAAAAGCCGTTGGGCGAATCCGCGCCAGAAGACGAATGTCGGCGGCAATGGTTCATGCAGAAACTCCGAGGCCAGCATTTCCAACCCGCGCACTGTGGAAACCGAGAACGCTTCGGCCAGGCGCGCCACGGTTGCCTGGCTCAGTTTTGGCTCCGTCTGATCGTCGGGTTGGACAAATAAATGCCCTCCCGGGGATAACGCAATGGAAAGAGACATCGCTCTGGAAAGCGTCGTGGATTGAATGGGACGGCGCAACACATTTTGCACCTCTGAGTTTCTCGGAGACCGGCTGAGGTCGTTTAGCGGCACCTATTACGCCCTTGCCAGCAATGGGGACAAAAAGGGGACATGATCCGGGTTGTTCAATCTGCCGTGCCTCCTTCCAACCGGAAGGATGTGCCCCAGAAATGCCTCAATTGCCTCAATCGCCCCTCCAGGAAACGGCGAAATGAATCCGGCGAATAGCAGGCACGATTCGGCGGGCCACACAGCACCAGTTCTTGCCACATCGCGCCGCATTTCATCGGTGCGATTCTCGCTCACGCCCATGCCCGCATCCGCTGACGCCCGCGCAGCTATGCGAATTGGATGCGCTCTTCCCGCCGCCGTCGGACCCGCATCCGCTCCAAATGCTTTGACGCTCTCTGCTTTCATCTGTTCTTTTCGTCCGCCTTCTGGCTGATCCATAACCGGGAGAGACGGAACACGTCAACGAACGGATTCTCGGTGTTCCAATCCGCGACCTCGCTCAATGGCAAGGCAAAGCGGCGATGCCGATCAGTAATACGTTGAGACGCCTTCGATTTCCGGAAGATTTGCGACCGCAGCCCGCATGACATCCTCTCCCAAGTGGGTGTACACGTCGGAAATGGCTATGGAAAGATGCCCTGCGATTCTCCGGGCGATAGCCTCCGGGATGTTCGCACGCTTCAACATGGTCGTGTGATTATGACGGAGGCAATGAAACGACAGTGGCAGGTACTTTTCCGCCCCTTCCCGACGGACACCTCTTACTTTGCCCTTGGGCGCCCGGACTCCCGCTTTCACGAGCATGTCAACGAAACTCTGGCTGACGATTGACCTCTCGCCAGCCATCATATGTCTATACGCCCGCGGGAAGAGGGGTTGGTCTGGATTTTCCGGGAATCTCATCCGTTGGAAATAGCATGCGAGCGGAGGCGGGATAGGCTTTGGCTGAAAGTCCATGGTTTTCTTGACGCTCGCCCGAATGAAATGGGTTGCCATATCCAAGTCACGAAAAACAAGCCGGCAAATATCTCCGAGTCGAAGGCCGGTGTAGATTGCGACCATGATCATGCCGAACCATTCCGGGTCGGCCATTGCGCAAACTCGCTTTAATTCTTCATCCGTAAATGGCCTTCGTGGCGAATTTTGCGGGCGTGGCGGCATTTGAATCAACCGCGCCACATTGCGACGCAACGCTTTCCGATTCACGGCCGTTTGGAACAAGGCGCCGAGCGTACCCAGATAATAGCGAATGGTGACGCCGGATAAGCCTGCAGCCAGTAACGATGCCTTGAATTGACCAATGTCATCTGCCGTGACTTCCCAGATCTCGATGGTGGATCTTCTCCTTTTGGCTAGAGCCTCTTCAAGTCTGTCGATAGCCAACCGCTGTCCGTCACGGCATGTTTCTGAGCCGCAATGTTGCGCATGAAGAGACTTGAGGTAATCTATCGCCGAGATCTGTGGCCTCTGCCGACCGTTCACCGCTTTGGAAATCGTACGCGTCGTCGTTGCGACATCCAAGAGCGCAGCGGGCGGCCCCTTTTTCCCGGCTGTGCTCGCCTTTGAGGCTGCGAGGGCCTCAATATTTGACTGGCCGCCGGAATCCTCTTTTACTTGCGGGATGGCATGTTGCATTTGAGCGGTCGTGGTTCTGCTTGAGAAGCGGAGGGTTGTCTGCCGTTGTGCCATAGATTACGTGTGTTCCGCAGGTTAGTGGCATGTGAGGTGACGAAGCAGGCTGCTTCCAGCCATAGATGAAGATTCCAGTCCTTGTTGCTACGCGACGGTTTGAGCACGTGCAGGAATGTTGAATCGTGCTTCATTCGGCACTCCGCGCCGGATCGTCGATAATCTGAGGGATTGCCTGAACAGCGTCCAGCATAACCTTTTCTCCGAGATGGGTGTAAATATCGGAGATCACAATTGATTTATGACCGGCAATTCTCCTCGCAATGGCTTCAGCGACATTCGCTTTTTTCATCATGGTGGTGAAATTATGTCTGAAGCAGTGAAATGAAAGTGGAGCGTATTTTTCACCCCCCTCGCGTTTGCAAATGCGCCCGCCATCCGCTGCCGGCCGAACCCCGGCACAGATGAGCAACCTGGCGAACTCATCACTAATCCTGCTGATGGACCTGCAGCCGGTCATCGCCCATCTGTACGCCCGGGGAAAAAGGGGCGTGTCGAGGTCTTGTGGTCGGTCTCGAGATTTGAAGTACCGCATCAGGACAAGAGGCATTGGTTTAGGTTCGAAACTTCTTGTTTTTCTCACGGCAGCCCTGATATGGCCGGTCAAAAGATCGATGTCGCGATGCACAAGCCGGCTGATGTCGCCAAGGCGCAAACCGGTGTATAGCGCCACGAGCATCATGCCGCGCCATTCAGCATCAGCGACAGCGAACGTGGCCCGGATCTCTTGGTCCGTGAACGGTCTTCGCGGGGAGTTCTTTGGCCGTGCTGGCCTGTTGACTTGGCTCACGACATTGTCATCAACAACGCCGCGTTTCACCGCGGTCTGAAATAGTGACCCGAGGGCCTGCATATACGTGCGAACGGTGGAGTTTCCCCGGCCTAAGTCGAGCAGGTGCGCTTTGAAATAACCTATATCATCCCCGGTTACGTCCGCCAAATCCACATCGTCTCTGGATCTTTCATCGAGGACGCGTTTGAAGGCCGCGATTACGCAGCGTTTGATTTGGTAGTATACGTCCGACCCGGTATGTTCCCCCAGCATCCCGTGCAGGTATGGAATTGCCGGAGTTGGGGACCGGCGCTTCCGGTTGACGGCCTTGCAAATCGCTTCAGCTGTCTCAAGGCACTCGCTGATGGGCACAGGTTTTCCGCCGCTGGCATCGACGAGCAATTGTGAGTGATGCGACATCAAGGCGGCGGCGTCTTTATCCTTTGTTTTTGCGCTGACATTGGCTTGGCTTCCGTCAAAGCGACGGAGCACGATGTGGTGATAGGGTGATCGGGTGGGTTTCCTTGTCGTTCCCATATTGAGTTCCTTTCGGTGTGTTGATGTTCATCAGGAAGGGAGAGCTACGCGCGCGCTCGTTTTGCGTGCAAAAAACGTTGAAGAAAAAGTCACAACATCCACCCCTGTTTGGCCGTGTCCGCCGGCGTCCGCTCTCCAAGGCGCGGGAGCGTTTCCTGGGGGCCTCTGCTCTGCAGTGCAAAAAGCAGCCCAAGCATTGGCTGAACTGACGGGGTTTGATATCGAGATACGATTCAACAGCCATCGGAAGAGCGGAGGCGCTTATCTCAAGGGCATTGACGGCACCATTGGCATTGGAGCCCGCCAAGCATCCGCCACGGAAAAAGTCACCTGCGACGTCTATTGCGCAAAAGAGCATCTTCGCAATTCCAAGCTGGCCAATTTTGAGACCCACAGTTACAGGACTTTCCGCAGCCTGAACGCCGCTCTTCGGTGGTTGAAGTCGCACGTCTGCCTACCACAGCACGCATGATTTATCGGTGCCAGCCATTCGATTTGAACGATCGTGCCCTCATTGAGCGCGCGTTAAAAACAGGCCGACCAGTGCACGTGGCCAAAGCGCTTGAGGCCGCCATGGAGGGCTTTCGCCAGCGATTGAAAAGGCTGCCACCTCCTCCAGTCATCAATGGTGAACTTGTCATCAGGATCATTGAGCCCTCCAATTATTTCGACAAGTTCGTCATCGACCATGTAATCCAGGAAGTTTGCAATGCCACCGGCATGGGAGTTGCGCTTCACAAAGCACCCGCAACGCCTGGCCACAAGCAACCCGCCAGTCCCGAAGTGGAATTCACCAGTTCAAGTGACGGAGAGGAGGCGGTGACCGAGTGAAGGAGCGAACCGTCCAGAAAAATGGGAAAACCGTACCGGCGCGAATGCTGGAGAACGCCGACATTCTTGCCATACAGGTCGGAAAACCGGCACCCAACCATTGGGGAAAATTCGCTGCCGTGACGAAAATCATTCGCCGAGGCGTTTCCCCATCCGGCGCGCAACACATCGAGTATTTCACCGAGGAAGAAGGTCCCGGCAAGGCCTGGATCAGCAATTCCGTCTGCGCAAACAGGCTGATTTTGACCGCTCCAATCACAGGGCTGTTCTCATTCGAGGAGTGCGAAGCGCTGGAGAAGGAGATGAACGCTTGATCCATATCAGCCAGCAAAAGAAGGACCAGGTGTATCAGGAGGCCCGCAGACTCCTCATCAAGACGTATGGGGACGACAAAGCGGATGGTGGCTCTTGTTTGTATTGGTCCAAGATCGCCATCAATCTGCTGGCGTCCATGGGACTGCGCGCCATTTTGCAAGCAGGAGACCTTCAGTGGCAAATGGTGCCGCACGAGTTGGATGACGGGGTCAGCTCCACGCATTTTTCCTACATGTGGTCCGACAAACGGGACATGATCTTTAACCCATCCGGAGAGCTGCCGGAAATTCACGTCTGGGTGGGGCTGCCCGAGCAAAATGAGATTGTGGATTTCTCGACCGGAGGCTTCAAGAAACGGGCTATTGAGCATCACGGGCTGCCCTGGCTTGGCCCCGATCCGCCCCTTTACCTGTGGGGGCCTCCCCCAGATAGAACCATTTATCATCCCTTCCTGGAAGCTACTCTCTTTGCCAAGAAGCTGATCGATTACCACTGCTGATTCACGCCACCTGAGACGCCTGAACCAGCGTTTGCGCCGGGGCACAATTCACCCACGGCATATTACAAACCGATACGAAGAGAGTTTTTAATAAGATGGCATAACGTTGTTTGTTTAGTTTAGAGCAATCCTGCTCGCTTTTCAACCAGCCCAAGCTAAAATGGCGCCCAAATGCCGGACGAGACGGAAGAGAATACGAGCAGGGCAAAGCCGCGACGGCCCAAAGCGCCGCCGCATCCCCTACTCGAAGAGTTCTATCAGCAACTTGCCATCTCGAGCTCCAAGTACACGCTGCGCAACTACACGCAGGCCATAGCCGATTTTTCCATTTGGCACGAAGAAAGATGGGGCGGTCCTCCCAACTGGCTTGAGATCACACGCGACACGTTCCGGGCCTATCTTCTCAGCCCTCACACCAGCAAGCGCGAAACGTCAGTCATCCGGCTTCGTTTTGCGGCTCTGCGCGCCTTCTACCGGTGGCTGATCAACACCCGCAAGTTGGAAGATTCGCCTATGGAAGGAATCAGACCGGGCAAACTTGGCCAGCCGCTGCCAACTATCTTCACACAACAACAATTAGAGCGGTTGGAGGCTGCGCCCGGAGCATCATTACGGAAAGAAAGGGCAAAGGGTGAAAAGGTTCAGCAATTGGAAAACATTCGAATTTGCCGGGACATCGCTGTGTTCAAAACCCTCGATTGCTGTGGTCTTCGCATCAGCGAGGTGTGCGGCCTGGCTGCTCAAGACCTTAGGGCCGACCATACGCCGCCCGTCATCGACGTAAAGGGAAAAGGACGGAAGGAACGCACGATTCCCATCGGCGAACCTGCCCTGGATGCCATCTTGCACTACTGGAGCCTCCTCCCAAAGGCGCCCACGAAGGAGGAACCTGTCTTTCTCGTCGGGACCAGCCTCGATAAGCCGCTTTCTCCAAGAGCCTTTCAGTACCGGGTGGTGAAATGGCTGGCCGCGGCGGACGTCCAAGCTCCTCTACCTAAAGACCCAAAAGAACGAGCGGCCAAAAAGAAGGAGCCACGCCTCAGCGCCCACAAAATGCGTCACACTTTTGCCACCCGCGCACTCGATGCCGGAGTAGGGCTGTTGACCATCAAGAAACTCCTGGGACACGCCAACCTGACTACAACCGAGAAGTACACACATCTCACGACCCAGAAGATTTTGCCTATCTACAAAAAGGCACACCCCCGCGCTTAACACGCAAAAAGTGGAATGCCAGTCGGCTTATTTGGCGGAAAGTGGAAAATCTCACCGCGCCACTGGCTTTAATAACCGTTCCTGAGGAAAAGGAGTCGTCAGAGATCGTGTAAACTGGCATGAAGGGAAATTGGAACAACCCCAGAACTGCCGGCCGTCCCGTGACGACGTACGCATCATCACTCGCCCCACATGGCAAACCGGGCAGCGTTCAGCATCCTCCTGGCGCTGGTGCAGGTCCGCTACATGCTGCCGTGTCCGGAAGAAGTTCGCCTTGTTTTCACGGAGCCGGCGCGCGGCCTCGACCACCTGCGGGTCCGCCAGACGCCTCGATTGAAAGCTCTCAACATAGCCGGCCAGCCCGGAGGACAGGACATTGGAGGGCATCGAATTGGCAAAAGCCGAGTTGCCCACGAAGAAGACGACCGGCACAAACGCCGATTCGGGCAGGTTCAGAAATTCAGCCATCGCCTTGACGTGGCCGTAATTCTGCCGCAACGGGTTGCGGAACGCATGAAAGCCGCCGCTTGAAAAGTGGAACCACTGGGCCGCATTGGCGTCGCCATGAATCAGGCCGTTGAAGTTCTTGACCTCGACCACAAAAATGCCGAAGACGGAGCAGACGATCAAATCAATTTGGGTAGTGCCATTTGGAACTGGAAGAATCACATTTTCTACCAGGCAGTAGATGGAATTATCCAGCACGCTTCGCAAGCCAATCGATGTAGCCTTTTCACCTAGCCACCCGTTCAGCATTTTGTGCATGACACTAATATATAGCACGTCTCAAGCCAACTACTACATTTTTATTTGGCCGAGATCGAATTTTAACCGATATTATAAGCATGAAGAAGATCATCACCCCGGGCGTGAAGGAAGAATCCGAACTCGTTTGCGATGTGACCGCCCAGCCCGCCGTGGCCAAACTGCGCATGGAGTTTGGGTACGGCTCAGGACGGGACATGGATGTCCTCGATGTCGACCTCTGCGACCAAGTCGCCGAGGATGTGCTAAAACTCCTGCAGAGCAAGTACCCCCAATTTCAGCCCAAACAGATTGAAACGTGACCAGCAATTGACACACCCTGCCACTACAATTGGGCATGAGAAGCACGATTTTGACCCTGCTCGCATGCCTTCCCTTGGTGGCGACCGGGGAGACGCAACCTGCCAGCCTGCAGCCCGCCATTCAAAAGGGCTTGGACCTCTTCATTCCACATGTTCTGCAGCGAAGGGATACCCCCCAAGGCGTCACTTTGCAGGATTTCAAAGCTGGAAGCCCGGTGCCTGTGTACATCCTCACTCAGGATGTCATTTCCAACTACACCGTAACCAAAACCGTCACCAACCTTGCGGTCTTCGCCTATGCCTGGCGTGTTCCCGTGTCCCTGCAAGGCCGCGCCATCGGGTTCCTCGAAGTGGGAATGGACGAGAGCAATCAATGCTCCGCGACCGCATTCGGGTTCCAGCCCATGGCCGTCGCCTGGGCCAAGGTATGCGAGGCATGGCCCGCGCCGAAGTACCACCCTATGCTCCTGCAGGCGGAATGCCGCATGGACGTGCTTTACACGGTGCCGGAAGTTTCTGCAAGCAACCTCACTTTCCTCGGTCCCTACTTTAATGCGGACGGGCACCTGGCCAACGGCTACGACGTCAAGGCGCTGACCGAAGCCAAGGACATCATGCCGCGCATTGCCGGCTGCTACCACGGCGCGCGGTAAATCCGGTCCAAACAGAAGTCGAATTGAAATCCGACTATGTCAAAGAAACAAGGGAAACGCTGCAGCAGGCAGGCGTCCCATTCACCGACAACGGCCACGAGATTATCGTCACAAGGCCGCGCTATTCGTTAAAGCTCACAAACAACTACACGTACGGCCTCGACGTGGAAATGGCCGTATCCCGGAAAATTTGCTTTTCAGTAAACAGTTTGGACCTCGCAGGTTTAAAGGCCCTGGACACGCTCTGTGAAGTGGCCCATCTCCTGCGCCCGCTCAATCCCAAGTGGTGCGGAACTCAAACCGTGCTCCTTCTCGGCAAGAAGCCCGGAGACCCCGTTTTGGGCTATGCGCTGGGATCCCACGACCCTAAACCACTCGCAGTGCTGGACCGGCCTCAAAGCGTCAATTCCTTGCACAAATGCGAGGTTGTTCATCGCTTTGCCGCGGATGACAACCCCGTGGAAATAGCTAAATACTTGCGAGCCCGGTACGGCGCGGCCCAGCCTCCTGCTTCATGGGAGGATTTTGTCGACACCTGGAACCGCACGCACAGCCGAACCGTCGGCCTGCAGCTCAACTGCGGCCCGTCCTACATCTATGCCGGAATGAGCGTCACCTTCCAGCACGTTGGACAGGACCTTTTTCTTGAAGTCTCCCGGCCCGTTCCCTGGAACCACTTTCCACAGTTGATGCTGCTCCTGCAAACCATCCAGGAAACCGCGAATCAAATGGGGTTCAAGCTGTCGGTGCCTCCTCCAAAGAAGCCTTAAACTGCGGGTGGCCCTGGACGCGCCACTCACCAACCTGTAAAATGGGGTATGAGGGATCATTTTCGTATTGGTGCCGTTGCGCTGTGGCTTGCTTCGACCAGCCTTGCGTACGGCCAGGTTGATATCAACCAAGTCACCCAAAACATCCGGGACCAATGCTCGGCAGCAGGGCTGAAGGCCAGCAGCGGGTCCATCCACGTCAACCCCGATGGCACTCTTGAAGTCACAGCGACTGTTGAAGGGGTAATTTACCTGAACTGCGGCGGGGCTGTCACGCACCGAGCGGTCATCACCGTCGGCCACATCCACCTGCCCGGCAAAATCCAGCAGCTGGCTGTCGGAGAGATCCCGGCTAAAGGGATCGCCGCCCGAGCTCAAGCCCTGAGCATGGCCTATCCTTTCTCGGAACGGCAGTCCAAAGCGAATCTTATAGTGGCGGACCAAGGCACACCCAACCTGATGCCACAAGCCGAAGCAGCCATCGCGCAGAATTACCAAGGTCCTAAGCTCGTGGGCAACCCGAGCATTTCGGTATACAGCAATTACGCGGAATGGCAGGCTTATCTTACCCCTGATGATCCCATGAAACTTTCCAAGGGCTGCGTGTTCTGCTCGCAGGGCAGCGCGTGGTTATCCACGGAAGGGCCGCCAACGCCGGCGGGGGATGGCAGGTTAATCTGCATGGAGCTTGGTGCCTCCTGCCAAACGAAGCGGACTTTTTGAGAAATACAGTCAGACAACAACAAAGATGAGCAAAACCTATTTCACGGCCGACCCACATTTTCATCATAGAAACATCATCGAGTACTGTGACCGGCCCTTTGCCACCGTGGAAGAGATGAACACTGCCCTCCTGGACAACATCAATACGCTGGTCCATCCGGACGACACCCTCTATCTTGTCGGCGACATCGTTTACGGGCACCCGGCCCGAGTGACGCTGGCCATGGCTGAGGAGACCATCAAGAAAATCCGGTGCCGCAATCTGATCCTGATCCCTGGTAGCCACGATGAGGATTTCGCCGTCAAGCTGCCGCATCTCTTCAAGGCTGTCAGCCCCCTACTCGACATCAAAGTTCACGGGCAGGGCATCACGCTCTGCCATTATTCGATGCGCAGTTGGAAAAGCTCCCACCACGGCACCTGGAGCCTTTTCGGCCACCACCACGGTCGGCTGCCGGTGGATGAAGCCACCCTGGCCATGGACGTGGGCGTTGACCCGAATAACTACCGGCCACTTTCCTTTGAGGAAGTCAGGGCGCACATGGCCGCCAAGAAGTTTGTGCCCATCGCCCGCCGCAGTAAGCCTCAGCGCCAGACGTGAAGCTTGGCGGTCGCGCGTCTTCGAGCCCTTCTTTACGACCCATGCCGAGAACAACGGGCTTGGGCTGACGCTCTGCTCCAGGATCATCAGCCAGGCCAAGGGCCACGTACAGATCGAATCCCTCGAAGGAGTCGGCACCCTGGTGACGTTCGAAGTACCTCGCTATTATCTCTAGTTCCACTGTAGTAGATAGCCGATTGACACCTTGCCTCTTGTGTTATAGAATGTCTTGTAGATGCGCAGTAGTTGTCTAGGAGTTGAGCACTCCTTCAACTGCCACCTGTCCACAGGAGATGTATAACATGAAGATGCACAAGTTATCCGCGCTCGCAATCGCCGCCGTTTTGGCGGGAACCGCCACGCACGGCAACCCGCTCCTGATTCAGGATGTTTCCGACTGGAACAACGCGGAAGAGGTCAACGTCAACCTGTCTTACGCCGGGTACAACGGCGGGGTCTATGCCGGGATCCATACGTTGCAGGTCACGGCGAACGAGCAAACTTTTAACGCTCAGGGCTTCTGCAGCGACCCCTATCATGCGAGCGCGTCCGGCACCTACGCTGCCGACACCGTGGCCCTTTCCGACGCGCCCAAGTCGCCCGGTCCCATGAGCCCCCAAGCCGCCCACCAGGTTGAAGACTTGTGGGCCATGTACTTCAATTCGGCCCTCACTTCCAGCAGCGCGGCCGGTGGACTTCAGCTCGCCATTTGGGAAGTAGTTTCAGCAAGCATTGACAACGGCAATGGGTTTTCCTGGCCGATGGCCAGGTGACGGTCGACAAACCCTACAATGAGTACTTCCTTCTCCGCGCTGCTTTCATGCGATACCAAGGCAGACCAAATATTGTGAACTTGCAAGAACAGACGATCGTGATCATCGGCCCGCGGTACCGGGTTGGCCAACCCGGTGTCCGGACCATCAACACGACCAGCCACAATATCGGTGACTGGCAGAGCGATTTATCCCCGTTCAAGCTTGGACCAAACATCCTCTGGGATGGTCGCACGTCTCAAAAAATGGAAAATTCTTGGCAATTCAGCAAAGTCTACAAAGCCCATCTGGGGCCAGACGGGAAGCCAAATGCCACCTGGTGGGAATGGTCCAGCGCGGGGTTTGCCAATCCGAAGGCAGTCAGATACCCTATGGGACGCGGTGCCAAACCGGAAGGAAGCTGGTGGAAGAACCAGATGCTCGGCTACATCGACGCCCGGAAGCAAATCTACTTTCCGCTATACCGGGATTCGGTGAAAACGACTGAGGGATGGAAACGGCTACAGGCGATCTACCGGAAATTAGTTTCCGCGCAAAGGAACAATGCAAGAATAAACCTTTGGGATTTCGACGCCTACAACCACCACGGAAATGGATTATCGCTGAAGCAGGTTCTCAACAATCCTCATGCGATAATGGGACATGCTTTTGTGGTAGCTGCGATGTTAATTTACGGAGAAGATATTGAACCCGACTCCTTACCAGACTGAAACTATGAAAAAATGGATTGCGATCATTGCCCTGCTCTCCCCTGCCCTCCTCCAAGCTGGGGTCGTTTTTACGTACAACAATGTCAACATCTCCACGGGCACCCTGACACTTTTCCGCCTCGACACCGCCGGCGGATTTGAATTGATCCAGGGCGAATCCAAGAACGACGCGACGGTGGCAGTCACCAACCACGTTTGCGGTGATGGAGTAGATGTTCAACCGTTTCTGGCGGACCTGAAACAACTGTCGCAAGATCGTTGGCTCATTGACGGAAAACCACCGCAGAAGGATCCGAGGCGCGTGGAAGCCGGCGACATGCTTACAGTCATTCTCGGCACGTATAACGACAACTTTGTGGAACTGAGGCCGTTGACCGGATACACCAACGTCGTCGGCCGGTTTGATCAGCTCATCCAAAAACTCGCCAAGCGGAACAAGTGCAACCAGGGCGCGGGGATTCTTTACACTACTCGCTATGTCGGCACCTTTAACGAACAACCAGCTGTGCTGACCGATCCTTATGCCGTTATTGGTCTGCCCTGGCTCAACCACGTCTTCACTTCAGACGAGTATGACGCCATGCGTAAAGGTGGAGAGATGCAAAAGCTTACCTATTCGCTCAAGGACCGCGTTGTCGCCATCACCGAAATGATGAAGATGGTCAGCACAAACGGTCAGACCACCCTCCAGGACATCCACTGATTAGAACGGCGACGGATCAATCGCAACAGGCGCGACGGCGGCCACTTCGGGCTTGGGAGCGGCCGGCTCATTTCGTACGGTAGGCATGATGTCGGGCACCGCGGTAGCCAAGGCGCCCCAGACTTGCTTGAGGTCCTCGTAGGAGTCGCTCTCAATCATCAGGCGGTCCGGGTACTGATCCCATTTGTCCGCCAGCTTGCAGGTCACCAAGCTGTCCGAGAGGACAATGTCCCCTTTGGATTTGAAGGTGTGCTCCTGCTTGTAAGGGTTGCGGCTGTAACTGCCGTAGTTCAGCAGCGTCCGTCCCTGCGGAGTTCGAAGAATCGCATAGTAAAATTCCTGGTCCAGCCGTTTCAGTAACAGCATCTTTCCTCCTCGGGGAGTGAAGGTCAAAAACTCATCCACGTCCCTGGGCTCCGCGCGCCTGACCTCGATTTTGTTGCCGAGCTGAATCGCCGGCTCTCGGGGCTTTTCCTCTTTTGCCAGCTTCGGCTTTTCGGTCCCTGGTTTGGGCAGGTTGAGAGCCGCCTCGACTTCGCTCATGGTCTTGGCCCGGCGCTCCTGCAGCATTGTTGGGGTATAGGTCACGTCGCTGATCCACTTCGGATTGGGCGGGTTGTTCTTCATCAGCTTGGTCTGCGCCGTCATCACTAGGTGGAGATTGGATTCGACCTTCCGGGCAGCCAGCGCTTCCTGGATGATTTGCCGGTCCTGCTCGGAGCACAGCTTGTGGACCCATTTCTGCCCGTTGGTAGGGCCTTCCGGCGACTCCCGGTGGTTCCAAAATTCTTCCAGAGTTCCTTCATCCACGATTTCCTCGGCGGCAGTAAACGGGACAGTCTGCTCCGTATCCTTTACCCGATGCATCTTCCACATGAAGGCAGCAGTAACCAGCTGCAAAGGTTGTTCGTTATCCTTGGCGAAAATCTCAGCCTCCTTTTGCAGGAAGGACTGCGCGGACGCCAAAACCATGTGATCAGACGGTATCTGCATGGGTTATTATACCAACCCGAAGGGGTCTGCTGATGCAAAAATCTGCGGAAATAGCCGCCTCCCACAAATACAATAATTGAAGACGATATGAACTTGCGCGCGCCGTGGTTGGAAAGGAGGCCTGGGATCTACAGGCCTTCCATAGCCCATCCTCCCAGGGAGTATCAGGTGGAGTGTGTGGCCCATTTCAAACCCTGGTACCGCGAACCTCCCCAGCAGGGCCTGATAGTCTTGGCCTGCGGACTGGGAAAGACCCTGACCGGAGCGTACTGTATTGAAAACTTGATGCAGCAGAACCCGGGCGCCCAGACATTGTGGATCATCGATCGGCAGGAGCCTGGACGGCCAAAAGACGCTCACGCCGCGGCCAGCAAGGAGCACGGCCAGGCACTGGCCGGCACCCTCTATCGGATGGGAATCCGAGTACAGTTGAAATCAGAGCAGCGGAAGGTGGCCTTGAAGGATTAGCAAGAGCAGGTGCCGGAAACCGGCTTTTTTGTAATTTAGCCCACTGCCCAGATCGGAGATGATGAGATCGACCGGCTTTCCGGCTTGGGATTTTACGGCAGCCTTCTGTCGCTCTAAGTCCCCCTTTTGATCGTGAGAAGATACCCTAACATAACCGATGGTGAGCGCCTGTTCCGTTGTTGGAATAGTCCGATAACGTCGGTGGTTGCCCAGTGTGCGTTCCGGTTTAGGCATCTTACCCAAGCGTTCCCACCGCCTCAGGGTTTGAGGGTGAACTCCGAGCTTTAAGGCCATTTGCCAAATTGTCAAAAAAAGTGCTTGCATCCCGGATTGTAGGTAATATTTTAAAGGATAGATGGCTAAAACCATAGACATCAGGAAGATAGCTAAAGCGGAGTGCGAGTACTACGAATCCGTGGCTGATTTGCTTCCCGAAACCTTCACCAGCAGATTAAAAGGAATTACCCCAGAAGGCCGCAACATTCTGGTGCGACGCAAGCCATTTTGCAGGCTGCTTCGAACACTGGTGAAAAAGCTGCAGTCTGGCGAGGCTCCGAATAAGCCGGCACTTTGTGCCGCTTTTGATTTGCCCGCGCGAATTTACAACACAGCCAAAGTGGCGGCTGAGGGCATCATCCTTTCGGCGATTGAATCGCAGAAAGCGGCTTTGGAGAATGTTGCATACGATATTAACCGGCAGGTGGTGGAGGCGTTCAATGGCCCGTACAAAGAGCAGCCGGGGCGGGTCAGGAAGCTGATGCGGCTGTACAAACAGCAGAAGAAGCTGTTGGCCCAGCAAGATCGCCCACACATCCTTTTTGGCCGAAAGTTTTATCAAAACCAAGAGAAAGCGGGCTGGAAAAAGGCCTACGATGAGGCCCGGAGCGATCGGATTGGTTGCCTGGGTAGTGCGGATGAAACCGCCGGCAACAGTACCTTCCAACTGCACCCCATCTACGCCGACGGAATACCTATCTTCAATTTATACCATGCAGGCAAGCTGATGGGGCACATCACGCTCAGGCCGAAGGAAAGGGCGATGTTGGCTGTGATCCAAGCCATAAACTGCCAGACGTTCGCCTTTACCCAGGAGAAGGCCAAGCAAGGGAAGAAAAAGGGGCAACTCGTGGATCGAAAGGTGACCACTGGCCGGGTGCCCTTGACCGTCTGGTTGATTCACAAGGACAACGGCCACTGGTATGTTCACGTTTCATTCTTCAAAAATGCAATCAAGCCAAATTACATTCCAGTCGGCGCCAGCGGAGTGGATTTGAACTGTGACAGCATTGTGGACACCCAGGTCCAGATGGCGGACGGAGAACCGTTGATCCTCCACCACAAGAAACGGATGTTCAATCCGAAATGGAGCAAGGATGAGAAGAAAGCCTGGATATACGAACAGGTGACGGAAATAGTCGCTGATGCTAAATCAAGGAACTACATGGTAGTTCTCGAGTATTTGGATTTTGAGCACTGCAAGCGATGGCTTCGAACCAAGCTGGGCGCCATGCTCCGCATCATGCCTTACCGTAAGGTCAGGCAGGCTTTCGAGCGCCAGTGCATGGAGCAGGGAGTCATTCTCCGCTACGTAAAATCCGGTTACACTTCTCTGCTCGGAGCGGTGTTGGCCTCGTATCCCAACCTGGGACGGGATCAGGCCGCGGCAGCGGTGATCGGCCTGCGCGCCTCGGAAGAGGGAAACGCCTGGCTGGAAAAGCAGTGCAAGATTTTGGCTACACAAGAAGGGACCAAATTGCGCATCAACAGGAAGCGCAAGTTTGGTTGCACAGTAACGACGGAAGGCGCCATGATGGACCGCCAGTTGGAGGATCAACCCGCAAAGGAAGGTTCTTCATTGGACAGGGCCACGGACGTACATCGGTTTCAACGCTGTGCTGGCCGCGCGATAAGTGACCTGAGTAAGGCGATGGGAGCGCATCTCTACAAGGAGAAGGTGCTGCCACTCTGCTGGAAAAGGTCGGGTCTGGCAACAGACCCATGGCACCCCGCTGTGCCTGACGCCGAAGCGCCGCGTCGAAAGATCGAATGCTCAACTTTGAGCAGGTAGGTTTGAACGGCTCTGACTCACTATTCTTGACATTCGGCCGGGGTTCGCAATTCTCAGCGTTGAAGGCGAAAGCCTTTCTCTGTTTGACAATGAAACCGGCGGACATCGCTGGCAGCGAGTTCCTCCCAAGGAACGCCGCGGCCGAGTCCAAACCAGCACCATCACCGTTGCCGTGTTGAAGATCCCCCGACCGGAAGAGGTCAAGCTGCGAGATGCCGATTTGGAAATTACTGCATGCCGTGGCGGGGGTCCAGGCGGCCAGCGCCGCAACAAAGTCGACACGGCCGTGCAGGTGCGCCATTTACCGACAGGCATGTTGATTCGTTGCGAGACGGAACGTTCCCAGTTTCAGAACCGGGAGCTTGCCTTGAACGTGCTGCGTTCGAAACTCCACGCGGCCGGACAGGAGCAGCACCACCTTTCCATCAACACCATGCGGAGACAGCAAATCGGGACCGGCATGAGAGGAGACAAACGCCGCACTATCGCCTGCCAGCGAGGGACTGTCGAGGACCACGTCACTGGCCGGCAGTGGAGGCTTGGGGAGTATCTGGCTGGCCGCTGGTAATCGGCTCCTGGGCGGAGGGAGTCCCCTCCCCTGCCCTGCCCTGCTCTGGCTCGATCGCTTTGCGGAAACGATGCCGTGGCTTCAGAAAACTCGAGGTTTTGGGCCGGACGGCCGCCTCTGCGCGTTTTAACGCTTTGAGCAAATAGGCTTTGTTGGTCAATTTCCAAAGCCCGCGTCGTTCACATTTTATCCAGCCCTGTTCCTGCATATAGGTCAACCAGCGCCTGAGGGAACGTTCGGTCACTGAAATCTCAGCGAGCAATGCCTTCAAATCCCATTTGCGTTTTGGCTGTTTCAAAAATATCCGTGGCAGCGCGATGCGGGTTCCCCGCAAATAAGAAGGATCGTTCCAGGGAGTCCGGAAACGAATTCGTCGCAGTCCTTCGTTTCCATCGATGTCAATCAGAAGATTTTTAGACCGCAAGAAAAGGCGGCCGGTCAGATCGGCGCAGCTTATCCCCAAACGAATGCAGTGCTTGATCACGCCCTCGGACAGGCGAGTTGTCAGGACCAGCACTTTCGGATTCCGCTGAACGAACTGCTCGTCGAGGTCCGCTTTCGTCACGTTCAGAACCGGTTTCAGCTGGAAATCGAACGCCGTTTTACCCGACATGTGCCGCAAGCGTTTGCCTTCACAGGCCACAAACATGCCCTTCGGAAAGCGCGGCACCACGAGCTTGTGAAACCGCGACAACAAAGACGCCGGGGAGAGGACGACGATACGGCCGGGCTGAAGGTCCACTGCCGCCTGCAGCTCCTCTTGTTTTACAACACGCCACTCCCCTTTGCGAACCTGAGTAATCCACCCTGCGCCGGAGAATCGTTTGAACATCCTCCACACATATCCAACGTTCGCACCAGAGGCCTGGTGCATTTGCGAAATATTCCAGGACCGCAAAGGCTCCTTTAAGAGGAGTCGAAGGATTTGCTGCCCCTGGCTGCCGAGAGGCCTGCGCCGTTTTTTTGATGCAGTGGTAATTCGCGCTCGGGGACGCAACTGGCGATCGATCCACAAACCGGGGCGTTTAACGAAGATGCGACCCGACAGGTCCACGCAATTTATCCCACGCTTTCGGCAATCGGCCAGGACTTCCGGCTCAAGGCGAACGCAAGCGCACAGAAACTTAACGCCGAGCGGTTCTTTTCGGCCCTGGACGGTAACTAATCGCTCCTGGCTTATGAAATCCGAAGCAACGTCGCTTTGCCTGATCGCCACAGAGGAAATGAGTTCAAAGCCCCATTGGAGATCATCGAACGCAAACTGGATGTATTTTGCCGAGCCCGCCGTCCCCCAGCCGGAGTAAGGAAACTCCAGCGTCAACAACTGCCACACATAGGGGTGCAGTTCGCGAGTTTGACTAATCTGAACTCGATGGGCCACGAATCACGACCGTTGGGCTTCCGTCGGCACAGGTAGCCGCCGCTTGGGCACGTCGTTAAAAGGACGGCCGTAAATATCCTCCATCTCCTTCAAAACCAACGCGATCCCCGTAGCTACCACTTGGCGGATCCGGACCCCGGTGTATTCCGCTACCATCCGCAGGCGATGCTGGAGGTCGTTATCCAGCCCAAAGGAAAAGGATTCCTGTGGCCTGTCCTTGAACTCTCCCACCATCTCACGGAGACGCATCCGCTCCTCTTCGTCCCACCCGACCGGCGAGTCGAACGGGCCGCCATGGACTTTTTCCATTTGATCCAGCAGGTTCAGGACCCCGGTCAGGGCGATGGAGCGCTCGGGGATCTTGTGCTTGTACTGGAGGAAGGTTTGGCGTGCCAAGGTCAGGCGGTCAGGAAGTTCCTTCGGGAAGAACATCCGTTGTCCCGGACCGCTGGAGGGGGGCAAATCCAGGCGGATAAGCTGGAGCATCTTTTCGATTTTTTCCGCTTCCGAGGCTATCTTCGGCTTCGACTCATCTGCCTTTTCTGGCGCCGGTTGTGGCGGTTCCCCGGCAGGCGGCCGGGGTTCCTCCGGTCGGGCGCCGGAAGCAGCTACCGGCCTTGTAGGACTCGCCTCCGTGACCGGGGATGCAGGGGCTGGCGGCGCCGCAGGCAGGGCCTTGGGAAGAACAGGGCTGGCGGGCTGGGACGTTTCGCGTTTTTCTGTTGCCTCACTCCCCTGCCCTGCCGCATCTCCCTTCCGACTCGCTTCGGACCGCTGAAGCGACGCCGGTTGCACGGGCGGCTGGACCGGCTGCGTCACCGAGGGCATGACATCGTCACTATTAAGCGGAGCAGCGGTTTGAAGACGCGACTGCGGCATGTTGGTGAATCTGCTGCGCTTTGGCGTTTTGGATTGTCCGATAGTCTCGCTCATACGGTTTTCCTGGTTTCCTGCTCAGAAGCAGCAGCGACTTGTTCATGCGAAGCTCCCTCCGGGATATGAGGATTCCCTTCGGACGCTCCAACTGGTTGCGCTGGCATGTTGGCTCTGCCGGCTGAACCACCACCTGTGGACTTGGTTGAGATCATGGATTTTCGCCGGGGTTTGCCTTTTTTTGGTGCTGGCTTGGGCTGGTTCGACCGCGGCAGCGGAATGGGTTCTTTTGCGGGATACGGGGGATCCGGCACAGCTACGCCTCGCGCCTTCAACCGGGCCAGCACTTCGTCGCAGAAGCGATCGTACTCGTAGGTCGCCATCTCTTCAGGAGCGTAATCGTACGCTGGTTGCTGGAAACCGGAAGCCTCCTTCATCTTCACGGTCTTTCGAATCTTCGTTCCGAAGAGATTCTCGACGAAGAACGAGTGCAGATCGTTGAGCAGCTTCTGGCTGAGGACCGTATTGCCCTCAACTACGGTTGCCAGCACGCCCAAGGTGTGGAGCTTCTTACCGTTGCGTTTTTCCAATTCCCGCATATAGTTCATCATGGCCCCAGTCCCGTCCAGAGTAAGGGGTGCCATATCGATCGGGATGATGATCCAATCGGTAGCAACCAGGGAATTTCGCGTGACCAGGTTCATCCCTGGAGGGGTATCGATGATGCAAAAATCCCATTTAGCCGGAAGGTCGGGCAGCCGTTTGAGGAGCATCGTGTCCAGGTCGGTAGCATCCAGCCGCTGGTTTTTCAGACGCGTGACCACGGTGGGGTCTTGCTGGAGGGCACGCTGCAGGATTTCCATAATCTTTGGGTCGACTTCCTGCATTTTCTCCGTGGACGGAATGAGCGAAAGATGCTCGATGTTGGTCTCTTGAATGAGCTCCTCCCACTGAACTTGGTCCTCCGTCCGAGCGAGGAGCGGGCTAAGCATTACATCCACTATGCACAGTGGCCATTCGCCATCGGGAAGTGTTGGTTGCTCGGCGCCAAACCAGCGAGTTGCGCTACCCTGGGCATCGTTGTCGAGGAACAGCACACGGTAACCCCGCCGTGCCAACCCGACGGCCAGATGAAGGCCTGTTGTTGTCTTGGTGCTGCCTCCCTTATGATTGGCAATCGTAATCGAAATCATAGCCCCTCCCCTCTGCACCGTAGTTTGCATGCACCGGCTTGCTCGGTCTCACTCTCTTTACATCGAGCCGGCCTTCTTGTTGTTAAGGTCTGTTTGTCGCTCATTTGTTAGTGCTCCGTCAATTCATTCAACATTCTCTCAGCCGATTCGTGATTACTGCAAACGCTCTTTCATTGCAACTCTTTTTTACTATCACCGTGTTTATTGCATGTCGTGCAGTTGTTCCACATTACCTCTCTCCCTCTCGGCCTCTCTACGGCTTTACCTCTCTACGGCTCGGCATGTATAACTGCGGATGCGCTGCTTTCCCTCCCTCTACCTGCATAATTGGCCAATTCTGACGCCACTCGCACCTGAAAAGCACCAAAAAAAGCGAACTACATAACATTTGCCACCTCTCCCGCACTCTCTGCCGCTCCCTTGCTCTCCTTCCCTCCCTACCGCTCTACGGCTCTACGTTTCTATGGATTCAAAATATATCGACCAAAATCGATTTTGGAAATTCTGACGAAATCCGTCCATTCTCGCCGGACCTCCGCGCAATCTGAGGGGGAGAAGGATCGAGAGGGCAGGGCAGGGGAGGGGAGGGTCCACACCGTCCAACGACAAAACCGCAATCGGTGCCGATAGCGCACCAGGAAAACCTTACCGCTCCCCCGCCCTACGGGTTTATGGCTTAAAAATATACCGACCGGAATCGAAATCCCTCCATTTTCGCCGCACCTCCGCGTAATCTGAGGGGGACAAGGATCGGGAGGGCAGGGCAGGGGAGGGACCCACTGTCCAACGACAGAACCGCAATCGGTGCCGACAGCGCAGCCGGGGAACCTTACCGCTCTACGGCTCTACGGATCTATGGCTTCAAAAACATACCGACCGGAATCGAAATCCTTCCATTTTCGCCGCACCTCCGCGTAATCTGAGGGGGAGAAGGATCCAGCAGAGGACAGGGCAGGGGCAGGGCAGGGGACCCACTGGCCAACGAAGGAACCTCAATCGGTCGTTCAAAAGCTTTCAATCCGACCTCGAATCAATGGTTGCGAGCAACTCATGCACAGCGACTCCTTGCCAACCATTAATCAGCCGGGCCAGGATCATCCAAATTGTTCCACAGGAATTCCGGCCCGGAAGATTATATTCTTAAACCCTTGACATTCCGCTAGTTGCAGAATATTATCCGTGGAACAATCGGGGGTTTAAGGGCAATCTACCTAAAAGTCAGGAAATTGCTCCACGATCTTTTCCAATAAGACAGATTCGGACACAAATTGGGTACTCACTGACTCGAACACAATCATCATAACAGCCTTGCCCAAAGGCTCTTACAGTTGTTTATTACCGCTCTACTTACATTGAAATGTCGCTCATGCCGCCATGACTGAGTACACAACTGCTTTCCAACCAACTCAGACCGGAAAAATATATAATGAGTGTGACGATTTTGCGAGAATTTTATGAAGCCAGCCAAATTCAATGCAGGTGGCCTTCTCAAAGAGATGAAGGCTGGGATTAAAGTCGTGGCCAAGGAAGCCGGCGTTAACCGGAGTTCCCTCAATAATGCACTCCTTCAAGCCGCGCCGAAATCGGCCGAAGAAGTCGGCCTGCTCCTCAAGAATGCGAGGCAACTGGTGACGGACTATGAAGCGAAGCGGGCCCAGCAGGCCAGCCGCCCCAAAACACCCCTTGAAACCATCATTGCCAGCATTACGAAGGGAACCAAGACCAGCCCGTCCAAGCTTGACCTGGCGGTCCAAACCTCCGGTGTCTCCAAAGCCCAACTGAATACTGCCTTGATGTATTGGCTGGGGTATCAAAAGGAGCCGACGGCGGAAGCGGCCGCGAACGCGCTCAAAGACCCCAAAGGCCTCATCGACGCATACCTGGTTCACAAAGCGGCCACGCAAAAGCCGGCTCAATAGCCCGCGGCCCAGCCTGTCTTGGACGAGGTTCAAATCTAAACAAGCGGAATTAGTTTTTGGAGGAGACCCGGAACACTTGAAAGTTGCGGTTTTTCAACAAATGCCGCAGCTCCCGCCTGAATGGCCTCGGCGGTCAAGTCTGGCCAAGCTGAGGTGATCACCACCAGGGTTTTCGGACAGCTCTTGACCATCTCCATGCAAAGCGCAAACGAATTGACGTCGGACAGTTCACTGTCCAACAGGATCGCAGCAAAGTCATCCGTCTTCACCAGCCTCCGGACCGCTTCACCGGAGGAAACAACGGTGACGGCGAAGCCGATGCACGTGAGAAGGTCTTTCAATGCGCTGGCCACAAACAAATCGTATTTGGCTAGGATGCGGATTCCGATGAAAGCGGACACCTGTTCCAATCCATATCGGACACCATTCCAATCCTGTCGGACAGTTGTCGGAGCGAAGCGACGCTCTGAGTCACTTATAAAGGGGTGTCCGACAGCCGTCAAGAGTTCGCCACCGATTTCTGGCTCATTCGGAGCCCCTTCCAGGGGCGACGCTTGGACCGCCCACCCGAGCGCGTCGTCGCGCCGTCTATTCGGGCGGGCGGTGAGCGGCGGCAACAAACTGCCGAACTCCAGTTCGGGTTGCCGCCGGTCGCTACGCGTAACGGACTCACCCGCCCGTCCGAATAGGCGCGCCTGAGACTGAGGAGTTTTAGATTTCATTTTCCGAAGGAGGCGTTTTGCCTTTGCGCATCGATTCCCCTTTGAGTTCGATCCGGTAGGCATTGTGGACCAGCCGATCCAGAATGGCGTCGGCCACCGTGGGATCGGCAATGATTTCGTGCCACTGGCTGATGGGGAACTGGCTGGTAATGAGCGTGGCCCCTTGGCCTTGGCGGTCGTCGAGCATCTCCAGGAACTCGCGATATAATTTTCCCGGCACACTGGCGATGCCCAAATCATCCACGATGACCAGCGGCGAGCGGGCCAACTTCTTGAGCAAGGGCAAGAGGCTCCCGTCAGCTCGGGCCGTTTCCAGCGCCCGGAACAGTTTGGGCGCATAGAGGTAAAGAGTGCGATAACCTTGGCGGCAAGCCTGGGCGCCCACCGCGCAGGCCAGGTAGGTTTTGCCCGAACCGGTCGGCCCGGTAATGAGACAGTTCCGATGCTCTTGCACCCAGGGGCAGGCGCGCAGTTGGTCGATCTGCGCCCGCTTGAGGCCGCGCGTCGCGCGATAATCCAGGTCCTCCAAGCTGGCGCTGATTTTAAGTTGCGCGTTTTTGAGCCGGGTGGCCAGGGCGCGGTTTTCCTTCCACAGCCACTGTCGTTCGACCAACAGGCCCAGCCGGTCTTCGAAGCTCAATGGGACGATGTCGTTCTGATGACGTTGTTCTTCCAGGGCCTGGGCCATTCCTTCCAGGCGCAAGGCCCGAAGTTTTTCTAGCGTTTGGGTCATAAGCATAAAGTTGATAGGGAGTTTTAGTTATAGTAGGGACTGCCGCGGAGGTTTTCGTGAACCGGACTGGACAAGGGTAGTTCCTGTTCCACCGGTTGGGCTTCCAGGTTGTTTTGCAGAATGGACTTGAGGCTCTTGTAGGAACAAGTGCCAAAGTGCAGGGCGCGCCGGCAGGCGGCGGCCAGACGGTCATGACCCACCGCTTGGCCCAGGCGGATGATGCCCAAGGCGGAGCGAAAGCCTTGTTCGGGATGGGGCCGGTCGGCCATGATTTTCTCCACGACCTTGGCGCAATCGGGCCCGATGGTTTTGGCCCATTCGAGCATGCGGCTGGGAGTCCATTCCAAATATCTTTGATGAGACTTGGGCCGATGTTCCTCCAGGGTGGTGAAGAGGCCCGGTCGCCGACTGCGCCGGTGGGCCGCCACGCGTTGGCCGTGCTGAAAGAGTTCGACGGTTTGATCGGTCAAACGCACGTCAAGCTGCTGGTGAATGAGTTGATAAGGAGCGCTGTAGAAGTGGTTTTCCACAGACACATGATAGTCAATGTTGACCTTGGCTTTGGACCAGTGGGCCAACTCGAAGGCGGTGGCGGGCAGTGGCAAAAGCCGGCCTTTTTCCAGCGTCTCAAACCAACTGTTGCGCGAGCCTTCCAGCTTCTGAAAGGGCTGCGCGTTCAGCTTGGCCAAGAGCGGGCGGAGGGTGGCGTTCAACTGGCCCAGGTGGAAAAACCGCTGGTCGCGCAACGTCGCCAAAATCTGTCGCTCGGCGATGAGCACGGCCCCCTCGACCTTGGCCTTGTCCCTCGGTTTTTTGATGCGCGCGGGAATGATCACGGTGCCGTAGTGTTCGGCCATTTCCTGGTAACTGCGGTGCAGCAGCGGTTCATAACGACACGGACTAATGACCCCGGTTTTAAGATTGTCCGGCACGGTGATCCGCGCCACACCCTGGAAAAAGGCATACGCATGGCAGTGGGCCGCAATCCAAGCGGCCAACTGCTCGTCGGCGAAAGCCTCCACGTAAGTTTTATTGCTGGCCCCCAGCACCGCCACAAACAGGTGGGCCTCCGCCACGCTGCCGTCCTGGGCGTTGTGGATCTCCACCTTCTGGCCGGCCCAGTCCACAAACATCTTCTCGCCGGGAACATGAACCAGCCGCAGCACCGGCTCCAAGGCGCCGGCCCAGCACCGATACAACTCGCAGAAGCGGCTATAGCCGTAACCCTCAGGTTGAGCCTGGCGATATTCTTGCCACAGCCTCTGGAGCGTCACCGACTTGCGGGCCAGTTCCTTATGGATGGAGGGCCAGTCCGGTAAAGCCGGGTCAGGTTGACTGCTGGCCGTCGGAGCCGTGGAAGTGGCCAGCAACCGCTGGAGCAACTCCTGCTCACTCTGGCCTTCCGGCAGCGGCCAACTCAGGCCCGCCACCTCCGCCCGCTTGAGGTAATCACCCACGGTGCTGGCGGCCAAACCGCAACTGCGGGCTATCTCTCGAACCGATAGTTGGTTTTGATGTTTGAGTCGAAGAATTTCTTGTATTTGACGCATGGTTAATTTGTTTTGTGCCATTAGGTGCCTTTCCCGATTCATCTGAATCGAGCCGCCACCCTGACACTCATTCCAGCGTCGCTCCACTCCTTCCGGCCCCGGTTTCCGATCCGCGTCGGACACCATTCCGGGCCATCCCGGACACCCTTCCAATCCTGCCGGACACCCTTCCAATGGTGCCCAAAAACTGTCCGACATCAGCCCGGAACACTGTCCGACAGGAATCGGAACGGTGTCCGGCTGAAATCGGAATGCTGTCCGACAGAAATTGGAATCAGTGTCCGACAGGCGTCGGAATACGCACACCGGCTTGAAAAGGGCGTGATGAGCCTGTGGGCGGATATTAAGGCCGCGTAATCAACGATTTTAGGCCGAGCGGAAGCTCGGTTGCCAAGGAGATCGGCACCCGGCCAGATTAAAAAGGAGGGAAACGTGGGGGGGATATACAGGGGCAAGCTTACAAGGAGGGCTTGCCCCTGTCTTCTTAAAAATAGGGACATGAATATCGTTGCTGAGTTTCGGAATGCCCCCTCGGCTGGAAGCCCATGCTTCAGTTACCCAACCGGTTCTGCCACGTAATTGTAGGGCTCTTCCTCCGCTTTTTCGGTGGCCTCCGCGCGCGCCCGGTCAAATTCCTTAGGGGTTAAGAACTCGTTTTCAAATTCAGGCGGCCAGTCCTCTTTCTGCAACTCAACTCCGTCGATAGAGCACTCTGACATCGGCTCGGCAGCGGTGCCCATACCATAAGGATGACTTTCACTCCAGGACCGCATAGACGCCTGGACTTCCCACTGTAGTGAAACTTCCACTTCCTGGCCCCGACGATCCACAAGGAAGGATGTTTCGAGCATGTTTTTGGTTTCGGGCATTTCTCCGTGCATGTCTGGTTGGGCGTGAGCGGTGAGCGTATTTTTGGAATCAAAGTTGGTCTCGCTTCAATCATGGCTTCCCATCGCAGAATCTGGCTGCTTTAGTCAGCATGGTATCATCTCGAGTTATTGCGCGCTGTCTCCGCTTCAGCCCACGCCTGCTGCAGCGTTCGTTCTCGTAGCAGGTGTCCAGAGGCGAACGTCGCGGCAACTTAGGCCGCGAGGGCGACTTCCGTGGTATCGGTTGTCTTCACTGCAAGTGTCGAAACCAGTACAACCCCAAAGTTCAAAGAACACAGCCCCAAAGTTCAAAGAACCATATTTAGTTTAGGTTTGGTGCAGCTTTCGTCAACCGATTTTCATTGTCAGGGTCATCTTCGAATCGTACTTCAATCTGCTTGCGGGCGAAGTCCCCTTCCAAATTGCCGTCCCGGTCGGGGAAGATGATTCGCAGCACCTGGTTGGATCCTTCCACGGCGGCAACAAAAGTGACAGGAAAACGTTTGATGATCTCGGTGGCTTGGTCCCCAGGCGCAAATTTCATGCCGGCTTCGATTTGCTCGACCAGCAGGTCCATGATTTTGTTGGCGGTCTCCAGCCCGATTGGATAAACCAGCTGGAAGTCGAGGTGACCGAACCTGGTCTGCAGCCCGTGGGTGTGGCAGTTGACCCACTCTCCAGATGGGAATGGAGGATAAAGGACGTAGTGCATGATCCAACCCCGCTCCTTCATCATATGGGCTTGTTTGGCAAGCAGTTCGTCCGTTGCCTTTTTTTGCCGGTTCATGCGGTCAGTACATACGAGTGTTAACCGGATATAGCCAGGCTTGAATTTTCGATGACTCAGTTGATACGGCCCTGGATGAGCTTACGGGGGACCGGACCAAAAGCCCGGCTGTCTCGGCTGGTCGGCCGGTTGTCGCCCATAACGATGTATTCTCCGGGCCCGGCGCTCAGGCAGGGGTCTTTTTTATCCGAGGCTGTTTGCACTTTGGCGGCGATGTAAGCTTCGTCAAACAATTTCCCATTTAAAAAAACGTAGCCGAGCTTCATGCTGACAGTGTCGCCAGGCAGTCCAATGATGCGTTTGATCACTGGCGCTTTGCCATCGAGCAGAATGACGATGTCCCCTCTGGATGGGTTCTGCCACGGGTAGTAGAGGTGTTCAATGACCCAGGTGCCGTCCGGCAGAGCTGGGCTCATCGAGCGGCATTCGACCCGAGCGGGCCGGCCTACGATGAACAGCCCCACATACATTGCAAACCCCATGGAGAATAAAATGGCCGCGTATGGGGCCAGCCGGGGAAGCTTCATGAGTGAACCAGCGTGACAATATGCAGTTGTTTAGAGTTGCTCCAGAGACGAGACAGCAAGGGATCGAGCTTGGCCAGGAACTTTTCCTTCTCCTGGGCGCTAAACGCCCGGAGCAGCAATACAATGCTGGTCTGCCCGGTTTGTTCTTCCAAGACGTGGTTATGCACCAGTTGTTCGGCATCGGAAGCCTCCAGCCAGGTCACGGGCTCGTGTTCGTTGATCTGTTCCCGCAGCTGTTCTGCCTCGTCGGTCGTGGCAACGGTCTCCCAACGCACGGTCTCAGCCTCCCGATCGAGAAACGGGGAATCGTCATTCATCTGAGGTACTATACCAGACGTTATGGTAGAACGCTAGAAAAAACTGCAGCATCTTGCTGCCTTGGTATAGGCCTCTGGGGCCACGTTTTCCGCACAAAACGTCAGGCCTATGGAGGAGCGAGTACTACTGGCCGCTAGTATCCGATTTAAGATTCCGTTACGTACTTCTTCAGAACTTGATCTTCCTTTGGATCTCCCGCGAAGAGGGTCTCCCCATCCACAGCTATGGTGAGATGTTCCTGGTCAAAGTTGATATAAGCTTCTCTCCCGCGGGGTCCGCTATAGAAATAATCCTGGCCGCAGCCCGTTTCGGGACCAGATGTGTCGTGCCAGGAGCTGGCCCGTGTGCCGGTCAGATACGCGAGCATCTTCGGATAATCAAAACTGACGACTGAGTAACTCATTTTGCTTTTGTTTGGCCATGATATTGCAGTCTTTGCCCGATGACAAGCTCCATATCCGTGCGAACCGCTTTTACGGCGCAATCATAGTGGCAGGAATCGGCGCCTCATTGGCCTCCTCTTCCTGGGCCTTGGCCACCGTGACGGCGCCGTTTTTCCAATCGAGCGCCAGGCTCCCGCCCTCGGGAACCTGTTCGCCCAGCACGGCGTCGCTGATGGGGTCTGTGAGGAGCCTTTCGACGGTCCGTTTGAGCTCCCGTCCGCCATATTCCTCGGAAAACCCGATTTTGAGGATGTGTGCGCGCAACGCTGGTGAGATGGTGATGGAGGCATAGGTTGTGCGCTTCCGGACCTTTTCAATTTCCAGGTCGAGGATTTGCGCGCAGTCCTGCGGAGACAAAGAGTCGAAAACAACGACCTCGTCGATGCGGTTCAGGAACTCGGGGCGGAACTCTTTTTTGACCTCCGCCAGCACCGCTTCCTTCACGTTGTCCTTATTGGGATTGAAGCCGATGCTGACCTTCTTGGCGGCCGAGTAGCCCAAATTGGAGGTCATGAGGATGATCGTATTGCGGAAGTTGGCCACCCTCCCCTGCCCATCCGTCAGTTTGCCCTCTTCCAGGATTTGGAGGAGCATGTTCCAGATATCTGGGTGGGCCTTCTCTATTTCATCGAAAAGGACAACGCAGTAAGGACGCCGGCGGGACCTTTCCACGAGGGAATTTTGGTCATCGTATCCGACGTAGCCGGGCGGCGAGCCAATCATACGGGAGACGCTGAACTTTTCCATGTACTCCGACATGTCCAGCTGAATCAGGGAATCCTCTGCTCCGTTGAGATCGACCGCCAGCGCTCTTGCAAGCAAGGTCTTGCCCACGCCAGTCGGGCCAAGCAGCAGAAAGCTGCCGATGGGCCGGTTAGGATCGTTGAGATGTGTTTTGCTGCGGCGGCAATACTTGGAAACGGCCTCGATGGCGTGGCCCTGGCCAATGATCGAGGCGCTGAGGCGCTTGACCTGCTTAAGGGCTTCCTTGCGGTCGTCCGAGTTCATCCGCTCGATGGGAATGCCGCTGATGAGGCTAATGGCCTTGAGAACATGTTTCTCCTGGACGGTTCGAACAGATGGGGCGCCCGCCAGCAGCTTCTCCCTCTCGGCCTTCAGGGTCTGGATCGTCTTGAAGAGCTCCGACGCTTCGCTGAAGCGGTCCGCGTTGGCGGCGGCGATTTTCCTCTGGGTGGTGGTCTCAATCTGCGTATCCAGGGCGACCAGCTCCTCATTCGGGGCCAGCTTGATGGCGCTGCCCGCTTCGTCTAAAACGTCGATCGCCTTGTCCGGAAGCCGCCGGTTGGTGATGTATCGTTTGGACAATGCCAGCGCGGTCAGGATGGCTTCAGGGCTGTATTTGACCCCGTGGTGCTTTTCGTAGGCCGGAAGGGACCCCTTCAAAATCGCGAGCGTTTCATCATCTGAAGGTTCGCCCACATGCACGGGCTGGAACCGGCGCTCCAAAGCCGAGTCCTTGGCGATGGTCTTGTTGTATTCGTCCTCCGTCGTGGCACCAAGCACGCGCGCCTCGCCACGGCTGAGGGCCGCTTTCATCATATTGGAAAGGTCCATTCCTCCAATGGAGTTGCCGGCACCGACGATCAGGTGAATCTCATCGATGAAGAGAATGACGCTCTTGTTCTTCCGGACGTATTCCAGGATGGATTTGACCCTGCCCTCCAACTGGCCGCGGAAAACGGTATTGCTGACCAACCCGGCAATGTCGAAGACAAACACCTGCTTGTCCTGGAGGCAGGGCGGCGCCGTCTTCTGGACAATGCTTAGGGCAAGGCCTTCGGCGATGGCGGTTTTGCCAACGCCGGCGTCGCCAATGAGCACCGGGTTGTTTTTCCGCCGACGGGCCAGAATTTGGTGAATGCGCTCGATCTCCTTCTTGCGGCCAATGACCGGATCGAGCTTCCCGTTTTGCGCCATCTCCGTGAGGTTGTAGCAAACTTCGGTGAATTCGCGGGAGGCGGCCGGGATGTTGTCGCCGGCAATCTCCGGCTGCAGTCCAAATTGGCCGAAAATGCGCTTCAGAACCTTCTGCGGATTGACCCCCGCTTCTCCGAGCACTTCGCGGCCCAACGTTGGGTTCATCAGGAGGCCGATGAGCAGGTGCTCCGACCGGATCATGGAACTGCCGCTCTGCATCGCGATCTCCGAAGCCTGGGTAAAGCAGGTTTTGGAATCCGCCGTGGGGATGTTGCTGGGGTCGCCAGCCTCTTCGCGGTTGAAGCGTTTGGCCAGGATGATCTTCTCGACGCGATCCACGGGAACCTTGGACTCGACCAGGAGCTGATATGCCTGGCATCCGGGAGTCTTGAGAATAGCTAAAAGATAATGGCTTGGCGCCACTTGCCGGTGCTTGTACTTGGCGGCAAGTTCGATGGCCTTCTCGCGGACCGCAGTTAAGTTCTGGCTTTCTTGCATGTGTTTTTTGTGTTGGCCCGCGATTAAAATGCGCCGATTGGCAAGCCGTTGGACTCGACTTCGACGTCCATCATCATGACGGTGTCATCCACATAACGGACGGGGGTGAGGCTCTGGGGCGTGGCGAGCTGCTTTCCAATATTCCGCAGGTGAGCCTTGTTCCACTGGTTGGACATCAGCGCCGACGCGGACAAGCTGCTGATTCGCATGCTGGTGGCGTCATGCACGGAAATCTCCAGGATTTTGGCAACGTGAATGGCCTGCTTGGCGGACATAGACTTGTTGGCCCAGGTCGTGCCTTTGACGAAATCGGGGAGCTGGCTGTGCTTGACCTCTTTCCCCGGTTTGTGCTCGAGCCTGTTCTTGCCAATCTGCTCGAAGGAGTAGATTTGTCCGTCGGCCGTGCGGGCCAGGATGTGGTTGATGTCGCCGTTTTTCCACTGGATAAAATGAAACCGGGTGTCGACCTTGTGGATCACCTTGAACCATGCCAGCTCGTAGGTCGTCTCCCCAATCTTGAACGTGTCGAAGCAGCGCGCGGCCTGGTCTTTCAGCGATTGGTTCGGGTCGAACAGGTCCAAAATGAAGTTGCGCAGCTGGGCATCCTGGGAGATGAGCGTGTTCAGCGTGTAGTTGCTGTCGGTCTCCGCGGGGCCGGCATCCACTTCGTATTCGCCGAGCTGCTCATCGGTCTGGGGAAGTTTGTTGTGAGGCAGGTAAACCCAGCCCTTGCGCCCCAGCATCAGGCGGAAGGCGTCGGGGCTTGCGATGCGGAAAGGCCTGAACAGGGCCTTGTAATCTCCCTCTGGTGTCCAGATGGTCTGGAGGACACCGGCCGCGGGATTGACATCCAAATGGGCCATCCAGGGCGGCGCCAAAAGTTTGTAAATGCGATTAGGCTCGTCGAGCTTCGTCAGCTCATCGACCTTCTTGACTCCGGCGACAAGGTTGGCCAGGTCGAAGGCATTGTAAAACCAGCTCAGGAAGACTTCTGCGGCCGAGGCCTGGCGCCCTTTGATGGCGCTGTACATCCGAATGTCGTCCTCGGTGGGCATCGGGCACTCTTTGCCTCCCTTGCGCTTGGCAGTGTCGATAATGTCGATGATGAAGCCGTGGGTCTTAAGCGGGTTGTTCGGGTCTTTGCGCAATACCCGCCCAACGCATTGCAAATAGAGGGCCGCGTTGCGAGTCGGACGAAGCATGATAGCCACATCGAGCACCGGCATGTTGAAGCCCTCGGTGAGCACGAGGTTGTTGGTTATGATGTCGAGCGTTCCATCTTTTATCGCTTGATAATAGCCTCGCCTGACTTTTATGGGGGTCTCGTCATACACTTCTCCCACACGAAACCCCATCTCGCGAAGGCGTTCGCTCAAGAGCCTGCCGTGGTCGGGATTGGCTGCGAAGAGGATGGATTTGTGCCCTCGGCAATTCTTGTCGATCAGCTCCAAGCAACCTTGGACGATCTCCTCCTTGCAAAGAAGCTGAGCCAAGCTGTGCAGCTCGTAATCGCCCAGGCGTTTGCTGACAGCGCCGAGGTTGATCTCCAGCTTGCCAATGGGCTTGGGAGGAACCAGCACGCCCATGCGGATGCCGTCCGTGGTGTTCTTTTCGATCAGGACGGTTCCCAGCTCGAGCCGGTTGCCGATGTCCGTGCGGAAGGGCGTGGCGGTCAAATTGAGCACCTTCGCCTTAGGATATGCCTGCTTGACTTGCATCCACGTTAAGGCAAGGGCGTGATGCGCTTCGTCGCAGAGAATCAGATCAAAGGAGAAATTTTTGACGAGCTCCTCCAGCCGGGCTCCGCGAAGGCTTTGGATGCTGGCCACCAGGACGCGAGCTTTCCCGGTGTAGTATTTCTCTGCCTTTTCGATTTCGCAGGGCTCGCCCGTGTAGCCTTCGATCTCGTCTTTGGACTGCTCGATGAGCTCGTTCCGGTGGGTCAGCCACAGAATGCGGCCGTCGGGCTTCAGCTTGTCGAGGAACCTTCGAATGCAGGCAGCGGCGGTGATCGTCTTGCCCATGCCCATGGTGAGGGCTATCAGGGCCTCCAGCTCGGGCCCCAGCCACCAAATCTCAAATTTCTCAACTCCCTCGAGTTGGTAATCTCGCAGCTCCAGTTTGACGCTCATGTTTTAATGTCTGATTACCTTTGCTTGTCACAGTTCGCACAGTTCACGGCGCCAGTAGAGAGCGAGGTGGCCTCGCGTTTGCTGCTAGCTCTCGTTCGCTGTTCCTTGTTGCGCGTAGCGCATAGTACCCACCCTATTTTAGCGCGTTTTTGTGGCGAAGATGCGCTCCCGTTAGGCAAGTTTGGCTGCCTCGGCAAGGTCAGACTCGCTTGGTATGAGGGCGGGCTCCGGAGGCTCCTTGTAGGCTTCGCACTTGGCCGGGAGAGCCTCCTGAAACGCCCTTAGGAAGAGGCTGAGGAGTCCTTCATCCAAGGGATCTCCACCATAGCTGAGGATCAGGTTGTTGATCGATGGGATATCGGCTTCTGCTCGGCGGATATTCTTCCAGGAGAATCGGCAACGGATCCGATCGGAATAGGGCCAGTGCGCTTCCCACCTGGCCTGCGCTTCCGGGCCGCCTTCATCCCAGGTGGACTGCAGGGCGTACAGCGAAGCATGGGAAAAAATGGTGGTGGGAACTGCTTCTTCATCTTCCAAAAGGGTCTCCGTGCGCAGCCCGAGCCGGAGCTTGTGCTCAATGCCACGCTGGCGCAGGGCCATGCTCAGGGCCACGCAGAACTCGCACCCATACCCTTCCCTGCCCTTCCTGTCCACAGGGTAGTGTCCGGCCACTCTCGCGATCGCTTCCTGGAGCAGTTTGTTGGTTAAAACGGCAGTTTCGATGGTTGTTACCATGATCTCCATTTTACGGTTTTGGGCCGGGGTTCCTTGAATTTTTTGCAATTTATGCTTCTGGCTGGTCGAAAGTGCTTCCATCTGGGTTCCAGTAGGCGTTTTTGGGAGGAAGGCGACCTCGCAGTCAAGGAACAGCCAGACGAGACGATGCCCCCACGCTGCTTCATTCCGCGGAGGATGGGACCTGCGGATGTGGTAGACGTAGCGGTTCCTTCAGACGTAAGGGAGCAGCCAGAAGTTGGGACGGAGCGAAATGCGAACGATAATGCGGTTCATCAACTACTACGGCTGAGAACCGGGGAATTTTTGGGGAAAACCTCTACTCGAAGCGCACCGCGCCCAGTTTTTGACGGATGGCGTACTCCATGCCGCGGAGAGCGCAGCCGTTTTTCCGCTCTTGCTGATCCAGGTAGAACTCGGCGTCCAGGCGGTGCAGGAATAAATAGAGGAACTCGTCTCCGTCCCGGTCCCCTGCCCCATCTTCAGAATGGGTAAACTCACCCACGCCAGGAACGGCTGTGGAGACGCTGCAAGATGCGTTCCGCTTGCGCCGTGCCTTGGGCTGGAAAACCTGGATCGAGGTGTATCCTTGTGCCAGGACGGCCGGGCGGAAGTCCTTTTCCGTGCGGATTTCCCTGGATTGGATGAGCAGGTAGTAGAGTGGCCGTTGGGCGTTCTTGACTATTTCTGCTGCCGTAAGGTGGCTGCGGCGTGGTTGCATGGTTCAACAGAGAATTGCTTCTTCTGCGGCGAGGCGCTGGCGCTTCCTCCAACGGCAGCGGTTCAGGCAGTAGAGGCTTGTCAGCGCGGAGAGAATGGTGGTTGCGGCGACCGTCACTGGCAGCGGCAAGCAGCGGGACTGCCAGGCTGCAGCCGTGGTCAAAGTGAGGGTGACGATGGTGGCGGCGTTGCTTGCGGTCCAGAATTTGGGGGAGCGAAGGGCTGGAGGTAATTGAGTCTGTTTGGCCAGCCTGAAAATCTGATAGAACAGGAGGAGCGCAAGGGCCGTTTCGTAGGCAATGAGGGCTATGGCGGCGCCGCGGTGCGCGTCCGGGCTGTTCACCAGCAGGGGGCTGCTGGTAATCTGGAACAGCCCCAGGTAGGCGAGTGCTTGCACCCCGATGTGACTTTTTTGCATTTTGCTCTTGTTGGACCGGCTTTAACCTCCGCAGAGGAGCCTGGCCCGCCGTATAATTAACTCGATAGGCTATCGCCTACCTTTGAGTATATGAAGTTTTCGAACCTTTTGATGGCATCGGTTGAAGCGCTGAACGGAGCCCCTCCGGAAGCGAGGGCCGCTGTTTTGCCCCCAAAGGATCCCCATTCGTTCAGAGAAGCGATTTCCAAGCTGCATCGAACAATGCAGCGTCCGGAGGTGAAACAAATTGCCTCAACCGTGGAGGCAGCTGAAAAGACGATCGACGGGGCGGTGGACCCTCACATATTTGCTCCTCCTGGCATCAGTTGATGAAAATCCTCAAACAACCCCATGCCTTTTTTGGCCTCCCGGCACCGAACAAGGAAGCTCTCGGCACCATGGACCGTTACCTTGGCCAGCTGGTAGATTCCCTGGAGTCCTGCAACTTCTGCGCCTGGGACCGGGATGTGATCGAGCTTTTCAACCTGCTGCCGCAGCTTTTCATCAAAATTGGGGACTGTGTGGAGATTCCAGATGCTTGCATTGTGGTTTTGACCAACCACCTCTATGTCGTCTACCAGGCGTATTTGCAGGAGCGAAGCCCCGGTTGCGAGAAAATGCTGCTGCTGTCGTCGGAGTATGCCTATCACCTGCTGCATCTCTTCAAAGAAAAGCCCGATTACCAGCCTCAGTTGCCGGCTAAAGAGTACAAGACGGCGCTGCTCCTGGACCCTGATTGGGCGCTGCGCTGGTGTTCGGAAGAGCACGATGAGGACTTTTACCCGGAAATCATGCGGGCGATCGTTAAATCCAAGGACATGAACGCGCGCAATGCGTTCATGTACCATCGTTTGGTCGCAACCAAATTGGCTCGGAAGGCTGCGGTGGCTGATGTGGAGTACCGGCTGCCGCTGCTGCTCACGGACCCCGAGATTTGCTTGTGGCTGGCAGAGGCTTATCCCGAGCTGGAGCGGAAGCAGTTGTTCCGAAGCGTGTTCAATAACTCGGTGAAGACCTCCTACCTGCTGGTGTGGGCGGAAAAATATCCGGAATTCGATGAGCCAATCCGGCGGGAACTGCTGATCCGGCCGGCGTGGCTGGCTGACTACATTGTGCGGTTTAATCCGCCCGACGCGCGAGACCTGTGGTTCCAGGCCCGGGAGAAGTGCTCCAATCAGTGGCTCATGCCGTGGATTGAGCAGTTTGGCAAAAGTGCGGGTTGGTTTTAAAAACTCCCCAGTGAAACCGGGAAAGTTTTGACCCTGGGTGCCGAATAATGACGTGGGCAATGACGGGCTTGGCCATCTGTTTAAGAACCTCGGCTACAGCAGCGGCGGGCGTCTTTCCGTATCCATAGACTCGCTCCTTCCGAACAAACAGGTTGTCAGGAAGTTGAATTCTTTGCGAGTGCCGTGCCACCCAGGTTTGAGATCTCGTGTTGAAGTAGCCCGCGATGCGTAACCTTCTGACCTGTTTAAGCGCACTCATTGCTCCCATTTTATGGGATCGGGGTGTCGCGGATTTAAATTTTCCACTGCGATTCGCCATTCGCGATGCCGATGAAGTGAAGGAATTTGGCAATCTTAAAAACGCCGTAAACATCCCCTTGGGGCAACTGCGCGACCGGCTGGCGGAATTGCCGCATGATCGCCGCATCGTGACTTACTGCCAGAAAGGGCAACGCGGTTATCTGGCAGCGTGCGCTCTCCACGGACACGGATTTGAAGATGTGGCAAATCTTCGTGGTGGATTCCTTCAGCTCAGACTACTTGACGACAAGCGAGTTGAAACCGCAATGCGTAGTGGATAAGCGACCTGCGCATGGCGAATTGCTGATTTTCGCCTTCGGAGCCTGGCGGTCTTGTCGCCATTGTGAACCACGCGAAAGTTTCTCCCGTGATGAGAGATTTACTGGCGCTGCTCGCGCATTTGATGACCACCGTGGCGACGCTGCTTGTCCCCGGTGGGGTTAAAGCGTTCGTGGCGCGCTCCAGGTAGCGCGAATAGTCGCGTTTACGACCCCGGCATCCAAGCCCGCTTGAGCGATGATTTGCCGCTCATAAAGGCAGTTATGCTCGCTTTCAAGCGTCCTAACCAACTGAAGACCTCATGGTTTGTTCTTGCTCAGATCCACTTCAGACGCAGCAGCCACATCTTCACGCCCTGGGTGAGCAGCATGTAGCACACGATCGTCAGCCCCAGCAGCGGCCAGTAGAGACGCGGCAGCATTGAAAACCCCAGGTAGCGGCCAATCGGTGAAAGGGGAATCGCCACGCCGACCGCCATGATGACGACGGTCATCACCGTCAGTGCCAAGGAAGGACGACTCTGCAAAAAGGGAATTTTGTTGGTTCGGATGACGTGGATGATCATCGTCTGCGTTAACAAGCTTTCGACGAACCAGCCGGTCTGGAA
>Ga0187860_1000502_pt1 | contig 37811 bp, 33 predicted proteins | sample June2016WEW_10_4_FD_132981 | JGI IMG/M metagenome (GOLD analysis project Ga0187860, IMG submission 132981) | Peatland microbial communities from SPRUCE experiment site at the Marcell Experimental Forest, Minnesota, USA - June2016WEW_10_40 | ecosystem: Environmental > Terrestrial > Soil >...
GCTGCGTAACCATGTCCAGAAGACCGTCGGTAAGCCGTGTGCGGGAGAACCGCACGCACGGATTGAAAGGGGGATGGGGAACCGGGTCTGCGTTGCAGGCACCGCGCCCCTGACTACCAATGAGTCTCCGAGCCAGCCTCGTACTGCGAGCGTCGGCGCTCTTCGCCGTGTGGATCTGGGTCGTTCTGATCCGCAACATGGTGATCGCCGCCCATGACAGCTGGAGCTTCCGGCTGATCCACATCGGCCTCGGGGTCGCCTCGATCGCGTTTGCCGTCGCGACCTGGGTGATCACGAACAATTCCCGAAGGTTCACGAAGTCCGTCGGGCGAGCCGGCCGGCCTCCATCAAGTGGACTCACCTCGGTCTCGGCAGCTGGCGCCGCCGGGGCGATCGGTCGTGGTATCGGTGGGCGGCGCCGCAGCGCTCGAGACGCCGGCTCGGAGCTGCCCGTAGCTGGTCCGCCAGGGGTCGCTGCCGGTGGACCGGCTGGGATCCCGGGCATGAGCCCAGGTGGCGGCGCCCCCGGCCTTCCGTTCGACTCGCCGGCCACTGCCGGTTCGCCGCTGCCGGTCGACAGACGAGACTGAGCTCTCGGCCCCCCAGCTGCCCCCGGCCGCGCACACCCGGCAAGGCGAGCGTACGGTGGGCATGTGCGGGTCTTTTCGCCAGCGTATGTGGCGACCCTTATCGCCACGATCGTGACTGCAACGATGCTCTGCGTAGCCGGCAGGCGGCAACGCGGGCCTGCCCTGTGGGTCATCGTGGCCAACTGGGTGCTGGCGGTCGCCCTCCTCACGGCGAGCGGGTTGTGGCTGGACACGACGCTCGCAGGTCAGCGTTTCTCGCCGGCGACGTCGCTCCCGTTCGCGCTGTGCGACCTCGCCGCGCTCGTGGCAGCGGCCGCCCTCGTCACGCGCAAGCCGCTGCTGGTGGAGCTCACGTACTTCTGGGGCCTTGCCGGGACGTTGCAATCCCTGCTGACCCCGGACCTGAACGTCGGCTGGCCGAGCCTCCAGTTCGTCGAGTACGTAATCGCGCACGCCGCCATCGTTTGCGCGGCGCTCTTCCTCGTCGTCGGGCAGCGCCTGGCTCCTCGGCCACGGGCGGTGCCGAGGATCTGGCTTATCACAGTGGGGTACTCAGCCATCGTGGGCGGGATCGACGCCATCACCGGCGGCAACTACATGTACCTGAGGAAGCCGCCGGCCAGCTGGACCCTGCTCAGTGTGCTCGGTCCCTGGCCGTGGTACATGGCCTCGGCCGCCGGGGTGGCGATCGTCCTGTTCACCCTGCTCGACGTCCCGTTCTGGCGGGGTCGGTCAGCCTCGCGTGCCTCCGCCCAACCGGTCGGGCTATGGGGGGATGGCACGCGCCGCCGTAGCACGTCCAACGTCCCGACCGGCCGGGCGGATGCACGTCCCTTGCGGGCTGAGGAGCAGCCCGACGGAGCCTTGCGGCTGGAACCATCCGAAGTACGTCGTCAGGACGTGACCTTAGAGAAGCGAGATGAATCCGAGGTGTCGCCTCAGAGAACCTGAGGCGAATATCGCGTGATCAGCCGGGGCGCGTCCCGAGGACCACCGCAGCCTCGTTGACCACGGGTACGGCTTTCACGTCCACAAAACCCGCCCCCTCGAACATCGCCACCCACGCCGCCATGGAGACTGGCCGCTCCTGGGTCCGCAGGACGTAGCGAGCGCCGTTCTTGGCGATACGCCACCACCCGCCCGGTCCCTTGCGGACGAGTAGCGAGAGCTTGGAGGCGATGATCTGCCGATCACGGGAGTCTCCACCGCGCCCGAACATCATGTCGCCGATCACGAGACGACCTCCGGGCTTCAGCCACGTGAACACCTGGCGCACGACCGCTGGCTTGTCGGCATCGCGGAGGTGATGCAGGGCGTAGTTCGACACGACGAGGTCCACAGAGCCGGGAGCGAAGTCCAGTTGCTCGATCGGGATGGCGCTGCCCTCGACGTTCGTCGCCCCTGCCTCGCGGGCGTTGTCGAGCAGCAGGTCGATCATCTTCTGGCTCACGTCAATGGCGAGCACCGAGGCCGTCTTCTCGGCGAGTGCCAGCGTCACCTGGCCCGAACCGCACCCCAGGTCCACGGCGTGGTCGTCAGGCTGCGGGTTCGCCTCGGCGATGACGGTCGCGACGACCTTGACCAGGCCCGGGTTGTTGCCAGCACCGTGATCCCAGCTCACGGCTTGCCGTGTCCAGAAGCGCTGCTGCCTGGCGATGTTCCGCCGTGACGGCAGCGGGGTCGGTGATGTGTTCGTCATCGGGCGGTGACGCTATCGGCGCGGCGCGCCCGGCTGGGTCAATGACCGTTCGGCTCGAGGACGACGTACCAGGGAGCGTGGGACGGGGTCGGGACGATCCCGATGGGCTTGATGCCTACCCAGAGCTGAATCGTCGCGCCGGTGTGGAAGACCTCGAAGCTGAGCTGGTGTCCGGCTTGGACCATTATGGACGGAAAGTGCGAGCCCATTTGCACGGTCTCTTTCTGGGCAGGGCCCACCGGCTTGCCGTTGGCCATCACTTGTGCGGACACGAAGACCGCCGAGGTGCTCGCCTTGATGACGACCGTGAACTCGGGCTGGTTCACACGGTACGCGGTCGTGTTCACCGGTAGCCCAGCCGGCGTCTTGATCACGCTAATGACTCCCGCGGATTTCGGGCCGGTCCCGCCGCCAGGGGTAGTAGTGCGCGTCGAGCCGGCGGCTGCCGACTGAGCCGGCACGATGTGGCGCAGCACAGCAACCCAGCTCGGGTGGTAGCGGACGACAAAGTCCCCGGTGGCACCCAGGAAGACGGCAAAAGCCAAGACCCAGACGGCCACTCGGAGGATCAGTGGCGCCGGCAGACGTTTGCGGGAGCCCGGGTACCAGACGGTCCCGTCAGGTAGGAGGACGCCGTACGAGGGCCCTGCACGGACAGCTGGGATCTCAGCAGTGATCACGGTTGCAGCGGCAGTGTCACGTACTGGTAGAGCGCTCGCGCGCCCCCCCGCGCCCTGCTGAGGGGCGATCGTCGCATGGCTGGTTCCCGACACCGACGACGAAGTGTCGCTGGCCACCGTCCCTCCCTTCTTCTCCAGGTTGTAACGCTACCGCGATACGGCGGGGGACCTGACTCGGCGGGCGGCAGATATCTGCCAGGATTCGACCTCGTATGGTGACTGGACGGTGGAAAGACGGTGGATTCGTGGTGCTCTGTGCGCTGCCTCCAGAAGCGATCGCGGTTCGGGTCGGCCTGGCGCTGTCGGGCCGGCGCACCGGCAAGGGCTCGGGCGCGGGTGGCAACGTTCGGCTCACGGGGGTGGGCCCGGTACGTGCACGTCGTGCGGCGGCCCGACTGGCGTCGTCACTTCCCGACGGCCTCCCGGTCGTGGTGTTGGGGGTGGGTGGGGCGCTGGAGGTGGGTTTCACGCCTGGGGATCTGGTGGTGGGAAGCGAGTTCGGCACCGCCGATGTAGGGCCTGACGGCGAGCTCCAAGTGACCCGGGCGCCGGCTTCCCTGGACGAGGCTTCGTCAGCGTTCGCCCGGCGCCTTGCCGACGCGCTGTCAGGGCCGTTCCCGTCGACGAGCCTGGCGCCGCTGCTGTCGGCGGGGCGCACGGCGAAAGGCGGCGAGCGAGTGGCACTGGCTCGCTCGGGCGCAGTGATCTGTGACACGGAATCCGCCTGGCTTGCCCGGTTGGGCGAGCGCCGGCCGTTCGCTGTCGTGCGTTCCATCGTGGACACGCCCGAGCGGGAGCTCGTGAGCCTGCAGACCGTCACTGGCGGAGTGGTCGGGTTGAAGCGCCTGAGCGACGCCGCTGGGCTTATCGCCGACGTGCTGGCCGGTTGACAAGCCAGGCTGCCGGCGGCTCCGTCCCATGGGCTGGACGGGCATAGGGTCGCGAGTCGTGGATCCAACCCGAGCGATCGATGTTGGGGAGGGTTGGCTCAGCCCGTCACCCCGCCTTCTGGCGTTGCGGCGGACCGAAGCCGGCGTGGCCGTGCTGGTCGCTGCACTCGCCGCCTTGTGGACCCTGTCTGCCCCCGTCCCCGTCGTCATAGCCGTCTACAGCGGAATCGTCGTGCTCGGAGCCCTTGCACAAGTGCTCGTCGTACGCCGCTACCGCTCCTGGGGGTACTGTGAGCGGGCCCGTGACCTGCTCGTTCGCAGAGGAATCCTCATGCGGCGACTGACGGTTGTGCCGTACGGGCGGATGCAGCTGGTCGACGTCACGGCAGGGGCAGCGGAACGGGCCTTCGGTCTGGCGACGATCAAGCTCCACACGGCGGCCGCGACCACCGACGCCCGCATCCCGGGGCTGAGACCGGAGGAGGCCACGCGCCTCCGGGACCGCCTCGCTGCACTTGGCGAAGCTCAAGCCGCTGGCGTCTGAGGCGATGCCCGACCAGGAAGTATCGAAGGGACCGCCGCCTCTGCTGCCACACGGTGGGCAGTGGGCCCGGCAACCGCCAACCACTTCCCTTCCCGTAGCGCCGCAACGCCTTAGTCCATTGTCGCCGATCGTCCGTGCCGGACGCGCCTTCCTCGGGCTCTTGACCATCCTGACCGCAGAGGGCGCATCGACGGCCGGCAGAGGTGGCGGTGCCAGTTTTGTCCCTGACTACTTCGTCGTCGGGTTGGCGGTCGTCCTTGGTGTCATCTCCTGGTACATGACCACCTGGAGGGTCGATGGCGACTCCCTCCAGGTCGCGAGTGGGCTCATACGTCGCAGGACGATCCGGGTCCCGCTGTCGCGGGTGCAAGCAGTTGATCTCGCCGAGCCGCTACTTGCCCGGATCCTCGGCTTGGCGGAGGTCCGCGTGCGCACGGCCGGCGGGAAAGACGGCGACGCTCGCTTGATGTACCTCAAACTTGAGGAGGCCGACCGGGTACGGGGCGGCCTTCTCGCTCTCGTCCACGGACTGCCACAGACGACCCCACCTCCGCCCGAGCGACCCCTGCTCCGGGGGTCGAACCGGCGCTTGGTGGCGTCCAACCTCTTGACCGGAGCGTTTCTCGCGAGCGTCGTAGCCCTCGCCATTCCCGTGGTGCTGCTGTCGTCGGGAAAGGTCGGCGCTGCGGTCATCGGTGCTTCAGGCGGGACACTGGTACTGGACCTCTTCGCTGTCGTGAGCAGGATGGTGAGGCGGGTGGCAAGTGAGTGGGGTTTTGAGGTGGCTGAGGCGCCGGACGGGTTGAGGATCCGGTGTGGCTTTGCATCGCGGGTCGCCGAGACCATTCCTTACGGGCGGGTCCAGGCGATCCGCATGTTGGAGCCGTTGTGGTGGCGGTCGCTCGGATGGTGCCGGCTCGAACTGCATCTGGCGGGCGGCGTAGCAAAGGGGCGGAACCAGCCGCGAGCCGCAATCCGCCGGGCGCTGCTACCGGTCGGCACTCGTGCGGAAGCGGAGATGCTGCTCGGGCGTATCCTCGCCGACCACGCCATCACCGTGACCCCGCCGCCTCGCCGTGCCATGTGGCGGGCGCCGCTCAGCTACCACTTCCTCGCAGCCGGCAAGAACCCATCCTGTGCCATGTCCGTCGGCGGCCGGGTTTGCAGGCTGACCGAGTGGATTCCCATGGCCAAGGTCCAAAGCATCCGGTACACCCAGGGCCCGTTACAGCGGGCGCTCGATCTTGCATCCGTGCAGCTCGACGTCGCCGGCCATCGCGCGAGAGCGCACTGGTCACACCGGTCGTCAAAGGAGGCGAACGCCCTGATGGCGGTGCTACCGGACGAGTGCCGGGTCGCCCGTGACTGGGAGGCTTCAACGGGCAGCAGTGCACATGGACCGGGCCCGATGGCAACGGCTCATCTTTCGCCGCCACCGCCGGCCTGACCCGTGGACCTAACAGGCCACCGCGGAAGAGGGCGTAGGCTGAAAGATCCCGAGGCCACCTCCGTGGCGGCACGAGGAACCGTTCGGGGGCTGTAGCTCAGTTGGTAGAGCACCGGCTTTGCAAGCCGGGTGTCGCCGGTTCGAGTCCGGTCAGCTCCACGAAAAGCGCAGCTCAACGTCCACGTTTTTATTGTTGCTCCGGTGTCGATACCGACGTTGGACATCAAATTGGCAATCAGCGGCTTGCGTCAGAGAGTTCGGACAGCCATTCCAGGTGACCACGGCTGCGACTGAGGTCTGGTCTGGATCGCAATTGGAACATGGGCTAAAGCGCTATTGCAGATCGGTCCAAACCGCTAACCTATCGTCCGTGTCCGCGGCTGCCTACACGCCACGTCTCGTCGACAACCCGCTCGCCGAGCTGTTCGATCAGCTGCCAGCGCTGCTGTTGGTAGGTCCGCGAGCCGCCGGAAAGACCACCACTGCTAGACGTCTCGCCCGCTCTGTGGTCAGGCTGGATGTGCCGGCCGAGGCCGCGGCGTTCCGATTTGACGCGGACGCAGCGCTTAGGGCGATGACCCCGCCGGTGCTTCTCGACGAGTGGCAGGAGGTCCCCGAGCTGATGGGGGCAGTGCGGCGGGCGGTCGACGAGGACTCCCGTCCAGGTCGATTCCTGCTGACCGGGAGCGCTAGGCCGCGGCGCGGCAGCAGCGCATGGTCGGGCATCGGCAGAGTAATCCAACTGAAGATGTGCGGTCTCACTGAGCGCGAGATCGTCGGGCGCAGCGACGGCGCTGGATTCGTCGATCGGCTTCGGACGGCCGATCTGGCCATGTTCCCTGCTCCCGCGAACCCACCGGATCTTCGTGGCTATATCGAACTTGCGCTGCGCGGCGGGTTCCCTGAGCCAGCCTTGCGTCTGGTTGGAGCGGCGAGGCAGCTCTGGCTCGATTCGTACGTGGATCAGTTGGTGACCCGCGACGCCGAGTCCCTGGACGGCGTCCGAGACCCGGTGTTGTTTCGCCGTTACTTCGAGGCACTTTGCGTGAACACTGCTGGCCTCGTCGATGACAAGACTGTGTACGACGCGGCGGGGATCAGCCGGATGACAGCAGGCGCGTACGAGCGCCTTCTGGCCGAGATGGGCGTCTTCGAGGCACTGCCGGCTTGGAGCAACAATCGGTTCTCGCGTCTGGTTAAGGGCTCGAAGCGCTACATGGTGGACACTTCTCTGGTGGCGGCTGCGCTTCGACTCGATGAACGAGCAGTCTTGCGAGATGGCGATTTGCTCGGGCGGCTCATTGATACTTTCGTGGTTTCGCAGGTGCGACCCGAGGCGGAGCTCAGCCATCTACGCCCACGCCTCTACCATCTGCGCGAGAAAGAGGGAAGGCACGAGATCGACCTGCTTGTCGAGATGGCAGGTGGCGAGGTGGTCGCGGTCGAGATCAAAGCGACGGCCTCTCCTGACAGCGGGGACGCCCGGCATCTCGCGTGGTTGCGGGATCAACTCGGCCCACGATTCATCGCTGGAGCCGTCCTTCACACTGGTCCTCGTCCGTTCTCTCTCGGCGAGAGAATCCTCGCGATTCCCGTCTGCTCGCTCTGGAACTGATTGTCGATCGTCGGCCATCAGATGACACGCTGTGGCGACTGGGTTCCGTACTGTTGACAGTGCGACTGTCATATTGAGGTGCAGAATTGGGGCTCTCCTGACTAATCCGTATCCGTGGGCGCGATCCACGATCATGCGTGCGATGTGAGGCTGATGGTCGGCGCTCGACCAAGATGGGGCGGTGGATAACACGGCCTCGCGCTGGGAGCCTGAGGGTGACGACGACTATGAGTCGGCGAACGCCGAGCTGAAGGCTCGCTTCGCCGCCTGGGCCGCGGACGAGAGCCTCGCGGTCGATCCCGATGCTCCAGAGGGGCTGCTCCACTACAAGTGGGGGTATGTCGACGGCCATCTCACTCGCTGGACGCGTCGCGACCTGAACGAGATCTATCTCGAGCTGTACCCGGCCAAGGTCATGGCGGAGCTCGACGAGCTCGACGAGGTGCTCGCCGAGGCGAGGGCATTCCTCACCTTCCTCTCTGCGACCGGACTGCTCGATGAGGAAAGCGAGCCCGCCGAGGTTCTTCTCGACCACCTCGGTCGCATCGAAGGACAGTTCCGGGCCAACATGGCCGATCGGTCGCGCTACAGCTTCGGCAAGCGCCTGTGGACCGAAGCGGCGACCGAGGGCGTGCGGCTCGACGACCCCGCTGCGGTCGAGGCCTTCATGGCGCGCTTCAACGCCCGTCCCCGAGCCGAGCGGGACGCGATCCTCGGCGAGGGCCCGAAGCCGAATCGCCGGGCGGCGACGGGCCGGTTCACTCCTCCGGGAACCCCGCCCCGGCCCGGTTCAGGAAAGCGCCCCAAGCGCCGGCGCTGAGCGACCCGGCAGCGGGGGGCAGTAGCCGCCACGATCGAGAAGCGCGAGGGCGATCAGGTGCTCGGGATCGCGAAAGCCGAACGCCATGCGGTGGAGCACACGCAGCTTGGTGTTCGTCGACTCGACGAGCGCGTTCGAGACGTTGTGCAGCATCGCCGCCTCGATGCCTGGCAGGTGGCGGCGGATCTTCCGGCCGAGCTCGACAAAGGCGGTGATGCGGCAACGCTGTGCCCAAGAGAGCCACTCCTCGAGCATCGTGAGTGAAAGGACGCCCTTCGTCCTGATCGCGAGACGAAGTTGCTCCTTCATCAAGTACGCGCGATAGAGCGGCGAGTTCGTCTTCGCGATGGTCGCGAGCTTCCCCCGCTGGCGGCGCGTCAGGTCCTCGGGGTTCTTCCACAGGGCGAAGCGTGCCCCCTTCAGCTCTCTCGCGTGCTCGAAGACGGTGAGCCCTCACGTTCTGCGGCACACCTGTGCCATGAGATTGTTGGAGAGTGGTTGTGACCTGGCCACGATTTCCCTATGGCTCGGTCACGAGAATCCTCGAACGAGCCTGATCTACCTGCACGCCCACCTCGCTCTCAAGGAGCGCGCACTCGCTCGCGCCACGCCGCCGAACACGAAGCCGGGGCGCTACCGGCCACCCGACCGGCTCCTCGCCTTCCTCGACCAGTTGTGACGCGATAATGCGGATCGACTCGACCAGGGATCCACCTGTGACCAGGGTCTTGGCCCGACGCTGCCGGATTACGGCGCCATCGACATTATTGCCAATTCGGACTGCCAAGGTACACGCGCCGACGGTTCTTCGACTCTGACAGCGATCCCTCATCAAGCAGCTGGCGTTCAAGGTGGCCGCGTCTGACCACTGCTGTCCGGAAGCGGAATCGACACGATGCCTTCATCGCGACAGAGGTCGAGCAGGTGCGGATCGGCGGTGGCAAGCGACCACCCCGGCCGCCGCGCGGTTTCCGCTGCGACGCAGTCGGCGAGGCTGACCGCTCGATTCTTCCGGTGGTAGTGACGAGCCCGCAGCAAGCCTGCACGCACTCCGAGAGAGGCGTCGACCGGCGACGGCGAATCGAGGGCAAGTTGCGCAACATCGAGGACGGCGTCGTCTTCTTCCGCACCCACCAGGCGGACGAGGTGGTCGACCACTTCCGCCACGCCAAGCGCTGTGAGGGTCGTCTCCTCTTCGCCGGCCAGTAGCTGTGCAACCTGGCCAGCGGCGGCCTCACCCTTCAAGAAGGCGATCACGGCATAGGCGTCGAGAACAATCACCTCCGCCGCTCGCGTGCGGCATCGTCGGTCTGAGCCTGGCGCCGCGCACGTTCGCTGCTCGGACCGCGTCCCCGGTACTTTCCTTGCAGCTCTGCGACTGGCTCCGGCGGCAGAGGACGCAACACCACCCGGTCGCCGAGATCCACGACGACCACACGGTCCGCCTTCCAGCGCGCTCGGGTCTCAGCCGGAATCGAGACCTGGCCATTCGATGAGACCTTCATGACGTGGGTGCTGGACATCGCTCGGCCCTTCGTTGAGATTGTATGAACGGCAACTCGTATTGTATGACAGCAAACGAGGACTCACTACGCCGCCCCGAAGGAGACTGCGCTCGTGAGGCCCCGACCGCGAGCGCTATGCCCGATGCGACTTGCGACAACCGCCTTGTCCGTCAAGCAACCGCGCGCGGGGTGACCCCGTCGAGCACCGCCTCCACTCTGACAGGGCGTTGACGAGCGTCCGGCTGAGCCGCCGAGCCAATCTCCGGTTCGCTCAGGTGCTGTTCGGTCGAGGTCCTGCGAGCCGCACGGAGGGTTGGCGGCCAGGTCCTGGCGGAGGCTCGCGCCGTAGTCGGCGACCTCGATTTGGTATCGCTCGACCGCGCGGTGCAAGACGTCGCCTGCGACATCGGCGAACCGACACCGCGTACCCTCGACGTTCTGCACCTGGCGTCAGCGCTACTGCTCGGCGAAGGCGTGACAGTGTTCATCTCCTACGACCAGCGACTGGCCGACGCCGCCCATGCCGCGGGGCTAGTCGTAGCCACGCCCGGCCGGCCCCCACCGCCCGAGGAGCGCTGAAGCGGGGCGGTCACCCCGTGGCAACATTCCCTGGAGGGCTATGGCAAAGGTGATAGTTGGCAGTTGTACTGTCGAAAGATGCCCACCCTTGGGTATCAAAGTTGGGTATCAACTGCCGCCGTCCCCAGCCGAAACGGGCCGACCCAGCAGACGAAGAGTCCAGCTCAGGCCGGCTGGAACGACTCAGGGCGACGTCGACGACACTCCCGGCAGGCTTTGCAAGCCGGGTGTCGCCGGTTCGAGTCCGGTCAGCTCCACTCCCGAAGGTGCAGGTCAGAGGGCCTGTAGTCGGCTCTGGTTCTGCGAGGAGTCTGCGAGCCCTCGTTGGCAATCTGTTGTGGCAATCCGGTGATCCGCCACAGTCTCGCCGCCGGCGCGCCGCCGGCGGCTGAGCTTCCCCCGCTTCTCCCGACAGGTTGGCTGTGATGATCATGCCGCAGCGGCGCCCTCGGCCAGTCGCGAACGCTTGACATGTGACTGATTGGGGCGGCACGTTCTACGACGAGTCGTACAAACCGCTGCCGCTGCCGACGGAGGCGTAGCCGGGTTCAGTGAGCAGTGGTTCAGTTGACGACGAACCACGCCACCAATGCGGTGTGGCCCGTTGCCACAGCTTTATTCAGATTGATCGTGAACTTCGAGTGGGCGACATTCGGGATGGCGTTCTCCACGAACACCCCTGACTTGTTCTGAACGGTCGCGAGCACGAGGCTCCCGGCTCGGAGCGAGACGCCCGTGACCGTCACCGACTTGGCTCCGGCGGCGACGCTGGCAAGCCCGCTCAAGAGAAACTGAGCGGGACCGACCGCATTGAGGGCGATGCCGGTCCCGTCGAATGCCGACGAGGCCACAACCCCGGTGCCTCCCGACAGGGGCACGCCGAGGACACCGCGCCCGCCGTACCCGAGCACACCGGTGTCGGGGCCGTCGCCCTGCACGCCGACGGCACCCACACCCGAGCCAAAACTCTGACCGAAGATGGCGGGCATGGCGGCGTTCGTCGTGCCGTGGACCCCGTAACCCGACCCGCTGGAGCCGGACACCCCGTCAGTCGTGTCCGAACTAGCGGACACACCGGCCGCACCCGTTCCCGTGGCCAGCACACCCATGCCACCGCTCGAGCCACCGTAGGCCTGCACTCCGGCCCCGGATCCGGACCCTTGGGCCACGAGGCCGATGCCTTCGGAGCTCCCGCCGCCCACGGCCACGACACCGATCCCATCCGTCGCCGAGGGACCCGTGCCCCCGTAGCCGATCACTCCCGTTCCGGCGTTGCCCCCCGAGCGGCCCCCGCCGGTGCCGACCACGCCGGGAGAAGCAGTGGTCGCTCCACCCCCGTCACCTCCGGTTGCGGCGACGCCGGTGCCGTGGGTGCTCGCGCCGGTGACCCCCGAGCCGCTGACGCTCTGGCCGGCGACGCCCTCGGCGCCCTGGCCGGCGCCGACGAGCCCTCGGCCGGCCGATCCCGTCTGCAGGACCAGCACGTCGCCGGGGGAGCTCGCGATCACCGTCGGCGCGCCGGCACTGTTGCTCGATCCCAGTAGTACGGGGTCGCCGGTGGCGGCTTGTGCGGGGGCAGCCTTCGCCAATGACCCCACGGCGATGACGCCAGCGGCGCCCGCTGCCCCCGTTAGCAGCTGCCGCCTCGAGCGGCGCTGCCTCGAATTCTCCGGATCCGGTGTCGACCGGAGCGATCAGGTGCTCAGGTCGCTCCGGGAGCAGGCGGTCATCCTAGAAAAGCGTCTGCGAGGAGGAAAGGGGCAAATGTTTCGCGGAGGAGGCGGCGGAGTTCAGACATGGGCTGGTTTCTGAGCGCTTACCCCAGGAGAAGGCCGTACCGCTCGGCGACGTCCGGCTCAGCCGTACATCAACGATCCCGGCGTGGTGAGCAACTCGCCCGTCTCGAGCCACGTCTTCAGGCCGGAGAGGATCATCGGCCAGCCGCCATAGATCTCGGCATTGGCCCCCTCGCGCATCTGGTCGTGAGTGAGGGTCAGCCGGCAGGAATCGCCGATGGGCTCGATCTCCCAAGTGACTCTCGAGGTGCCCTCGATCTTCACATCGTCGCTCCAAAGCGCAACAAAGCTCTGGACGAGCCGGCGCGGCGGGTCGACCTCCAGGTTCTCTCCCTCGCCCAGCAAGCCGTTCGCCTTCGGCGCGCTCATTTCGAAGCGCGAGCCCGGCGTCCAATCGGAGGTGACCTGGACCCCGAAGTTGTACTTGGCCCTGATCTCGGGATCGGTGATCGCCTCCCAGAGGCGCTCCGGGGTCGTGCGGATGTAGATCTCGAATAACTTCTCCATCGGAGTCTCCAGTCTTTGCTTGAGCCCGCTGAGCGCAGCAGTCCAGGGTTCGGTGTACTTATCGATCCATCGATCGTGGATCAGGCGGATTGGTACTCGTCCTCGACCAAGGCGAGATGCTTAAGCAGCCCAGGGTCATCGACGAGGCACCGACTGTCGCCTCAGGCCGACCGCGTCCAGTCCCCCGCACTTCCACGCGAAGGTCGCGCGCTGGCGCTCCAGGGAGCCCAGCAGGGTGGAAGTCTCGTCGCCCGCGATGGGAGGCTCGGCGCGACCGTCCTCGTTTAGGTGAGTCATGGGCGGCGAATGTACCGCCTGGGGCCGAATGCCCGTGCGCCCCAAAGCTGACACCAGCGTTTTGATCGCCGCTGACGTGCAGCCATTGGAGGGAGAGCTTGCGATCAGTGCCGCCACGCTCGGCGAGCTCCACTTCGGTGTGCTCGTCACCACGGACGCGGCCGTTCGTGCCGAGCGTCTGCGAAGACTGTCGGACCTTCAGCGCAAGTTCGACGCCTTGCCGGTCGACGATGATGTCGCCACCAGCTATGGCCAGCTGGCTGCAGCCGTCGTCGCCGCAGGCCGCAAACCGCGGTTACGGGTCATGGACATCCTGATCGCTGCGACCGCCCACGCCCACTCAGCACGGCTCTATACCCGAAACGCCGCAGACCTTGCCGGGATCGAACACCTCATAGAGATCGTTCAGCTGTGACGAGCCGCTGGTGGCTCGTAGAGGTTGCGCCGCATCAAGCGCCGACCATTACAGCAGCGGCCACCTTCCTCGATCGGAACACGCCAACGGCGGGGATCCGGCTGGGCACTGCGCGTCTACGTGTGAGTGCCAGCCTGATTTGCCACCACGTCGGCACTCAGGAACTCGCGGGCGATTCGCCACACACGAGCGTCGGGTCTGCCGGCTGGCGCGACTTTGGCGGCGGATAAACGGCTCTGGCAATCGTGGCGGAGAGCCACCCGCTCGGCCACACAATGAAGGCCAAGCGGATGGCGTCCCGTTGGGTACCGATTTGACGCTCTTTCCAACCCACAGTTGGCTCCGAGCAGAACCGCGCGCGTATCGAGAGGTCGGTGCTGATCAGGAACCCGGAAAACGCAGGCACGCCTCCTGTTGCCGTCCGACGAAACCTGCACTCTCCGAGTTCACGCGCCATGTCGGCGCTGATGCGCCGTACGTCAACGCGGGCTCTTGTTGTGGCATCAGGACGCGTACATCGTGAGGCGCCCTCGCCGTCACTGCTCTTGCACCGGGGCCGCGGCTCCGGTGAGGCCATCCGCGATGAGCGCGACGAGGTCAGCGACGAGCTGTGCTCGGGGCACATCAGGCTGGCGCGCCCACAGCGCGCCGGCAAGATGGACCATTCCGACGACGCCGTGCGCCCATGTCCTTGCCGGCCGGGTGTCGAGGGCGTGAGCCTCGAGGGTGTCACGCATGACCCGCGTGATCAGCTCTGCGACCCGATCGATGACCGCGACGAGCGCCGGGCTGCCGAGCGGCGCCTGTTGGGTCAAGAAGCCGTAGAGAGCTGGGTCCTCCTGGATAAACGTGACGTAGCTTTCGATGGCCGCCCGGATCAGCACCTCGGCGTCCTCCCTCGGAGCGCCGCCGAGCGCCTGCTCGAGTCGGGCCACAAGGACGTCCGAGAAACGCTCGGCCACCGCCGCGATCAGGCCGTCGCGGTCACCGAAGTATCGGTAGAGAACGGGCTTGGTGATCCCTGCCCCTGCCGCCATCTCGTCCATCGATGCGCCGGGGCCGACGCGGCGGATGACGTCGAGAGCGGCAGCCACTAACTCGGCACGCCTACCAGGTGGGCGCCGGCTGACCCGGTCCTGCACCTCGCTGGTCCCGGCCGTCGATGAACCGTCCACCTTTCCCACGAATCCATCCTCCCCCATCCTCCAACCGCCGCAGGCAATTGCGCCCAACTCTGCCTAATTGACAGATCTGTAACGACCAGTAATATTACCGGTGGTTACACTGACCACACCGGAGCGGCGTGGTCAGTCTGGAAGGGGGAGGAATGAAACGAGTCACCGCGGCCTTCGGGGCCGGCCTGCTCGCGCTCGGCATCGCCGCTTCGGCGAGCCTCGTGGGAGCTCCCGCGTCGTTGGCGAGCACAAAACCCGCGCCGACGGTGACGAGCATCTCGCCAAGCTCAGGACCCGGCTCGGGCGGTACGGTCGTCACTGTCACTGGCACCAACTTGTCGGGCGCGACCAAAGTCGATTTCGTCGAGAGCGGGACGTCCTTCGCGGCGACGGACGTCAGAGACGTGTCGCCGACCAAGGTCGAGGCGACATCTCCGACCGGCGATCCGAACGATGATCCCTACGACGTCACCGTCACGACAAAGGGCGGCACTTCAGCAACCAACGCAGGTGATGAGTTCAACTACACGGCCGATCCGACGGCCGGAACGATCTCCGTCAAGGCGTCGAACCTGTCGATCCTGAAGGGGGACAAGCTCACCATAACTGGCACGGGCTGGACGCCCGGCCTGCTTGTCATCATCACTATCTGCAATGCGGACGCGTCAAACCTCAGCCCGTTGACCCAGCTGTCAGAGTTCGACTTCAGCCCGGATGCCTGTGGGCCGATCACCATAGCCCTCTCGCCGAGCGGGAGCTTCGCCGAGGTCACGTTGTCGGGTCCGAGGGCTGGGGACTTCATCTGGACCGGTACCCTCACTCCAGGACAGCTCGACCCAAGCGTCGACAGTCCTCTCGCGGAGTGCCCACAGGACCAGGTGCAAGCCGCGGAGGGGGTCAACTGCATCGTGGGCGCCGCGGAGCTCGTCGGATTTTCCTCTGACGGCAACACGGCCGACGCCCGGGTCTTCTTTGCTCCGCCCGCGCTGAGCTCCTCGGACGCCTGGCAGAGCGGGCTTGGCACTTCCGCGGAGTACGACGTCACGCTGTACGACAACGGTGCGTTCACCGAGAGCGGGGACCCGCCGGTCGCAACGGCCAGCGGGGTCCCGAACACCGGTGGCTTTGCTACCGATGGCGTCATCTGCGAAGCCGGTACGGGTCCCGGTTCCTCCCCCTCTGAGCCTTGCTCGCCGGAGCTCAAGGCACCGGCTCAGAACGGCGAGGGAGTCTGGACGGTCAGCCCGACGGGCTGTCAAGCCGCGTCGTTCCCGGACGGAGCGGCGTGGTCGCCAACAGCCACGCCGCTCTGCACCTATGGCGCGGCAGTTGGCGAGCCGATCCTGATCGAGCTCACCGGTTACACGGCGCCGAAAGGTACGTCGTTGACGAACTCAATCCCGATTGGCCAGCCGCTCGACTGCTCGGGCGGCAGTTCGGTCAGTGATCCGTTCACCTGCACGGTTGAGGCGAACGCCGGCGCCGACGTCTTCGATCCGGGTGGCTTCAACAGCGGTATCACCGACTCCACCACGGGTCAATCGCCGCCTCCTGACCTCCAGGACATGCAGCCTGGCAAGTACTCGTTCGAGGCCATCGGTGAATCTTCCGGCAACATTGCCAAGGGCTCCGTCACGTTGCGGGTAGGGCCGTCCAGCTAGGCAACTTGTCGGAAGCTTCATGGAAAGTGCCCCAGCTTCGGCTGGGGCACTTTCTCGTCTCTGGGATCCAACGGCGGTCCTGCATGAGGAAGGGAATCTCATCCTCGCCCGGCCGGCACGCGTGAACTCAGGACGTCTTCTGATGCGTCTTCTTGCCGTAGGCGATCAGCGCCCTGTTGAACGCCGTGAGGGAGACGATGCCGGTAGTCGGCGCCGCTGGTCCGGCTCCCGGGAGCGGCTTGGTGCTGTAGTAGAGCACTGACACCGAGTAAACTGAACCCTTGGCGGCACAGGCATAGCCGAATGCGCCGAGCCTTCCGGAGCTCGACAGATAGACGGTGAGCAGCAAAGTGCGGTTGTCCAATAGCAGTCGTGCGATGGCTTGGTAGGCGGTTGGTGTCCGGGCGTCGGATATGGCGCTCATGGCAGCGCTCGCCGAAATCCTCGCCGTGTATCCCTGGTCCGTTACCCCGAGGATCTCGCCTGAGTGACCTTTTTGGTACAGCACGCCGGATGCCGATGCGGCTTCGGCAGCCATGAGAGGCGTGATGCCGAGCGGCAGCGGCGGGGTGTTCCTCAGCTGGCTGATCGAGCCGGATATCGTGATCCACTTGGCCTTCGGCATGACAACCGCGAGTGACGAGGGGTCCATGTAAGCAGCGCCGCCGGCGTCGATCACCTTCTGGGCGTAGAAAGTGTTCGTCACACGAAGCGGGAGCGCAGTGACCGACCATGCTCCATCTGAGCGATCAAGCGTGCCCGTACCCGTGTAAACCGAGTACTGCTGGGAACCTGTCCCTTGCAGCGTCTCGCTCAGCACGATCGTGGCCTGCGACCTCGAGGCAAGGAAGGCCTTCAGCTGCGAGACCACCGGTCCGCGGTTCTCTGCGAGGCTGGCGCCGCCAGCACCCCCACCGGAACTGCACGCACCGAGGCCCAAAATCATAGAGGCGCCAGCTGCACCGACCGCCAAGCTGCGGCGCACCCGCGAGCTTCTCGACATTCCGTCCCTCCTACGCCTCAGGGCGTTCGACCGTGGCCCCCCGATCGAAGCCCGGAGCGTACCAGCGGTGGCGAGGGCGACTATTAGTGGCCCTCGCTCGAAGCGGAGCCTGATCTGCACCAGCCCGGGAGGCAGCCCTCCGTCACGACGAGCTCCACGAGCAGTGGCCGGTCCTTCTCTCACTCACCTCGCGGTCGGTGCCTCGTTGAGGTGGGCGTCCAGCTCGGCGATGGCCTGGTCGTTGTTGACGAAGAGCACGCCGGTCATCCCGACGCGACGGGCTCCGTCGATGCAGGCCTGGGTGTCGTCGAGGAAGACCGCCTCGTGGGGCTCCACGCCGAGCCGTTCGATGACGATCCTGTAGAAGCGAGGATCGGGCTTCTCCCTGCCCTCTTCGCGGGAGTAGACCACGACATCGCAGAGGTCCTCGAACCCGTACGCCTCGCGTTCTCGCTCTCGGGCGCCTACGAAGCTGTTGCTCAAGGTGGCAGTCTTATAACGCGGACGCAGGGCAGCGAAGTAATCGGCCAGCTCTTCGTTCAAGGTGCCGAGATACTCGACCCACAGGTCGTCGGGAGTGACACGGACACCAAGATGTTCGGGCTGGATATCGCCAAATGCCGCATGGGGAGTCAGCCCTCGACGAGTCGGCGAAACTCCTCGTCGACGACGCCGGCCGCCTGCTTGTCGGCAAGCTCGTCGAGCCACTTCTGCGCCTGGGCGCTCTTGGCGGCATCGACCATCTGCTTCGGGAGCGCCTTCATGACGTACCCCTCGGGCATGGCCGGCGAGCGGTCCTGCTTGCGGGCGAGCGCTTCGGAGATGATCGGAGCCCACCGTTCCGCCTTCGCCACGCTGGCGACCTCGTCCCGCTCGACGAATTCCGGCAGAACCTCGGACCCGAAGAGCTCAATCGACTCCATGATGTGCTCGTGGCGGTTGTTCCCCGCCTGCATCACGAAGATCAGCTGGTCCACACCGGCCTCTTCGTAGCGCCGGAGGAATTCGCGCAGTTGCTCCGGCGTTCCGACAGCACCGCGCAGCCCGGTCTCGTCACCAGAAGCGATCGTGGCGCCGAGCGTCTGCTGCCGCGTCGCCAAGGCGGCCTCCGGCGAGTAGCCCATCTTGCCCCGGCGGTCCTTGAACTCCTCCCAGACATTCGTGCGGGCGGGGACGTGCTCGCCGAAGACGTAGAAGTGGGCCAGCGAGTAACCGAAGAAGTTGGCTCCCTCGAGCCCGCGGCGGATCGCCTCGTCCTCGTCGTGAGCGCACATCATCGGCGTGACGCAGGCCACCTGTGGATTGATCGTCCAACCCACCGGAACGCACTTGGTGCGGACCGTTGCCTCGTAGTCGTCCACCCAGGCCTTGGCATCCTCTGGCTCGATGAAGGCGAAGGTGAGCGCGCCGATGCCCTTCTCCGCCGCCAGCAGGATCGTGTCGCGTCGGCTGCAGGCGACCCACAGCGGAGGGTGAGGCTTCTGCACCGGCTTCGGGACAACATTGCGGGGCGGCATCGTGACGTACTTGCCCTCGACGCCCGTGAACGGCGACTCCACCATGCAGCGAAGCGCCACTTCGAGGCCCTCGAGCCACGCCTCGCGCTTCATGGCGGGGTCCAGTAGGAAACCGCCCAGCTCGGCCTCCGACCCGGACTCGCCGGACCCGAACTCGACACGCCCGTTCGAGACGAGGTCGAGCATCGCAACCCGCTCGGCTGTGCGAGCCGGGTGGTTGTACGCCGGCGCCGTCTGGATGATCCCGTGGCCGATACGCATCTGCCCGGTGCGCTGGCTGGCTGCCGCCAGGAAGACCTCCGGGGCGCTCGAATGTGAGTACTCCTCCAGGAAGTGGTGCTCGACTTCCCACAGGTACTGGATGCCCAGGCGGTCGGCCAACTCGACTTGTTCGAGAGCGTCGTTGATCAACTGCTGCTCGCTCCGGTCGTCCCACGGCCGCGGCAGCTGGTGCTCGTAGAAGATTCCGAACTTCACGATTCCTCCGTTCAGCCGGTCAGGTGCTCTGTCGTCGAGTCGCGTACGGTCAGGTAGCTCTCCGTGACGTCGAGGTGGTCAACCGTAGGCGCGGAGACTTGCGCAGGCGCGGTAGACCAGTGACATGGTCACTGCCATCGTGCTGCTCACGGCCGAGCCGAATCATGTCGCCGCTCTCGGGCAGGCGCTCGCCGACGTACCTGGCGTCGACGTCGCCTACTCGGTGGCCGGCGACGAGGATCTCGTCGCCATCGTGAGGGCGAAAAGTCACGAAGAGCTGGCGGAGCTCGTGACCGAGCGCATCGCGCCGCTCGAGGGGGTCATCCGGACGAGGACGCTGATCGCCTTCCGTGCCTACTCGAGCGAGGACCTCCGCAACATCTGATCCCCGCCTGAGCGGTCATGATGTGGATGTGCCTGGTCTGAAGCGTTCCTAGCGGGAGGTCCCGCATGCCTGGGAAGTACCACCAGTTGCAAGTGGGGTTCGACCATGCTTGAGATCTCCGACCTCGTCCACCGATTCGGCGAACGAGTCGCCGTGGACCGGCTGACTGCCGCTGTGGCCCCGGGCGAGATCGTCGGACTGGTCGGACGCAATGGAGCCGGCAAGACGACGACCATGCGAGCTGTGATGGGTATCCTTCGGCCGGAAAGTGGTGACATCCGCTGGTCCGGTCACGCCGTTGGACGGGAGGATTGGCTGCGTTTTGGCTACATGCCAGAGGAACGTGGCCTCTACCCGCAGATGCGGATCATCGATCAGGTGGCTTACTTCGCTCGGCTCCATGGGTTTGACCCGGCCACCGCCCGGGACAAGGCCCAGCACTGGCTCACGCTGCTCGGCCTCGCCGGCCGCGAACTGGACAAGGTCGTTGCGCTCTCCCATGGCAACCAGCAACGAGTGCAGCTTGCCGTGGCTCTCGTTCACGACCCGGAGCTCCTCGTGCTGGACGAGCCGTTTGCGGGGCTCGACCCGGCTGCAGTGGACGCCCTTTCCGAGATCCTCCTCGCAGAGGCGCAACGAGGGAAACCGATCCTGTTCTCGAGCCACCAGCTCGATCTCGTCGAGCGTCTCTGCGAACGGGTTGTCATCCTGGAAGAGGGACGCGTCCTCGCCTCCGGGACCCTCGCGGAGCTGCGGGCTCGATTCCCGCTTCAGCTACGTGTCAAGGTCGAGGGGCTCACGGAGTGGACCGCCGAGCTGTCGGGGGCCCGGGTGCTCCGCCAGGATGCCGACGGCGTGATCCTGGCTCTGGGGACCCATGCCGATCCCCAATCGATCCTGCGAGCGGCACAGGCAGCCGGCCCGGTCGAACACTTTGGATTCGAGTCCGGGGGGCTGGCGGACATCTACCGCCAGCTCGTGTCATGAACCGGACTCCGACGGTTCGGCTCGTAGCCGGACGAGAGATCGCTGAGCGACTGCAGAGCCGCTTGACGCGGGTCATGACCGCGGTCACCACCGTGCTCGTCGTGGCGCTGATCGTCATCCCCACTCTCGTCCGGTCGTCCTCGGCTCCGACCGTCGTCGGCTTGATCGGCCCGTCAGCCCAGGCCATCGGGCCTGCTCTCCAAGCCACGGCCAAGGTGGCAGACGTGAAGATCCGGGTCGTCGACATCGCCGACGACGACGCCGCCCGGTCGATGGTGAAGAATGGATCAGTTGACGTCGCCGTGAGCATTGGTGCTCACTCGGCTGTAGCGGAAGTGCAGCAGACCCTCTCGCCCACGATCGGCGCGTTGCTGCAAGCGACCATTGACCGAGCTCATCAGCGGCAGGCACTCACAGATGCCGGCGTGCCTCTCTCGAAGATTCTGGCAGCGTTGGAGCCGGTGCCGCTCTCGACCGCTGCGCTCGAGCCCCCGCCGGTGAACCAAGCAGCCCGTTCTGTAGCAGCCCTCGCCGCCGGCTTGCTCCTGTACATCAGTCTCGGCTTGTACGGCGGCGCCGTTGCTAGTGGCGTGGCCCAAGAGAAGACGTCCCGCACGGCCGAGGTCCTGCTGGCAGCAGTCCGACCGAGGCAGCTGTTGTCCGGAAAGGTCCTGGGAATCGGCGTGTGCGCTCTCGCCCAGCTCGGTATCGCCGTCGTCGCCGGGCTCATCGCCAATGCCGTGGTCAAGGGTGCGGTCATCTCGTCGACTGTCTGGGTGCTCTTGCCGTCGATCTTGCTGTGGTTCCTGTTGGGCTTCGCGCTCTACTCGTTCGCCTTCGCAGCAGTTGGCTCGATGGTGGCGAGGCAGGAAGAGGTCCAGTTCGTCTCCTTGCCGGTCGCGATGCCACTGGTCGGAGGCTTTCTCCTGGTGTACTTGACGATCGCCGAGCCGAGCGCATGGTGGATACGCCTGCTCTCGTTCGTCCCGCCATTCGCGCCGGCTCTGATGCCGGCCAGGATTGCCCTCGGCCACGTCTCAGCCTGGGAGATCGTGCTGGACGTACTCCTCATGGCGGCATCGATCTACGGCATGGAGCGGCTCGCCGCTCGCGTCTACTCAGCAGCAATTGTTCGGGGCGGAGCCCGGTTGGGTTGGCGGACCGCGCTGCGCCTGCGAGGCGAGTAGCGCCCGCGCCGTCCCTCCGTCGCGGACCGTAGGTCACGTTCGTATCGGGATACAGCGACGCGCCGGCCTGTCCACTCGTGCCCACCGCGCCACGGGAGCAGGCACGGCACCCTAGCCATCCGACCCCAGGCTGCCGCCCTAGGCAATTGCCGCGACGCGCCGAGACGGCGCGCCCGAGCCGCCCTTCCGCAGTGGTAGCTCGGCGGGACAGTGATCGCCCGCCAGCTCGAGCACTTCTTCGAAACCCTCGCGGAAGCACTCCATGAGCACTTCGTAGTCGGGCACCGCAGCGGTGTCGATCGTGATGGCCACGCAGCACGTCCCGTTGTAGGTGAGCAGGGTGACGTTCACCGACGAGCCGATCGTCGGCCCGAAGGCGTAGTACCCCGAGACCGGTGCTCCGCCGAGATAGATCGGGATGTTGATACCTGGCACGTTGCTCGCCAGGAAGTCGACGTGCTTGAGCATGCCTCCGACGACCGCCGACGGGAGAAGGTTCAGCGTGCCGGCAATGGCATTCGTCAGCGGCAGGGCTCGGTCGTCGCGAGCCGCACGGCATCGCTGGCCGGTGAGCCGTATGCGCTTGGCAGGGTCGGCCACCCCGACGGGTACCTTGAACCGCTCGAGGGTGATGCGGTTTCCCGCGGCCGGGTCGCCCTCCTTGCGGATCGAGATCGGCAGGGTGATCCTGAGCTCTCCGACCGAGACACCGTGACGCTCGTGGTAGCGACGCAGCCCGCCGGTGACCGAGGACACGAAGGCGTCGTTGAGCGTGCCTCCCGCGGCGCCTGCCGCCCGTTTCAGATCGTGGACGTCCACGGCCATCATGTCGAGGTGCCGCCCGAGGCTCCGGCCCGTCATCACCTGTGAGAGGGTGTCGGGGACCGGCTGCACGAATCGACCGATCGCGCGTGCGGTTGCCAGGGCGTCAGACGTCGAGCGCACGGGATCCCGTGCGACGTGTGCCGCTGTAGGGAGGGCGTCAGACAGCCCGTGGCGGACGGTCTCGAACACCCGGTGCCAGTCGTAGGCGAGCGACTCCCGGACGAGCTCGACCGTGCCCGGCTCCGTCTCGCCAGCCTGGGGCACCGCGATCTCCTCGCCGAGGTCGGACTGCTTCGTGGTCTCGAACAACAAGAACGCCAGCTGCATGCCGCCGATGCCGTCGGTCAGCGAGTGATGGACCTTCATGACCAATGCGGCATGGCCGCCGACCAGGTGCTCGATGAGCGTGAATTGCCACAGTGGCCGCGCCAGATCAAAACCAGCCATCGCCTCGATCCGGGCAAAGTCGATCACCGTGGCAGCAGTGTGCGGCTTGGGGGATTCGATCCGGCGCAGATGCCATGACAGGTCGAAGTCCGTGTCGACCCAGCGCGGCGGGGAGAGCCGACCGGGTGGCTGGACGGGGCGCTGCCGGAACCGCGGGACCAGCCTGGTCGCCCGCTCCAACCTGGCAGCGACCACGTCGAAATTCGGCCGCTGGTCGAGCCAGGCGACGGCGACGATAGTCGATCGAAGGCCCGGATCCTTCTCCAGGTACCACGAGAACGCGTCGGTGTCCCGCATGAACAATTCGGTGCGCTCGCTCATCATTGCCTCCTCGAAGCAGAGCACTACCGCTTAACGTACGGCACGGCGGTCGCCGTCTTTAGAGGCGAAGGTCACGTATTTGCGCGGGGCGACGATGCCGCGAGCTGCCCGGCCAGTTTCCGAGAATCTCCTGCCGAAGGACTCTGTCCCGGGGGCGTCACCGGCCGTATCGTGCCTGAGGAGGCTGAGGCGGCCGAGGTGGCCGACGAGATGGACCGAGAAGGGCGGTGGCCGTGGAGCGACTGAATGCGCTCGATACGGAGTTCCTTCACCTTGAGGACGGGACGGTCCACATGCACATTGCCGGCGCTTGCGTGTTCGACGACCCACCGCCGCCGTCGCGCGACCTCCGGGCGCTGGTTGCCTCGAAGCTCCACCAGATCCCGCGGTACCGCCAGCGTGTCCGTCGGGTGCCGTTCGAGCTGGGGCGCCCTGTGTGGGTCGACGACCCGCACTTTGACCTCGACTACCACCTCCGGCGGGTGGCGCTGCCTGCTCCCGGTGACGATGCGGCGTTCTGCCGCCTGATGGGACGGATCATGTCCCAGCCGCTGGATCGCGAGCGCCCGCTGTGGGAGACGTGGCTCGTCGAGGGTCTCGAGGGCGGGCGCTGGGCGGTCGTGTTCAAGATTCACCACTGCATGGTCGACGGGGTCGCCGGCGTCGAACTGCTCACGGTCCTGTTGGGTTTCGAGGCAGACGCCACCGTCGGCGAGCCACGGCCCTGGACACCGCGCCCGGAGCCCCCGGGTGCGGTGAAGGTGCTCGACGCCTGGGGTGGGCTCGTATCGGACACGCTGGCGACAGCCAGAGGCCTCCCCGCCGCCATGGGCCATCCGGTCGACATGATCCGCTCGAGCCTTCAGACCGCCGAGGGAGCTGTCCGGTTCATCCGCAGCCTCGCGCCGACCCGGCCGCTGTCGATCGAGGGCTCGATCGGTCCTCACAGGTCGTGGGCGCATTCGTCGGCCAGCCTCGCGGATGTGAAGGTGATCCGCTCCGCCTTCGGCGGCACGGTGAACGACGTCGTGCTGGCCGCGGTGTCGGGCGGCTACCGGGTGCTGCTCACCGAGCGCGGCGACGACGCCGACCGGGCCGTGGTCCGCTCGCTCGTGCCGGTGTCGACGCGCCACGACGACGGTCACGGAGTGCCGGACAACCGGGTCTCGGCCCTGCTCTACGAGCTCCCGGTGCACGTTGACGACCCGGTCGAGCGTCTCCAGCTCGTGCACGCTCAGATGACCGAGCTGAAGTCGTCCCACGTCTCGGAAGCCGGCGAGGCGGTCACGACGATCGGCAACCTCGCCCCCCCGATGGTCGTCGGCCCCATCAGCCGGATGTTGATCCGCTCCATGGGAGTGCTCGGGCAGCACTCGCTCAACACGGTGACGACGAACGTGCCCGGCCCGCAGTTCCCCCTGTACTGCCTCGGTCACGAGATGCTCGAGTACCGTCCCTTCGTCCCGATCAGCCACGGGCTGCGTGTGGGCACGGCCATCTTGTCCTACAACGGGAACCTGTTCTTCGGGATCACCGGTGACTACGAGACGATGCAGGATGTCGGTGTGCTCGCATCGGCGGTGACATCGGGGATCGAGGAGCTCCGCGACTGCGCGCTCGTCGAGCTCGGCCGCCAGCGCGGAATCAAAGCGCGGGCGCCGAAGCGCCGGGTTGCCCGGCCGGCTGTGGCGAGCCGTCACCCAAGGCACTAGGCCATCGGGGGGCCGCGGGCCCTCGGAGGCGGCGGTACCTGAAAGACTTCCGATAAGCCTCAGAGACATGACCAACCCACCCTTGCCACCGGCACGCCCGCCTCGAAGCGTTCAGGCTCGTCCCGCTCGACGCGCCTTTCGCATCGTCGCCTGCATCGTCGTCCTGGCTCTGGCGGCGGTCGTCATCTTCGCCCAGGATCACGGGCCGACCCAGGTCACGGGCACCGTCGCTTGTTCTGCGCCCAACGCGCCCAGCGATTCCCGCGTTGCCGACGTATCCGGACCGCACGGCATCTTCGCCTTCGGCGGGTGGAGCGGTACGCATGGGCGGCGAGCCGGCGAAGTCAACCGGTACCTACTGCAGAACCCTGACATCTGTGGCGCCTCGATGGGCTTCCAATGGAACGAGATCGACAACGGTCCGGGGGCCCGAACTCGTTACAACTGGAGTGTCGTGGACAATCGGATCGCTCCTTGGGCAAGGGCTGGCAAGATCGTCAACCTGCTCTTCAGTGGGACCGGCGAAGGCGTGAGCAGCACTCCGGATGACACGCCCCAGTACGTGAGAGACCAGGTGAAGATGATCACGTGTCCTCGCACCCGCCCGACTCCGGTGTTGTGGCAGCCCGGCTACGAGGACAATTGGAAGGCGTTCATCGCCGCCGCCGTCAAACACTTCGGTGACGACCCCAACGTGGGGTATATGCGCTTCGGTCTCGGTACCGACGCAGAAGGTGTGCTCTGGCCTGAGCAGATCGTAAAGCCGGCTTGCGGTTCCGCCTGGGATGCGGCCGGGTATCGGACCGCGTGGCCCGTCTACATCCAGCAGATGATCGCCTTCTTGGGCTCGTTGCACTCTCGCCGGCCCCTCGTGATCGGCTTGAGCGACGCGTCGAACTTCCCACCGATCGCCGAGGAGGCACGACAAGCGGCGGCCTTGGGGATCGGCTTCGGCGTGGAGAGCCTGACGGGAGTCGAGGCGACAGATATCTTGTCCAAGGTTCCCTGCGACGAGTTCAACTGGTGCCAGCTGTACGACCAATACGCCGGCAAGGTGCCGCTGTACGTGCAGGATCTCAACGCCACGACGCCCATCAGCGGTGCAGAAAACGAAGGCCTCCTGCCGCCGCTGCTCGAGGCGAGCGTCAAGGTTCACGTTCAGATCTTCGAGGTTAACGTCGCCGATCTTCTCCTCACCTTCGATCCGAACTTCCCGCACTACGGGCAGTACCACGAGTCCTATGCGGCGGCGATCGCGGCGACGGCCCGGATCATGGGGACCTACCGCGCCGTAGCTCCTGTCACCTGACGTGGGGTGCTAAGGATTCGGGCGTGAGAGTCCCGGTGATCCCGCCGACGTTCCGTGGCTACCGGAAGTCATGGCTCGGGCCTGACGTCCTAGCCGGCCTGACACTGGTGGCGATCGCCATTCCCGAGCAGATGGCGACTGCTCACCTCGCCGGCATGCCGGCTGTCGCCGGTCTCTATGCGTTCGTGGCCGGATCGGTGATGTTCGCGCTGCTCGGTCGCAGTGGCCAGATGTCCGTCGGGGCCGATTCCACGACGGCCCCAGTGATCGCTGCCGGTGTCGCCGCGGTCGTTGTCGCCGGCACCCCGGAGTACACGCATCTCGTGTCGCTGCTGGCACTGGTGGTCGGCGGGCTCTTGATCGTTGTCGGCCTGCTGCGGCTCGGGTGGATATCGGACTTCTTCTCGACCCCGGTCATCACCGGGGTCCTGGCCGGCATCGCTGTCGAGATCCTCGTCCGGCAGGTGCCCGTTGTCCTCGGCCTGGTCGGCGGAGGCACGACGACGATCGGTCGTGTTCGGACGGTGGTCGATCAGATCGGCCACACCAACGGCTGGGCTGTCGGGATCGCGGTGGTCGTGCTGGCTGTGATCGTCGTCGCCGAGAAGGTGGACCGTCGCATTCCCGGCGCGCTGATCGGGCTGGTCGCATCGATCCTCGTCGTCGCCGGCACCGACCTCAAGGCGCGGGGCGTGCCCGTGCTCGGGTCGATCCACGGAGGCCTCCCGTCCTTCGCGATCCCGACTGCATCGTGGGCGGACATCCGCGGACTCGCGGCACCGGCACTGACGATCACGTTCCTCTGTGTGGCTCAGACGGCTGCCACGGTCCGGGCGTCGAGCGCGGGCGCACCTGCCACCGAGGACTTCAACCAGGATCTGATGGCGATCGGGGCGGGAAGCCTGGTCGCCGGGGTGAGCGGCGCCTTCCCCGTCAACTCGAGCCCGCCGCGGACGGCTGTCGTCACGACGGCGGGTGGTCGGTCGCAGCTGACCAGCGTGGTGGCCGCCGCCGTCGTCCTCGGCGTGGTCCTCCTGGCGACGGGGCTGCTAACGGACCTGCCGAAAGCGACGCTGGGAGCGATCCTGATCTTCGTCGCCACCCGGCTGTTCCGCGTCCGCGTGCTGCGATCCATCGCCGGCTACGACCGGTTGGAATTCGCCGTCGCCGCGGTGACGTTGCTCACGGTGGCGCTGCTCGGGATCGAGCAAGGCGCCGTCCTGGCGATGGGGGTGTCGCTTGCAGACCGCGTCCGCCGCAACGCCCGCCCCCGTGACGCCGTTCTCGGTCGTGAAGTGGGCACCGACCATTGGATCCCCACCGACATCGGCCGCCCGACCGAGCAGGTCCCCGGCGTAGTCGTGTATTTGGTCTACGCGCCGGTGTGGTACGGCAACGCCGACTACGTCAGGTTGAGGGTACGGACCATCCTCGAGCAAACCCAACCGAAAGTGCGCGCTCTCGTGCTGGACGCCGACGCGATCTCCGACATCGATTTCACCGGGGCCGCAGCGCTCGGTGCGCTGACGACCGAGCTGAAGCAGCAAGGGGTGACGCTCGGGATCGCCCGGTCTTCTCACCTTGTCCATCACGATCTGAAGCACAGCGGGCTGTTGCAGGACATCGGCCCCCATCTCTTCTCCACCGTCGAGGACGCCGTCGCCGCCTTCACCGGCACATCGTGATGCCGGACGACGAACACCGGCGGTATGTTGCGAGTCTCAAGCCGGCCCCGCCGGCCCCGCCGGCCCGCCGGCGGGCGTCAGGCAGCGGGCAGGGAGTTGCGTACTTCGGCGAACGCGTCGGCGGCTCGCTCGAGGTCTTCTCGCCGGTGAGCGGCCGACACCTGCGTGCGGATCCGGGCCTTTCCGAGCGGGACCACCGGGTACGAGAAGCCGATCACGTAGACACCCAGCTCCAGCAGGCGATCGGCCATGGTCGATGCTCGGCCGGCGTCGCCGATCATCACGGGCACGATCGGGTGGTCGCCGGGCAGGATGTCGAACTCGAGCTCAGCCATCCGCCGGCGGAACCAGGCGGTGTTGTCCGTCAGCTGAGCGCGCAGGTCGTCGCTCGACCCCAGCAGATCGAGCACGGCGAGTGATGCTGCCACGATCGCCGGTGCCACGGAGTTCGAGAACAGGTACGGGCGGGAGCGCTGGCGCAGCAGGTCGATGATCTCCTGCCTCCCGCTCGTGTAACCGCCGCTCGCCCCGCCCAGGGCTTTGCCGAGCGTGCCCGTGACGATGTCGACGCGGTCCTGCACGCCGTGGAGCTCCGGAGTGCCCCTCCCGGTCGGCCCCACGAAACCCACGGCGTGCGAGTCGTCCACCATGACCATGGCGTCGTACCGGTCGGCGAGGTCGCAGATGTCGCCCAGTGGCGTCACGTATCCGTCCATCGAGAAGACGCCGTCGGTGACGATCAGCCGTCGCCGTGCCCCGGAGGCAGCACGCAGCTGAGCCTCGAGATCCTCCATGTCCCGGTTCCGATACCGCAACCGTTGTGCACGACAGAGCCGGATGCCGTCGATGATCGAGGCGTGGTTCAGCTCGTCTGAGATCACGGCGTCGGTGTCAGACAGCAGTGTCTCGAACAGACCCCCGTTGGCGTCGAAGCACGACGAGTACAGGATCGTGTCATCCGTCCTGAGGAAGGTCGACAACCCGGCCTCCAGCTCCTTGTGCACCTCTTGGGTCCCGCAGATGAAGCGGACGCTCGCCATCCCGTACCCCCAGCGGTCGAGCTCCTCCTTCGCCGCCGCCACGATACGCGGGTCGTCAGCGAGACCGAGGTAGTTGTTGGCGCAGAGGTTGAGCACCTCCGAGGAGCCGACAGCGATGCTCGCCGACTGAGGGCTCCCGATCACCCGCTCGCTCTTCTGAAGCCCTCTGGCGACGATCGAGTCGAGCTCTTCTGAGATTCCGGCCTTCACCGTGGAGAACATCGCCAGCTCCTATCGCTCGGCCCAGGACAGGACCACCTTGCCGCACTCGGCGGCCTTCATGACGTCGAAGGCTTCGAGGCAGTCCTCGGCGGCGAAGCGGTGGGTGATCACCGGCGACACATCGAGCCCTGCCTCCACGAAGACCGACATCCAGTACCAGGTCTCGAACATCTCGCGGCCGTAGACGCCCTTGATCGTGATCATGTTCGTGACGAGGTGCGACCAGTCGATGCCGAACTCCTGGTTCGGCAGGCCGAGTATGGCGACCTTGCCGCCGTGGCACATCGTGGCCAGCATCGACTGCAGTGCCGTGGGCTGCCCCGACATCTCGAGCCCGACGTCAAAACCCTCCCTCATCCCCAACTCGTCCATCACCTTCTCGAGCTGCGTGGCGCGTGGGTCGATCGCTCGCGTCACACCGACGGACCGGGCCAGCTCGAGGCGGTACGCGGACGGATCGGTGATGACGATGTGGCGGGCCCCGGCGTGCCGGGCGACGAGCGCCGCCATGATCCCGATGGGGCCGGCGCCCGTCACGAGCACGTCCTCGCCGAGTACCGGGAACGTCAGCGCCGTGTGCACGGCGTTGCCGAGCGGGTCGAAGATCGCCGCCACGTCGAGGTCGACGCCCTCGGTGTGCCGCCAGACGTTGGTGGCTGGGATCGTGACGAATTCAGCGAACGCACCAGCGTGGTTCACCCCGACGCTGTCCGTGCGGGCGCACTGCACCCGCCGGCCGGCCATGCAGTTGCGGCAGCGCCCGCATACGAGGTGACCCTCGGCGCTCACCAGATCACCGACGGAGAGATCGGTGACGTCAGCTCCGAGCTCGGCGATCTCGCCCACGAACTCGTGGCCGATGACGAGCGGGACCGGGATGTTCTGCTGCGCCCAGGCGTCCCAGGAGTAGATGTGCAGGTCGGTGCCGCAGATGCCCGTCCGCAGCACGCGGATCAGGACGTCGTCCCGTCCGACGGAGGGCTCTGGCACCTCCTCCATCCACAGGCCGGGCTCAGCCCGGGCTTTGACCAGTGCCCTCATACCCGCGGCAATGTAGCGCGGTGGCTGATCGATAGCCTCAGTCGGTCACCAATCAGGGAGGCTCTTCGATGACCGACACGCCCGGCGTGCCTCGCGCCACGGATCACACGCACGCCGTGAACAACGGCAAGGCCGAGCTGACCCTCGACGAGCTTGCCGCCATACAGCCCGGTATGGCCCGGCTGATGGTCGAGGTCGCGGACCGGATGTGGAAGTGCTACCACGCCGGCAAGGCCCGCAACCGGCAGCTCGCCCGGTACCAGCTGTCGGAGGCGACGAAGATCATGAAGACGGCGGTGCTGGTTCGCCCGAAGTACTTCGACGCCATCCAGAAATTCATCGTGGAGGAGATCGCCGCCCTGCGCGGGGTGATCGAGGCGGAGCAGTGGGATCGTTTTGAGGACGTGTACACGGAGGTCGTGACGGCGGCGAACCGGTATCACGAGGAATTCGAGAAAGGGTTTCTGGTGTGGAAGGTGCCCGAGGACCCGCCTCCAGATCTCGACCTCACGCCTCGGGGCTGACGAGCTCGACGACGGCCCACAGCGGCAGGTCGGCAGAGGAGCGCCCGAAGCGGACGCCGTAGTTGCCAGCCGCCGTGACCCAGCCGCCGGCGGTCTTGTCGTAGCGGGCGAAGTCACGTTCGCTCAGGCGGAACTCGATCTGGGCAGATGCGCCCGGCTCGAGCACCACTTTCCCGAATGCCCGCAGCTGCTGTACCGGTTCACCGTCGTGATGCCCGAGGTCGGAGACGTAACACTGGACGACCTCGGTGCCGGCGCGGTTGCCGGCGTTGGTGACCGTGGCGCTCACGCTGACTATGGGCTCGCCGTCGAGACCGGGCGGGAGGGGTTGGCCCGCCGATGAGCGGAGCGGCGCGACCACATCGGCCTCGAGGCTACCGAGCTCGAACGTCGTGTACGAGAGCCCATGGCCGAAGGCGAAATGCGGCGCGACCCCATTGGTGTCGTAGTGCCGGTAGCCGATGAGGAGGCCCTCGCCGTAGGGGGCATGGCCGTCGGCGCCCGGGTAGTACTTGAAGGCGGGCGTGTCGCTCAGGCGGTGCGGGATCGTCATCGGGAGCCGGCCCCCCGGGTCGGCGTCGCCGAGGAGCACATCGGCGACGCCTTCGCCGACCTGCTCGCCCCCGAACCAGATCTGCGCCACGGCGGGCACGTCGGCCGCCCAGCCCATCGTCACCGGCGAGCCGGCGTTGACGAGGACGCACGTGCGTGGGTTCGCGACGGTGAGCCGTTGGACGAGATGGTTTTGCAGCCCGGGCAAGTCCATGATCGCGCGGTCGTGGCCCTCGGTCTCCCACTCCGGCGAGGTCCCGACGACGCAGATGACGGCGTCGGCCTTCGAGGCGAGCGCCTCCGCTCGCCGCATCAGCTCGTCGTCGGAGCCGACCGGCGGGATGGCGCCGATCATCAGGCCGCCAACGGGGATCCCAGGGTTGGGGCTGTACTCGACGACGATCTCGTAGCTCCGGCCAGCCTCGAGGTCGGCTGCCGCTGACAGATTCTCGGACGCCAACCCGAAGAAACCCTTCCCCTTCCCCAACTCACCCCTCGCATCCACGACCGTCTCGCCGTCGACCATGAGGCGGGCCTTGCCGACCTGGGTCAGCGAGAACGTCCAGCTGCCGGCGTCCTCGGGGACGAGCGTGATGTGGGCGCGCAACACCCAGGCACCGGCCCGCAGGCCGGAGTCAGGCGGCGCCGGGTCGCCGAGCCAGGTGAACGAACCGACCCGGGCCGCGTCGGTGTGCCGCACCCTGCCGTCAAAGTCCTCGCTGTCAAAGCCCGACCCGTTGTAGTACTCCAGCCGGAACTCCCCCTCGAGCGGCGGCGTGCCGACCCAAGTGACGCAACCGCGTTCGTGGACGACGTGGATGCCGGCGGGCTCCAGCCGGTCGCGCAGGGCATCGAGCACCGACCGCTGCTGTTGCGGGTTCACGCGGGCGCTCCCGCCGCCCTGGCCGGCGGTGCTGGCTGCGTTCGGGCCGATCACGGCGAGCGTCTGGCCGCTGTGGAGCCCGAAGGGGAGGAGGTTGCCCTCGTTCTGCAAGAGCACGAAGCTCGATGACACGAGCTCCCTGGCGATCGCCTGCCGCTCGGCGATGGTCGAGGTGGGCGTCCGTCGCCGGGCTGGGGTGGTTCCGGGGCTCAGCGCTCCCGTGCGGATCATGAGCCTGAGCAGGCGCCGGACGTGCTCGTCGATCACAGTCTTGGGCACCTCGCCGGCCTCGACGGCATGGCCGAGGGCGTCGCCGTAGTGGATGGGTGGCCCCGGCATCTCGAGGTCCAGCCCGGCGAGCGCGGACAGGACCGTGCTCCGGGCACCGAACCAGTCCGAAACCACGACACCGTCGAAACCCCACTCCGCCCGCAGCGTCGAAGCCAGCAGACCCTTGTGCTCGGCCGCGTACGTGCCGTTTACCTTGTTGTACGACGACATGATCGCCCAGGCGCCGGCTTCGGTGACCGTTGCTTCGAACGGCACGTGGTACAGCTCGCGCAGCACGCGCTCGGCGACATCGGAGCTGATGGTGTGTCGCTCGAATTCCGTGTCGTTCGCCACGAAGTGCTTGACGGTGGCGGCGACGCCGCCCGCTTGCAACGCCTTGACATAGGCAACTGCCAGCCGGGCTGACAACACCGGATCCTCGGAGTACGACTCGAAGTGCCGGCCACCGAGCGGGTGCCGGTGCAGATTGACCGTCGGACCGAGGAGGACGTGCACGCCGCGGTCGAGGGACTCGTCTGCCAGCGCTGCCCCGAGTCGTGAGGCCGCCTCGACGTCGAAGGTCGCCCCGATCGCCGCACCGCAAGGAAACGCCACGGACGTCGTCCCCACCGATCGTTCCCCCCGAACCCCGCTCGGACCGTCGGAAAGGTGGAGGGCGGGGATCCCGACCCGTTCGATCGCATTCGTGTGCCAGAAGTCGGCGCCGCCGAGCAGCCGCAGTTTCTCGACCAGCGTGAGCTCGGCGAGGAACGTCTCGACCCGCTCGCCAGCAGGGTCGGTGCCAGCAGTGTCCGTGGCGGCCGGGCCAGGGCTGCCCGGGTCGGGGGTGGCTGGGTGGGGCGTGGGGCCGGCCGCCGCCGGCTCGGTGCCGTCGGGCCCGGTCATGGCCTGCGCGTCGCAAGGTCGTCGAGGGCGCTATCGGGCACGTAGAGGTCGCCTCGTCCTGTGCCCACGCTCAAGTCCGGCTTGTACGAGCCGTGGAAGTCGGAGCCACCGGTGGCCACGAGCCCGTGGCGCTTGGCGATGTCGACAAGGCCCTGGCGCTCCTCGGCCGAATAGCGCCCGTACCAGCACTCCATTCCTGCCAGCCCAGCCTCGGCGAGCTCGGCGACCTGGCGTTCGAGCTCGGTGGGCTCGAGGCCCATGGAAAGCGGATGAGCGAGGACGGCGAGTGCTCCCGATCCCTTGGCCGCCTCGATCGTGATCGGAGCGTCGATGAAGGCTTTCGGGAAGTAGGCAGGGCCGCCCTTGGCGAGGAGCGAGTCGAAGGCGTCCTGGTAGGACTGAACCGCACCGAGGCGAACGAGCACAGCCGCGAAGTGTGGTCTCCCGATTGTGGCCGCGCCCGCCTCCTCGACCAGGAGCTCCTCGGTGATCGGGATTCCCAGCTCGTTGAGCCGGGCGATCAGGCGATCGTTGCGTGTGGTGCGGTCGGAGCGGAGTCGCTCGAGCTGGTCCTGCAGGGGACCCTCCCCGGGCTCTACGTAGTAGCAGAGCACGTGCTGGGTCCCCGGGGAGTACTTGCACGACACCTCGCAGCCCGGCACGAACTGGATCCCGAGCTCGTCCGCCCGCTCGCGTGCTGCGTCGATCCCGGACAGGCCGTCGTGATCAGTGAGCGCCACCGCGCCGCAACCTGTGGAGTGGGCGAGCTCGATGACGTGCGTGGGCGTTTCGGAGCCGTCTGAGCAGGTCGAGTGGGTGTGCAGGTCGATCATGGAGCTCCCTCGTGTGTCATGTTCAACCCGCCTGCCGGCGGGCGTTCGAGCGTACCCGGCATGCTCACAGGCGATGGGTGGCAGAATGGGGGTGTGAGGGAGGCCTGCGGTGTCTTCGGCGTCTTCGCTCCCGGAGCTCACGTCGCCCAATTCACCTTCGACGGCTTGTTCGCCCTCCAGCACCGGGGGCAGGAGTCAGCCGGTATGGCCGTGAGCGACGGCGAGACGATCACCGTTGTGAAGGATATGGGTCTCGTCGCGGCCGTCTTCGACGAGCGCACGTTGTCATCGCTGACCGGGGACCGCGCCCTTGGCCACGTGCGGTACTCCACGACTGGTCCGAGCACCTGGCACAACGCCCAGCCGGCGTACCGTTCGGTGGGGGCGGCAGGTTTCGCGCTGGGGCACAACGGGAACTTGACCAACACGGCTCAGCTGGCGGCGGACGCGGGCATGTTGCCCGGCATCGTCACCTCGGACAGCGACCTCGTCGCCGAGCTGCTCTCGCGGTGCTTCCCGATCGAAGCGGCCGCCCATGAGTCGCATCTGATCGATGCACTGATGAACGTCCTGCCGAAGTTGCAGGGTGCGTTCTCGCTCGGCCTGCTGGATGACACGCGTGTCGTGGCCGTTCGGGATCCGCACGGCTTCCGGCCGCTCTGCCTCGGCGAGCTCGTCTACTTCGTGAACGACGAGGAGCGCCGGGGCTACGTGTTCGCGTCGGAGTCGCCGGCGCTGGAAGTCATCGGCGCCGACTTCGTCCGGGAGATTGAGCCGGGCGAGATGATCGTCATCGGCGCCGACGGCGTCCAGTCCTACTGGCCGTTCGCGGCCGAGCAGGTGGAACCTCGATTGTGCGTGTTCGAGTTCGTGTACTTTGCCCGCCCGGACGCGCGTCTGCGGGGCCAAGAGGTGTATGCGACACGCCGGCGGATGGGGGAGTTGCTCGCGACCCAGGACACCCTCGAGGCAGACCTGGTGATCGGCGTGCCGGACTCCGGAGTCGCCGCAGCGGAGGGGTACGCCGCCGCCAGCGGCGTGCCGTACGGCCAAGGCCTCATCAAGAACCGTTACATCGGCCGTACGTTCATCGCCCCGACGCCGGAGGCACGAACCCTCGGTGTGCGGCGCAAGCTCAACCCGCTGCGTGCCAGCATCGAGGGCAAGCGGCTGGTGGTGGTCGACGACTCGATCGTGCGCGGGACGACGACGCGCCAGCTCGTGAAGATGCTGCGTGACGCGGGCGCAGCCGAGGTTCACTTGCGGATCTCGTCGCCGCCGTTCGCCTGGCCGTGTTACTACGGCATCGACACGCCGGTGCGTGAGGAGCTCATCGCTGCTCGCCTGTCGATGGACGGGGTGCGAGCCCACATCGGGGCCGACTCCCTCGCACACCTGTCGCTCGAGAACCTGATGTCCGCCGTCCGGGCTGATGCCGAGGGGACGGGCTACTGCCGGGCATGCCTGACCGGCTGCTACCCGGCAGCCGTGCCCGCCGGCGTCACGATCGAGGCCGGTGGCTCGGTAGCGGTCGCGGCACCGCCTGCGCCAGCGGCCGCCCCTGCGCCAGCGGCCGCCCCTGCACCGGCGGCACCCCCTGCGCCAGCGGCCGCCCCTGCACCGGCTGCGCCTGCTGACAAGCTTGCAGTGGTCGCGTCGCCGGCGCGGATCAGGGCGAGCTGACCTTCTCGCGGGCTGTCTCCCCTCGTGGTGTGTCTCAATTTAGAATTCCTTACTGATCAATAAGTTAGCAATCGCGAAATTGGAACATGCTCTGGAGAGGGCACGGCGGACCGGAGTGCCGCCTCGAACAAGGAGAGCAGCAGGCCGGCCTCGATGGCGGCACGGGCCTTGCGGAAATCGGGCCCGCTCAGCTCGGTCTCCTCGGCCCTGATCTCCCGATCCCCGGCAAGGGGACCGAGTACACGCAGGGCTGTTGCTTCAGCGTGGCGATGACACGCCGGCGCCGTTCGACTCAGCAGCGACCGTCTGCACGACCGGCACGAGTGTGGGCGAGACCAGTGTCCGCTTGCCGTCGATGAGCACTAGGTCCTCGATGAGGGGGACCGGTCCTCGATCCACCCCGCCAGCTCGGCCACCGATGCCAGCGGCGGCGTACCGATCCGGTGGGCGGCGGCACGAAGAGCGCGCGAAGAGCGAGCAGGTGATCGAGCTGCTCGTGATCGGACACGAGCGGTCGCCGGGCTCAGTCCCGCCTCAATGCTGTTGCAGCGTGCTCGAGGTGGGTCCGCACGTGCGTGGTGGCGACGCCTGCGATCTGCGCCGTCGTGACCTCCCGCCCGTTCGCAGGCCCGAACGGTGCGGACCGCTCCAGCTCCTCGTCGCTCAGCGAGCGAATCGTGGCGGCGGTCGTGGCGCACGTGGACTGGAGCAGTTCGATCGTGGCCTCGACCGACACGCCGGCATAGTCCGAGGCGTGGAGAGCGTTCCGATCATCGATGTCGTTACGCGTGTGGGCGACCGCTTGACCCTTTCGGAGGCGGTCGAGCCAGCCATCCAGCAGCTCGTGACCCTCGGCGATGTGGTGGAGCACGAGCGCGACCGGCCACTCCTCGCCGGGAACGATCGTCTCCCACTCGCGTGGAGAGCAGGATTCGGCGAAAGCGATCGCCTCGGCGTTGGCCGCTTCCAGATCGGCTGCCACCTGGTCGGCTGATGACATCGTGTCGCCTCCTTCGCGTCGGTGACCGCAACGGTAGGTGGTGGCGATGCCCCGCGTGACCGCTGTGCGCGCCAGCCCCTACGGTGAGCGCATGGACCTTGGGCGTATTGGGATCTGGTGGAGCGGATGGCAGCCGGACGACGGCATCGATGAGGCCGCTCAAGACATGGAGGACGCCGGCTACGGCGCCATCTGGCTCTCGGGTGGGTTCCGGCCCGGTTTGTCCGAGCGCTACGGGCGTCTGCTCGCCGCCAGCGAGAACCTGAAAGTCGCCAGCGGGATCATCAACACTTGGTTCACTCCGGCTGCTGAGCTGGCGGCCGCCGTGGGGGAGCTCGAGGAGAGGTTCCCGGGGCGTTTCCTGCTGGGCCTCGGCGTGAGCCACGCGCCGGTCATCGAAGGCAGTGGCCAGAGGTATGAGCGACCGGTGGAGCAGATGGTTGGGTTTCTTGATGAGTTGGACCGGGCCGAGCCCACGGTTCCGGCCGACCGGCGGGCTTTGGCGGCACTTGGTCGGAGGATGCTGCGTATCTCTGCCGAGCGCTCGCTTGGTGCCCACCCGTACTTCGTCCCGGTCGAGCACACCACATTCGCCCGTGAGGTGCTCGGTCAGGGGCCGTTGCTCGCACCGGAGGTGGCCGTGGTCCTCGAGAGCGATGGGTCGGCCGCCCGCGACGCCGGTCGCGGCTACATGGCCGGGTACTTGGGGCTGCCGAACTACGTGAACAACCTCCTGCGTCTCGGGTACAGCGAGGAGGACGTCACCGGTGGTGCCAGTGACC
>Ga0187860_1000505_pt1 | contig 37672 bp, 31 predicted proteins | sample June2016WEW_10_4_FD_132981 | JGI IMG/M metagenome (GOLD analysis project Ga0187860, IMG submission 132981) | Peatland microbial communities from SPRUCE experiment site at the Marcell Experimental Forest, Minnesota, USA - June2016WEW_10_40 | ecosystem: Environmental > Terrestrial > Soil >...
CCAAACCCCAGCAGCCGCCGACGGCAGCCTGGATAAATCCGCCTGTTTTGACGACGGCGAGTCAGGAAAATGCTCACTAATTAACGCCGCCGGGTGTCTCAAAATCGTTGACAAGTTCCGGCATCCTGCTCCTGGGTCCTAGAACTTTTGCAATCCCGGGTGTCATCCCATCCGGGGATAACACCGGCAATCGCTTCTTCCAGTTCTCGGCCGTTTATCGGCTTGGAGATATATCCGTCCATCCCCGCTTCGATGCAGCGCTCTCGGTCTCCCTTCATGGCGTGAGCGGTCATGGCGATGATCGGGATGTGCAATTGAGTCTGTCTTTCCTTCTCGCGAATCTTTTCAGTTGCCTTCAGTCCGTCCATCTCCGGCATTTGCACATCCATGAAGATTGCGTCAAAGTCCTGCCGTGCAATGGCGTCCAGCGCCTCCTGGCCATTTCCCACCACGGCCACTGTGTGCCCGAGTTTCTCGAGCATTCGCGTCGCAATCTTCTGATTGACGGCGTTGTCCTCCGCCAGCAAGATATTCAATCGGCGGGATTCGCGCGGGCTACGGCGGGTAGTGAGCCCGGACAAATCTTCGGTCTGCCTGACCTTGCCGAGCACGGCTATCATCGCATCGAACAATTGCGATTGACGGATAGGCTTGGTTAGGTAGGCCGCTATCCCCAACTCCCGGCAGCGAGCCGCATCGCCGCGTCTTCCCGCCGAGCTCAACATCATGATCGTCGCGCCTGCCAGCCTGGGTTCCTGCTTGATTCTCTGGGCGACGCTGAATCCGTCGAGATCTGGCATCTGGCAATCAAGCAGCACCAGTTTGAACGGGTTCTGATCGGCGAGAGCTTGTCCCATGGCATTGAGGGCGCTAACGCCGCCGTCAGCGCACGCCGGTATCGTTCTCCAGCGCGTCAACATCTCTTCCAGGATGCGCCTGTTCGTAGAGTTATCATCCACGACCAGAACTCGCAGCCCGTCGAGTGTGCGCGGTTGATTTTCTGAAGCCGCTGTGGCCAGCGAACGCGCTACCTTGAAGCGAGCGGTGAAGTGGAATGTACTACCCTGGCCAGCTTCGCTTTCAACCCAAATCCGGCCGTTCATGATCGCGATCAGCCGCGCCGAGATTGCAAGCCCGAGACCCGTTCCTCCGTACCTGCGAGTGATCGATCCGTCCGCTTGTTCAAAGGGCGCGAAAATACTCTCCTGTCGCTCGCGTGGAATGCCAACGCCCGTATCTTTGACGGAGAAATGGATAACCACTTCGTCGGCGTTGGATTCCTGCCGCTCGGCTTGAACAACGATCTCTCCCCGCTCGGTAAACTTGATTGCATTGCTCACCAAGTTCGTCACCACTTGGCGCAGCCGGCCAGGATCGCCGGCCAGCAATTCGGGCAGGTCGGCATCAACACGGTATGCCAGCTCCAGACCCTTCTGCTCAGCCCGCACGCCCAACGGGTCCAGCGTGTCGCCCAAACAGTTGCGCAGGCCGAAGTCGATAGTTTCGAATTCGAGTTTTCCGGACTCGATCTTGGAAAAATCAAGAATGTCGTCGATCACGGTTAACAGAGCTTCGGCGGAGGACTTCGCCAGCTTCAGGTATTCAGACTGCTCTGGTTTGAGGTCCGTGTCGAGGGCAAGCTCCAGCATTCCCATTACGCCGTTCATCGGCGTTCTAACTTCGTGGCTCATGTTTGCCAGGAATTCACTCTTTGCGCGGTTCGCGGCTTCCGACGCTTCCTTGGCGGCGCGCAACTCCGTGGCTTCCCGCATACGCGCGGTGATATCTTCGATGATTCCAATGTTGGTTTCTTCGTTTAGGCGGGAGGCGGTGACCCGTATCCAGATGATCTTGCCATCTTTGCGGATGTAGCGCTTTTCCATTTCGTAGTACGGCGACTTTCCCTCCTTGAAAGCCGTCAGGAGCTCCCGATTGTGCGCGCAATCCTCAGGATGGGTGAGGTCGTAGTAGGTCATCCCCTTCAACTCTTCGGCCGAATAGCCGGTGATCCGCTGGAACGCGGGGTTGACCTCCAGGAAACGTCCCTCGTGATCCGCCAGGTCGATGCCTACGGGGGCGCGGTCCAGAATTGCCCCAAGCCTTTCCGCCGTAGCCTGGAGTTGCTGCTCCGCCTGCTTGCGCGCAGTGATATCTTCGATGATCGAGATTTTGTGCTCATCATCCAGCCGTGTACCGATGATGCGTACCCAGATCATCTTGCCATTCTTGAGGAGGTAGCGCTTTTCGAAGTCGTAGTTCTTCAACTTTCCCCGCATCAACCCATCCACAAGCTCCATGTTATGCGCGATGTCATCGGGATGAGTCACAGCCTTCCAGTCCATCTGTTTCAGCTCCTCCGCGGAATAACCGATCATCCGCTGGAAGGCGGCATTCGTCTCCTCGAAGCGATTCTGCAGGGTTCCGGTAACGATCCCTACCGGCGCATTGTCCAGGATAGCCTGCAGCCTGTTGGCCGTGGCCTGAAGCTGCTTTTCCGTCCGCTTACGCTCGGTAATGTCAATGTATGCGCCTACCGCCCCGCGGACTCTGCCTGTGTCGTCCAGCAGCGGCACGGCGTTGCCAAAAAGCTCCCGCGAGGTACCGTCGTCGAATGCGATCGTGTACTCACAATCCCGGACCTCGCGTCCGGTTGCCGCCGCCAATTCCACCGGCAGCTCATCGGGGGAAAGCTCCTGTCCGTCCCGCAGCATGTGGAAAGTCGATGGCGCATCACCCTCGGGCGCCATCTTTGAAGTGTTAGCCCCGGGTGGCAACCGAAGAAGGTCATACGCCGCGCGGTTGCTCGTCATCCGCCGACATTCGGGGTCATGGGCAATGAACGTGACTGCCGGCACGGCATCCAGGATAGCCGCCAGTTCCGTGGCCAGAGCACGCGCCTCGGCTTCGCTTCGCTCCAGTTCCGCATTGAACCGCTTCAGATCTTCGGTTTCACGGCGAGCTGCTTCAGCGCGCTCGCGCTCCACCGCGCGTTGTTGAATTAGCTGCGATGCCTTGACCAACGATTCAGCGGCTTCGTCGAACTCAGTGAGTTCAAGGCGCCCGATCGCCACTGATTCGCCGCGTCCTAGGGCGAGGGCAGGGGCGATCAGACCCTGGATCGAGCTAGCGATGCGTCGTGCCATGAGGAGAGCCAGCGCGACGCCGGTGAGCGACAGCAGAGCCGTGCCAGCGATAGTCCACCACAGCCAGCGCCAAATCTCTGCCATCATGATTGCTTTGGGCACCCCGATCATTACTGTCCAGCCAGAGGTCGCCGATCGGCTGAAACTGTTGAACATCGGGACACCCTCGAAGTTGATACCCTGTGCCGTACCCTCCGCGGTATCCCTCAACCGTTGCACCAGAGCGGGGCCGGGTTGCCGGCCGACAAACTCCTCCGCTAAACGAGTCCGGGCAATCAAGGCCTGATTGCTGTCGTAGATTATTCCAAGCCATTCCGACGTAAACTGCTGCAGCAAAAGAACTCTGCCGAAGCGATCAGTAGGGACGTTCATGGCCAAGTCGTAGACAACTCGACCGTCGCGGAACACCGGGACGTGCACACTGATCATAAGACGCCCCGTAAAAACGCCCTTGAATGAGTTGGTGATGAGCGGCCTACCGGTCGCATAGACCTGGTGAACTGCATCCGGGACGCTGTGCTTGGGCAAGGGTGCGCCAAACGGGCGAAATGTATTGATGAGTTCCTGCCCAGTCGCGTCTGCAAGGAGGATATAGGCACCAGGATGAGCTTCCAGGACCAGCCGCGCCTGACGGTAAAAGGCGGGCAGGTCGCCGGAGACGAGCGAAGGTGAAGTTGCAAGAGCGTTCAAGCTGGCTTGCATGTTGACCAGCTCCCGGTCAATCACCATCGTGAGCGCGCGCGCTGTTTCCAGCATGCGCTGTTCGGTAAGCGCCCGTCTGCTCTGGTAGTTGTAGTAGACGAGAAATCCAGCGGCGACCCATACCGGCAGCACACAAGCAACGACAAGAGACGCAAGCCGGAATCGAATAGAAACCCGGCGGCGGTTTCCAGAGGGCGCCTGCACCTCCGCCGTAGCATCTATGTCGGAGGTGCCGGTTGCGGATGAACTGGCGGCTGCCGGCTGGCTGACGATATCTTCTTTCGTTTCTGGTTTCATTTGGTCGTTGTGTATGTCTGCTGTCCGCTTGGCGGCTCCAGCTCACGTTCAAATGCTTCTTTAACGCGGGCCAGAGTTGAAGCGCGATAGATCGAATTCAACAGCGCACCGATCGCACAGCCGAGCAGGAACACGACAAGGGTCAATAGCGAGCAATTCTGCATAACATTCACCAAAAATGAACTTCACAGTTCTTTGTCTTGCGCCGTCTCCACTAGAGCAGGGCACGCGCATGACCTCATATTTTTCAACTGTCACGCCACGCGCAGAGCTGGAGCGACTGTTCCGGGATCACTGCGCTGCGAAATCCGTATGAAACAGCACTCCGTGCGACAAGGCCGCACTATAACTTTGCCAGCTTGGCGAGCGCCGGCACGTGCCCTTGCGCCGCGGATAGCTCGAACCATTCTCGTGCCTGCGTCATGTTGCCCAGGTCTTCAAGTGCGATCGCCACGATGTATTGCGCCGGCGCGCTGCCGGCAATCGCTTCGTCGGCGATGGAATGCCAAATTCCCGGCTCCAGCGAACTGCGGTCGATCGCGAACGCTTGCAGCGCTAACGACATCGCACTCTCTCGTTCAGACATCGAGGCCTCCAGCTTCACAGCCGAGTAGGAACACGACAAGGGTCAATAGCGAGCAATTCTGCATAACATTCCCCAAAATGAAATTCACTCTTCTTTATCTTGCGTCCTCTCCACTAGAGCAGTTGCGGAGTTTGCCGGTGGGCAAAAGCCCGGCTTTCGCCGTCGTATACCTTCCGCGATTCCGGTCTAGCGAGCCCGGAGATTGCTGGCAACACCCAGCATGTGCCCCATAGTTAGAGACAGACTCGGAATCATCCACAATCTGCGCTCAGGTGACCTCTTGCGCACTAGACGGCTCAACATTATTTCGCCAACTAAGAAAGGAGCATTGGTGCCGTATAACCGGGCCCGCGTGGGGTGAGCGCCATAGAGGGGATTGACCTCGCGACACGGCTGCGGGCAATGTAAGGTTACTTCAGCATCAGCGATCGTACTGCCGAGGGCGAGCGCAGCCAAAATGCCGAATTTCCAATCGACGATTCGCGACTCGACAGGTGCCGCCGTGATCTCCAGTCTGCTTGAGACAATGCTGTTGCTGAATGGCACAATAGGCTCCCGACGCACAAACGCGGTAAAGTTGTTCGTTGTCTTCGGCGTCTCCTCTGCTGCCAGGTACGGGCGTTGACAATCAGAAAACATGGCCCACGGCGTTGATCGGCTGGCGGATGGATCGGCCTGATCTCCCCTTTCTCCTTGCGGAAACGAGAACGGTGCGCACAACATAACGCACAAGAGTAAACCGCCGGCTAGCTTCGCCATTCTCTCTACTCCTCAACCCGTAGCTGCTTTGAATGCATCCGTATGCGCCCAACAGTGGTTGAACCGACTGGGGGCTAGCCGGACCGGCCACCATCTCTAAGTCCTCGATACTTGGAAGTAGCAATCCGCGTTCCAACAGAGGAGGTGCGCCGCGCACTCATCTTGTGTTGATTCGCAGTGGGTTTTGGCGCCTGCGGGCCGATGGCGAACGCTGGGACACTGTCTGAATTCTGGAATTTGCTCTGGTTTCGAGAAGCGAACGGGAATCATGGCGGGAGCAGCGAGCGGTCTGTTTCGGGGATCTAGAGCATCCGGAGGCAGCAGTCAAATCTGGGCCGAGAGCCATGCACCCCGTGCCCGTTGGCTACACGGACAATTCGTATTCCGTCCGTCACGATGTCCACGGCACCGGTCATGGCGGCGACATAAGCATGTCAGATCCGACCAGCCGGTTCAGGCAGATTAAGCACTGGAAGCTGCTGCGCGGTCCAAGTACTTACCGCACTTCCCACACCTATTGCCGGCTGGCGAGAAGCCACAACGTCCACAGAGTCGTGCCAGCACGCCCTTATCTAAGAGCGGTTTGCCGCACTTGATACATTTGTCCTTAATGACGCCGTAACAACTGGAGCACAGTTGAGCCACGATGGCTCCGCCGGAAAAGGCCTCTCCGCAGTTCAAGCACTCATTCTTGTGGGGACCAACCCCACACGCCTCGCAGAGTTGTGCCGCTTGCATGTGAATCTCCTTTGCCGACTATCGCGCTATGTCACCAAACTTCATAGCTGACAAGGCGCTCGCTAACTCGCAAGTTATGTAGTACTGCGCCGCACTACACCTTCTCGGCCTTCTCATAAACGACCAGTTCGTCTTTCCCGCGAAGGTCACTCGGGTGGTAGCGCGGAATCGGGAATTCCAGTTCCTTAAACACAACTGGCGCAGTCTTCTTGTCTACCAGACCGAGGGCAACGGCGACTCCGTAAATGATAGCTTCCGGGCGCGGAGGGCAGCCGGGAATGTAATAACTTACCGGCAGAACTTTTTCTACTGGCCCGATGACAGAGTAACTGTCAAACCAGATGCCCCCGCCGCATGCGCACGAGCCTATCGCAAAAACAAGTTTGGGTGCCGGCATGGCTTCGTAGGCGCGCTTGAGCGCTTTGGCCGTGGAGCGCATCGCAGGTCCCTGGCAGAGCATTACGTCGGCGTGGCGGGGCGAGCCAACCAACTTAATTCCAAAGCGTTCGACATCATAGTAAGGCGTAAGAACATTGAGAACCTCGATGTCGCAGCCATTGCAGCCCCCGCTGTTGGCATGATAGACCCACAATGATCGGCCGAACATTTTTTGGCAGAGGCTTTTCAGCACTTGACGTCCTTTCGGCGCTCAGCAGGCTCTTGCATTTCACTCCAATTCGATCTTGATGTCGTCCACCACTGGATCGCTTTCGAAATAAGCCCGCGAACGGAAAACCCAGCGCTCGTTTTGCAAATCGTCGAAGCGATACCCCTTCATTTTTAGCCGTTCTAGCGCTGACGGCTCGCTGAAGCAGCGCCCGCATCTCTGGCAAGTGCTCATGAAAAGCTCCAGCCGCTGCTGCAAGTCGCCAACGCTGTTCGTGCCAAGTTCAAAGTCATGGCTCATGGTGATGGCTTTCTCCGGGCAGACATCCGCGCATCGTCCACAGTAGGTGCAGCGCTGGCCGAGGTACTTCAGGATGCGAATCTCCTGGCAAGCATCGAAGACGAGGACTGCGCGTCCCGGACAGTTGTTTGCGCAGCCCGCACAGCCAATGCATTTGACGCCATCGAAAACCGGGCGCCCACGAAATTTTTCCGGAAGTGGCCGCTGCGCCACAGGATACGGGAGTGTCACGCGCCCCGCCTTCAGGCAGATAACAGTTTCTTCGAGCTTGCTCAACAGAGACATGAGCTCACCTCTCAGTAGCCGTAAGTCGCCAGGCCCAGCGCCGCCAGAGCCATCACCAGCAGGCTTGCAAAGTAGCGGATCGCCTGATCGATCCGGTAACGCGCGTGGGTTGCGGCGACCACGGTGACCAATACCACCAAGCCAACCACCTTCAGCCAAAACGTCAGCCAGCCCAGCGGAAATGCCAGTTCCGATCCCCACGGATCGAAAAGTCCGATAAAAAGTGCGCTATAGATCACAAGCTTTGCCATCGACGCGTACTTCAATAGAGCCAGCTTGGGGCCGGAGTATTCCATCAGCGGGCCCTCCATCAACTCGGTTTCCGCTTCCGAGATGTCGAAGGGCGCACGCTGAACGAAGGCCTGAAATGACAGCAGAATCACCACGATCATGATCAGCCCGGACCATGGGAATCCGCTGGTGGCGTAAACCGATCCATGCAGCACGGTGTCCAAGCGGAACGACTGCGTGTGCACCGCGCCGGTGATGATCGCAATGACAAACAGCGGCTCCAGCGCGATCATGCTCATCATTTCGCGGCTGGTGCCGACGAGAGAGTAAGTGGAGCCCGCCGCCAGGCCCGCAAGCAGCGTGCAAATGCCGGAGAGCGTCAACAAATAGATCAGCAGGATCGCGTCGCCGGCATTGTTCATGGGCGCCGGAAAGCCCATCGGCACAAGGCAGGTCACGGCCAGCGCCGTCGCCATCGAAAGATAGACGGCGAACTGCTGCATGCACGGCATCTCGCCGGAGTCGATATCTTCCTTGCCCAGAAGCTTCAGCAGGTCGAAGTATGGCTGCAACAGCGGCGGTCCTTGTCTCGACTGAATGCGTGCCGTGAGCTTGCGAAGCACGCCCTGGAAGAACGGAGCCGCTAACAAAACGAGGCCCACGTTCAACAATCCGCCCAACATCATTCCAATCGCGCTTCGGTTCATATTCAATCCTGTGCCTTCTTCGCGCGCGTCAAGTTCAGCAGTTCTTTCTGCGACCAGACTTTGACTGTACCGGATCGCAGGTCGATCGTTTCCAGCCGGTCGGTGCAGGAAAAACACGGGTCAATGCTACCCAGAGAAATTGTCATGTCCGCAATCTGCTGGTCTTTGATCATCATCGGCACGGCCTGCAGGTTCTGATAGGTGGGCGCGCGAACACGCCAGCGCCGCGGACGGTTGTTCTCGCCGGTGATGACGAAGTGGTGGCTTTCTCCTCGCGGCGCCTCGACCGAAGAAAGACCCATGCGCCCCGCCGGCAATTCGTCTTCGATCTTTAAGTCAATTGGTCCATCAGGCATCTTCTCCAGGCATTGGCGGATGATGTTGATGGACTGGAAGACTTCCTGCATGCGTACCAGCACTCGCGACCATACATCACAGCCATCGGCGGTGATGACATCGAAATCGACCCTGTCATATGCCGCGTACGGGTGATCCAGCCGGCAATCGATATCGACTCCCGCGGCACGCGCGACCGGGCCGACAAGGCCGGCGTTCTTCACCAGCGTCGGGTCCGCGATGCCAACGCCGCGCGTACGTTTTTGGATGTTCTTGTCCTTGCTCACCGCGGCCGCAACCTCTGTCCACTCGGCTTCGAGCTTGTCGAGCACCTGTCGCAGCTCGGTTCGCGCGTCGTACGTGATATCACAGCGGACGCCGCCGACAACGCACAGCGCATAGGTCTTGCGGTTGCCGCTGATCTTCTCGGCGATCCACATGATGGGCTCGCGGATGCGGAAGCTCTGCATGAACAACGTGTCGAAGCCGACGATGTGACATGCCAGCCCGACCCACAGAAGGTGGCTGTGCAGGCGCTCGATCTCGAGCATGATGGTGCGGACGTATTCGGCACGGGGCGGAACTTTGAGTGCCGCCGCGGCTTCGACGGCCTGAACATACGCCACACTGTGCACGCAACCGCAGATGCCGCAGATGCGCTCGGCGAGCATGGGGATGTCGTTGTAGCTGAGCACGGATTCAGCGAGCTTCTCGATGCCGCGGTGCACCATGAACCCGCGATACTCGCAGCCGCGGACCATTTCTCCCTCGACGTAGAGACGGAAATGCGCCGGCTCGTCGAGCGTTGGATGGAAGGGGCCAAACGGCACGACCGTGCAGCCCTCGGGCGGTTCTTCGAACTTGAACTCGCCGTCGGGATCGAAGTTTTCCGGGACTTCATTCCAAGCGAAATCTTTTCGCAGCGGATGCACGCCATCGGGCCAGCCGTCCGGCAGCACCAGGCGCTTGGGATAGGGATGTCCCACCGGCTCGACGCCGATCAAGTCGCGGATTTCGCGCTCTGCCCAGTTTGCCGCCGGAACCACGTCGGAGATGCTGTCAATCCGCGGATTGTCGGGCGGCAGGTAAGTGAGCACGCTGCACAGCAGGTGATCCTTGTCGAATGCGAAATCGTGCGCCACCAGAAATTTTCCCGAGAAGGGCCGGTCATCCACCCCGATGCTGATCACGTAGCGGGCGTCGAGATCGCGAAAGATGTGACGGCAGACGCGCTTCACCTCCAGCGGATCGACGAACAGGAACAAACGACGGTCACTGGGACAGTCGGCCCTTTGAACGGCAGCGCCGAACTCTTCCCGCAGTTGTTTGAGCCGGTACGGTGCGATCATATCAGCGCTCCTTCAGGATTGGTTCGTCGTGCGGTTCCGGAGTTGGCGCGCCGCCAACCCAGCGGAAGTAGCGTTTGATCTCACCGTAGAAATTATGAGCGGTGTAGCGATGGCAATCCGCCTCGGTTGCGTAGCCGCAGAGCCACGGAGCAGCCGCGCGCCGTTTGGCATCGCCAAGTTTCGATATGGCAAACGCCACCGCAAACGCCAGTCCTAAAACCACCGCCAGCGCAAGCGGTACGAACAGCGCCGTCGACGCGGTACTGCGAATTCCGGTAAGCAGCCCGCCTGTCATCGGCCCGGCATCGGCCAGCGCCGCCCCAAAACCCTGCCGGCTGGCTGCCAGCGCGTGCTGCATGAGGTTGAACGCGATTGCCGGAAGTATTCCCAGGAGAATGCACAACAGCGCGAGCAAAACCTGGGGCGCCTGCATCATCCAGTTGACTTCGAGACGGCCCTTGCTGGCCGCCTGTGCGGCTACCAGCGTGCTGGTGCGTGACAGAAAGCTCACGCCGAAGAACTTGATGAAGGAAGCCAGCGTCAGCGCGCTGGTCAAAATGGCCACGACAGCGCACAGCGCCAGGTATTTTGCCGAGCGGCTGCCCTGGACGGCCGCAACGTAGATCGTCCATTTGCTCACGAATCCATTGAACAGCGGCACACCGGAGATGGAAAACGACGCCACTATCGCCGTCACCGCAGTCACGGGCATGAACTTCATCATGCCGCCCATTTTGTTGAGGTTCTGCGTTCCAGTGGCGTAAAGCATCGAACCGGCATTGAGAAACAGCAGAGCCTTGAATAGACCATGGTTGAGGACGTGGAACATGGCGCCGAAAAAACCAATTGCAGCGAGCGTCGCGACCTCCCCGCTTGCCGGCAGCAGCGCCAGGCAAACGCCGATTCCCAGCAAGATGTAGCCAATCTGCCCGATACTGTGAAAGGCGAGCAATCGCTTCGTCTGTTCCTGTTTGAGCGCCTGCATGGTGCCGGTGAACAGGGTGATGGTGCCGAGCAGAGAAATTACAAATCCCCATTGCGCGAACGGGTAGTCAGCTTGGGATGCCGCGGGCACCAACCACAGGAAATAACGCATCAGACCGTAAACTCCAGTTTTGATCATCACGCCCGAGAGCATGGCGCTCACGGGCGAGGGTGCGGCGGGATGCGCGTCCGGCAGCCAGATTTGGCCGAAGGGCCACATGCCCATCTTGATGCCGAAGCCGATGAGGAAAAGCGCGAAGGCCAAGGCGGTTGTGCCCGGCCTGGCGCTAAGCAGCAAGGGGAGATGCGCGCTTACGGTATCGAAGTCGTACTTCAAGCCTCCGACACCGGTGGTGGCCGCTCCCGTCACCGCGAGCAACTCCGCCCCGATCATGGTGGCCGCGCAGGCGATCTGCATCATGACCAGATATTTGTTGGCGGCGCGTATGTTTTCGCGCTTCCGGTTTTCAAAACGGATAAGCGCGTAGCCGGGCAGCGTCATCAGTTGCCAGAAGAGGAAGAAAAACCACATCATGTCGGCAGTGCTCAGCAGGCCGTACATTGCCGCGAGAAATAGCAGGAAATTGGGGTAGTAGCGCGCCACGCTGTACTGCTCATACATCCGCATGTAGCTGATGGAGTAAAACGCCGCCGGCAGGGCGATTAAGACGGCCAGCATCAGGAACATCGCCGTCAGGCCGTCCACATAGATGCGCAGGCCGACTCCAATCTCCGGCGTCGTCCACCAGAACGTGGTGGGATGTTGTGATGGTCCCGCGATCAGCACGTTGGATACCGCGGACAGAATCAGCACGGCGGTGGCCGCGGTGACCAGAAACGAGAGCCAGCCGGCAACGGTCCTGTAGCGCGAAACGAGCAAGGTAGCGATCGCTCCAGCGGCGCAGATGAGGATCGAAGCGAGAACGGCTTGTTCGGGAGTCATCATACGCACGCCTCCGCGATCGGCTGGCTGCCCGCCGTCGGCAGCGATGGTTGCAATCTGAGGCCTTGCAGCAAACTGCTGAGTGCTTCCAGAGTGGTCTCGACTGTTTCCGTCAGCCGCTGCCCCGGCATGAGCGACTCCGGTTCCACGCCCAGCAGCCACGCTTTGGTCCCATTGGCCTCAGCCCATTGCGACAACGCGGCGAGCGAAATCTTGTGCGTGGAAATCTGCGGGAATCTCGCGGTGATCGCCGATGCATCCAGGAACACGACCGACCCGGCGGCGGCGTTGAATTCAACCGCATCGAGAAATAGGACGTGCTTGAATCGCTCGCGCGCCAACCCGCCCAGGTAACGCTCAGGCGTAGTTCCGGCAATGGTGACGTCCGGCACGCCGGCGGCAATAAGCCGCTCTCCCAGTCGCACTCCAAGGCCATCATCGCCATAATCCACATTGCCGAGGGCCAGAAAGCAGACGCGCCCCACGAGGCATTGTCGAAGTTGTTCGCGGAGGTCGGTCATCAAATGTCCTCCCCGAGCTTCTTGATCTGCTCATAGGTGAAGACAGGGCCGTCCACGCAGACGTAGGCCACGCCGATGCAGCAATGACCGCACTTGCCGATGCCGCATTTCATATACCGCTCGAGGGTAGAGACGATGTTCCGTTCCTGGAACCCCATCGTCAGCAAATCTTTTATGACAAAACGGAACATGACTGGCGGGCCGCAAACGAACGCGACCGTGTCTTCCACCTGCACTTGCACGCCGGGCTTCTTAAACAAGCTGCCGACAACCCCGACGTTACCGGCCCAGACGCCATCGCTGCGATCGACGCTGAGATAGCATTCGACTCCCGCCGATTGCTCCCATTCGCGCAGGTTCGGCACATACATCAACTCCTGCGGTGTCTTGGCGCCCAGAAAAATCTGAATGTGGTTGTACTTATCGCGATGCTTGAGCGCGTAGACGATGCACGAGCGGAGCGGAATCAGCCCAATGCCGCCGGCGACAAACACCAGGCTTTTCCCGTAGTAGTCTTCCATTGGGAAGCCGTTGCCGTATGGACCGCGAACGGCAAACTTGTCGCCAGGCTTCATTTTATGGAGAGCCGCGGTGCAACTGCCGACCCGCCGGACGGTAAAGAACGTTTCGTCCTCCGTCGGGCTGGCAGGCAGCGAGGTGGGAAACTCCCCGACTCCGAATAGCGACACTTGCGCGAATTGGCCTGGCCGGAAGCGCCGGAAGGCCTGTTGCTCCGCTGCATCTTCGAATCGCCAATAGAAAGTCTTGACGTCAGTAATCTCAGGCACCACGCGATCGAGTATCGCAACCTTCGGCAGATAGGCATTTTCGGTGGCCGAAATATTCGCGCCTGTCAGATCAATCTTTTCAACGGCTGACGTGCTCATGGTTCTCAAACTCCGCCGTGGCGCGGCGAATCATCTCCACCACGCTCGGCATTCCGATATTGCCGTGGCAAACATCGACACAGCGGCCGCAGCCAACGCAAGCCATGGAGAGTTCACGTTGGATGAAATAGTGCGCCAGCTTGCGGAAAAACCGGCGATTGCGGCGGTCATGTACGGCCTTGCGCGGATTGTGGCCGCCTGCCATGCGTGTAAAACCGCCCAAGGCGCAGGAGTCCCAGATGCGTACCCGCACAACTTCGTCTGGACCTGTCTGCCGGTCGCTGACGGTGAAGCAGGTGCAAGCTGGGCAGACGTAAGTGCAGCCGCCGCACTCAATACAGCGATTGCCGATTTCTTCCCAGGTCTTCTCCAACACTTCACCGTGCGAAACGTAACGCACGGTGGCGGAGAACCAGCTCGTGCTAGTTTTGAAACGCTTGCGAACTTCATCGAGGATGGCGCGACGCTTCTCCACGTGTGCCTCCGTGCCTCTCCGGAATACGGGGTCGGCCAGCAGACTTTCACCCGCCGGCGTTCCGGCTACGGCCATGAACTCGTCCCCGAGGTCCATCAATTGCAAATCAAAGCGGTCGCGAGCGGCAGGGCCGGTGTCGGCGCACACGCAGAAGCACTCGTCACCAACATCGCGATCCGGATCGGTGCAGACCATGTTGACCAGGAAGAGGTTCTTCCGGCGCTTGTCATAGTAGGTGTCGCGAAAACTGCCACCAAGATAGAAGAGGTCGAGATGGTAGATTCCCGCCACGTCACACGAGCGAATGCCGAAGATGGCGCGCTTGGGTTCCTCGTAGATCGGTTCAATGCGAACATTTCCATTCGCGCGCGTCACTTTGAGCATTGGCTCGATGTGCGGCAAAACGTAGCGTTTGGGCGGATAGTAGGGATTCGCGAAATGAGTCTGAACCTGATCGCGGTTCTGCTCAGTCACAACGTCAAAGTAGGTATCGCGTCCTCGCCCGCAAAACGGCGCCATCACTTCATAGCCTTGTTGCCGGAGGAGGTCCACGATCTTGAGCACGTCGGCACGGTCGAGGATGCGGGCTTTCATGCAGTCTCCTTTTCTACGCGAACCGGCACGGCCTTGCTGCTAAATCCATGCTCCCCGAGGATCTGCTGCTGGACATCGCTCGCGAAATATGGGACGTAGATGGTGCCTTGCATCACTTCCGGCGTGACCCGTGCGGTCGAGACCGCCGAGCCGGTGGCAGCGTACAGGCGAATTTTTTCCCCATCGCGTATCTGGAATTGCTTTGCGTCTTCGATGCTGATTTCGGCAAAGCCATCCGGGTAGTCGAGGAACAGACTCCGGTATTCCCGCTTCAGGGTTTCGCTGTGCCTGATAAGCACGTTCTGGTTCCAGTAATACAAGGAGTGCCCGAACACGAGCATGAGAGGAAGATTCTTTGGCGCAACGAACCATTCGCCAGGCTGTACGGGAACGAACTTGAAGCGCGTGCCACCTTGATGGTCGGCGTAAAGAAAGCGTGTGCCCAGAGGTGTGTCCTTGGTACAAGGCCATTGCCGCCCATAATCATGTGCGAGATTCTCGTAACTCGCGCCGGAATAAAAAGGGACGACCTCGCCAATCTCCTGCATCACCTCGGCCGCCGATCGATACTTCCAGCAGATGCCCATCATGCCGGCCAGCTTGGTGAGCTGCTGCCACCCCGGCGTAAGTCCTGCCGGCGGGTCGATGGCCTTTTCCGCCAGTTGGATACGACGCTCGGTGCTGGTGAAAGAAACCTGCTCCTCGCCAAAAGCCGTCGTCGGCAAAACCACGTGCGCATATTGCGCGGTGTCGGTCATGAACAAATGCTGCACCACGACGAGGTCGAGTTCGCGGAGCGAATCTTCGATGCCAGGCAGAAATGCGGTCGTCACTGGGTCATAGCGGGAGAGCCAGAGCGCCTTCACTTTGCCTTCGCCACGATCGGTGAGAATTGATCGCGCGGAAAGACCGGGAGTTACGGGGATTTTGCTCCCCCAAACCCGCTCGACTGCCGCACGCGGCCCCACGCTGGAAACGCGCGCGTAACCCGGCAAACGGTCGGGCAACACGCCAACGTCACAAACTCCCTGGAGGTTGTTCTGCTCGGCGAGGGCGAAGATTCCGGCGCCTTGTTTGCCGAGGTTGCCGGTGAGCAAAACTAAATTGATGAGAGCCCGGATGTTTTGCTCGGATTTCTCTCCCATGCTGCTGGAATAGAGCACGGCAGCCGAACGCGCACCGGCGTAAGCCAGCGCCGCCGCTTCGATCAGTTCCGATGAAACGCCACAGCCTTCCGCCGCCTGCACGAGGTCGTAGCTGCGCAACTGTGCCAGAAAGGGTTGGTAATCGCTACAGCGGGACTTGATAAACGGAAGATTCATCAACCCGCGGTCCTCAATGACCTTTGCCATGGCACCGTAGAGCAGCGATTCGGTATTCGGCTTGATCCGCAGATAGAAATCGGCGAGCTCGGCCACCCGATGGCTGCGCGTGCCAACGACGATGAGGCGCGCGCCATTGAGTTTGGCCCGGATCACAGCTCCAGCTACCGTGGGCAGCCTGCGCGCCAAATCGATTACGTCCACAAGGATGACCTCGCTGTGGGCCAACTCCTCGATCGAGTTGGTCGTGGCCGGCACCCCCAGCATATCGAGGAGGATCTCGACGGAGTTATTGCAGTACACGCCGGCTCCGTGGTCGACGTTGTTCGTGCCGATTACAGCGCGGGCAAACTTTTGCAGCAGGTAGCTCTCTTCGTTCGCGCAGCGAGGTGAATTCAGAAAAGCGATGGAGTCGGGCCCATGGCGGTCGCGAATCTGATTGAGGCGGGCGGCAACAAAACCGAATGCTTCGTCCCACGATACTTCATGAAACTGACCATTACGCCTGAGTAATGGACTCTTCAGGCGGTCAGGCGAGCTGGCCACCTCGTGCACGTGCCAGCCGCGCGCGCAGATTCTTCCTCGGTTGGCGGGGTGCGAGAAGCTGGGATATACGCCCGCGACTCTATTCCCCTCAGTCTCAAGGTAGAGACCGCAACCCACTCCGCAGAATGTGCAGGTACTGAGCGTATGGGCCATGGGTACCTCTTACAGGCCCACTCACCGAATGGAGCGATTGGCTTCGTATCGGCTGGGCCTTGAGTCCCTTGCAGAGCCCTGGGTCCCAAATGGTGACGGCAGCCGGTTTAACCGGTTTCGCGGAAGAGATATCCGATGAAGCAGCCGGGCAGCCAGCTCGGCGTTGGAAACTCCGGGATACGCCTATCCTGAAACCGCTCTAACAGCGCCGACACCACACCTTCTTCCCGGATGCGTTTCTGCCGGGAGCCATACCAATCCCACGCGACTTGGTTGAGCACGTCTTGCGCATATTGCTGACAGAAAGAATAGCTGTCAGTGGCGGGGGTCACGTTCGAATGTGACCGTCAAGGGGCGTCATACGAACGAGTGACACACGTTACAGATGCTGATAACACCTGCCGCGGTAACGACCGCGATGGATTCATTCCAGGAACGGTGTGAGCACCGGCTTTCCGCAAAAGTGCGCTTTCAGATTCGCAAGCACCAGTTCACCCATTGCTTCTCGTGTTTCATTCGTTCCGCTCGCGACGTGCGGCATCATGACTACGTTATCCAGCTGTCGCAGTTCCGCCGGGACATCGGGTTCGCCCTCGAACACGTCGAGTCCGGCGCCGGCGATGCCGCCCGACTTGAGCCTCTCGATCAGGGCCGCCTGGTCCACCACGGAACCGCGTGCGACATTGATCAGGTATCCCTTGGGCCCCAGCGCATTCAGAATGTGTGCGTCAACCATGTGGTATGTCTCATCGCTTCCGGGCACTACCAGTATCAGGTAGTCGACATCCCGCGCCATCGCTTCCATATCCTCGTAGTACTGGTGCGGTGAATTGGGCTTGCGGCGGCGGTTGTGATAGCAGATTTTCATCCCGAACCCCTGGGCGCGCACCGCAATCGCTTCTCCGATGTTTCCCATCCCCACAATGCCGCAAGTCTTGCCAGTGACTTTGGTCGATAACGGGAACTTGCGCCGCGGCCATTCGCCCGCACGAATGAAGCGATCGGCTTCACACACCCGGCGCGAGACGGCCAGCAAGAGCGTGAGCGCCGTGTCGGCGACACAGTCGTCCAGTATGCGAGGCGTGTTGGTAATGATGACTCCGCGGCGCCTGGCCGCGCCCACGTCGACGGCGTCAAGCCCCACGCCAAAACGCGAAATGATTTCCAGCCGCGGCAGCGAACCGATCAGTGTGGCATCGACCATCGCGGGGGCCACGGTGACAATGCCGCGAATCAGTTCGGCGCATTCCTTGAAGGTGTCACCCGTGGGATCGCCGGCTATCCAGAATTTGTGAACCGTAAATTCCCGCTCGAGAGCGCTCATCAGCGACGGCAAGAGCGGAGCCATCACCAGGAGATCGGCTTTCGGTGCTTGCATGGTCAAATTCTAGAGCAGTTTCGTGTGCGCCGCGAAAAAGGTGCTGGTCTTCAGCATGGAATTCTTTACGCAGATAGACCGACCGCCCCGGATCGGCGCGGCGTGGCGAGTGCAGAACCAAATTAGTTGATCGTGAGCGTTAGCGCGCCTGGGACATCCGGGCTGCATGGGGCTCATCACTCGGGCTTTCGCTGACGTTTGCGTGGAAATGTGATAAATAATAGCCATCTGTCTGCGCAAAAGTACGCGAGTCGCTCGTCGGCGAGTTTCCGAAGCGGCTTTTTGCAGTGCGATAAAGCACCGCACGGCGAATTTCACCCGAGCGACTCGCCATCGCAAGGAACGGTAACCGGGACAGTTGAACGAGACAACGGCGCTGCCACGCCGATGCTCTTGGAGGTGACGTGGATAAGCAACCGCAGATCGCAGCCGATATAGAAGACAAACTGGTCAAACGGGCTGCACGGAGACTCGTACCGTTTGTAATGTTCGTCTATTTCGTGTCCTACATCGATCGGGTGAACATCGGCTTCGCATCGATCCAAATGGAAAAGGCAAGGCACATTTTACCGGGCATTCTCGGCCTGGGTGGCGGCCTGTACTTCATTTCCTACGTGCTGTTCGAGGTACCGTCCAACCTGATGATTAAGCGGCAGGGCGTCAGGCGCTTTCTGACGACGATCATGCTGACGTGGGGGGCGATTGCGTGCGGGATGGCGCTGGTCCAAGGACCCCGGTCTTTCTTGATCATGCGCTTTCTGTTGGGCGCGGCTGAGGCGGGAGTGTTTCCGGGCGTGATCCTGTACCTGACTTACTGGTTCCCGAAATCATATCGCGGGAAGGTCATGGGCTGGTTCACTTTGGCGATACCGCTGTCCAGTTTCATCGGATCACCCATTTCCGCGGCCTTGTTGCAGATGGACAAGATCCTCGGCCTGGGCGGCTGGCAATGGCTGTTCATCGTCGAAGGCGCGCCAGCCATAGTTTTTGGTGTGGTGTGCTGGTTCTACATATCGGATGGCCCGGGCGACGCACGCTGGCTCACCGCGGAGGAGCGGCAGATATACAAGAACCTATTGGCGCGTGAACGAACGGCGGACGAATCCCGGAGCGCGCATGTGCCGCTGTGGCGAGTGCTGCTCGATCCCACAGTTCTTGGCCTCGGCGTCGTACTCGCTGCTTCATCGGCGACCTCGAACACTTTCGCAATCTGGTCGCCGCGCTTTATCAAGTCGTTCCATGTGTCGGACATGACGGCCGGCTGGCTGAACTCCGCACCGTTTCTACTGGGTGCGGTGGCGATCGTCGCGGGCGGCTATCACTCGGACAGGAAAAACGAGCGCATATGGCACGCGGCCGGTCCGTTGCTGTGCGCCTGCGTCTGCACCGCTCTGCTGCTGGTTTTGCCAGCGTTTGCGCCGTCCTACGTGCTGCTCGCAATCACGATCATGGGGATATACGCGGCCAAGGCGCCAATATGGGCGGTCTCTACGGAGTGGCTGCCTGACGAAATGAAGGCCGTCGGGATTGCGCAAATCAATGCCGTCTCCAGCCTGATTTCGTTCTTCCCGATCTATATCGTCGGCCTTATCAGGGATGCGCACGGCAGCTTCGGGCTGGCGTTTCTGCCGATGGCCTTCATCTCGGCGATCGGCAGCGGAGTGCTCCTGTTGATGAATCGCCGACGTTCCGCGGCGGCTGCCTGCGCGGCCACGCAGGGTGTCCCCGGCCGCTAATCGCGGCGGGGGCGGCCGGCTGAGACAACCCCGTGCGGTGGATGCTTAGTTCTCGAAGCCGTACAACCGCTGCACGATTCGTCCAGCAGGCGTCACGATCCTGGCCGGCTATGCGACGCGGTAGCGGCTGACTACGTCAGGGTCGGGATCGCGGCCGAGACCCGGCCCGCTCGGGACCTGAATCCGGCCATTCTCGATTTCGATTGCGCTGCCCAGCGGGTTGGCGCCGAGCTCCGCATACGAATATTCGAGCATCGTTTCCGTGGCGATCGACGCGAAGATGTGCACGCTGGCCAGCAGGCCCGGCCCAAAGTACGGGCAGTGCGGGGCGACCGCCACGTTGTGTTCGCGTGCGCACGCAATTACTTTCATGAACTCGGTGATGCCGCCGATCTTGGTGACGCTCGGCTGGGCAATATCCACCGCCTCCGCAAGGAACAGTTGCTCGAAGTTCTTCGGACTGACAGCGTTTTCGCCTGCCGCTATCGGAATGCCCGCAGCGCGGCGCACCTGGGCCAGCCCCGCGAAATCTTCGGGCGGCCAAACCGGTTCCTCCAACCACAGCAAATCGTAGGGCTTGACCTGCTCGGCGATGTCGATCGCCTGGGCGACGGTCCAAGGGCAAGTGCAGTCCATCGTGAGGGTGACGTGCGGGCCAATTGCCTGGCGCACGGCACGGATCTGCGCGACGCCGCGCTCATGCACCTTGATCGAGTGATAACCGTTGTCGCGGGCGCGGGCCGCGTTGCGCGCCACCAGCGCCACGTCACCGTAGCGCATCAGGCTCGCATACACTGGCAGGTCCTGGTGGCGGGTGCCACCCAGCAATTCGGAAACCGACTTGCCGGCTTTCTTGCCTGCTATATCCCACAGCGCGATATCGAGCCCGGACAAGGCATACATCACCGGCCCGGTACGCCCCAGCAGATGCAGTGCGCGGTGCAGTTGATCCATCAGCCCGGCAATATCGTCCCCGTCTTGACCAATTGCCAGCGGAGCCACCAGTCGTTCGAGCGCACTGCGTGTGGCCGGCCATACGGCGTAGCCGAACGCTTCGCCCCAGCCGACCACGCCATCGCTGGTTTCCACGCGTACCAGCAGCATGTCCATCTGCCGGGGCTGGCCGCCCAGCATCGGCTTTGGCCCAAAGATTTCGTACGGCAGATTGAGCGGTATGGCTTCGATGGAGCAGATGGTCATGATTGAAAATCTCCTTCTCATAGGATTATTAACAACTATTGATATTAATCATGATAACTGGCCATTTCGATTTGCCAGGCTAAATTGAACATCTTCGAAGGCAATCGGAGCCGGCCCGCAGAACAAATCCACCGAAGCGGGCCCGAAGTCCGGTTCTGGAAATCACTGTGATTGGTTGATCATTCGTGCCCGACTCTGGTCGGATTACGGGCGATACGGAAGTAACCGAATTGCTTCCCGTTTGCCGACATCCGGGAGTTGGCCGGATTCTGTAAGAACTTCTCAAATACCTCAGCAGGTGAGAAGGGCCGTTTACTCCAACGTCTCCAGCGCTCTTGGTTAGGCCACTAACTAACCTTATAGGGGATACCAACCACGGGCATGCTTCGGCGCGCTTTTCCGGAGCCTGCTAAAGTCCGAATAGGTTCGGCTGCAGTTTCCGGTAGCCTTTCTCCCGCGCCCACAGGTTCAAAGTGACGGATGCGAGTTCGTCCACGACCGGCACGGCATGGCCGTTCCTAGTTAGATCGATGGCTGTGATGTAGTGCTTGCAGGTGTCACACGCCTCAATGCGAACGTGCTCGAATTCATCAGCCGAGAACACCGGCAATGCCTCGGCGCATTGCTCGTTGCACGCCGGGCAGACCACGCGAGGAAAGTCCCACTCAACTGAACAGCGCACGCAGACAAGCGATCGCCGGCCACCGTAGGCCTCTGGTCGAAGCACGCCGCAAACTGGATAGGCACCGCAGATGGGACAAACAGAACCGCCGGGCTCTGGCGAAAATGTCACATGCACTGCGAGCAGTTCGGCGTAGGGCTGCAAATATGCAAAGGCCAGGAATCGCTCTTCGGCGGCATCAATGCTGCCCTCGCCGGTCCAGCGCTGTGCCAGCAGTTCTGCCCAGTGCTGTTGGCTCGACTGCTTCAACCCGGCTGATGCGTGAGCCAGAGGGGCCGGCGCATTGTCGGCCACGAAATCGAGAAAAGCTTCATAGTCAGGCAGAAGAATCTCAACTTCGAGTGGAAGGTCCTTGGCCGCAACCGTGCTCACCTCCAAGCGTAACGCCCAGCGTTCATAGAGTGATTTCTGGAATCCCGCGAGTTTGGCGTAGAAAGTGAGAATCTCGGCAGCATACAAGTGTCTCTGGGCGAGCTCGTGAGCACGCTGAATGCGCTGGTCCCAGGTGACCCGTTTTATTTCTTGCCTTCCGAATCCCTGGTGACCTCTTGCAGCCACAACGGATGGTGCGTTTTCGCCCATTGTTCCGATACCTCGCCGCGTATAACCGAACTGAAGCCTTCACGGACAACGGCGGTTCCCATGTAGACGTGAATGATGAACGCCCCAATGGTAAACAACGCCCCGATGACGTGCACCAGAATCACGATGTAGCGAAGCCAATGCAAGCTCCAGGGCACGTATTCCGTGAACCACAGGACAAGGCCCGACAACAGAAGCGCAATCGCGCCCCAGAACATGATCCAGAAGAATCCCTTCTGCCCGGGGTTGAAGCGCCCGACGCCTGCGACCCTATCGTCCTCATTGCGTACGTAATGCCCGAACGTCTTTCGCCAAGCCAAGTCGGAGTTGGCGGTCTTCATGTCCTCACGCCACTCGGCATACATCCACGCGACCGCAGCGGTGAATAGCACGCCGACAATGGGATGCCACATTCGCGAGGTTGGACCACCACCGAGAAGCAAAGCTATCCAGTACAAGTGAGGCGAGTAGAAAGCCATGCCGGTAAGCAGCAGATAGACGTAGCTGAGACCGGCGACCCAGTGCATCACTCGTTCCTTATACGTGTATCTCAGGATGCGTTGGTTGGGTAGAAGCCGCTGTATTGCCATGGCTGCCTCCTTCTCTAGTCCGAGCCGCTGCCCCCCGGGCCTCTGCCGGTAGGTTGTTCTTTTGCCGACTCTTCTCTCACATGCTTGATGCCGTAACGCAGGTAATGCAGCGCGGTGCCAATTACCCCCGCGACGATGGCAAGCGTACCCAGCCAATGCAGCGGATACTTCCAGAGCACGACTGCCAGCGGCACCTGCGGATCAGCCGGCAACCCATACTGTTCCGGCATGTTGCCGTAGGCGAGAACGGTTACGACGCCGGTACCGCCGACGCCCGGTGGATCATAGACAGCCGCTTCCTTGAATCCCGCCGCCTTCAACTGCGCCGCTCGCGCATTCGCTTTCTGCACCATCTGTTCCTTGCTGCCGAACGACAGACAATTCGTGGGGCACGCCTTGATGCAAGCCGGTTCAAGTCCAACCGATACGCGATCTACGCACAATGTGCACTTGTAGACCTTCTTGGTTCTCTCGTTCAGCTTGGGCACATTGAACGGACATCCAGTGATGCAGTATCCGCAGCCTATACATTGATCCTGCTGAAAATCGACGATGCCGTTGTTGTACTGCACAATCGCGCCCGGCGCCGGACATGCCCGCAGACAGCCGGGATCGGCACAGTGCATGCACTGGTCCTTACGCATGAGCCAGCGCAGATTGCCGTTGCTGTCCTCGACCTCATTGAACCGGATCAGGTTCCAAAAGTTCGTGGTCATGTGCGGCAGAGTCTGGTATGTACCAATCTGCACGGTTGCTTCCGGGGGCAAGTCATTCCACTCGTGGCAGGCCACCTCGCACGCTTTGCAGCCGATGCATGTGCTCGTGTCGATCAACTTGCAAAGCACGGGTTCGTTGCGAATTCCGGAAGCAGGTGAGGTGCTTGCCGAAATCGCTTTGAGTTCAAGCGTTTTTGCTGCCATGGCGCACCCCCTACACCTTCTCCAACTTCACAAGGAAGCCCTTGTATTCCGGAGCGAATGAATTTGGATCCACAATCGGCGGCGTCATCAGGTTGGCGAGTGTGCCCTTCTGCTGGCCGCGTCCTAGGAAGCCCCAGTGAATCGGGAATCCGATCTGATAGACCTTCTTGCCGGCGACCGTCATCGGCTTGATACGCTTGGTCACCATTGCCTTACCCTCGATGCTGCCGCGCGCCGACGTGACACGTACCATGTCGCCGTTGCCGATGCCTTTTTCCTTCGCTAATTCTTCCGGCATCTCAACGAAAAATTCTGGCTGCAACTGTACGTTGTAGGCGTTGTTCTTGGTCCAGTAATGGAAGTGCTCGGTGAGCCGATAGGTGGTGCAGACGATGGGGAACTGCTCCGCCTTTCCCAGTTTGTCCCACTCGGTCTTGAACTGCCTCACTGCGGGGTTGGAACTGTGCTTCGGGTGTAACAGGTTATCAACCGGCGATTCCATCGGTTCGTAGTGTTCGGTCCAGGGCCCCTCGACGAACTGCCCCGGCACGAAGAGTCGGGCGACACCTTCCGGCAACATGATGAAAGCGCCGAGACCGGCTTCGGGCGGGCTGTCGGGTTTGTAGTCTGGGACATCACCCACCCACTTCTCGCCGTTCCATTTGATGACCGGACGCGTTGCATCCCAGGGCTTGCCTTGCGCGTCCGCCGAGCAACGGTTGTACATGACTCGACGATTAGCCGGCCAGTTGAAGCTCCACTCCGGATACCGTCCCAACCCGCTGGGATCGGCCGGATTCCGGCGCTGGGTCAGATTGCCGGCTTGGGGATACATGCCGACGTACAGCCAATTACCAGACATCGTCGAGCCATCGGCGCGCGCATCCAAGAACTTGCCGAGTTGCTCTCCGGGCTTGAGCACTACGGTCTTGGGGTCCTTTTCATCCTTGATCTCTTCGATGGCCCAACCGTTGATCTCCTTGCATACCTCCTCCATCGGAGGACGCGCTGGATTGCTGTACCACCAGTTGAGATTGACTACCGGATCCGGGAACTTGCCCCCTTCCTTCTGATACAAATCACGGACCTTGAGGAAAATTCGGGCAATGATCTCCTGGTCAGGCTTAGCATCGCCCGGCGGATCGACGGCTTTCCACTTCCACTGGATCCAGCGCGCCGAGTTGACGAAGGCGCCGTCCTTTTCCGCGAAATTGGCGGCTGGGAGCAGAAATACTTCCGTCTTGACGTCCTCAGGCTTGACGTTATCCAGGGCCAGAATTTCACGGTTCCAGAACGCGGCCGTTTCGGTCTCGAAGTTCTCGGCAACGACCAGCCACTTCAGCTTGGACAGAGCGCTGATAACCTTGCGAGAGTGCGGTCCGTTCTGAACGGGATTCATGCCGAAGCTGAAGAACCCATCCATCTTCCCGTTGTACATGTGGTCAAAGATGTAGGCCCAACTCCAGTTCTCGTAGCCGGCTTCGGCCTGCGGCAGCTTGGGATGGAAGCCATAAGCAAAGTCGTTTTGCTTCGTTGCTGCCTTGCCGTAATAAGCCTTCATCTGGCTGACGAAGAAGCGGTCGAGATTGCTCCAGAAGTTCATCGAAGCCGGACGTAGCGGCTTGGGCGTATTTTTCTCCAGGTAGTCCTTTAACGATGTGTTGTCGGCCTTCTGAATCGGAATGTACCCAGGCAAGTTGTGGTAGGCCATTCCGCAATCGGTGCCGCCCTGGATATTGGCGTGCCCGCGGAGCGCGTTCAACCCGCCTCCGGCACAACCTATGTTGCCGAGCAGCAGTTGCAGCATCGCCGCGGCATGGATCAGTTGCACTGAGAAGCTGTGGTGCGTCCACCCCAACGCGTACATGATCGTGCCCACGCGGTCAGGCGGATAGGTTGAGGTGATGATCTCCGCCGATTGAACGAACTCCTCCGGCTTGCAGCCGCAGATTTTGGAGACCATCTCCGGCGTGTAGCGCGAATAGAACTTCTTCATCAGTTGGAAAACGCAGCGCGGGTGCTGCATCGTGGGGTCAACCTTGGCGAAACCATCTGGGCCTATCTCGTAATTCCAGGTCGTCTTGTCGTACTTCTTGTTGGCTTCATCCCAGCCGGAAAAGACCCCCTCATCATCCTTGAAATAAAAATCTTCGCGCACCAGGAAGGAGGCATTGGTGAACAAGCGGACGTAGTCTTCCTGGATCCGATTCTTCGTCAGGGCGTAGTTAATCAGTCCGGCGAGAAAAGCGATGTCGGTGCCGGCGCGGATTTGCGTGAAGTGGTCGGCAACCGCGGCGGTGCGATTGAAACGCGGATCAACCGATACCAGCTTGGAATTCCGGTTTCGCTTCGCTTCCATCACGAAGCGGAAGCCGACTGGATGATTCTCGGCGGGATTGCCACCCATTGCCAGGATGACATCGGCATTCTGGATGTCGGTCCAGCCGTTTGTCATGGCGCCGCGCCCGAATGTGGCGGCCAAACTGGCCACCGTCGGGCCATGTCATATACGGGCCTGCTGCTCCATGGGGATCACGCCCAGTCCAGCACGGAAAGCTTTTACCAGCAGATAATTGTTTTCGTTGCTGTCGGTACAGCCACCGATCACGCCTACTGCGGTAAGCGCATTGATGGTCTGTCCCTTGGCGTCTTTTTCGACCAGCCGGTCATCGCGTGTCTTCTTCAGCAGTTGAGCGATACGGTCGATAGCGAAATCCCAGGACTTTTCCTCCCAGTGATCGCTGCCGGGAGCACGATAGCGAACCTTGGTCAGCCGCCGGTCGTTAATGATGTTCTGCTTGAGTGTGACGCCCTTGGGGCAAAGCGTTCCGCGATTGATGGGGTGGTCGGGATCGCCTTCGATGTGCACGACGGTGGGCTTGACGTTTTGCGCTTTGTCGCCAAGCGTGTGAATGATTACGCCGCAGCTTACGGCGCAATAAGGACACGTTGAGCGTGTTTCCGATGTGCGCGCAATTTTCAGTTCGCGGACTTGGGCGTACGCGGGGGTGAGATCAAACCCCAGAACAGACACGGCGACGCCACCGATTACGCCGGTCTTGAGAAAGTCTCGTCTTGTTGGGCTCATGCTAGCCGTCCTCGTTGGAAAAACTCGAAAAACATGAATGCCAACGCAATAACAATTCGGACGGCCAACTAGCGGCAAAGATATTAACACCTTTTCGTGGTCGCGCGTCAACCTGAGAGGGGCAAATAGACAGGGGGAGGAAGGCACCAGCTTTGGCAACTCTGCATTGCGGGTACCCTATCAGTTCACGTGCTAGAACTCACCTGCGATTTCTGAGTCCTGAATCTGGTACTCGCACCCATTCTCCGGCAGAAGTACTCTGCCCAGTTTCACAAACTGAGCGGTTCGCCCCACGTAGCGACCCGACACCCTTGCGTGTGAGTACTAGAGAACTGCTCACCAGCGTTCAATTTACGAGGCCGGGGTCGCAACTCACTCTTAAACTGTAGGGGTTTCCGCAACTCACGCCCGGGAACAGGAGATTACGTCTAGACAGCGCTGGCGGTCGCTTCGGTATACGGTTGTTGCATACGAATGTCGCTGGACTGCAAAGCCATAAAAATATAATCATTTGGACTTCGAACAAGACGCGGAACGGGCGGTGGTCAAATCGGCTCCTCCATAGTTGCTACCACGATGAGGCACAGTGCCGCGCACACGCCGAAATAGGTAAACACCGCGTTGTACCCAAATTGATCGAGCAAATAACCGGCTAGCATCGGAGCGAAAAATCCGCCTAGATTGCCGCCAGTGTTAACCAGACTGCTAGCGACCGGAAATGTCTTCGCGGTTGCCAGGCCCATTGGATAGGCCGTATACAGAGGATACCCGAGACTCAGCACAAACCCGGTGAGCAGCAGTAGCAGCGCAATGACCGTTTTGTCTGCTGGAGCTCCAATCAGTGCACCCATCATGCCCATTGTTGCCACCGCGCCAAGGAGCATTAGCGGCTTTCGCCTTTTCGCAAGAACCTTGTCGGAAACAACGCCTCCCACAAGGGAACCGAGCACCGCTCCAACCCACGGCGTAGAGGCTACAAAACCCATTTGCATAAAAGTGAAGTGTTTGGCCTTCACGAGATAAGAAGGTATCCAGGTCAGGAGACCGTATATAACACTTATGACCATGAAGCACCCAATGGTATTGGCCCACATATTCCAGGAGGTGAACACTTCGCGGTTTGTTGTTAAGGGTGGAACCTTTTTGGCCCTGATTAGCCTGTCCAGCCAGCCAAGAGAGCGTTTGGGTTCAATGGCAGCAGTTCTCGCAGCGCTCCCAGTCTCTTTAATGTAGGCGGCTTCTGCCGGCGAACAGAACGGGCTTTCGTGGGGGTAGTTTCTGACAAACAGGTGCCATACCGCAGCCATGACAAATCCCGGCACTGCAAACCAGAAAAAGACTTGTCGCCAACCGGAGGCCAACATGATCCATACGGTGATAGGCGGCACGAGCACCGGAGCGAATTTGGTAGCTGCAATGAAAATTCCAGTGGCGGTGCCCTTTTCTTTCGGGGGGAACCAGTTGTTTATGGTTGAGGCGACGCCTGGACCACCGGGGCCCTCTGCCAGCCCCAATCCGAATCGGTATAACTTGACCATCGCCGCGGACCCTGAGGTTCCAATCAAGCCGGTAAATATGGAAGTGACGACCATGGCGAAAGATATAAGCCCGCGGACACCGAACCTGCCATACCAGAGCCCTGCGGGTATTTGGGTCAGGGAATAGCCGACAAAAAATAGGCTGGCCAAAGAACCCGCTTCAAAGTTGCTTAATTTGAATTCGCTCTGGATTCTCGGCAACACGACCCCGATGTTGGCACGATCGGCATAGGTAATCGTGTAGAAGACGAAAATGATCGCCATTACCACCCAACGATATCGGGTCATGCGACCGACTGAGGCGGAAGCTGCTGCCGTCTGTGACATGATTCACCCTCCTCTCCGGGCGATTCCAAGAACTGCGGGATGCGCGAAAAAGTCTCCACTTGCGTGCTTTCACGCTGCGCGGCCCAGCATATTACTCTAAGAATTCCAATTCTCATAGCTCCCAGACCTCCGTAGGAACGCAGGTCTGGGGCACATCTTATTAGAATCAGGACAGCAGGAATTGTGCGCCGCTACGCTCGCAGATGCCGCGAATGTTTTCGACAAGCGCGGCGGAAAGCGGAACTCCTTCCTTAGACCTCTGCTTCCGCGATTGCAGTTCGGGATCGCCGGGGACAAGCACCGGCTCCTCGGGATTGATCGGCGGTTGCGCGTGCAAAAAGTCGATCATCTCGTCCAAGTCGCGCTCGAACTCACCCTCGGGCCGGAAACACTTTGGATCGATGGCAAGAAAGAAATGCCCGATGTTATCTCTTTTGTCCAAACGTCCGCTCGGTTCATCAATCGCCGCGAACGAACCTCCGACGAGCGTGCTTCCGAGGATTTGCACCATCATCCCCAGCCCGTATCCCTTGTGGCTTCGCATCTCTGCCGTCCCGCCAAGCGGGCTCAGGCCACCCCTATCTTTATGCCAGATATATTCGTTGGCCAGCTTGGCATCGCAGACCGGCTTGCCGTTTTCATCCAGAACCCATCCCGCCGGCAGAGGCTTCCCTTTGTATGCGTAGAGCTTGATTTTGTTGGCTGCAACCGTCGCGGTTGCCATATCGAGGAGAAAGGGAGGATTGCGGCGGGCGGGAGCCGCAAAGGCAATCGGGTTGGTGCCGAAGACGCGAGTTGAGGAACGCGTAGGCGGCACACAGACCGTTCGTGATTGGCAGGTCGCGATGCCGATAAAACCGCGATCGCTCATCATCTTCGCGTAGTATCCGGCGGGCCCAAAGTGATGCGAATTGGTGACGCCGACGGCGCCGAGTCCGTTTGCAGCCGCCTTGTCGGCTGCCAGACGCGCGCCCATTACCGAAGCCGCGTAGCCCAACCCGGCCCCTGCATCGATCAGGGCTGTCACTGCATTCTCGCGAACGACTCGCGGCTCTGCCTGAAGCTGCAATTTTCCGGCCAACACCTTCTCCTCGTACGTTGTGAGCATCGAGATACCGTGCGAGTCGATGCCGGCTAAGTCGGTGTCGACCATGATGCCGGCCGTAATTTCGACCAGCTCTGGCTTCATTTTCCACGCGCTAAGGATACTAACGATCTGTTCTCGAATGACATTTGCGGCGAAATTCATTGTGTCCTTTCTCCTCGAATGACTGCTCGGATGACTGCTGTAACGAGAATCCTTCTGCTCCGCCCGATGCGGATGCGTGGAACGCAACGAGCACTCCAACACGCGAGTTCGCGAGCGGAGGCTGGGCAGCATGCTTTTCCCACAGTTCCTGCTACTGGGTCACTTTGCGAACTGATGGCTCGATAGTCTGGATTCCAGTTCCATTTTTCCCAGGAACAATCGCTGGCGATTATTTCGCGACACCGATCGAGATCTGAGTGAGGCACGAGGGTGCACACGAACTGGGGCGCGCAGCCGGGGCGAAGATAGATACGCGTCGGAGTTTATCTTTAACCGCTAACCAGGAATCTCCCTTTCGAGCCCTCAATCGCTCGCATTGTACTTCTCATGGGCGACTTTGCAACCCCAAAGCCACATTTACGGATGAAAACTGAGCGATGCCGTGCCAATTCTGGGCCGGAGTTCCCACTTGTTTGCCGACAATATACTCAACTTCTCAATCGCCAGGGATTATATTATCTCGCGAGGTCCATTAGGGCCCGTTAAGCAACCATGGGGGCCGGGAGATTGTCATGCCGCTTCTATTGACGAAAGACGACGTGGTCCGCGTGCTCGACATGCGTGACTGCATAGACGTGGTCGAGAAGGCGTTCGCTGAGCTGGCGTCGGGCACCGCGGTGCTGCCGCTCAGAATCGGAATTACTCCGCCCGACGGCATATCCCTGTACATGCCCGCTTATCTCAAGCAGATGGGAGCGCTGGCCTGCAAGGTCGTGACCGTATACAAGAACAATCCTACACGGCACAACTTGCCGACCACGATCGGCAAGGTGCTCCTGCAGGATCCGGCCACCGGCGAAGTGACCTGCATCATGGACGGCGGCTATTTGACGGCGGTTCGGACCGGTGCAGTCAGCGGGGTGGCCACAAAATACCTTGCGCGGACGGACAAGGGTCAGGTGGCGGGGATTCTTGGAGCCGGCGCGCAAGCCAAGATGCAACTCTGGGCGATGGCGATCGCCAGAGAACTGTCGCGAGTGTACGTTTACGACGTGTCCGCCGACGCTTTATCTGCGTTCATCCGGGAGATGAGCGCCAAGTTGGGACTCGACATCCGGCCAGCCGATTCGCCGGCGCGGATACTGGCCGAAGCGGATATCGTCTGCACGGCATCGTCGTCCTCAACCCCATTATTCGATGGCTCCCTGGTGCGGCCCGGGACACACATCAACGGAATTGGAAGTCACTCGCCGAACGCGCGCGAATTGGACACAGCTATTATCCGGCGCTCCAAGGTGGTTGCCGATTCGTTGGAAGCGTGTTTGAAAGAGGCGGGTGACATTATGATCCCGCTGCACGAGGGAGCCATATCGCAGGCGCATATTCACGCGGAGCTGGGAGAGATCGTTCTCGGCCGCAAACCGGCGCGGGCGAACCCTCAGGAAATCACCCTGTTCAAGTCCAACGGACTGGCTATTCAGGATGCTGCGACCGCGAAACTGGTCTATGACAGGGCGCGGCAGTCGGGGATTGGACAAGACGTGGTTCTGTGAGCCGGCCCTGACTCTTTTGCGGTGCAGGGGCCATTGATTGCTCCTGAGTTACGGGCGACTCGGAACTAAATTGTGCTGCATAAGCCTGCTTCATCCTTTAACAGCACCCATCGTCAGTCCCTTGACGACGTATTTCTGGAAAATCATTGTCAGGATGATAGCCGGCGCCATGATCGCCACCGCAGCCGCCATTACACCGCCCCAATCGACCTCGGCATAGGAAACGAAGTTATACACCGCGATGGGCAGCGTCTTCGTCTTTTCCATACTAAGTACCTGCGAGAACATGAAGTTGTTCCAGGAAAAGATGAAGGACAGCGTTGTCGCTGTGATGATGCCCGGCCCGGACAACGGCAGGATGATTGCCCAGAAGGCATACTGCCGTGTTGCACCATCAACCATCGCCGACTCCTCCATCTCGCGCGGAATGGAATTGAAGTAGGTGGACATGATCCACACCACGATGGGCAAGGCGATCAGCATGTGACTGAGAACCAGAGCGACGTAGCTGTCCATCAGGTTCAGGCGGGAAAAGATGATGTACCACGGCATCAGAAAACAGATCCCCGGCATCAGGCGCGCCAGCAGGATGAACACCGCCAGTTTCTTCTGGGCATAGCGCGAGATCGAATACGCCGCTGGCAGCCCGAGGACGAGCGACAGGCCGACGGCAAGCGAGCCGACGATGGTCGAGTTCAGAAAATATTTCAGGAAATCCTGCTCTCCAAAGACTTTCTGGTAATTCTGCAGCGTCGGAGAAAAGATGAATTTCGGCGGCCAGGAAATGATATCGACCTGCGTCTTGAAGGACGAGGCCAGCATCCAGAGGAATGGAAAAAGGACGACGAGGGCAATCGCGACGACCAGAAGGTAAAAGAAGATATTCGTTATGAGTTTCTTGTTCATCGGAGACTCCAGAAGCGATTCATCCGGCTCAAATCTCGGAAGAGGCGCGCAGCTTCATGATTCCGAGACTGCACAAGAAAACAATCAGGAAGAGGGCGACGAGAATGACCGAGGATTGCCCCATGCGGAAATATTCGAAGCTGTACTTGAAGCCCATGATATTGAGCGTTTCCGAGGCATAGCCCGGGCCGCCGCCGGTCATGGCAAAGATGATGTCGAAAGTCTTCAGCGCATCGATCAGCCGAAGGATCACGGCAGTCAGGATGACCGGCATGACCATCGGAAGGGTGACATACCTGAGGATCTGCCATTCGCTTGCGCCATCGACGCGCGCCGCCTCGACGGGTTCTTCAGAGAGACCGGCCAGACCGGCCAGAACGATCAGCGTAATCATCGGCGTCCACTGCCAGACATCGACGAGAATCAGCGACGGAATGACCGATCCGGCGCTGGAAATCCAGAGCCCCTGCGGCAACCCAAGCGACTTGAGAACAAAATTGGCCAGCCCAATGGTCGGGTCGTAGAAGAGATTGAAAACAATACCGACAGCGACCGGTGTAGCGACAAGCGGCAGAAGAAACAGCAGCTTGGCAATGCTCTTGCCGACAAAAGCCCGGTTGAGAATGAGGGCGATGGCCACGCCGAGAAAGCCCTCGATCACCACCGCAAAGAAAGTGAATGCAAACGTTCTGCCAACAGCATGCAGAAAACGTGGCTCAGTAAGCACCCGCAGGTAACTATTGATGCCATTGAAAGACAACGGCATTCCAGACGTGAGATTCCAGTTGGTAAAGCTCAGGAACAACGTGTAAAGAACGGGAAAGATCATCAGCAAGGCGACGAAAATGATTGCCGGAAGCGGGAACAGTATCCGCAGGTTCCGTTCTGCAAAGCTCGACTGAATCATAAGGTGCCCCTGATTTCAAACATCCTGGACGAAAAAGTCATTCAACGAATACCGGCCACCGGTCAAACGTCAACCGGGTGGCCGGAACTCCATTACAGGGCAACATCGGTCACGATATTGCCATTCCGCAAAGTCATTACTTGCCGAATTCTCCGGTGTCCTGAAGGATTTCGTTCACCTTGGCGACCTTTTCCTTCGCCATCTTTTCAAGATTCGGCGACTCGCCCTTGGTATTGATCGATTCGATAATCAGTTCGCCGATCAGATCACGTGCTTCGCCGACTGCACTCATGTACGGGCGATCCAGCGGATTGCCGTGCTTGGCGGCATAGGCGCGTGTCTCGACGAGGCCCGGATTGACCTTGGCCAATACCGCCTTGTCTTCCCACACGGAGGAGCGCGCCATCGTGATGTTGGCAAGCATCCCCTTGGTAGCCAGTTCCTTGCTCGTCGCCCACTGCAGGAAACGCATCGCCAGATCCTTGTTCTTCGACTGCTTAGCAAGCGCCATACCCCACGAGGTCACGATAAACGGCGAGTTCATCTTCGGGCCGCCCGGGAAATTGGCAATCCCGACATTTTCGGCTGCGACTTGCGTCTTGGCCGGATCGACGATCTCACCGTAGAACACGGAAGCATCAGTCCACATAGCGATCTTGCCGGCTTGGAACAGCGGCATGATGTTTTCCCATGACATCGACGTCGCGCCCTTGGGACCATAGTTTCCCAGCAGCTTGCCATAGAAGCGGATGGCGTCAACAGCGGGTTTGGAACCAAAAACAGCAGCACCCTTGTCAAGATAAAGTCCGCCATAGTTATAGACGTAGCTCGACAACTGGGTCACAGCGGCTGCGCCTTTCCCGCGCGAGGCAAATCCTGCAACGCTCTCCGAATTGAGTTTCCTGGCAGCGGCTTCAAGTTCGGTAAAGTTCGTGGGAACCTTGACGCCGGCTTTCTTGAAAAGATCTTTCCGGCAATAAAGCACCTGCCATTCCGTCACCAGCGGAACAATGTAGGCTTTCGGCCCGAAGGTAGCGACGCTCATGACATTCTTCGGATAATCGGCGAAGTCCATGGTGAGCGGCTCGTACCAACCGTTCTTGTAGAACATCTTCCCTTCCTGCAGAGGACGGGTCATGAACACGTCGACAGACGACGAGCGGGTGGCAAACTCGGTCGTCAGTTTCGCGGTGAGCTGCCCTTCCTGCAGGCTTTCGACTTTGACCCGGATACCGGTAGCTTTTTCAAAATCGGGGATGGCGGCCTTCAGCAGATCGCCGTAAGGATGGTTAGCCAGCAGGACGCGAATCTCCTTGTTCTGAGCCAGCGCACTCGTGGATAGGCAGAGCGAAGACAGAAAAACCAGTGTTGCAACCAGTATCTTTTTCATAACTCCTCCAGGTATCAATGAAATACAGCTCGGAAATATGTAGCTTGCCAAAAAAAGACTTGTCCGGACAACCTGTTCCGGGCATCGCCAAGAACCTTTTTCCTGTTGAAACGTGCAGCCTTTCCTTTCACGCCTACACGACGGTTTGCATGGTCTCCTTGTCAAAAACATGACTCTTCAGCATCTTCAGGTCCACCTGCAGAGTCTGCCCTACGCTCAATGGCTGTTCGGGAACCTCCATCCGGGCGACAAGCGAATGTGCGCCGCAAGCAAGATGGACAAAAACCTCAGATCCCAGGGTTTCAACAACTTCTGCCCGCGCTGTCATGGTTCTTTCTTCGCCGGCATCCGTTGCGGGATCGTGCAAAGCAATATCCTCGGGGCGTACACCAAAAACAACCTGTTTACCGGCGTAAGGCTCAAGCCGGGAGCAAAATGTTTCAGGCGCTCTGACCCGGAAGCTGCCTGCATCGACTAGCAGGGTACCCTCTTGCGCAACCAGTGTCGCGTCGATGAAATTCATCGCCGGCGAACCGATGAAACCTGCAACAAAACGGTTGGCTGGCCGCGAGTAAACCTCCATCGGGGCGCCGCTTTGTTGCAGGACGCCTTTGCTCATGATGAAGATCCGGTCGGCCATTGTCATCGCCTCGACCTGATCGTGAGTCACATAGATGATCGTGGCGCCGAGCCGCCTGTGCAGTTTGCTGATCTCGGCACGCATCGCTACTCGCAGCTTGGCATCGAGATTGGAGAGCGGTTCGTCGAAAAGGAACACCTTGGGTTTGCGGACGATGGCTCTACCAACCGCGACGCGCTGACGCTGCCCGCCGGAAAGCTCCTTGGGTTTCCTGTCCAGCAACTCGTGGATATTGAGGATGTCCGCAGCCTCCTGCACCCGCGAATCGATCTCCTCCTTGGTAAATTTACGGATCTTGAGTCCGAAACCCATGTTGTCCCGGACATTCATGTGCGGGTAAAGCGCATAGTTCTGAAAGACCATGGCGATATCACGATCCTTGGGCTCCAGTTCGTTGACCCGTGTATCGCCGATGTAAATCTCGCCGGAAGTCACCGTTTCGAGACCGGCGATCATGCGCAAAGCCGTTGTTTTTCCGCATCCAGATGAGCCAACCAGAACGGCGAATTCCTTGTCCTGAATCTCGATCGACAGGTTATCCACCGCCGTCACCGAGCCAAACCGTTTAACAACGTTCTTCAGGATCACACTGGACATTTCACAAACCTTTCAGGCAAAAACGAACAGAAAAGAACCCGACTTGGACCTTCGCTTTGAATCCATTCCAGATTTTCGTCGCCCGGAACCCATCGCGATTCCGGCACGGCCAGCATGAACAACAAGATAGGTTCCAGAGGGGCCGTTTTCAACCCTTATCGCACAGGCCGGATCGGCCCGTTGCGGCACTTTTCTGGCCGTCGCGGTTGAGGTAGCACATCCCTCTCCTTCCGCCGAACCGGACTACCTTATTGGCGGGTGGAGAATCTCTCCCGAAAGTGCGCTCTTTCGCCAGCCGGGCGGCGCTCTCTGGTCCCTTCTTTTCGATCGGAGATACTGAGACAAATGCCCGGAACTCGCATATTTTCGGGCAAAGACTATTTCTCACGGCGGAGATAACGACTTGATGGCGGAGGATGCAGTCCCGAGCGAACCGCTCTCCGCTCAATTCCCTGCTAACAAGGAAAAATACAGGGAATTTTGCCGAATTTGGCCCGTCTAATTCGGCTTTTATCGCTGTAAGCGTCTCATTTTTGTTCAAGTTCTGAGACCAATCGCCAATTTCAGAGTTGAATCGAACAGGGAATTATCAGGAGCGTATCAGGGAATTAGATTTCCCTGATAACGGGTTGCAGGGATCCTGGTCCAAACCCGACTTGGCCCAGCTTAGTGGACGGGCACTTCAAGATAGCGAAATGGCCTCTTCACGTCTTTATACCAATGGATGGTGTCGGGGGGCATAATAAACACATCCCCTTTGCTGATACGATGTGACTCGCTACCTTGGATTGAAATGCCGCCAAACTTGTCAGGCGCAGTGATTTTAACAGTGCCACCGACGACCAAGGTGGCAGTCCCGCTCACCACATACACGACGGCAGTATAGCCCTTATGGCTACACCCCTCAGGTTTACACGCAGCCTTCACAGATTCCCGACTGTGCGTATCGACGTTATAGGTTCCTTCGCTGGACGTGTGGCTCCATAGGAGGTTGCTACCACCCTTGGAGAGTGCTTGGTCACAAGATGCCTCCAGTTTCCCGTGATCGAAAACGGTAACAACTCCGGGAGATGGATTTTCCTGCGCGGTTGCTTTGGCGTGCCAGACCGTGCAGATCGCAACAACTGCCAAACCTGTCAGGGCGATCTTTCGAATGTTCATCAGTTGACCTCCAGTTTGCAGAATTTTGGCTCACAGAAGCGTGTCGGAAATGGGCAATCTCCGGCAAACAATCAACAGCTTTAGCTACGATCCCATTTTAGAACTGCGGTTGCCGTGATTACCCAGAATTGGTTAGACTGCTACCTGCTTCGCAGGCAAAATCCAACGTGGCGGTGCTACCATGCCCCAATACGAATTCTTCTGCAAAGCTTGCAAGAAGGCATTTTCAAAGATTCTGACGTTAGTCGAATACGAGAAGGGCAAGTTCAAGTGTCCGAAATGCCACGGGAGCAAGGTAGAGCAACGACTGTACCCGTTTTATGCTGTGACCTCCAAGAAGAGCTGAGAAACCCGAGCGCGTCGGGGGGCCGCAACTGGTCGTAGCGTTGGGTAGGACACGTTCCCTCCCCATCAACCTGCACGCCATCTCGTCCACTGACATAACGTTGGTGATCGGAATACAGTGTTGACGGCCTCAACGATGCGATGGTCCAATTCTGGGTGCGGCTACTAGAGCTTGTAGATGCATCCGCGTTAGAGCTGGCAAGGAATAGGGTTTACGCTTTGTAAACGGAGCGACAACGGCCCTCTACGCTTTGGGGTGGAAAATTCGAGCAACTCGCCAGCCTCCTTTTTCTCATTCGGTGATCGATCTACTGAAGTCTTGACACAATAACGCCCAGCGGCAGATATTCCCTGCAGCTCGGTGAAGCTTTCGTAAAGACAGGAGACTATCGTGACACTACGATCTTTTATCGGTGCC
>Ga0187860_1000511_pt1 | contig 37319 bp, 33 predicted proteins | sample June2016WEW_10_4_FD_132981 | JGI IMG/M metagenome (GOLD analysis project Ga0187860, IMG submission 132981) | Peatland microbial communities from SPRUCE experiment site at the Marcell Experimental Forest, Minnesota, USA - June2016WEW_10_40 | ecosystem: Environmental > Terrestrial > Soil >...
GGTGCTCCGGGTCCACCTCGAGCGACCAGTCGAGCCGGTCGCTCCCGATCCACTGCCGGCGGGTGCCCTTGTCGTAGAGCCGCAGCAGCTGGTCGCGGCCGTTCTGGTACTCGAAGTCGAAGACCGTCGTGGCCGGCGAGTCGATCGGCCAGGACGTCTCACCTGCCAGTACTTCGGCGATCGTCTGGCTGGCGGTGATGTCCATGTCGGGCCTCGTTTCTCCTTGGGCGCCGTCACGACCGAGCGTGATGTGTGCTCCCACACTCTACGTGGGTGTTCATCGAGCGTTCACGTTCGGGTTACCGGACCGAAACGGGCGCCTGGCAATCTCTCTGTGGCACACTCACGCGCTGGCACGCCGATCGGGCGTGGCTTCGCGTCCGCTACAAGGAGGATTCGTGCAGGACCGCACCGCTACCGAGGTCGTTCGACTCATGCAGGACGAGGGCGTTGAGATAGTCGACTTCCGTTTCTGCGACCTTCCCGGCCTCATGCAACACTTCTCGGTGCCCGCGCACGAGCTGACCGAGGCGGGTTTCGTGGACGGGTTCGGGTTCGACGGGTCGTCGATCAGGGGTTTCCAGGAGATCCAGGAGTCGGACATGCTCCTGCTCCCCGACCCGTCGACCGCCGTCCTCGACCCGTTCCGCCAGCACAAGACGCTGAACCTCAACTGCTTCGTGCACGACCCCGTCACCGGTGAGAGCTACAGCCGGGACCCGCGCTACATCGCTGTGAAGGCCGAGCGGTACCTGGCCACGACCGGGATCGCCGACACCGCCTACTTCGGGCCCGAGGCCGAGTTCTTCATCTTCGACGACGTGCGCTTCCACCAGGACCAGCACTCGGCCTCCTACCAGGTCGACTCGATCGAGGGCATCTGGAACTCGAATCGTGACGAGAAGCCGAACCTCGGCTTCAAGCCTCGGTACAAGGAGGGCTACTTCCCCGTACCGCCCATGGACCATTTTCAGGACCTCCGGTCGGAGATGGTCCTCACCATGGAGCGCCTCGGCATCGAGATCGAGGTACAGCACCACGAGGTCGGTACGGGCGGGCAGGCGGAGATCGATATGCGTTTCGACACGCTGTTGCGCATGGCAGACAAGCTGATGCTCTACAAGTACGTCGTGAAGAACGTCGCCCGCAACGCCGGCTACACGGCCACGTTCATGCCGAAGCCCCTGTTCCAGGACAACGGGTCCGGCATGCACTGCCACCAGTCGCTCTGGCGGGGCGGCGACCCGCTCTTCTACGCCGAGACCGGCTACGCCGGGCTGTCGGACATCGGCCGCTGGTACATCGGCGGGCTTCTGAAGCACGCCAAGTCGATCCTCGCCTTCGCGGCGCCGACGACGAACTCCTACAAGCGGTTGGTGCCCGGGTACGAGGCGCCGGTCAACCTCGTGTACTCCCAGCGCAACCGGTCGGCGGCGTGCCGGATCCCGATCTACTCGAAGAGCCCGAAGGCCAAGCGCGTGGAGTTCCGCTGCCCGGACCCGGCTGCCAACCCGTACATCGCCTTTGCCGCCATGCTCATGGCCGGCCTGGATGGGGTGCAGAACCGGATCGAGCCGCCGGACCCGGTGGACAAAGACCTGTACGACCTCCCGCCGGAGGAGCTGGCCACGGTGCCGCAGGTGCCGGCGTCGCTGGACGAGGCCCTGCTCGCGCTCGAGGCCGACCAGGACTACCTGAAGGCCGGCGGCGTCTTCACCGACGACCTCATCGAGACCTGGATCCGGTACAAGCGGCTGAGCGAGATCGATGCCGTCCGGCTGCGGCCGCACCCGTGGGAGTTCATGCTGTACTACGACATCTAGACCTTGACCAGCGCTTTTGTGCGGGAGCAGCCGCCGACGCTCGCGAAACGTCGGCGGCTTCCCCGACTCCAGGCCGCCGACCGGCGCCTAGATGTATTGCCCACAGACCTTGTTGACGCGGATGCACCGATGAAGTGAGCCCCCAGGGCAGTGTGGAGCTGTTCACAGACCCACACACCCTGGAGGCTCTGATGCACCGTAATGCTCCGCTCACCGTCGAAGGAGACGCCGTCTCTGTCAGCGCATCGAGGTCGACGGCTTCACGATCGCCCAGGCGGCTGAGTCGATGATCATCTCCCGCCAGACGGCCTCGAAGTGGTGGAACAGGTACCTGGCCGGCGGCATCGCTGGTCTCGAGGACCGCCCGTGCCGACCGCGCACGCGCCCGACTCGCACACGGGCTCGTCTCGAGCGCCGGGTCGTGGCCTTGGCCAGTCGAGAAAGCTCGGTCCAGCCCGCCTCGGCCCGATCGTCGGGCTGCCACCCTCGACGGTGCACAGAGTGCTCGTCCGTCACGGCTTGAGCCGGCTCTGCTACATGGATCGCATCTCGGGGCGGGTGATCCGCCGGATCGAGACCGAACGGGTCGGCGAGCTCGTCCACATCGACGTGAAGAAGCTCGCGAAGATCCCGCCTGGTGGCGGCTGGCGGGTCCACGGGCGGGAGTGGGGCAAGCCTCGGAGCCACCGAGTCGGATACGCCTACATCCACTCGGCCATCGACGCCCACAGCCGCCTCGCCTACTCCGAGATCCGCGACAACACGCAGGGCCAGACCGCAGCCGCCTTCTTCGAACGAGCGATGGCGTTCTTCGAGGCCCACGGGATCACGATCGAGCGGGTGCTGACTGACAACGGCAGCTGCTACCGGTCGAGGGACTTCGCTCGACTGCTCATCGCCGCCAGCATCGTCCACACCTTCACGAGGCCGTATCACCCGGCCACCAACGGCAAGGCCGAGCGATACAACCGCACCCTCTTGGACGAGTGGGCCTACGTCCGGGCCTACGGCTCAGAGGCTGTCCGACGCCGTGCCCTTGACCGCTGGCTGCACAGCTACAACCATCACCGGCACCACACCGCCGTAGGTGGCCCGCCCATCAGCCGCGTCAACAACGTGGTTGGGCAATACACCTAGATCGCAGATCGGTCTCCGCCTTCTGCTTCCGCCAAGGTCAGAACGTTGCCGGGGACGCTGCAGTAGTCGCCCACCCCCGCACAGGCCGCGACCGCAGCGCACGACAGGCCCTGGAGATAGCTGGGGGTGGCGCCCGTGGGGTTAGGGCTCGACTGCAGCACCCAGGCGGTCCCGGTCCACATCTCCACCAGGGTTGGTGACTTGTCATCAAAACGAGTCCATCGGTGGCTCATTGCGGTTACACGGCCTGGAACTCCGCCGCCGGCGACCAGCCCGACTGCGCACCGCTCGACGTGTTGCGTAGGCGGGCCCTGAAGACGTAGTAGCCGGGAGTGCTGTCAGCGCTGAACGCTGAGGACGTAGTCGTCGTACCCGCGATCCAGGTCTTGTACGAGCCGCCCGGCTCCTTGACCTGGACGTCGTAGGCGTAGCCGAATGGTGCGGGGGTCGAGGCCCAGGTGATCGTCACCGGGTGATTCGTGTTCGTTTGGGTCGGGGCCACCTGGATCGGCACCTTCACCGTTCCGTTCGCCGTGGTGACTCCGACCGGCGCGGCGATGTAGGGGTAGGTGCCCGCCGCGGTGAAGCGGTACGAGTAGGTGCTGCCGACGTCGTTCCCGAGCGTCGCACTCGTGTACAGGTTCATGCCGGTTGCATCCGCGATGTTCTGGGCCGCTGGGGCGAGCTGGGTCCAGGTGAGGCTGGAACCGAACGCGACGGTCGAGGTGGAGGGGACCGGTCCGCTCGGCAGGACCACGGCGTTCGACCCGGGCGGGTCCACCGTCGCGAGGCTCCACGCACCGTTGTTGCGGTCACCCACGATGAGACCCCCATAGGTGGCGGCGATCGCATCGGGGTCCTCCGCCTCTCCGAGGCTGAACTCCGTCACCGTGCCGGAGGTCGTGATGCTCGCGATCTGGGCGGCGTGGTCCTCCCCGAACCAGAGATTCCCGTCCGGTCCGGCGACGATCTGGCCCGGGTAGCTTTCGGACGTTGGTATCGGGTATTCGTTGACGACCCCGCCCGTGGTGATCCGCCCGATCTGGTTGGCGTTGGCCTCGGTGAACCAAAGGTTGCCGTCTGGGCCGGCCGTGATCCCGGCAGGTCCGCTGCCGGCGGTCGGGATCGGAAACTCGGTCACGACCCCGGCCGGGGTGATCCGCCCGATCTGGTTGGCCCCCCACTCGGTGAACCAGAGGTTGCCGTCCGGCCCGGAGGCGATGTCCAACGGATCGGCTCCGGCGGTCGGTAGGGAGTACTCGGTGACCGCCCCGGTATCGGTGATGCGGCCGATCTTGTCAGCGTTGAACTCGGTGAACCACACCGCCCCGTCCGGGCCCCAAGTGAGATCCCGCAACCCAGCGCCCGCCGTCGGTATGGCGAAGTCGGTCGGTGTCAGCGTGGGGCAGGGCTGGCCCACTGTCGGACCGACCGACTCCGGGATGACCCCGATCCGGTTCGCCACCGGCTCCGTGAACCAGATGCCGACCACGTCCTGGGTGAAGCGGTGCGGCCAAGGGCCTTCCGTGATCCCGTAGGCGGCTCCGCCGGACGTGGGAACGTTGTATGCCTGCTGAGACCCGTTCTGGCAGATGCGGTCCACCTGGCTGTTTGCGTAGTCCGTGAACCAGTCGTCGCCGTTCGGCCCAGCCGTTGTCCCGTAGAGGCCGTTGGCAGTGGCGGAAACCGGGTCTTGCGAGACGACCGGAGAGACGGGGAAGTCGACGATCTCCCCGGCCAGGAGGTCGGTGAACCACACATCGCCGTTGACTCCGGTGGCGATGCCGTACGGACCGGCCGTCTCGCCGCTGACCGGCACGTCGTACACGGTGATCTCGCCGATCATGCCCGGCTGGGTGTTGACGCGTGCGAGCTGGTCGGTCCCGTAGAGGGTCACCCAGATATTGCCGTCGGGTCCGGGACTGACACCCCACGAGTAGGTGTCCTCCCCGTCGGTGGGGACGGTGTACAGCGTGATGGCCCCTCCAGTGGTGATCCGACCGATGGTGTTGCTGTACGTGGTGAACCACAAGGCGCCGTCGGCACCGGGAGCGATGTCGATTGGCACGAGGGAGTCGGGCACGGTGAAGTACGTGATGCTTCCCGACGTGGTGATCTGCCCGATGTCGCCATTCCCTTCGGTGAACCAGAGGTTTCCGTCCGGCCCCGCCGTGATGTCGGTCGGGTCGCCCGTTACCGGGTTCTCGGCCACAAGCGCTCCGCTCGTCGACATGGCGTCGATCTCGTATCCGCTTTGGAAGAGCTCTGTGAACCAGAGACTTCCGTCCGGGCCTGCGACGATCGAGCTAGGTGCCCCTGTCCCGAAGTCGTGGACAGGAAACTCGGTGATGACGCCTTTCGGCGTGATCCGGCCGATCTGGTCCACATTGATCGGATGCTTGCTCGGCGCGCCCGGCTCGACGAACCACAAGTTGCCGTCGGGGCCGGCGGCGATGGAGTTCGGCCAGGCTTGGGAGGTGGGTACGTCGAAGGTCTTGAGCTGACCTGATGGCGAGATACGGCCGATCTTGTCCTTCGCCTCCTCGGTGAACCACATCGACCCATCCGGCCCGGCCGTGATCGAGGACGGCTTGCTTCCGGTCACCGGGTAGGGTCCGCACCTCGGCCCGCATGCGGCGAACGCTGGCGGCGCGGCCACGCCGACCAGCACCGAGCCGGTCAAGGCCACCAGGGCCAGCATGGCCGAGGATCTGATGAGGCTGCGCCTGCCCCGCCCATATCTCGTTAGCCGGATGGAAATGATCTTGTCGAACATGTTCATACTCCGTTTGGTTGTGACTTCTCTCTTAGCGTTCTGTGGCGTGTCCCGATTCGTTCCACTCTCAGCTCAATAGGCGCCGCGTTCGTCAGGATGAGTGCTCGCATCCGCGTGCGAACCTGCCGGTGCCGCCGATGCCGACTCCGTCGTCAGCCTGGTTGCCCACAAGCGCCGCCTGACGGTCCCGGTGACCACGACCAGCCACGGCGCCGGCGATGATCGCGGCCGTCATCTGATGTCTCTCTCCACTCCGGCGGGGTACCCCGTTTCGGTGATCGCCTCCGACACGCGGTCAAAGCGCAGCGCCGCGCGGGCGGCCACCTCGCGTACGGCCTCGATCGAGTCCGCCTGGTAGATGTGGATACAGGTTTCGTCCTCAGGGACGAAGATCGAGCGCACAAACTCGATTGAGATCCCCTCGCGGGCCATCTGCTCCGCAGCGATACGGGCGATACTGGCGTCCCTCTTGGCCGCCGCTGTGTCCGCTCCGGACAGGTACTGCTCCGCCGCGAACTCGTGCATGCGCCGCAACCTAAACGCGGACGAGCGAGACGGAAATAACGGAAACCCTGAATCTTTTGGAGCCGGGCGGAGGCGCTCACTGCCCCCTTTGTCTCTGCCGGCGGCTCCATCAGCGACCCGGGAGAGCACGTCTGGCAACATGTTTCGAGCTCGCGGGGAACCAGCATCCCGGCCGCAACCTCGCTCAGCGGGGAGGCTCGCATGAGGCGCGGACCGCGACAGCGGACAACTACCGACCATGCGCTACGCCTTGGGGCACCGGCTCGGCGCCCTCGACGAACGCCAAGCGACCGGTGCCGGCTCCGGTGCTGTCAAGCTGCCTATTTGGCGCGCTCAGCTCATCGCTACCCCTCGAGCAGTTTCGCGGGGATCCTCTCCGATCGATCCGTACCCTGATCACGCGTTGGTGGGGTGTTGGTCGCCAGCGCCTTAAGGAGCTGCGACCGGGAGTGCACGCCCAGCTTTGCGTAGGCCCGGGCCAGATGCACCTCGACCGTGTTCACCGTGAGAAACAGGGCGGTGGCGATCTGCTTGTTGGCCAGACCCTCGGCGGCCAGCTCGACCACCCGCCTTTCGCTCGGAGTCAACACATCGCCGCTCGCGCGGGGACGGCGCGCGCTCACCCGCGCGAGCTCCGTGCGCGCCCGCTCGTCCCATCCCGTCGCGTTCAGCGCGTCGAACTCGGCCGCGGCCTGCTCGAGCGCTTCCCGCGCCCTCCGCCATCGCTTGGACCGGCGCAGCGCGCCCCCCAACGCAAGCAGACACCGCGCCGCGTCGAAGCGCAGCCCCAGTCGTTCGAAGTCGCTCGCAGCCTCCCGAAGCAGGGCGGCGGAGTCCTCGTCCTGCGGATCGCCGCCCAAGGACACCAGTGCGCGGCAGCGCTTACCCGTTGCCCTAGCCCACGGGTGCTCCTGCTGAGAGGCGAGCTCGTCCAACCGTTCCGTGACCATCTGCGCGGACTCGAGCTCCCCGAGCTCGACCATCGCCTCGACCAATTCGGGCGCGACCGGAAAGGCGCCTGGATCGAGCACCCCTTCCCGTTCGCAGTGCTCCCAAACCTGCTTCAGATCCCCGACCGCCTTGTGGGGCTCCCGCTCCATAAGGGCCGCCGTCCCCCTCGCCCGCAGCGCCTCGAGCTCATCCCAGCGCGACCCTGCCCCACGAGCTCTCTCCAGTGTCTCGCTCGCCCATCGAACCGCCTCGCTCGCATGCCCACGGCCGGCGGCCAACAGCGCGCGACAGCGTTGATACTGCGGACGGAACTGCGTCTCGAAATCGGAGGACTCAGCCCACTCGTCGAGCAGTCCCGAGGCGGCATCCAGATTGCCGATGCGCATCTCGAGCTCGCACAAATGCAGTCGAAGCATCGCGTAGGACGTCGGCTCGCCGCGGGCATCTGCGAGTGCCGCCAGTTCGCCCATGAGCTTGCGGGCTTCCTCAAGCTCGCCGCGCCACATCAAACGCTTGGCCGCCACTCGCTCCGGTGTCGCCGAAACATAGGCAGAAGGGTCGTCGGTCACCCGCGATTGCTCGCACAGGTCGTCGACTGGCATCCCCATCAGGACTCTCGGCCAAGCCAGCTGGTAAAGGCAATCACGCTTGATCCGGCCCTCGGTTGCGTCACGCACGGCGTCGAGAGCCAGCCTCTCGGCGTCGCGCAGCCGCGAGATCGCTGCCGCGGCCCAATTGCCGCCCATCTTTGCCAGCAGAGCCGCCCGCAGGTTGGCGTCCTCCCCGCACTCCGCCACCGCTCGCTCGAGGTACAGGTTCTGCTCCTCGATGCTGCTCACCTTCGCCCCGTCGCCCAACAGTTCCCATGCCCGGGCTCGCAGTGCTCCCGCTGGAAGCGACGCCATCTCCGCCTCCAACAAAGCCGTCAGCTTCGAAAGCTCTCCAGCCTCGTCGAGACGATCGGCGAGGACCATCACGCGTGCCGCGCGCTCGACAGCCGCCAGCGGTGTGAGGCGCAGCGCGTGATCCGCCAGCAGAACCGCCTGCCTCCGCGCCCCGCGAGCGCACGCGTCCTCGGCCGCAGCCACGAGCCGCGCCGAGAGGTCTGCGTCCGGCCGCGTGGTCGCGAGCGCGCAATGCAGGACGCGCAGCTGCTCCTCGTGCACGACATCAGCCAGCGCGAGGTGCAGCTCACGCCGCTCGCGTGCGCGTGAATGTCGCTGCGCCGTCGCCGCGAGCAACGGATGCGACGCCCGAACCCGCCCACCGTCGATCGCCACCACACCGGCGTCAACGGCCTCGTCGAGCGCTCCCGCGCCGGCGACCGCCGCGACTTGGTCGACTGTCGGGTCCGGGCTCAAGGCCACCGCCAGCAGCACCCGACGCGCTGGACCACGCAGCCGGGCCACGCGCTCGCCGAACAGCTCCTCGATCGTGTCCGGCAGCGGAATCTCCTCCGCCACCGTCGGCGTCCCAAGCTCCACCAGCGAGCGACCCACCTCGAGCACGAACAGGGGGTTACCCTCGGTCGCCTGCACGAGCCGTCGCAGCAGCTGCCGCGACAGCGTCAAGCCCAGCCGCTCGAACAGCAGCGTGCGCACTGCGCCGAGGCTCAGCCCTGTCACCTGGAGGCGCTCGAGCCCCTGCCTGACCAGCACCTGCTCCAGGGCGCCCTGGCGCCCCGGTCGCCGCGCGAGGAGGAACCGCACGTCCGCGTCGCCTAGCCGCCGCGCCAGGAACGCGAGCAGGTTGGCCGAAGGCTGATCGAGCCATTGAAGGTCATCGATCGCGAGAACAATCGGGTTTCCAGCGGCCGCCGAGCGGACCGCGCCCAACAGCCCGAGAGCGATCGCGGTGTCATGAAGAGGGCCCGGTGGGTCCGCCCGCAGCAATACTGCCTCCAGAGCCGCTCGCTGCGGCGTCGGCAGGTCGGCAAGCTCCGACGGTCCGATGTCTTCACAGATGTCGATCAGGGCGGCGAACGGCAGTCGAGCCTCGCTCCCACTCGACCGCGCCGCCAGCACCCGGATCCCACGCCCGCGGGCCGTGCCCACCGCCGCATCCCACAACGTCGTCTTGCCGATCCCCGGGGAACCAACCAGGACGACTGCGGCGTTCTGCGCCTTGCGGCCCAGAACGTCGCCCAGTACCGCCAGCTCGGTGTCGCGCCCCACGACGGATCTGCCGCGAGCACCCGTCCCCCGATCGGTCAACAGCGACACACTCAGCCCCTCGACCAATCATATGCTCCGCAGGCACTCCATCTCATGAAGAGAACGGGCGCCGCCGCAGGCCTCGACACGGCACGGCCTTAGTCGACCCCATGCTTCTCGACGGGCGACCCCACGCGCTCGCGGCGGCCATCGGGCCGGCGTGGCACGCCGAGTATGCGGCGCCCGGCGATGCCTGTCCATGGTTCGATCAGGCACACTGCATCCCGTCGACGGTTAAGAAGGTCGGCACGAGCTCCGAGGCGGCCGGCCAACCGTACCGGCCCGCCTTCATCACGAACTCCGCGGGCACGTCCTCGGATGGGTCGAAGTTGAGCATGAGCGTGCCCTCGGGCATGGTCGGCGGACGAGTCGAGTGGCCGTCGGTGCGACTCCCCGGCACGCCGTGCAGCCCGCTTTACCGCCGTGTCACGCCACACGACGAGCTCCTGGCGCGAGCCTCTTTCAGCCGGGGCTGACCAAGCGACCTACGTCTGATCCGGCGCCGGCGGCAGCCGCAACATTCGTCCGGAAGGCTCGCCGGCTCTTCGGCCTCGCAGGCTCAGGAACCCACCGCCTCGAGCGCGTCGCTGAGCGCGGTGAAGGCGAGGTCGAGGCGCCTTTGGCGCCGGCGGTTGGTCTCGTGATTGGCCTCGGCGGCGACGTAACCGATCAGCTCGTCGAGTTCCTCTTCGGAGGCGACGAGGACGATGCCAGTCGTCGACGCCCGCGCCCCGAACACGAGGCGCTCGCAGTCGCTGTCGAGCAGTCGCAGATCCCGCAAGGTGGCGCATACGTCGTCAGTCACCGGAATCTCGCTGACGGAGAAGTCAGCCCTCTGGGAACGGGGCCGCCGCAGGTCGAAGTACGAGCCTTCCCAGCCGCTGATAACGCCCTCGTCGGCGCAGGCGCTGCACCTCCAGTCGATGGTGGCCGGCACATCCGGCCTAAAGATGACAATGTGACCCGGGCAGGGCCGGTTGCCGGGCCGGCGCCGGCAAGGGAGGGCGGTCTCCCAGGCTGCGCCGGTCTTCGTTGCGGTCGCCGCCTTGACGATGGAGCCGAGATGCTCGGCCATCTTCCTCGCCGGTCCGGGTGCGTCCTCCGGCATGTCGAGGAAGTGGCGAAGATCGGACACGAACATCGGACGGCGACAGTATCTCACTGAACGGTCTGAGCGCTGAAGGCGAAGATCGAGCCGTGCGCGAGACAACCACTTCACCGATCACGCCAAGCGGCTGTTCGAGCGCCACTTGGAGCGGCTCGAACGCCTCGCTCGCTGAGGCCATCCCTACTTTCATCCCTACAACGCCGGCCGACGCCCGCCACTGCGGCTGACGACAGCCGACTCCACAGATTCGGCTCACCGTCGTGAGCAGGTTCTAGCCGACTGCCGCCAGCTCCCGAGACAGCCGGAACAGCCCATGCTCTACTACGACATCTAAGATGCGCTTTACCAGCGCTTTTGTGTTGGTGGTCGGCGCTGCGTCTACGAAATAGTCTTGGCTGCGCGTCGTCGTCGGGTACCGGCCGGGCGGCCAACCGCGCCAGGCGTCGAGAACCGTCCACCGGACGCGACGCACGGCCCAGAGCGCCCTGGCCAAGTTCGTGACCGACGCCGAGGGCGGCGAGACACCGCTGACGGGGAACATGACGGTGGCCGCCTTCCTCGACAGGTGGATCGAGCACGTCCGCGCGCATCGCCAGCCCGACACGACGCGCAACTACGCCCTGCGCTGCAAGCGCTACAAGCAGGAGTTCGGGTCGGTACGGCTGGACAAGTTGAGGTCGCATCACATCGATGATGCGTACCGGCGATGGCTGCTGGAAGGATCGTCGCCGGCGACCATCAAGAGCTATCACGGGGTGCTGAGCTCCGCCCTCGGGCAGGACGTGAAATGGGGACTGGTGAGCCGCTCAGTTGCACCGCTGGCCACGTTGCCGACCGTGGAGCCGAGACGGATGAGCGGCCCGGATGTCACGACGGTCCGCCTCTTGGTCACGACTGCCGAGGAGACCGACCCGGTGCTCAGCGCGGCGATCATGCTGGCGGCACTGACGGGCTGCCGGCGCGGCGAGCTGCTGGGACTGCGGTGGTCCGACGTCGAGCGCGACCGGATGGTCCTGGAGGTGCAGCGCTCGGTCAAGCGGGAAGAGTTCGGCGACGTCTTGCGGGTGGGACCGACGACGACGCACCAGGCCGAAAGATCGCTCTCGATGTCGTGTCGCTGGCGGTGGTCGACACCCATCGCCAGAGGGCAGAGGGCTGGGCCGCGGACGCGGGAGTTGCTGTCCATGCGGACGGATACATGCTCACCGAGGACCCGACGGGCCGGAAGCCGATGGCTCCGGACACCCTGACCCACGGGTTCAGCCGACTGGCGGTGCGGGCGGCGGTGAGTCAGTAACTGCCGAGTAGCTTGTCGTGCGAAGACGCTTGGTGACATCGGACCACGACAGTGCGGAACGGAATGAAAAGAAGACACATACTGAGGCTTGGAGTGGGTGTTCCGATGCCAGCCGAAGAACCGGAGGAACCGGCGACCGAGCCGGCACCCCCGGACGCGCCAGTCACGCCCATGCTCGTGGTCCCGCCCCGGCGGCCGTCCGCACCCAGACCGGATCCCATTCAGATCGGACCGCCCGATCCTGCCAGGCCGCCTCTTGCCGCGTGGTCAGCGGGACCGCCCCCCGGCTATGTCGGTCAACTGGAACCAGACTTCCAACGTCAACTCGCAGAGTGCTGGGCTGACGTCCACTTGGAGGACTGCTACTTCTACCACTGCGTGCGGCTCCCCGACGGCAGCTTCGTGGAAGGACCTTGGGACCTTCTGGATAACGAACTCGAGTACCTCGGAGGGATCGACGTCACCGGGCGTAGCGTCCTTGAGTTCGGCCCTGCGAGCGGCTGGCTTACGCTCTGGATGACAGATCGCGGCGCGGAAGTCGTCGTCCTCGACATTGGTTGGGACCTGGTTCCCGATCTGATCCCGTTAGCCACGTTCGACTTGGAGACGATGCGTAGAAAGCAGGCCGAGTTCTGTGCACGGGTCGTAAGCGCGTGGTGGTACCTCCGGCGGGAGTGGGGTCATTCAGCTCGGGCAGTATACGCGCCGATCTACGATTTGCCCCGCGATCTGGGACGATATGACGTGGCCGTGTTTGGATCCATCCTGCTCCACCTGCGGGACCCATTTCTGGCGTTGGAGCAGGCCGCCGCGTTCACCGACGACACTATCGTAGTTGTCGAGCCGCTGAGCGTTCCGACTACCGAGGTGGATCGAGCTGTCATGTACTGGAACCCTACGCACGGCAATAATCCGAATGGTTGGTGGAACTTGTCGCCTGCCGTTGTCGTTGACATGCTCGGAGTGCTCGGCTTTTCCAACGCCACCGTCAGCTATCACCAGCAGCTCTATCGACCGCCAGACGTCCCGGATTCGGAACCGGTCGAAGTCACGGACTATACGGTCGTCGCGCGACGGCATTGATTCGGTAACTCACGCGGTCACCAAGACTAGTGAGGTTCCTCGCTTGAAACGTCAACAATCCATCGGAGACGGCTACGATTCGAACTCGGATGGTCTGATCAGGACTTTCGCAAGAGAGTGAGCCGAATGGGCGACGGTGCATCGGACCTCAAGGAGCCAGGGTCCAACCGTCCAGCGGATCGCGGGATCATCCCCGAGGACAGCCTGCCCTTCCAACCGTCCACCCTGGGGTCTCGAATCTGGCCGTTCGCCGTCGTCGCGGCTCTTGCGCAGCTCAGCTCGGCGATCCCGCCAGGCCCGCGCTTACTGGCTGATCAGTGGCTCAGCCTTGGCGCACTTGTACTTTGTAGCCTGTTGGTCGTCCTGCTGAGGGCCGACATCCTGCCGCGGTACCTCTCGGTCGGCCCTCCGCTCGTCTACTGCGTCGCCGTAACATGGCTAGTCCTTGCCCAGGGCAACAGCACGTCCGGTGCCTCCGTCACGATTCTCGCCGGGGTGGTCTGGACTGCGCTCTACCACCGACGTTGGGAAGCGGTCACCGTTGCAGTCGCAACGGTTGCAATGTTCGTCCTGCTCTCTATCGACAGCCACGACGCCTCCGCTACGATCCTCCGGCGAGCCTTCTTTTGGGGGCTTCTCAGCCTGCTCGTCTCCCTGTCGGCTCAAGCCTTGCGCGACCACATGAACCGGTCGCTGGCGCGGAGCCGGGAGCTTGAGCGTCAGTCGCGCTCCTTGAACGACGCGGCTCGGCACCTCGCCGTCGACCTCGACCCTTCAGCCGTTCTGCAAGCCGCGGTGACGCTGGCCGCAGAGCTGGCGTCTCCACCCGGCGGCGAGCACAGACGCTCGAGCTATTTCCTCGTCACCGGCGATCGAGGGCACATCCTGACTACGTCCGATGGCAACGGCTTCTCCTTGACCGATACGTGGTCGTCCTCGGAACACCCAACCCTGTTGCAGCAAGCCATTGAAACGCTCCAGCCCAGAGCCGGAGCGCTCGTCCCGGACGAGATCGGTGACGAGAGACTCCGGGCACAGGTGGTCGCGTCAGGCGTCACCCACGCGGCGTGGGTTCCGATCGTGCACCAGGGCCAGATACACGGGGTCCTGACGGTCACCTCTCGCAGCGGCACGGTGGAGTCAGACCTTGTCGTTCAACTCCAGGCGCTTGCCAAGATGACCGAGCTGTCACTGGCGAATGCGTACCGATATCGGGCCCTGCAGGAGCTGGCCATTACGGACGAGCTCACCGGTCTGATGAATCGCCGCGGATTCGAGAAACTCCTGGACGAGCGGCCGGGACGCACTCCCTTCGCCATCCTTGCGGTGGACGTCGACAACCTCAAGGCCATCAACGACTCGGCGGGCCACGCCGCTGGCGACGATCTGTTGCGGCATGTCAGCCAGTCGCTGAGCCAGGTGATGCGGCGAGGCGACGTGCTGGCGCGCGTAGGTGGAGACGAGTTTGCCGTGCTCTGCTTCGAGGCCGACATCGACGCTGCCACGGAACTCGCGGCGCGGATGCTCGGAACGCTCTCGGCTGACGGGCCTCAACAGGCGCAGGCGTCGATCTCAATCGGCGTCGCTGCCGCCGAGCCCAATGAGGACGCCCGAGCTGCTCACCGCCTCGCCGACCAAGCGATGTACACGGCTAAGCGCGCAGGCGGCGGTCGTTGGAGCATCGCACAGGGTTCGCTTGCCGACGGCCAGACGAGCGCGGCGGCTGGCGCTTGAGCATCCTCCGGGCCTCAGATCAACCTATCAGTCGCGCACCAATGCCAAGGGCACGGCCGGTTCTTCCGCGTCGAGAATCATCGCGGCTCTGTCTCTCGCCTTCTCCTTACTTTCACTCCTACAAACTGATGCTGATTCGGCTCCGCGGCGCCGAAGGAAGCGCGACCTCGTGAACTGCTCGAGTTGCGGCGGGCATGTGTCTGCAGATGCGGGTTTCTGTCGGAACTGCGGAGCGATCCTGCGCGGCAGATCTGCCAGTGCAACCGTGACCCCTTTGCACCCCCCTACCGGTGTGTCGCCGCCGGCGAGCACGCCAGAGCGGCCGGCGACGCCTGTTGGCGGGTACAGCCAAGCGACGCAGCCCCTCACGCTACCGCCAAGCACAGGCCGGTACCCACCGGCGATAGGCCCCCAGACCAAGTGGGCTACCGACTCCCGGCAAGCGGGCACGTACTCCCTCAAGAACGACCATCGCATACGCCGTCACATGTTGGCGTTCGACTACGGGATCATCGCCGGGAGCGGTATCGTGCTCCTGTCGACCACCATCAACTGGTACCAAACCAGCGCCGTTGTCAACGGAGTGCGAGAAACCCTCACGCGCCATCTCCTGTCCGGCAACGCCGGTATTCAACGCCCGCTTGTCCCGATAGTGGCGGGGTTGACTGTCATCGAGGTCGTTCTAAATATGGTTTGGCTGCGCACTAGCCAACAGGCGTGGAGGGCGCATCGAGGAGTTGTCATGCTCCTGTGTGTTGCAGAATTTGTTCTCGTCGTCAGCTGCATGTTGTCGTCACCCCTCGGTATTGACAGCCTGGGAAACGTTGGAATCTCGATAAATACCGGGCCTGGCGGGTGGATAGCCCTCTGCGGAGCCATCGTCGGCATCATTGCGGCATTTGGGAGAATGTTCGCCGGCCGCTCCGCCCTTGGGCGCTCAACCCCGATGCCCTCTCGCGCTCGATCATAGGAAGAGACATCAGTAGGACGCGTCGGGCTTCTGACCTTTGGTGGTAGAAGTCGCATCGACCGGTCTGGTCTGGTCGAGCGCCGAGGTGAAGGGCCTCCCGAGCGCACCTACGACCAGGTAGTGCTTGGCTTCTCGACGTTATGAGAGCGACGTGGAGAGCAGTCACTCGTCAGGATCGGACCGCTTCCGACGGAGCGCCGACCCCCACGCCAGCAGAACGACGCCGGCGACCAGGCACACCGCTCCCACCGCAGCCCACACGGGCTGGCCGGACATGAAGGACCCACCGATGACCCCGATCCCTTGACCGAGCCAGATCACTCCGACCACACACAGCAAGGCGCCGGCGAACCGTGGCGCCGCGATTGTCAACTCACACCCCGGTCCCACCACGCAGCGTTCGGCTCAGCCTGCTTCTTCACCCACACGAAGTGGTGACGAGCAGACACGACGAACATCGGCAGCGCGACCGTATCGAACCCCCACGGCCACAGCGCCGCGGCGACAGCGAGCGGACGGCGTGCACGCGACACGTCGCCCACAGCCCTAGACAAAGCCGGGAATCAGGTTCAAGCGCCGCCGGTACCACTCGGCAAAGGCCTCGGGGCGCATGGCGGGCGCCCAGAGGTAGCCCTGGCCGAGGTGACACCCGAGGCCGACGAGCTCGGCGCGTTGGGCGGGGGTTTCGACACCTTCGGCACACAGCTCCAGGCCGAGCGCGTAGCCCAGGCTCACGATCGCCCGGACGATGGCTGAGTCGTCGACGTCGTGAGGAAGGCCATCCACGAATGAGCGGTCGATCTTCAGGGTCCTCACGGGCAGGCGCTTCAGGTAGGCGAGCGACGAATAGCCGGCGCCGAAGTCGTCCACCGCGATCCTGATCCCGGAGTCGGAGATCTTCCGGAGGATCGGGATCGAGACATCGACGTCTTGCATGACGGCGCCCTCGGTGATCTCGAGGCACAGAGCGTCGGCCGGGATGTGCTGGCCAGCCGTCGCGTCCCGGCACCGTGCGAGGAGGTCGCCGGACAACAGCTGCCGGGGAGAGAGGTTGACAGCCATGAACAGGTTGGTGCCACCTGGCAGTTGGCGGCGCCAGGTTGCAAGTTGCCGGACCGCTTCCTCGAGGACCCAGGCGCCGATCGGCACGACCAGCCCTGTCTCCTCGGCAGCAGGGATGAACTCAGTCGGCGAGAGCGTGCCGCGCTCGGGGTGCTCCCAGCGGAGCAGCGCCTCCACGCCCACCGGCATGTCACCCGGCAGACTGACGACCGGCTGGTAGACGAGCCGGAATTCGCCGCGCTCCAGAGCGTGCCGCAGCATCATCTCGATGTCGAGTCGCTTGGCGGCTCGGTGCCGGAGCGCCTCGTCGAACAGCGCGGCCCGGCCTCGACCACGCTCCTTGGCCTGGTACATGGCCGCGTCCGCGTCCCGGAGCACCGTGATCGGCGTCGCATCGGGGCTGGCCACGACGATGCCGGTCGACACGGTCACATAGAGCTGTTGGTCGGCGATGAAGAAGGGCTTGTCGAACAACCTGAGCACGCGTTGGCCGATCCGCTCGGCCTCGTGGACGTCGCCGACGTCCTCGCACACCATCACGAATTCATCGCCGCCGAACCGTGCGACCGTGTCTCCGGCTCGGCTCTCCCGGGCGAGGCGGTTTGCAAGCTGGACCAGGAGCGAGTCACCTGTCGAGTGGCCGAGCGAGTCGTTCACGAGCTTGAAGTGGTCCACGTCCACGAACAGCACGGCCACAGGGTGCTGGGTGCGCTGGGCGCGGGCAAGGGCGGTTTCGAGCCGGTCCTGGAGCAGGTAGCGGTTGGGCAGCCCGGTGAGTGGGTCGTGCATCGCCAGGCTTTGCAGCTCGCCCTCGACGCGCTTGCGATCGGTGATGTCGACGACTTGGCCGAACAGGTACTCCGGCTCGCCGTTCTCGTCACGCACGACGGAGATGTGGACCTCGGTGTAGACGTACGAACCGTCGGGTCGGATGAACTTCCGCTCGACACCGTGATGGTCGTCACCGGCCTTCAGCATCCGGCTGGCCGAGGTCGCCTCGGCCTCCTCGGCCTCCGATGGATGGAGGAAGTCGTTGGCGTTGGCGCCGATGACCTCTTCAGGAGAGCGGCCGATCAGCTGACAGTAGGCCGCGTTGACGCGCAGGATGCCCAGGTCGAGGTCCGTCACCATCATCCCGACGCCGGCAAGGTCGAAGGCGACGGTGAACTGTTCCTCCGCCAGCTGGCGTGCCCTGGTGTTCGCCTTCTGCTCGGTGATGTCCCGGACCGATCCCACCATCTTGAGAGGCGAGCCGTTCTCGTCACGGAAGGCCTGGATCCTGGCGAACAACCAACGAACCTCGCCCGGCTCGAGGACCACCCGGAACTCGTCCTCGAGGAACTGCTCCTGGCTCGCCATCCACTCGCCGAGGTCGGCAACGAACCGGTCGTGGTCGTCAGGGTGCAGCCGCCCGAGAAAGACCCGGTACTCCGGCTCCGCGTCCGGAGCCATGCCGAGGAGCCGCCTCAGCTCACGTGACCACGTGCTCTCACCGGTGGGGAACTCGTACTCGAAGCTCCCGACCTGCGCGATGCGCTGGGCCTCCTCGAGACGGCGATGCTCTTCCTCGGCCAGTTGCTCCAGTGCGCGCCGGGCCGTGACATCGCGCGAGATGGAGGCAGCCCCGATCAGCGTGCCGTCGTGAGATCGCACGGGGTAGACGGTCGACTCGACTTCCACGTCGCTCCCGGACCGGTGCAGGCGGACGAATTCGACTCCCTCCACGACCGTTCCGCCGGCGAGCCCCTCGAGCATCTTCGCGACCGGGGGTCCAGACTCCGGCGGGCTGAGCGACGCGACGCTGCGGCCGAGCGCCTCGTCGGATCTGTAACCGAAGAGCCGTTCTGCACCCGCGTTCCAACTCGTGACCACACCGGCGAGATCCATCCCGATGATGGCGCTGTTCGAGGACTCGACGATCGCTGACAGGCGGGCCATCGTCGCTTCGGACGCCTTCCGCTCAGTGATGTCGGTACCGACGATGACCACGCCGACAAGCTCTGCGCGGTCGTCGAGGATCGGCGTCGCGAGCACCAGCACCGGGAGAGCGGTACCGTCACGGCGGGACAGCCACAGCTCGTCGACGACGGGGCTGCCGCCGGCGAGACGCTCCAACAAGCGCTTCGCGCGGACATCGTCAAACTCGATCGACAGGGCGTCGATGACGTCGCTCCCGATCATCTCGTCGGCCCGCCACCCAAGGAGGAGCTCGGCGCCGCGGTTCCAATAGACCACGCGGAGCTCAACGTCGGTCGCGACGACAGGCTGGCCGATGGCGCCGAGCAGCCGCGCCTCGAACTCGACGCGCTCGCCTGGCGGCCTGACGCTCATCGCCGCCCCCCGGAAGACAATCGAGTCGACCCGCGGATCGTGATCAGCGCTTGACGGCCTTCACCGCCGTTCCGTACGCGCAGATCTCGGTCCATACGTCGCCCATTTCCGATGTATCGAAACGCATTGCCACGACCGCGTTGCCTCCCCGCTCAGCCGCTTGCTCGGCCATCCGCTGGATGACCTCTTGGCGTGAAGTCTCGAGGTTCTTCGTCATGCCTTTCAGCTCACCGCCGAACATTGACTTCAGACCAGCACCCATTTGCGAGAACGCATTCCTTGAACGGACAGTCAAACCGAAGACCTCACCAAGAGTCTCGGTGATCTCATATCCGGGCAGATCGTTCGTTGTCGCGATAATCATGGGCGAACGCTACCGCTAGCACGGTGGGCATGCTGACAAGGCCCGCCTCGGCGACGCGGCGGCGACACTCCAACCACGCTCCGGTGCGGACGCGCCACGCGCCCCGCCGCCCTCGTAGTCTCGTCTGATGGACGACTCTGAGACGGAGGTACCGGCCGGCGGGCATCGGCAGGTGCGCTTCACTGCACCCCCGCTCGCGACCGAGATCCTCCTCGTTCGCCACGGCGAGACGATCCCAGCCGACCCGGCCAAGCCGTTCCCCCTCGTCGACGGTCACGGGGATCCCGAGTTGGCGCCCGAAGGTCGCGAACAGGCCGCGCGGGTGGCCGAACGGCTCGCCGGTGGTGGCACCGATGCCATCTACGTGACCACGCTCCGGCGCACTCACGAGACTGCGGCCCCGCTGGCCGCCAAGCGCGGCCTTATCCCGATCGTCGAGCCGGGCTTGCGCGAGGTGCGCCTCGGCGAATGGGAAGGTGGCCTCTACCGCCACAAGGTCATCACTCAAGATCCGCTCGCCGTGGAGATGTTCGAGCGGGAACGCTGGGACGTCGTGCCCGGGGCCGAGACCAATGAGGAGCTCGCTCAGCGGGTCCGTGAAGGGATCGAGCGGATCGCTGCGGCGCATCCCGGTGGCCGTGTCGTGGCCTTCTCGCACGGGGGTGCGATCGGGATGGCCCTGTCGCTGGCGACCGGATCCCGCCCCTTCGCGTTCGTGGGCGTGGACAACGGCGCCATCTCGACGATCGTGGTCGTGGGAGAGAAGTGGTATCTCCGGGGGTTCAACGACGTGTGCCATCTCGCCTGACGCAGGCCCTCTCAAGCCACTCATCGCTGGCGCCGAGCAATAACCATGGAACCCAACCAGCGTGATGTGACTCATAGGGAGCATGCGAGGAGGCGGGGTGTCTGAGATCGACCCGGCGGCCCGGTTCGCCCCGGCGGTGCCGGAACCAGCCAGGCAGGTCCCGGTTCCCGATCTCGTCGTCGACTCCCTCATCAGCAATGTCCCTGTGGACGTGGCATCACGCGGCGAGTTCCACCGCCTGGCGAGGCTGGCCTTGACGCCGGCCGACCATCCGCGGGCTTGACACACCCCGCGCGTACCCTCGCTTCATGGCCTGGCGAGATGGTCCGCTCCTCGGTTTCGACCTCGAGACGACCGGAATCGACACCCGGCTCGATCTCCCGGTACAAGTCGCGCTCGTCTGGACGGTGCCCATGCGGGTCGTGAAGGTCGACAGCTGGATCGTCGACCCCGGGCGCGACATACCGGACGCCGCCATCGCCATCCACGGCATCACGACCGAGCGCGCCCGGGCGGAGGGGTGTTCACTGGCGGACGCCGCATGCCACATCCACGCCGCCCTGCGCCGGGCGGCCGCCGGCGGAGTGCCGATCGTGGCGATGAACGCCAGCTTCGACGTCACGATCGCGGAAGGACTGTTCGCGAGGTTCCGCTTGCCGTCGCTGGCGTGGCACTCCTTGCTCGACCCGCTCGTGATGGACCGCCACGTGGACCGTTATCGCCCTGGTAAGCGTCGGCTCGACGCGCTGTGCGAGCACTACCGGGTGCGCCTGCAGAACGCACATGACGCCGGCGCCGACGCCGAGGCCGCGGTCGCTCTCGCTCGGCGCATCGGCTCTCGTTACCCGGAGTGTGGGGATCTGAGCCCCGAGGAGCTCACCGGACTGCAGGCCGGATGGCACGAGGAGTGGGCCGCGAGCTATGACGCCTGGTGCAGGGGCCAAGGCTTCGAGGGCCTCGAGCCGGCAGAGTTCTCCTGGCCGTTCCGGCGGGAAGCCCAGCCGGCCGGGCCGGTGATGAGGCCGGAGCTGGAGCTCGCTCGGCGCCGGCACCCAACCGTTGCCAGTCGTGGCGCCAGTACGCGCAGCGTGGCTTAGCTCAGCGCTTCGGGCGCGGTCTGGACGCTGCCAGTCACCGCCGTCCCGGTTCCGGGCGAGCCCGCCGCCGTCCCGGTTCCGGGCGAGCCCGCTCTTATGTCAGTCCCGCAGCGAATCGAGCACGAGATCGACATCCGCTTCGGTCGAGCGGGGGTTGACGATGGCGAGGCGGAGCGCGACCTCGCCGCGATGGGTCGTCGGCACGACGAACGCCGTCCCGGCCTCGAGAAGGCGCTTGGACCACACGTAGTACTGCGCGTCAGTCCAGCCGATCCGCCGGAAAGCGACCACCGACAGCTGCCGCTCCGCCACTAACTCCAGCTCGGGACGGGAACGCACGGACGCCTCGGCGTGGCGTGCCACCTCCAGCGTGCGCTCGACGGCATCGGAATACGCCTTCGTGCCGTAGGTCGCGAGCGAGAACCAGAACGGCAAGCCCCGCGCCCGGCGCGTGAGGTGCAGGGCGTAGTCTGACGGGCTCCACTCCTCACCGGTCCTGAGCGGCTCGAGGTAGCCGGCGTGCTGCACGTGGGCTGCGCGGGCCTTCGCAGGCTCCCGGTAGACGAGCGCTGCGCAGTCGAACGGTGCGAACAGCCACTTGTGCGGGTCGACGACGAACGAATCGGCGTCCTCGATCCCGGCGAAGAGCGGGCGGGCGCTCGGCGCCGCCAGAGCCGCTCCACCGTAGGCGCCGTCGACGTGCATCCACAGCCCCTCCAGGCGAGCGACGACGCCGACTCCCACCAGGTCGTCGACGATCCCGAGGTTCGTCGTCCCACCCGTCGCAACGACGGCGAACGCCCGGCGGCCCGAACCCGACTCACGCTCGGCAGCGAGCGCCCGCTCGAGCGCCGGCGCCGTCAGCCGGCCGACTTCATCCGGCTCGACTGCCAACAGGTCGACGTCCATAGCCGCGGCGGCGCCGGCGATCGACGAGTGAGCCTCAGCGCTCGCAGCCACGGCCCACCGCGCCGGCATGGGAGAGCCGGCCATCTGGAGCTGCGTTCGGGCCCAGTGTCGGGCCGCTATCAGCGCCGAGACGTTGCCGAGCGTCCCGCCTTGCACGAAGACCCCGCCTGCTCCCGCAGGAAACCCAGCCAAGTCCGCCAACCATCGCAACGCCTGGTTCTCGGCGTACACGGCGCCCGCCCCTTCGAGCCAACTTCCCCCGTACAGCGACGAAGCGCTGACGACGAGGTCGAACAGCGTGCTCGCCGGCGTGGGAGCACACGGGATGAACGAGAAGTACCGCGGGTGGTCGACCGAGATGCACGCTGGAGCGAGGACTTCCGCGAACAGCCGCAGCGCCTCTTGCCCACCGATGCCGTCCGGGGTGATCGTCTGGCCCACTTCCGCCAGCAGTGCGTCCAGGGCCTTCGGGCCGTCGAGGGGTATCGGGTGGAGGTGGATACGCTCCTGCGCGTACGCCAAGACCCCGGCAGAGAGCGACTCGGTGGCTTCAGTCCATTCGTGCATTGTCCTATCGTGCCTGCTCGTGGACGACTCGGCTCGATCTTCTCCGTCATCAGGGCGGCTGGCTCGGCCAGGGCGGCTCGACGCCCACGGCACGAGCGTGTTCGCAGAGATGTCGGCTCTGGCGGTAGCGGCGGGAGCGATCAATCTGGGGCAGGGCTTCCCGGACAGCGACGGGCCGGTCGAGCTGCTCGACGCCGCCGTGGCTGCCATCCGCGCCGGCGCCAACCAGTACCCGCCCGGTCGCGGCGTGCCCGAGCTCTTGAAAGCAATCGCTGCCCACGAACGCCGGTGGTGGTCCACGGACTACGACCCCGAGACCGAAGTGCTCGTGACCGCCGGCGCCACCGAAGCCATCGCCGCAACCGTGCTGGCCCTGTGCGAGCCAGCTGACGAGGTCGTGACGTTCGAGCCCTACTACGACTCCTACTCCGCAACGATCGAGCTGTCGGGCGCTCGTCGGAGGGTGGTGACGTTGCGGGCGCCGGAGTGGGGCTTCGATCCTGCCGAGCTGGAACGGGCCGTGACACCGACCACCAGGCTGATCCTGCTCAACACACCGCACAACCCCACCGGCAAGGTGTTCAGCCGCGACGAGCTGGCCGTGGTCGCCCGGCTGTGCGTCGAACGGGACCTCGTGGCCGTGACCGACGAGGTCTACGAGCACCTCGTGTTCGACGGCGTCCACATGCCGCTCGCCAGCTTCCCGGGGATGCGGGAGCGGACCCTCAAGATCTCGAGCGCGGGCAAGACGTTCTCGGCCACAGGCTGGAAGATCGGTTGGGTGGTCGGTCCGGAATCACTCGTCGCCGCCGTCCGCTCGGTGAAGCAGTTCCTCACTTTCGCGAGCGGGACGCCGTTCCAATATGCGGTCGCGACGGCACTCGCCATGGTCGACGCCCACTTCGAGAGCGTGACGTCGAACCTCAAGGCCAAGCGTGACCGTTTCTGCGACGGTCTCGATGCCCTGGGCTGGGCGATCCACCGCCCGCAGGCCACGTACTTCGCCGTCGTGGACATCCGGCAGTTCGGCCGCCGCGACGGGTGGGCGTTCTGCCGCTCACTCGTTGCCAACCATGGCGTGGCCGCCGTACCGACCGAGGTGTTCTACGACGACAAGGAGGCAGGGAGACCGCTGATCCGGTTCGCGTTCTGCAAGCAGAGCGCCGTGATCGACGAGGCGTTGAGCCGCCTGGCTCGGGTCAAGCCGCTTCCGTCGGGCCCCTGAGCCCGGCGGCTGGCGAACCCAGGCACCCGAGAGCTGGCTAGGGCAGGTGGGCGAGCCCGGCGGCAACTTCGTCCATGAAGCCGGCCAGCCGGATATCGCGGTCGGTCACGCCGTGTGAGTCGTGGCTCGTCAGCCGGACGTCCACGGTGGCATAGACGTTGGTCCATTCCGGATGATGGTTCATCTTCTCGGCCCGCAGCGCCACGGCACTCATGAAGGCGAATGCACGGGTGAAGTCCGCGAACCCGAACCGCTTGGTGATCGCTCGTTCCCCACCCTCGACCGACCACCCATCGAGCTCGGCGACGGCACTTCGGAGATCGTCGCCGTCCAAGGTCGCCATTGCAGCTGATCGTACCGAGAACCCACGGCCCGCGGCCGGTGGCGACTCAGCTGGACAATGCCTCCAGCGCTGCCTCGACTACCTCACTCCGGGTCGCATGGGCCTGCGCCGCCGCCCGAGTCAGCAGACCCTCGAGATACACGGTCATGCTCACCACGGCCGCTTGGCGGTCGCGAGCGAGCAGCGGCACGGGCTCCGTGGCCCGATGAAGTCCGGACACGTCCAGCAGCACATCGCGCAAGAGCGAGATCGCCACGCGAGCCTCTTCCAGGCTCACCTGGGTCTGCCGCATCCACGCACTGAGGCCGAACGGGAGTGTCAGCACACCTTCAGCAAAATCGGCCGGGTTCAGGCCGACGAGACCCCGCCCGAGAGTCTTCGCGAACTCCACGGTTGGATCGATCGCTTGCTTGGCTTGTTGTGTCACAACGACCTCCGTCAGGCGCTACTGGAATCAGTCTGGCGAAGGGGTGTGTCAATTTGGTGGATGCCACCCGTCGTCGGGACCGAGGCGGGTCCTTGTCGGCGTTCTGACCGTCACCCCGACGGTGCTCGGAGGAGACGTAATTGCTCTCCGCCCTGGTCAAGGCACCGCGGGCATGGTTGACTAGATGAGCTCATACGAAGGGAGGCGGTGATGGCGCGGGCGATTTGGACGGGGGCGTTGAGCTTCGGGTTGGTCAACGTCCCCGTGGGTGTCTATTCGGCAACCGACGACAAGACGGTCCACTTCAACCAGCTGGAGCGGGGCACATCTGACCGTGTACGCAACAAGCGCGTCAACGAGCGCACCGGCGAAGAGGTCGCCTACGACGCCATCGTGAAGGGTTACGACCTTGGTGGGGGCCGGTACGTCGTGATCGAGCCGGAGGACCTGGATGGCGTCGAGCCGGGGCGCTCCCGCAACATCGAGATCACGGATTTCGTCGATCTCGCCGAAATCGACCCCGTGTACTACAAGTCGACCTACTATCTCGCCCCTCAAGGCGTCGGCGCCCAGCGTGCATATGCGCTCCTGCGCCAGGCCATGGCAGAGACGCAGAAGGTCGGCATCGCCACGTTCGTGATGCGCGGCAAGGAGCACCTCGTAGCGATCCGGCCCGATGATCGCGTGCTGACACTCGAGACGATGTTCTTCCACGACGAGATCCGTGACCCCGCCAGGGAGCTGGACACGCTGCCGAGCGAGGACGTCACGTTCCAGGGTCGCGAACTCGACACCGCCAAGCTGCTCGTCGAGTCGATGACGACACCGTGGCACCCCGAGGCCTACAAGGACACGTACCGGGAGGCCGTCGAGGAGTTGATCGAGCGGAAGAGCCGCGGCGAGGTCGTCACGGCTGCAGGCCCCGTTGCCGAGCCTGCCCCTGTCGTCGATCTGATGGACGCGCTGCGGGCGAGCGTCGAAGCGGCTCGAGCCAAGCGGGCATCAGGGGACGCTGGCTCACGTTCACAAGCCGTCCACGCAGCCCCGAGCTCCAAGGCGGACCTGCTCGAGCGGGCAGCTGAGCTCAAGATTGCCGGCCGGTCCAAGATGAGCCGGGCAGACCTCGAGTCGGCGATCGCCGAGGTCGAGCAGGCTCGGCCAGCCAGTGCCAGCGAAGAGGCCGCCACTTCGACGCGCCGGCGCAAGGCCTCCTAGACGGTGGCTCTCGAAGAAGCGACCCTGCGCCGCCGACTCGCGCCGCGTTGATGTTCTCTGGCGACGACCGTCACTTTCGCGGCGCGAGTGAGGTTTCAAGCGGCGCCGCCTTGCCCACTCACTGGCCGCCGGAACGACGGGGTGATTAGTTGGAACAGTAGGGGCGCTTACTGTGTTATAAATGATGGGTTCCCAGAGTGGAGCCAGGAGGGAGGTTCGCAGCAACGGTCATGAGTCGAATCCTCCAGCATCCCCAGGCTGACCAGAAGCCCGGTGACGCCTCGTAGGGGTAGTCGACCTACTGAGGTTGGCCTTCAGACGTGAGGTTGGCGGTGATGCGCCGGTACGGGCATCGCGCAGCGGCCAGAGCGCACAAAGCTCATCTGAGGCCTCAAGTCCCCCGGAGACCCAACGACCCTCGGGGTGCGGACAACTGAACAGATGGATGCCCGTTCCGGTTCACGGGGCGGGCATCGTCGCGTCAGGAGGCCCGTTCGGGTATCGAGTACCACGGCATCTCACCCGGGCATCTACCCCGTCGAGATCCGTCCTCGTGTCTCGGGCTTAACATCTCGGGCCCTTACATCTTGGCGAGGTCGCCGAACCTTGCGTAGTTGCTGATGAAACTGAGCTTGGCCAAACCCGTCGGGCCGTTGCGGTGCTTGGCGACGAGGATCTCCGCCACGCCCCGGTCGCTCGAGTCCGGGTTGTACACCTCGTCCCGGTAGACGAACATCACGACATCGGCGTCCTGCTCGATGGCACCGCTGTTGTGGGCGATCATGCCGTTTGCAACAAAACTGTGCGTCCCCGGCACATACGCGTCGAACACTTCCTCTTCACCGGTGCGGCTGATCTCCTCGATGCGCTCCCAGTCGACACTCGGTGCCGCCGCCACCATGCGGATCTCGACCGCTATGCGAGCCGGCGCCCGGACCGCAACCGCCGCCTTGCCCGCAGCGCTCCGCCCGGACACCTGGAGGCGGCCAGCAACGGGATCATGGAGAGCAGCCTCCCGCGGAAGCGGCTGGTTGACGACAGCGACGAGATCGCCGGCCGAGAGCTGTCCCACCTGAGCCCAGCCTTCGACCGTGAGCAGCGGGTGGTTGGCGGTGGCACGGAGCGACCGGCCATTGGCGAGGCGAACCGTGAAGACCGGCTTCGTGCCGGTCGACCAAGCCTGGGCCATCACCGAGCGAACGAGTTGATAGTCGCCGTCGAGCGACCAGACCGGCACGTTCGTCTCGCCTGACCGTGCGAGCTCGCCGATCGTCGTCACCTCGCTCGAATCCGCACGAGCGACGACGGTGTCGGCGGTCAAGCACTCCCGGAGGTCGGCGAGCATCGGCCGCTTGTCCGAACGGGACTCGAGGTTGCGCGAGAGCTGGCTGAGCGCCACCACGGGGATCTGCAGCTCCCGTGCGAGGATCTTGAGGCCACGGCTGATCTCGGAAATCTCGACCTGGCGGTTCTCGGCCGAGGTCCGGCCCGTCATCAGTTGGAGGTAGTCGACCACCACGAGCCCCAGCCCCCCTTCGGCGCTCTTCATCCGGCGTGCCTTGGCGCGGATGTCCATGATCGTCACGTTCGGGTTGTCGTCGATGTAGAGCGGTGAGGTGCCGATGCGGCCGATGGCGCCGGCGATCTTCGACCAGTCGCTCTCGACGAGCTTGCCGTTGCGCAAGCGGCCGGCATCCACCCGGGCTTCGGCGCACAGCACGCGCTGGGCCAGCTCGAGATGGCTCATCTCCAGGGAGAAGAACAGAACGGGCACGCCGATCCGGGCCGCATGAGCCGCCAGCCCGAGCGCGAACGCCGTCTTGCCCATCGACGGCCGGGCACCGACGACGATGAGGTTCGACGGCTGCAAGCCGTACAGCTGGTGGTCGAGGTCCTGATAACCGGTGGCGACCCCTGTGATCGTCTGGTCCCGGTTGGCGAGGTACTCGAGGTGGTCGAGGCTCTCCGTGAGCAGATCCTTGAGCGAGCGGGTCGAATCGCTCGACCGCCGCTGGGCCACCTGGAACACCATCGCTTCGGCGTGGTCGACCGCTGCGTCGACGTCGGTCGGGAGCTGGTAGCCGATCTCCGCTATCTCGTAGGCGACTCCGATGAGTCGCCGCAGGATGGAGTGCTCCTGCACGATGCGGGCGTAGCGCCCGGCGCTGGAGATCGCCGGCGTGTTGGCCTGCAGCGATACGAGGGTGGAAGCGCCACCGGAGGCTTCGAGCGTCCCTTGGCGGCGCATCTCCTCGGCGACGGTGACGGCGTCCGCTGGTTCGCCCCGTGCGTAGAGCGAAGTGATTGCTGCGAACGTGTGGGCGTGGGACGGCTTGTAGAAGTCGTCGGCCGTCACCTCCTCAACGGCGACCGCGATTGCGTCTCTCGAGAGCAGCATCGCTCCCAGCAGTGACTCCTCCGCCTCGAAACTATGGGGCGGGATCCGGCTGATGGAGCTCGATGAGCCGGTGGGACCCGACAGGGGGGTGGCAGCCTCACCCAGTGCAATTCGCGAGCCACGACGTGCCGACGCGCTCGAGCCAGAAGGTGGTGACGCCATGAGGGTCTCAGGATGCCGCGGTTGCCCTGGGGGCAGCTAGAGCAAGAAGGTGTGGAATAGCGAGCCGCTGGCAGGGGGCAGCCTGTGGGCAATCCTGTGGAGCATCCCGCAGGGCGCGGATGCCGGTGTCGCCACCCACTGCGGGCCGCCTGCGGGGCTGACGATCGGGCAATCCGGAGTCGCCACCGGGCGGCCGTCCGGGCGCGACGAAGCGAGCGGCCATCGGGAAATCGGCACAAGCGAGTGGCGGCGCAACACGGGTGAGGTCCATGCCGGCCGTCATTTCCTATCCTGCCGGCACTACCTCGACGGTGATCCTGAACTCGACCTCCGAGTGAAGGCGAACCCCCACTTCGTGGACGCCGATCGACCGGATCGCCTCGTCGGTGACGAGACGACGGCGATCCAAGGTCACACCGGCCTGCTGCTGAACAGCGTCCACGATGTCGTGCATCGTGACCGAACCGAACAGGCGCCCTTCGGCCCCTGCGCGAGCCGGGATCTTGATCACCATCGGCACGAGCTTGCGTGCGACGCTCTCGGCGCCTTCACGGTCCTTGGCGTCCTTCAGGTCACGGGACCGGCGCATCGCCTTGGCTTGGTCTTCGATCTTCGCCGTGGCGGCGATCGCCTGGCCACCAGGGATCAAGTGGTTGCGGGCATAGCCGTCGGCAACGTCGACGAGGTCCCCTCGCTTGCCGAGGCCGTTGACGTCAGACCGGAGCACGAGCTTCATCACTCGTCCTCCCCGGCTGTCGCCGGCACGAGGTCCTCGACGTCGAACACCTCGTCGTCCTCGTCTGCGTCGTCAACCAGCGTCGCAACGTCGTCGGCCTCGGGAGCGCCTGGCGCGTCGGGCGTCGGAATCCGTCGATCGCCACCGCGACCTGGGCCTCGCGGCCCGGGCCGGTCGCTGGTCGTGCGCTGCGTATACGGCAGCAGCGCCAGCTCCCTCGCGGTCTTGATCGCGAGCGCTACGTCCCGCTGGTGCTGGGCACAGTTGCCGGACACCCGGCGGGCACGGATCTTGCCCCGGTCGGACATGAACTTCCGGAGCAGACCCACTTCCTTGTAGTCCACCCAGGCGATGTGCTCCTTGCAGAAGATGCACACCTTCTTCTTGCCGCGCCGCGTGGTCTCCTTCGGCGCGCGCCTTGTGCCGCGGTCGCGGTCATTGTTCCTCGCCATCAGAACGGCTCCTCGTCGTAGCTTGCGTACTGCGCTTCGGGCTCGGGCTGCGGGGGAGGCCCAGCAGGCCGCCCGCCGGGTCCAGCTTCACCCGGGCTCTTCCTCTCGTTCTTCTTGATCTCTGCGCTCGCCCAGCGCAAGCTCGGGCCGAGCTCGTCAGCCACGATCTCGACCTTGGAGCGCTTCTCGCCCTCCTGGGTCTGCCAGCTGCGCTGCTCGAGGCGGCCGGTGACAATGACGCGTGCGCCTCGGTGCAGGCTCTCGCTCGAGTTCTCTGCCAGCTCTCTCCAGCAGACAACGTCGAAGAAGGAGGTCGCCTCCTCCCACTCCTGGGTCTGCCGGTTCTGCCAGCGGCGGTTGACCGCTAACCCGAAGGTCGCAGTCGGCTGACCGCTCGGCGTGAAACGAAGCTCCGGGTCTCGCGTGATGTTCCCGACGAGAGTGATGCTGTTGCCGTTGGACATGTCAGTTCTCCATTGCGTTCGTGTCGCTCAGCTGGACGCGGGTTCGGTGTCCGACGACGGTTCGCCGGCGTCCGCTCCTGCGTGATCGGCGGCGTCAGCCGCGACTGGCGGCGCTGCGGCCGCATCCTCGGCCCCGGAGGCTGCCACTGGGGTGGCGTCCGGAGAGCTGGCCGGTGCGGTCGCACCACGAGACTGGCCGGACGGCGGCGAAGACGAACCACTACGGCGCTGCGGCGAGGGGCGGGTGCGGCCCGCCACCTGGTCAGGCTGACGCATCACCTTGTGGCGGAGCACGGCGTCCTCGAGAGCGAGCACGCGCTCGACCTCGGCCATCGTTGCCGGTTCCGCGGTCGCCTCGAGAACGACGTAGTAGCCCTCGGTACGGTGCTTGATCTCGTATGCGAAGGTCCGACGGCCCCAGTGGTTGACACTGCCGGGCTTGCCGCCCCGGGTCTTCACGAGGTCGAGTACTCGCTCGACACGCTGACGGATGTCGGCCTCTTCCAGGTCGACATCGAAAATGACCATGACTTCGTAGGGGCGCACTGGGGCGCTCACCTCCTCCGGACCCGGGCCATGCGCTCGGGGCTCCGGCGCGACCGGAGCAGGGGTGGATGGGACCCAGCCATCGTAGCCGACGCCGAGGGCCGCTCCTTCCGCTCACCTTGCGCGATCTCCACGGGCCAAGTATGCGCACGAGGGTGTGTCATACCCGTCCGAGCTGCTCATTTCCCAGGCCAGGCCCGGCCAGGCCGCTGGCGCCGACTGGCCCGATCCCGCCGCACCGCAATGCAGGCGGCGCCCGCCGGGCGCCGCACTGCGTCGGCTCAGCCAGCCGAGCCCTTCCCGAGCGCCTCCCGCAGTTCCTCGGAGCCGTGATACGACTCGGCGTCTGACGGGAAGGCGCCGGTCCGGACGTCCGCGGCGTACTGCGTCACGGCCTTCGTCACGAGCCCGCCCACCTCGGCATAGCGGCGTACGAACTTCGGCGCGGGACCGCTACTGCGGGACATCCCAAGCAGGTCGTGCAGCACGAGGACCTGCCCGTCGCAGGCGCTCCCCGCTCCGATCCCGATGGTGGGCACCGACAGCTCCGAAGTCACCCGCTCGGCGAGAACGTCCGGCACGCCTTCGAGGACGACCGCGAAGCATCCCGCCTCCTCCAGCGCTAGCGCGTCCACCACGAGCGCCTCGGCTGCGGACACCTCGCGGCCCTGCACGCGGTAGCCACCCATGGCGTGCACCGACTGCGGCGTGAGACCGAGGTGGCCCATGACAGGGATCTCGGCGTCAATGATCGCCCTCACGACCTCGACCCGGCGTCGCCCGCCCTCGAGCTTGACGGCGCCGGCTCCGGCCCGGATGAGCCGGGCGGCGTTGCGGACGGCCTCGAACACTTCGGTGTGGTAGCTCATCCACGGCAGGTCACCGATGACGAGGGCTCGCGGCCGAGCTCGAGCGACCGCACCGACATGGTGCACCATCTGGTCGATCCCCACGTGGAGCGTGTCCTCGTAGCCCAACACGATCTCCGCCAACGAATCGCCGACCAGGATCAGATCGACGCCACCGGCATCGACCAGTCGGGCCCAGGGCTCGTCGTAGGCGGTGATCATTACCACCGGCTCGTGGCCGTGCCGCCGTTTGCGGCCTCTCACCCAGGGCACGCTCACGTGCTCACTCATGGTGCTCTCCCTTCCGTCCAGCGCTTGTTGGGCTGCCGGCGGTGTCGATGGGCTCTTGGTTTTGGTCTGGTTTTGATCGTCGTGAGGGACGAATCAGTCGGTAGGGCGCTCTCAGTCGGTCCGGCGCTGCACATGGACCTTCGTCCCAGAGCGCGCGCCGACCGGGAACATTCGCAGCAGGTGGTTCCAGGAGCACTCGGTGCAGACCTCGACGACGTAGCACGCGAGCCCGTCCCGATGCCGGACCAGGGTCCCGAGCTCGCCAGGGCTGAGCGCCCGACCACTTGCCGGGAGCCGGGGCCCGAAGGCGAACGAGACATGCACGAGCTGTGCTTCCTCGCAGATCGGGCACGCAGTCGAGGTCTGCCGTCCAAGATTGCGGGCGACCCGCAGCAGCTCCGGTTGGGCGTCGCACACGTCAAGGCGACCGAGGCGCCCTCGCCGGAACTCGCGCACCGTCGACTCGCGCATCAGCCAGTATTCGACGCGCCCAGGCGCGGGTGGTCCCCCTACGCCCCAGAAACTCTGACCGCCACCGATGCTTGCCATCTCCGGACAGGCTAACGCCCGGACCACGACTGGGTCCCTGATCCCGCGGCCAGGTGAGCGGGTGGCCGGGGAGGTAGGTAGTGGTACCACATCGCCGTGAACACGACCGTGGTCGGCATCAGGATCAGAAACTCGACGAACGTCAGCCTGCCGTACAGCAGCGTGCCCAGGTCCCAGCAGATGTGTACGAGGACGAACGGCCACAGCCGGCGGTAACGCCGGTACATGATGACGGTCACTGCGGCCCACGCGAGGATGGGTAAGACCCCCCACCCGTAGTAGAGGTGATAGGAGCCGCGCACCGCTACGGCGATCAGCACGACCCACAGCGGGCGGAGGCCAAGTTGCTCGAGCCTCCTCACGAGGTACCCCAGCACGACGATCTCCTCCGCGATCCCTGCCGCGATGGCGGCCGCGACGTAGGCGAGGCTGTAATAGGCGGGATAATGGCCCGGCGCTGGCGACGATGCCTTCACGCCGAGGCTGTGGAGCACCACGCCACCGCCCACGATCGGGATCAGGTTGCAGAGGAAGAAGACCGGCAGGATGAGCGCCAGGTCGCCTCGGATTTGCGATCGGTCAAGCCCGATGGCGCTCGGTCCGCCCTCCCCACCAGGCAGCCAGAGCAGGTACACGACCAGGGCGGCGGCAGCGAGCGGGAGGAACGTCTCAAGCACGACGAACGGAAGTCCCGCCCCGAGGTGCCCCGGGAAGATGTTCGGGATCCGAGGTCCCTCACTCTTTCCGAGCAGTGCACCTACGAGCGCCTGGAGCGCGGAGAACACGTACGGCAACGGGAAGATGGCGAGGACGATGAGGAGCTCGACCCTGAGGCGGCGGCGCTCGTGTGGCGACACCGCACGCGCCGACATGGCGGGCGGCACGTGGGCGTCGAGCCACGGGGGCGGAGGCGGGTAGGCGCCGCTGGCGCCCGCTGGGTAGCCCGGACCCGCAGGGTAGCCGGCGGCGGGCGGGATGGTCCGATCCGGCGGTGTCATTCCGGCCGGCGGCGCCGCCCCGGCCGGCGGCGCGGCCCCATCCGGCGGTGTCGTTCCGGCCGGCGGTGTCGTTCCGGCCGGCGGTGTCGTTCCGGCCGGCGGTGTCATTCCGGCCGGCGGCGCCGCGGGCGGTCCGATCGGAGCAGGTCCGATCCCCGCCGGCGCACCACCGGACAGACGCTCGCGGAACGGCGCCTCGGGAGGGGCCTCGGACAGCGGCGTCGGTTCGACGACGAGTTGCCGCACCACTGCCGGCCCCACCGATTCCGGTGGGGAGATCCAGCCGCTCCATTGCCACCCGTCCCACCAACGCCAGGCCGAGCGGCCCCATGGGTCGATGTACCAACCGGGGTTCGCGTTCCCACCGCCGCCCGGTGGTTCCCGAAACTCCGGCATGACCGAAGCGTAGAGGGCGTCCAGCCTGAGCAAGCGGAGAAGATCGGCAGACGCCCCCTACGTCCGATATAGGCACTCGACATATCGGTCCGATATGTCGTACAGTAATATTCGTGAACGGTTTACTGGAAATGGCCATTCTCGGGCTCCTCAAGGAGCAGCCGATGCACGGCTACGACCTGCGCAAACGGTTGCGGAGCGACTTCGGCCTTCTATCGAGCCTGTCGTTCGGATCGCTGTACCCGGCGCTGGCTCGCCTCGAAAGTGAAGCCGCCGTGCGCGAGCTGCATGGCGTGGACGAAGCAGCTTCCGCCGACGTGATCGCGTTCACCGGGTCCTTCGCGGGGGAGCGGGCGGCGTTTCGAGCACGGTTGGCGGCACGAACGAAGGCCGAGTCACGCAGCAGCGCCGCTCACAGATCCAGCTCGAGGACGCGGAAGGTGTACGAGCTCACTCCGTACGGCGACGAGTTGTTCGAACGGTTGCTGACCGATGAGCAGCCGCGCGGCAAGGACGCTAAAGCGTTCACCCTCCGCTGGGCGTTTGCCCGGCACCTCACTCCTGAGGCACGCATCCGGCTCCTCGAGCGCCGCCGGCGGCAGCTCGAAGAGCGGTTGTCCACATCTCTCCGGGCGGCGGACCTCCGCCGGCGCCCGCTCGATCGTTATGAACGCTCGCTCGTCGAGCACTCCAACGCTGCCATCCAGCTCGACCTCGACTGGGTTGACCGCCTGATCGTCCTCGAAGAGTCCGCCCGGGCTGCTGTGGCCCTCGGCAGCCAGACCAGAGCCGAGACCGAAGTCTCCTGAGGCAGGAACGCCTGCCCCTCCAGCAGTCGCAGCCCAGTACGAGAGCTCAACAAAGTCAAAGGAACTACTGATGACATCCAAGACGATCAAGATCGCCATCGCCGGAATCGGCAACTGCGCCAGCTCGCTCCTCCAAGGGTTCGAGTACTATCGCAAGGCCGATCCGACCGGCACCGTGCCCGGCCTCATGCACGTCGTGCTTGGCGGCTACCACGTGGGCGACGCGGAGATCGTCGCCGCGTTCGACGTCGACGCCGAAAAGGTCGGCCTCGATGTCGGCAAGGCGATTTTCGCCGGGCGGAACAACACGATCCGTTTTGCTGAGGTACCGGTGCTCGGCGTGACCGTCGAGCGAGGGCCGACACTCGACGGCCTCGGCAAGTACTACCGCCAAGTCGTTGATGAGTCCCCAGCCGCGCCGGTCAACGTCGCCGAGGTCCTGCGGTCGAGCGGCGCTGAGGTGCTCATCGCCTACCTCCCGGTGGGATCGGACGAGGCGCAGAAGCACTACGCCGCGGCTGCTATCGAAGCAGGCGTGGCATTCGTGAACGCCATCCCGGTGTTCATCGCCAGCAACCCCGAGTGGGCCCGGCGCTTCACCGACGCCGGCATCCCGATCATCGGCGACGACATCAAGAGCCAGGTCGGTTCCACGATCGTCCACCGGGTGCTCACCCGGCTGTTCGAGGACCGGGGCATGGTGCTCGACCGGACGTACCAGCTGAACGTCGGCGGCAACATGGACTTCCGCAACATGTTGGAGCGCGAGCGGCTCGAGTCGAAGAAGATCTCGAAGACCCAGGCGGTCACCAGCCAACTGGACCGCAAGCTCGGCGAGGACGACATCCACATCGGTCCGTCCGATCACGTGCCGTGGCTCGAGGACCGCAAGTGGGCCTACGTGCGCATGGAGGGCCGCAACTTTGGGGATGTCCCGTTGAACCTGGAGCTCAAGCTCGAGGTGTGGGACTCGCCGAACTCGGCCGGGGTGATCATCGACGCGCTCCGTTGCGCTCGCATCGCCCTCGACCGCGGAATTGGTGGTCCCCTCATCGGCCCGTCCGCATACTTCATGAAGTCGCCGCCGGTGCAGTACCGGGACGAGGAGGCCCGCCGGTTGGTGGAGGAGTTCGCGGTCGGATCGGGCGAGTAGCTGCCTCGCCAACCACCGGCCCTGTAGGCGCTGCGCTCCCGCGTGACTTAGTCGTACACGAACCGCCCGTTGGCGGCAGAGGCACCGATCAGGAGCGACTCCATCGCCTCTGGCCCGAGCGGCTCGGAGAACAAGAAACCCTGCCCCATCCTGCACCCCATCTCTTTCAACACCTCGAGCTGGCGGCGAGTCTCCACACCTTCGGCGACCACGTTCAACTCGAGCACCCTGGCGAGCCCGATGACCGCCTCGACGATCGCATCGTCATGTGGGTCGACGCCGAGGCCATCGATGAACGAGCGGTCGATCTTGAGCGAGTCGATCGGCAGCTGGCGCAGGTAGCTCAGCGACGAGTAGCCGGTGCCGAAGTCGTCGACGGCGAGGTGCACGCCGAGGTCACGGAGCAAGCGCAAGGTGTCCAGGTTCGAGGCGACTTGGGACAGCAGCGTGGACTCGGTGATTTCGAGGTGCACCGAGTCCGGCGGCACCCCCGATGACTCAAGCGCGCGAGCGACCGACGCGACCAGATCAGGTGATGCGAGTTGGCGGGCCGAGAGATTGACGGCGATGGAGTAGGGGCTCATCCGAGGGAAGCGCTGCCTCCAGAGGGCGATCTGGCGCAGCGCCTCGGAGAGCACCCACTCGCCGACGGGAACGATGAGTCCCGTCTCTTCTGCGAGCGGGATGAAATCCAGCGGCGAGATGACGCCGCGATCCGGGTGCGCCCAGCGGATGAGAGCCTCGGACCCGCAGAGCGCCACGTCTCCCAGTGTCACAACGGGTTGGTGGACCAGGTACAGCTCACCGCGCTCGAGCGCCCGACGTAGCGACGCCCCGAGATCCACCCGGGAGCGGGCACGGGAGCGAAGATCCTCGTCGAAGAACTCGATTGCGGCCCGACCCCGGTCCTTGGCTCGGTACAGCGCGACGTCGGCCTCGCGGACAAGATCCTCGGCGACGGTTCCCGACCGCGCGATTGCGACGCCGATGCACGCAGTGACGAACAGCTCGGAGCCGTCCTCGAGCTCCATCGGTTCCGTGAGGCATTCCGATACGCGAGCAGCGAAGCGACTCGTCTCCTCCTCGTCGGATGTCTCCCGGACGATGGCGAGCTCGTCACCACCGAAGCGGGCGACGGTGTCCCCGACGCGCACGGCTCCCGCCAGCCTGGCTGCCATCTCCGCCAGCACCAGGTCCCCAGTTGCGTGGCCGAGCGAATCGTTCACGTCCTTGAAGCTGTCGAGATCGAGGCAGAGCAAGGCCACGCGGGCCCCGCGCCGTGCCGCCTGAGCCAGCGCCGTTCGGAGACGGTCCATCAGCAGCTCCCGGTTAGGGAGCCGGGTCAGCCGATCATGCAGCGTCGCGTGTCGTAGTGCTTGGGCCGCTCGCTGGCGCTCGGTCGTGTCCTGCGCGATCACCGACATCCCCACGACCTCCCCGCGGTCGTCGCGCACTGGTGACACCGTGCACGACACATGCACGACGGATCCCTCTTGGTGTAGCCAGACGGTTTGATGGTCCCGCAGCACCTCACCCTCACGGACGCCGGCCA
>Ga0187860_1000512_pt1 | contig 37288 bp, 32 predicted proteins | sample June2016WEW_10_4_FD_132981 | JGI IMG/M metagenome (GOLD analysis project Ga0187860, IMG submission 132981) | Peatland microbial communities from SPRUCE experiment site at the Marcell Experimental Forest, Minnesota, USA - June2016WEW_10_40 | ecosystem: Environmental > Terrestrial > Soil >...
AACGGCTCTCTCTGTCGAGCCATCAGCCGCCGTAACTCATTCGGGTGTCCTCCATCCGCAACACTGCCGTGTCCTCGCCGCCGTCGGCAAAGCCGGCGTCCACGACCTCGCCCACGAACAGCGTGTGACTTCCGACATCCAGATGCTGACGCACCTCGCAGTCGAGCCAACCGACAGCGATCTCGGGAATGGGTGCGCCGGTCAGTCCGGTCCGGTACCGGATGCCGTTCAACCTATGAGTGTCGGCATCATCGATCGCCGGCTTGACGAACTTGCGAACCTCGGCACGGTCCTCGCGGTCGATGAGGCTGACCGAGAAACACCTCCCCGAAGCCACGAGGCCATGGGTCACGGCGGAGGACTCGACCGAGACCGCCACGTGCTTGGGCTGAACGGATACCTGCATCACCCAGTTGATGGTCATGAGGTTGCGCCGACCCGCTGACGCACTGCCCAGCACGTAGAGGCCCATGGGGAAGCGCCAGAGCACGCGCCGCCGCAAGCGGTCGTATGCATCTGGATCAGCACCCGGCGGGAACGGCCCCACCGGCGCACCCTGGGTCGCCATGAAGGGTCACGGTAGCCCGCAGGACTCGGAGGACCGGTGATGCGGGCGGTGCTAGAGATGGACCTTCCAGCTCAGGCCGAGCGATTGCAGCAGCCGCTGTGCCCGTTCGAGGGCACCCAACCCGCTGTTGATATTCCGCACGACCCCCTTCATCGCCGGCGAGGTGACCGAACTGACGTCACCACAGGTCGTGGCGGCCGCGAGGAAGGCGGTGTCGGCTTGGTTCAAGTCGTTGGTGAGCGCCTGATCCGGCGTGGGCAGGGTGTCGTAGGCCGTCCCGACGTCGTACGCGAAACCGCCACAGATCGTCCGCAACTGCTCCGCCGTCCCGATCTTCACCGCCCGGTGGACGCGGACGATGTCGTCGACCAACGTGTCGTTGTCCGAGACGAACGAGCTCTGCTTCGCCCACTCCTGGACCTTCTGGTCGGGGGTGCCCGAGTACCCGCATCCGGCGAGCAGGCAGGCGACGACGACCAATCCGGCCGCCACGGCGCGGCCGGCAAGGTGCCGCCTCACTCGAAACGCAGCACATGGTAGTCCCGCCGCCCCCGCCGGAGCAGCACGAAACGACCGCCCAACAGGTCGGCGCCGGTGACGCTGGCCCCCGTACCTCCGTCGGCTGTCCGCCGCACGTTGTTCACGTAGGCACCGTTCTGCGCGATGGCAGTTCGCGCCGCGCTCTTGGAGGAGCAGAGCCCGCTCGCGGCCAACGCATCGGCGAGGTCGAGCCCGTCGCCATCGAGCGCGCTCCGCGGCAGGACCGACGACGGCGCGTCAGCGAGCATCTCCTGCAGCAGATCGGCATCGATCCCGACGATCTCGTCGGTGTACAGCGCCCGAGCCGCTCGCTCGGCACGGGCGGTCTCCTCCGGCCCGTGGACGAACGTGCACACCGAGCGGGCAAGGGCCCGCTGTGCCTCTCGCCGCTCGGGGTGCTGCCTCGAGCCCTCGTCCAGCTCGGCGATCTCGTCGTGCCCGAGGAAGGTGAACCGTCGCAGCAACACACCTGCGTCGTCGTCGGGAACGCGGAAGAACCACTGGTAGAGGGCGAACGGCGACGTGAGCTCGGAGTCGAGCCAGACGCCGCCGTCCTCGGACTTGCCGAACTTCTTGCCGTCGCTGCGCACGAGGAGTGGCCAGGTAAAGGCGGAGGCTTCCTGCCGGCGAACCTTCCGTATCAGCTCGAGGCCCATCGTGATGTTGCCCCACTGGTCGCTCCCACCCATCTGGAAACGGCAGCCGTGCTCATCGAACAGGTGCAGGTAGTCCGTTGCCTGCAGCAGCATGTAGCTGAATTCGGTGAACGAGATCCCCTGCTCAGGCCGCTCGATTCGGGTCCGGACCGACTCCTTGGCGATCATCTGGTTGACGGTGAAGTACTTGCCGATGTCGCGCAGGAAGTCAACGAGGCGGAGGCTGACGAGCCAGTCGGCGTTGTCGAGCAGGAGAGCCTGGGCGTCCCCGCGGTCCGGCGAGAAGTCCAACAGCCGTTCCAGCTGGGCCCGGATCCCGGCCATGTTCTCCGCGTGCTGGTCTTTGGTGAGCACCGGCCGCTCGGCGTCCTTGCCGCCCGGGTCTCCGATCAGCCCGGTCCCACCACCGGCCAGGGAGATCGGCTTGTGGCCGGCGTCCTGCATGCGCCGGAGCGTCATGATGCCCAGCAGGTGGCCGATGTGGAGGCTCGGCCCGGTCGGGTCGAATCCGACGTAGGCCGCATGCCGCTGCGTGTCGAGCGCCTGCCGGACGCCGGCGCTCTCCTGCTCGATGAGGCCGCGCCAGGCCAGGTCCTCCGACAACGTTGGCATGCCCCCAGCGTGCCACGGCTCGCGGGGAGGCTGCGACAAGGCGCCAGCGTCGTGTGAGCCCGTCGTGCGTGTTCTGGGTGGAGTCGGAGAGGGCATGTGGGAGTTTCTCGGGCGGGCGCAGCTACTGCGACCCCCGGCCAGCGGCGAGGGCCGCACGGACGGCGGCCTCGATCTCTTGGTGGAGGGCGACGTTCGCCTGGCGGTCGGTGTGGGCCACGACGAACACCGGCCCGCCCGTCCCGGTGGTCTCCGCCTCCGCAGCCTCCAGAGCCGGCAGGAACTCGGCTGAATCGCCGATCTCGGTGACCGCGTAGCCGCACCCGCGCACCAGGTCCGCCACAGCCGGCAGGTGGGGTGTGCCGAAGAGTTGCTCGAACTCGGCAACCTCGAGGGCGCTCGCCTGCGGCAGGAAGTTGAAGATGCCACCACCGTGATTGTCGACCACAACGATCACCGCCGGCATCGGAGGCGCTCCCACAGGCCTCGCCAGCGCCGACGCGTCGTGCAACACGGCCAGGTCGCCGACCAGCCCGTAGACGGAGACCCGTTCGTCGCCCGCCGGTGCTGCCAGCCCGGCCGCGACCCCAAGCACCGTCGACACCACCCCGTCGATCCCGTTCGCCCCTCGGTTGGCGAGCACCCGGGGAGGCGTCGTCCGAGGACGCCCGAACCACTCCAGATCCCGGACCGGCATCGAGGACGAGACAACGATGATCGCCGGTGCCGGCGCGTACGCGTATAGCGCACGGGCCAGGCCCGGCTCCGTCGCGCCGTCGATCCCTCGGAGCACCTCGTCGATCGCCATTTGCGCCGCCGACTCGGCCGCAGCCCAACCCGTCAACCAGCTCTCATCGGCGGCTCCGGCTCCGCCTCCGGTCGCCAGGCACTCCTCCACGGCCACCGGATCGAGCGGCGCGTTCAACACCCGGGAGACTTCCCGCCCGGCGTCCTGCCACTTCCAATCGGGGTCGACCGCCAGGTGCAGCGCACCCTCGGCGGCGGCGCTCGACATCCATCCTGCCAGCACTTTGGAGGCCCACACATCGCCGACCCTCAGCACGACCTCGGGCACGTGCTCTGTCGCAAAGCCCTCATCCCGCAGCAGCGAGTCCGCCGACCCGATCACCCACCGGTGCGACTGCCGGCAGCCCGACCGCGGATCAGCCAGGACTGCCCAGCCGAGGCGCTCGGCCAAGAGGTGCACCGCCGCCGACTGCTCGTGCTGGTCACCGCCGGCCACGATCACGCCGCGGGTACCAGGTCGCACGTCGTGCCGGAAGAACGAGTCGAGTGACGAAACTCCCGCCGGCCTGCGCACCGCGACCTCGTGCCAAACGCCGGATCCACCGCCAGACGGTGCCGGCAGCTCGCCGGCGACGCCGAGCAGCGGCTCCCGGAACGGGAGGTTGAGGTGCACCGGGCCCCGGCCGAGCGGCCCGCTCTCCGCCTCGGCGACGGCCCGGCTGGCGATCGCCCGCCACGCCCCCCGGGCCGTCTCGTCGGCAACGCCGGGATCGACGAACCAACGGACGGCGCCCCCGAACAGCTGTGTCTGGTCGATGGTCTGCGGAGCACCCACGTGATGCAACTCGGGCGGCCGGTCGGCCGTGCACACGATGAGCGGCACCCGTGCGTGATGGGCCTCGACGACGGCGGCATGCAACTCGGCGGCGGCGGTTCCGCTCGTGGTCACGATGACGACCGGCCGGCGGCCGCCGTCAGCCAGTGCCAACCCCACCCCAAAGAAACCCGCCCCCCTCTCATCCAACCTCACCCTCACACGGATCCCGCCGTGGCGGGCGAGAGCAACGGCAAGCGGTGTGGACCGAGAGCCGGGACACACCACCGACTCGCGCACGCCGCAGCGGAACCACTCGTCGACGAGAGTCGCACAGAAGGTCGCCGCCGTGTCGGCGGCTACGTTTCTCATCCGTGCAACCTGACGCGGCAGCAAGCGGCTCCGCCGGACGAGCGGTGAGACGCCCCTCGGCCAAGCTGCGCGGTGCCGGCGAGCCCGCTGACGACGCCCATGCCGGAGCGCTGCATGTCGAGCGATCGGGTACCGGGCCAAGCATCGTGCTCGTCCATGGTTTCACGCAGTCGTCCCGGATCTGGGCGGACATCGCCGGCGGGCTCGACGACTCCCATGAGGTCCTCGCCCCGGACCTGCCGGGCCATGGCCGCTCGCCGAGCGCCACTGGCGACCTCGCCGCCGCGGCTGACCGGCTCGCCGAGAGTTGCGGCAAGGGAACCTACGTCGGTTACTCGCTGGGCGGCCGCATCTGCCTCCATTTGGCACTTCGCCGGCCGATCCTCGTGGAACGCCTGGTCCTCGTCGCCACGACGGCCGGGATCGACGATCTCGGCGAGCGGACGACCCGGCGACAGGCGGATGACGCCCTCGCCGATCGGATCGCCCGGGGCGGCGACGACGGGATCCCGGCGTTCATCGACGAGTGGCTGGAGAGCCCGCTGTTCTCCCACCTGAGCGACCGCGAGGCCAATCGGGAGGCGCGGCTCGGCAACAGGGCCGACGGTTTGGCGAGCTCGCTCCGGTGCCTTGGCGTCGGCACCCAGTTGCCGGTGTGGGAGCAGGTACGAGCGATCCGGATGCCGGTGCTGGTGCTCGCCGGCGAGAAGGACCCGAAGTTCGTCGCGCTCGGCGAGCGGCTGGCGTCGGCGATCGGACCGAACGCGCTGTTCGTGCTCGTGCCCAACTCGGGCCATGCCGTCCCGTTCGAGCAGCCGGACGCCTTCACCGGGCTCGTGCGGTCGTTCGCGGCGGGCGACATCTGGCCACCGCCACCGCCGCCCGCCGATCCCGACGCGGACTCCTAGCGCCAGCAGCCGCCGTAGGCGACGCGGCACGATGGGCGCCGGCACCCGCTGCTGGTAGCGCTGCACGCTCCAGATCACAGTGCGATCCCGAGCGCCAGCAGAGCACCGAAGGCCAGCACGAGCCGGCCCGTCATCGCCAGCACGGCGATGAGGCGAGGTCCCTTGGCCCCCCCCAGCACGATCCTGCCGGGACCGACCGCCGCCACCACAGCAGCGAGCGCGAGCGCCGCGAAGTGCCGGGAGACTGCGGTCGCGAGGGCGAACGCGAACGCCCCGGCGAGGCACGCCACGTAAAGCTGCCGCGTGCGCCGGTCACCCATCCGCACAGCGAGCGTGTGCTTCCCTGCTGCGCCGTCGGTGACGATGTCGCGAAGGTTGTTGACCACGAGGAGCGACACGATCAGCAGCCCGACCGGGGCCGCCGCCACAAGGGCGAGGCCCGTCACTCGGTCGAGGCTCACGTAAGCCGTTCCCACGACTGCCACCAAACCGAAGAAGACGAAGACGAAGAGCTCACCAAAGCCTGCGTACCCGTACGGCCTCGGCCCACCCGTGTAGAACCACGCTGCTGCGATGGACATGGCGCCGACCAGCAGCAGCCACGGCGATGTAACCAGGGCGAGCGCAAGGCCGGCGAGACCGGCCACGCCGAAGCTCAGCCACGCCGCACGTTTCACCGTCTTGGGCTTAGCCAGGGCCGAGGCGACCAGCCTCACCGGACCGACGCGGGCTGCGTCGGTTCCCCGTATGCCGTCCGAGTAGTCGTTCGCGTAGTTGACGCCCACTTGCAACGCCACCGACACCACGAGTGCGAGAGCTGACCGCCACCAGATCACCCGTCCCTCGGCGCTCGCGACGGCCGTGCCCACCAGCACCGGGACGACGGCGGCGGGCAGGGTCCGGGGCCGCGCGCCGGCGACCCAGTCAGAAGGCTTGGTCATCTCGCAACGCTCGGACCGAGTCGCCTCTCAAGGCCGGTGCGGGAACCGGGAGAAGTCGGGCTTCCGCTTCTCGACGTAGGCGTTGCGGCCCTCCTGGCCCTCCTCGGTCATGTAGAAGAGCATCGTGGCGTCGCCGGCAAGCTGCTGCACGCCGGCCAGCCCATCATCCGCGGCATTGAAACCCGCCTTGAGCATCCGGAGCGCGATCGGCGACAGCTCGTTCATCTGCCGGCACCAAGCCATCGTCTCAGCCTCGAGCTGGTCGAGGGGGACGACGGCATTGACGAGGCCCCAGGCGAGCGCCTGCTGGGCGTCGTATTGACGGCAGAGGAACCAAATCTCCTTCGCCCGCTTGACGCCGATGGTGCGAGCCAGCAACCCGGAGCCGAAGCCGCCGTCGAAGCTCCCCACCCTCGGTCCCGTCTGGCCGAAACGGGCGTTGTCGGCCGCGATCGTGAGGTCACAGACCAGATGCAGCACGTGACCGCCGCCGATGGCGTACCCCGCCACCATGGCAACGACGGGCTTGGGCAAGCGGCGGATCTGGATCTGGAGGTCGAGGACATTCAGCCGGCCGATGCCCCGGCGGGCCACGTCGTCGTCACCGATGTAGCCGTCGTCGCCTCGTACTCGCTGGTCCCCGCCCGAGCAGAACGCATCGGGCCCCTCGCCCGTGAAGATGACCACTCCGACGTCGGGATCGTCCCGCGCCACCTCGAACCCCTGAGACAGCTCGAACAGGGTTTGCGGTCTGAACGCGTTGCGCACCTCGGGCCGGCAGATCGTGATCTTGGCGATTCCCTCGGCCGTCTCGTAGCGGACGTCCTGGTAGTCGCCGGTCTCCTTCCAGTCAGCCGGCATGCCGGTCAGGCTAACCCGGGGACTTGGCCCGACTGCCAATCAGCCGGGCTGGCCTGCCCGGGAGCCCGCCCGGTTGGCCCAGCCGGCTGCGGGTGGCGGCGCCGGCGCTCGTAACCTGGCCGGGTGCGCCGCCTCGTAGCCCTCGCCCTGCCCGGCGGGCCTGCGTTCGTCGAGCACCTCCTCGGTGCCTGGGACGCCGGCGACGCTGTGCTCCCGGTCGACCTGCGGCTCGCTGGGCCGGCTCGAGCCCGGCTGTTCGCCGCCACGCGGCCCGCGTGCTGGATCGACGAGAGCGGCGACGAGCATGGTTTCGCTGGGGGCGAGCCCGTCGAAGAAGGCGACGCCCTCGTGATGGCGACGAGCGGCAGCACGGGCGAGCCCAAGGGGGTCGTCCTCACACACGAGGCGGTGGCGGCCTCGGCAACGGCGACAAACGCCCGGTTGGCCGTCGACACCGGTGTCGACGCCTGGTGGGCCTGCCTGCCGCTGTCGCACATCGGTGGCCTCTCCGTCGTGACGAGGTCCCTGGTGGGAGGCGTGCGGTGTGAAGTGGTGGGGGGTTTTTCGGAGGGAGGAGCGGAAGATGCGCTCGCCGGCGGCGCCACGCTCACCTCACTCGTCCCCGCGGCGCTGCGCCGGCTCGAACCAGCCGTCGCCGATCGCTTCCGGCGGATCGTGCTCGGTGGGCAGGCTCCTCCGGTTGGCCTGGCAGCAAATGTCGTGACGACCTACGGCATGACCGAGACAGGCAGCGGTGTGGTGTACGACGGCACCTCCTTGGATGGGGTGGACGTGCGCATCTTGGACGGCGAGATCCACGTGCGCGGGCCGATGCTCCTGCGCTCCTACCGGGACGGATCGGACCCGAAGGACGCCGACGGTTGGCTGGCGACGGGCGATGGGGGCGAGGTCCTGGCTGACGGCCGGTTGACGGTGCGCGGCCGGCTGACCGAGATGATCATCAGCGGCGGCGAGAACATCTGGCCGGGTGTCGTCGAGTCAGTCGTGCTCAGCCACCCGGCGGTTCAGGAGGCCGCCGTGGTCGGCGTGGCGGACGCGGAGTGGGGACAGCGGGTCGCCGCCTACGTCGTCGTCACCCCGGGTGAGAGTGTGGCGGTCTCGCGGTTGTTGAGCGAGCTGCGGGATCTCGTGGTGGGTGAGATCGCCCGGTTCGCAGCCCCTCGGGAGGTTGTGATCGTGGAGTCGCTGCCCCGCACAGCGATCGGGAAGATCCGGCGGGACGAGGTCAGCTCGTTGGAGGGCCCGTCGGCGATGGTCTGACGGCGGCGCCGGTGGCGCTCCCGCTCTCCGGTGCGACCCGGGGCCACAGAGCCCGGAGGCTCCTCTGCCGGTAACAGCCGACCCAGACGCCGGCCCCGTAGGAGAGATCGTCGAGCGCCCCCAGCGCCAATACGACCGGGAGCGGCGGCCGGTCTCCAGCGTCGCCCGGCTCGCGCCGAGCCCGGTGCCATGCGGGGAGGCCCCCAGTCAGCTCGGTGGCGGCAAGAAGACCGAGGACCGGCCGTCGCAGTCTCGGTACCAGCATCGATGCGACGAGCGCGGGCGGCCACCAGACCCGCCGAAATGCCGTGGCGAGGCCGCCGGCATGCCAGAGCTGCGCCCTCGTGATCATGGCGACAGCCGACCGGCTGGGCGCCGGCACGCCTGCCCGGGTGAGCTTCGGGCGCAGTGCGCGGGCAGGGACCGCTGTAGCGGCGACCCACACGAAGGCGGCGGCGACGCCGACCCGCCCGGCGTGACTCTCCGGTCGGTTTGGGACACATGTGTCCCAAACCCGGGACACAGTCCGCCGAGAACCGGCGACTGCTGCCAATGCGCCGATGACACCCCACCGGGTCCCTTCGAACGGAGCGACGGTGCCGGGATGGCGCCGCTCGAGGTCGGCGGCCGACGTGCCGTACGAGAACCGCTGCCGACAGAACTCACGCCAACCCCCCTTCGTGTCATGCCACACCTCCACGCGGGGCTCGTATCGCACCGCCCAGCCGGCGGCCTCCAGCCGGCGCACGAGGTCGACGTCTTCCCCGATCCGCATCGAAGCGTCGAACCAACCCACCTCCTCGAGGGCGGCGCGCCGACAGACGATCGCCGCAGCGGGCACGTACGGCACGCGGCGGTGCGCTCCCACGCTCGCCGGCGCAGCACCGAGGTCGAGCGGAGAGCGGACCGAGTCGTACGCCGCCAGCGAGCGCCCGACCCAGCCAACGCTTCGGGGCACCCGACCGGCACGGACCCGGGGCGCCACTGCCCCCACGTCCGGGCAGTCGAAGTGGCCGACCAGGCCGTCGAGCCAGCCAACCGCCGGTACGACGTCGGCGTCGGCGAACGCGACAAGCGGAGGAGGCTCGCAGGCCGCGAGCACGGATGCCGCCGCGTTGCGAGCGGCGGCGGGCCCGCCGGATAAGGACCGCCGATGCAGCACTCCGCCGAGTCTCGATGTGACCTCGGCAACTTGGGCGGCAGAATCGGTGCGAGAGCCGTCGTCGACGACGACGACCGGCCCCCGGAAGTCACAGCGGAGGGCAGAGAGCAGGCGGGCCAACCGGCCGGCGTCGTCCCGCACCGGAACCACCACGGCGACCTCGCCCTCGCGCACCGGCCGCGGCTGGATCACCGGGTGCAGCACCCCGCCGGCGACCAGCCGTCTCGCCAGCTCGGACGCAGCGCTCGATGGGCCGCTCGATCGGGCGGTGGCACCGGCCGGCGCTCCACTCAGGAGCTCGTCGAGAACCCGCGCGCCGCCGGCGCTCAGGCGCAAGAGCCGGAGCGGCTCGCCGCCGAGCAGCACCTCTGCCGAGCCACCACGACGGAGCCGCCGGACCCGAGTGTCGAGCACGTAGGACGCGCCCACCGCCGCAGGCGCCCCGGCGAAGAGCCCCTCAATCGAAGACGAGGACGCCTCGCACGTTCTTTCCGTCGCGCATGTCCTGATAACCCTGGTTGATCTCGTCGAGCGAGTACGTCTTGGTGATCAGCTCGTCGAGCATCAAACCACCCTCCTTGTAGAGCGTGAGGATCTTCGGGATGTCGGCGCGGGGGTTGCCGCCGCCGAACAGCGACCCACGAACTTCCTTCTGCCACAGCGTGAGCTCGAACAGGCTCAGGGTGACCTGCGCCTGTGAGAACGGGCCGATCGCCGTCACGACGACCGTCCCACCCTTGCCGATGAGCGACACGACTGAACCGAGCAAGTCGCCATAGGCAACCCCGGTCGTGATGATCGCCGACTCGGCCATCCGGCCCTGCGTCAGTTCGTTAACGACCGCGTACGCCTCGAACACGTCCTTGGCGGTGTGCGTGGCGCCGAACTTCTTGGCGCTCTCCCGCTTCATCTCGACGGGGTCGACAGCGACGATCCAGCGCGCACCGGCCATGCGGGCTCCCTGAACCGCGTTCGAGCCGATCCCCCCGACCCCGACCACGACCACGACGTCACCCGGGGTCACCCGAGCGGTGTTCACGGCCGAGCCAAAACCGGTGGCGACACCGCAACTGACCAGAGCCGCCTTGTCGAGCGGGGTCTCCGGGTCGATCTTGATGACCGACGCCTCATGCAGAACCTGGTGCGTCGCGAAGCACCCGACGAGCGACATCGGTGCAAGCCCCTGCCCCTTCACGCGCATCCGGTGGACACCGTTGGCGATGGGGGTCCCGAGCATCAGGTACTGCCCGAGATCGCACAGGTTCTGGTGACCGCTGGCGCAGGGTGGGCACTTGCCGCAGCTCGGGATGAAGCTCATGACCACGTGGTCGCCGGGCTGCACGCTCGTGACCCGGTCGCCGACCTTCTCCACGATCCCGGCGCCCTCATGACCACCGACGCCCGGGAGCGCCATCGGAATGTCGCCGGTGACGATGTGCTCGTCGGAGTGGCACAGGCCGGCGGCGACCATCCGGACGAGCACTTCGGACGGTTCCGGGTCGTCGAGCTCGACATCGGTGACCTGCCACTCCTCGTTGAGTCCCCATAAGACTGCGGCTCTCGCTTGCATGGCAACTCCTTGCTCGGCACACGTGCTCAATCCAAGGCTGGTCCTGGTTGGCCCAGCCACGCCTACATCAACAACAACAACAACACCACCAGCGGCGACGGCGCGCAACTCAGCGCGCGGTCATCCCGGCATCGACAGGAACCACGGCCCCCGTCACGCCACCTGACGCCGGCTCGCAGAGCCAGACCACGGCGGCGGCCACCTCTTCGGGCTCGAGGAGGCGCGGGACGAGGTGGTGCTCGCTGAACGCCTCTGGCGACGCCAGACCGTACAGCGCGGCGCTCTCGATGAGCCCCTCGGTCCTGGTCGATCCGGGCGCGACGACGTTGGCCGTGATCCCCTCCGGCCCGAGCTCGGCGGCCAGGCTCCGCACGAGACCGACGACGCCGTGTTTGGCGGCGACGTAGGCGCCCAGCCGGGGGAGCCCCACCATCGCCGCGGCTGAGGCGACGGCGACGAACCGGCCGCGACGAGGAACGGGGCGCTCCAGCATCACCGGCACCGCCGCCCGCGCCAGCCGCCACACGCCGCCGAGGTTCACATCGATCAGCGCCTCCCAGAGGTCGTCGCTGGTTTCCCAGGTGCCCGAGCCGCCGCCGACCACGCCGGCGACGGCCACGGCAGCGTCGAGCCCGCCGAAGCGCTCCCGGGCCAAGGCGGCCGCCTCGTCGAGCGCTGCCTGGTCCCGCACGTCGGCTACGAAACCCATCGCCTCCGGCTCGCATTCGGCGACGACGGCGTCGAGCTCGGCCCTCGTGCCCAGGCGGTAGTTGACGGCAGGATCATCGGCGCAGGCGTCGACGAGCACGACTCGCCACCCACGCCGAGAGAAACCCTTCGCCACCTCGGCGCCGATCCCCCTCGCCGCTCCTGTCACCAGCACCACGCCCACTGCACCGCGGTCGGAGCTGGGGTCGAGGGGGGTCATGGCACCTCCGGAGTGTCGGCAATGGTGTCGGCGGCGTGAAAGGCCACGCCGTGGTCGGTCGTAACAGACTCGGTCGTAACAGACTCGGTCGCAACAGACTCGGTCGCGACAGACTCGGCGGCAGCGCCGGCAGCCGCATCGGCAGCCTCGGCAGCACCGGCACGGCACGGCTGGCGGAGGACGGTCACGAGCGAGTCGGGGAGCTCGCCCCACTCAGCCAGCGTCGAGAGCAGCTCGTCGGCGGCGGCCTCAGGTTCGAGCACGAGGGTGCGTGCCGCCGGGCGCTCGTGCAACGCACCTGTCAGCACCGCTATCCGACCCCGAGGCCCGAGACGCGCCGCCGGCGCCGGAACGACGCGAGCTCTCGGCCGGTAGGGCTCCTCCCCCACCAACTCGACCCTCGTGTCCCCGACCGGCGGCGTCGCCTCCACAGTCTCGACGGCCGCTTCCCGCGCCGCCAGCGCCCCGGCCAGCGACGACCTGCGGAGCCGTGCCGTACCGGCTTCGACCGAGATCACGAACGGCGGCACGAGCCGCAGGCGCTCCCGCCGGCCACGGTCGAGTCGCCGCTCGACGACAAGCGCCCGGTCGCCACCGTCGGACGGCTCGGCCCAGGTCACCAGATCCAGGCCGACCAACCCGAGAGCCTGGGACGCCGCCAGCTCGCCGGCCAGGAACGCCGGGACTGATCCGCTCCCTCGGTCCACGCTGGCGTCACCGCAGCACACGACCGCGTCGCCCATCCCCGGCCCGCCGTCAGCGGCCACCTTCCTGATGGCGCGAGCCAGCGCGCCGGCGACCACTGAGCTCCGAGCATCCGGATCAACCCCAACCCGCATGGCGCCATCGGCACCGGCCGCGAGCGCCTTGCGCAGCATGGCGTCACAGGCCGGACTTCCGGCGGAGATCGCCACGACGCGGGCGCCGGTCCCTTCGGCCAGCCGCAGCGCCCACTCGAGAGCCGCCTCGTCTGCTGGCGAGGGGCCGGCAGAAGTCGGATCCGGGACCACCGCGCCGGTGAATGGATCGATGCCCGCCCGGAGCTCGACCAGTTTCCAGCACGCCACGACGATCCCCGGCCCGGATGCCTGAGCACCGGGGCCGGCTGCTGCGACAGTCACGAGCGCCTCCTAGCGCCGGCACTGCCGACCCGGCCAGATCGCCAAACGGCCCCCACGCGCCGCACGCTCCTCACGACCGCCTGTAGACGACGCCGGCGCCGCCCTCCGGGTACCGCCAGGTGATTGCTCCTTTCGTGTTGCACACCAGATAGCAGGTCCCGCACTCAAAGCACTGCTCGTAGTTGAACAGGATCCCCCCACCGGAGATCGGGACGAAGAGCCCCGCCGGGCAGGCGGTGACGCACTCCTGGGTCGTGCAACCGCGGCACGAGTCGCCGTCCACGACGATGTGGGCATCGGGAGCGACGCGGAACTCCGTCGTCGCCATGCGGTCCTCGAAGGACACCTCCGGCGAGGAGGCGAAAGCGGCGGGCGCCGGCACCGTCATAAGAACGTCCGGACCGACGCCCAGCCGTCGCTGGCCAGATCCCGCCAGCGGATGCCCGCTCGCGCCCGCTCGGCGCGGGCAAGGGCGAGCAACCGGGGTTTGGGATGGGGGTTCGTCACGGTGAACATCTCCTCGACCAGGTTGCAGATCACTTGCGGGTAGCGATGCTGCAGCCGCTCGGACAGCGCCAGCTGTGGCGCCCGCTTCAGCCGCTCGAGATCCGCCAGCACGAAACCCTCCCCCAGTCGCTTCCGGTACGCCTTCTCCAGCCGGCGCCCGCTCACGTCCCCGACGGCCACGGCGTCGGCCACGACGGCGCCCGCCGCCGCCCCGGAGGCGATGGCGAAGTTCACGCCTTCGAGCCAGAGCCCTGAGGCCAGGCACATGCCGGCGGCATCGCCGGCGATGACCATGCCTTCGGTGGCGAGTCGTGGCATCATCCCCACGCCGGCCTCGGGGATGAGGTGGGCGCCGTACTCCACGAGGTCGGCGCCCACCACGAGGGGGGCGATCGCCGGGTGCTGCTTCAGGCCGGCGAGGATCTCCTCGGGGCGGCACTTGGACGCAGCCAGCGCCGGGAGGGACAGCACGAGCCCCACCGACAACGTGTCGCGGTTCGTGTACACAAAACCCCCTCCCGCTACCCCACCAGTCCCCCCGAGGATCTCGAAGTCGGCGCCTTCCCGAGTGCCGAGCCCGAAGCGGCGCTCGATCTCGCCTGCGGGGAGCGCCAGCACCTCCTTCACACCGAGGGTGTAGTGGGACGGCTTCGACGGCACGGCACATCCGGCCTCCTTGGCCAGGAATGCGTTCACGCCGTCGCAGGCCACGACGGCCTTTGCCGGTAGGTCGCCGTCCGGCCGGTCAGTCCTCACGCCGGCGACGCCACCGGAGCCGTTCCGCAGCAAGCCGACCGCCGTCGTCGAGGTCAGCAACACCGCTCCGGCAGCCTCGGCCTGTGATGCCAGCCACGCATCGAAGACCGGCCGTAGCACCGTGGCCCCGTTGTACGGAGCTTGCCCCCACGCTGTCGAGCGGAAGTCGATCGACAGCGCTTGGGTGTCGGTGAGGATCATGGTCGCCCGGCGGGTCACCCACCGCTCGAGTGGCGCCTCCTCGCGCCACTCCGGCACGAGGTCGTCGAGGACCTTCGGGTAGACGACACCACCGAACAGGTTCTTCGATCCGGGCGCCGGGCCCCGTTCGAGGAGGCAGACACTGCACCCGGCGCGAGCGAGCTGGACGGCAGCGGCAGAGCCCGCCGGCCCGGCGCCGACGACGACGACGTCGAACTCCGGAGCCGCCGGCGGCCTGGGCTCAGGCACCGGCGTGCCCAGCTGCCGACACTTCAGCCGATATCTCGGCGGTCGCGCCCACGCTGACGGCCTCAGATAGGACACAAGCCGACACGCGCCGGGCGAGCACGTCGAGCACCTCCTGAGCATCGGCGACGAGTGCCAAGTCTGCCATCGCCATCATCGGGCAGCTGCTGTCCAGGTTCACCGACACCACGTGCCGAGGCGTACCGAGGCCTCCGATGTGTTGTGCCGCGCCCGACACGCCGAAGGCCACGTAGCAGCGTGGGCGCACCGCCACTCCAGTCGTGCCGATCTGCCGGTCATGGCCCAGCCAACCTGCGTCGGTCACGACGCGGGTGGCCCCGACCGAGGCGCCCAAGGCGGCGGCCACGAGCTCCAGCGTGGCGAGCTGTTCGGGGCCGCCGATCCCCGCCCCGGCGCCGATGATGCGGCTCGCCTCGGCCAGATCCATCACCGCCGGGTCGGCCCCGAGCACTTCGATGAGCTCGGCATCACGCCAGCCGGCCGCGGGCGTCACGTCGATCTCGACGATGATAGGCCCCGAGCTCCCACGAGCGTTCTCGGCTGGGTCGGTGTCCAGGTTGCCGGATCCGGAGCCAGCCAGGGCTGCGCCGGCGTCGAGGCCGTCGACCTCGTCGTCGGCGATCAGGGCGCTGCGCGACCCGGGGAGCAGCGTCGCCACGAACGGACCGGAGGACCGGAAGTGAGCGATCTGGCGGCCGTGCCGCCACGCCAGCGCCGCCCTCTCCGGTGTCACCCGGATGGCGCCTGCCAGCAGCGGCCACCCGAGCTCCGCAGCCAATCGGGGCGCCAGATCCCTGCCGTCGGGCGAAGCGGGGAGCACGACGGTCCCGCTGTCACGGACGTGTGGAGCCACGGCGGCAGCCCAGTCCGCCGGTCCGAACGCGCCGAGCTCCAGGACCCGCAACTCCCGGCACTCCGACTCGCCATCAACTGCGACGGCGCGGGCGGCGACGGCGCGGGCCGCCGCCGTGGCCCCGTCGCCGACGACGAGCCCGACACCGCCGGCCTCGGCGATCGCGGCCGTGCCCCCGGCGACGAGCGCGCCGCAGCGTACCGGCACGACGGCGATCACGCTCGTGATCCTTCCCGCTCGCCTTCGATGATCGCAGCGTGCGCCCGTCGCGGCGCGACGCAGTCGCCAGCGCGCCGAACGTCGAGCTCGGGTCGGGCGCGCCGCAGCGCCAGGTAGAGCTCGTCGGCAGGCTCGGCCGGCAGCGCCAGGACGACCCAGTCCACCACTCGCTCCTCCATGACGCCGGTGGGATGGTGGAGCACCTGCAGCGCGCCGGAGCCGGCGCCCATGACGACGCGATCGGTCGACTGGGCGATGTGCTTGGAGGCGGCTCGCATGTTGAAGCCTTCGAGGTCGAGGGTGATCCCGAGATCCTGGCCCACGACCATGCCGGGTGTCATGATCTCGACGGCGCAGCCACGATCGGCCAGCAGCTCCGCTGTGCTGGTCGCTTGATGGAAGCCGACCTCGTCGATGACGACCACCTCGCCCGCCGGTGCGGCGCTGCCGTCGAGCACCTCGGTGACATCGGCGACGTCGACACCCTCGCCGGCTGCCGCGTCCGCCCAGGAGGGTCGCCGCGGCCGCGAGCCGGTCGCCACCACGACGATGTGGGGGTCCAGTTCCAGCACTCGCTCGACGGTGGCCTCCTCGCCGAGGCACAGGCCCACACCGAGCTCCCGGCACTCGTGCAGCTGGTTGCGGATGAGGTCGCCGAATTCGGCACGGTTGGGGACCGAGGCCGCCAGGCGGACCTGACCGCCCGGCTCGGGGCGGCGCTCGAGCACCGTCACCGATCTGCCGGCTCGCGCCGCAGCAATCGCAGCCTGGAGCCCGGCGGGCCCGGCACCGACGACGAGCAACCGGCGGCGCCCGCCACCGAGCGCTGTCGGCGCCGGCAGCGCCTCCCGCCCGGTCCGGGGGTTCTCGATGCAACCCAGCCAGCGGTTGAGACCCATGCGCCCGACACACTCCTGGTTGCACGACAGGCAGAGGCGGATGGACTCGGTCCGCCCTCCTCGCGCCTTGGACACGAGGTCGGGATCGGCGATCTGGCCACGGACGATCCCGACGAGGTCGCACACCCCCTCGTTGAGCGCCCGTTCGGCTTGCAACGGATCCTTGAAGCGCCCGACACCGACCACCGGCAGCGACACGGCCTCCCGGATTGCCGAGGGGATGAAACTGGCGTACCCGGGCGGCATGTGCATCGACGCCTCGATCATGAACAACGTCGCCGTGGCCACGCCGATCGAGGTGTTGATGTAGTCGGCGCAACCCTGCGAGTCGACGAGCTTGGCGACGGCCACGGCGTCGTCGATCGTGGTGCCGCCCTCGACGAGCTCGTCCCCGCACAGACGGACGCCGAGCGCGAGCCCTGGGCCGATCGCCTCCCGAACCGTTTCGAGCAGTTCGAGCAGCAGGCGCGCCCGGCTCTCGAGCGGGCCGCCGTACCGGTCGGTCCGCAGGTTCGTCGCCCCCGACAAGAATCCCCGCACGATCGACGAGTGCGAGCACTGCAGCTCTACGCCGTCGAAACCACCCTCACGGCAGTGGCGGGCGACCGTGGCATACCCGGCGACGATCTCGGCGATCTCGGCCTCGGTCACCGCGTGCGGGACCTCCCGGAACAACGGATCTGCCACCGGCGACGGGGCCCACACCGCCAGGCGCGTGTACATGCTGGAGGCCTGGCCGCCGTTGTGGTTGATCTGGGCGAAGATCGGGACGCCGTGGCCGTGCACGGCCTCGGTGATGCGGCGGTAGCCCCCGATGGCGGCTTCGCGGAAGCCGTGGATGAGCTTCTCGTAAGGCCAGTCCGTGGGGTGAGTGGAGTGCTCTTCGGTGATGATCAGCCCGGCGCCACCCGCAGCCCGGGCGGCGTAGTAAGCGGCGTGCTGCTCGGACGGCAGACCGTCGGACGCATAGTTCGTGAGGTGCGCCGAGAACACCGCCCGGTTGGCCACCGTCACCGGCCCGATCCGGAGCGGGGAGAACAACATCGGGTACCGCTGGCTGCGCGTCATCGGGGGACGCTCACCCCGTCGGCCACCGGTCGCGTGACGGCGAGGGCCATTGCCACCCGCCGGCCTTCGAGGACCGACTCGAGCACGGTCCGGGGCGCCACGGCGTCGCCGGCGACCGCCACGTCGGCGCGGGCGACGGTGACCGTCCGGTACAGCGTGTCCTCCGGCAACCGGTGACCGGCGTCGACGAGGACGGCTGCCGCTACGGACCGGATCTCGCCGGAGTCGCGGTGTTCGACGACAACGTGCTCCGGCTCGACGGAGCGCACGACGGAACGCTTCACGAGCTCCACGCCGGCTTGCTGCAGCCGCACGTTCGCCGGGGCGAGGTCGCCGCTCATCGCCAGCTGCTCGCCGACGACGAAGTCCGGCGTGACGAACGTGACCGAGGCGCCCAAGGTCGCCAGCAGCTCCGCCGCTCCGACGCCGATGGGGCCGCCGATGGGGTCGAACACGACCACCGGGGACGGGACCGGCTCGCCGACGATGCGATCGGCCAGCAGCACCTCCCCTGCACCGATGACGGTGGCGAACTCGGCGACGGCAAAGTTGCGCCTCCCGTCACGGGAGCCGGTGCAGCACACGACCGGGCCATCGTGGGCGTCGAGTTCCTCCAGGGCGGCCTCGTGACCGGCGACGAGCTCGACGCCGGCCAGCCGGCACTCTGCCTCGAGCCACTCGACTACACGCCCGAAGCGCTGTTGACCCGGCAGGCGACTCACCGTCAGGGCCATGCCGCCGAAGTGCTGCTCGCGTTCGAGCACGGTCACGTCGAACCCTCGTAAGGCGGCGACCCTGGCGCATTCGAGGCCGGCGGGCCCGCCGCCGACGACGAGGAGGTGCAGGCCTACCGCCTCGGCAACCTTCCCATCCGGAGGCGAAGGCTCGTCGGTCTCGTGCCCGGCAGCGGGATCGACGGTGCAGGAGACGAGGGGGTTTCTCGGGTCGCGGACCTGGCACGCCTGGTTGCAGAGCGTGCAGGGCCGGATGCGGGACGCCTCGCCGGCAGCCACCTTCCTGCCCACGGCGTGGTCGGCGATGAGCGCCCGGGTCATCTCGACGAGGTCGGCCTCTCCTGTCGCCAGGACCTCGGCTGCCATGTCCACGTCGACGATCGACCCCTGGGCGAACACGGCCACGCTCGCCGGCAGAGCCCGACGTACGAGCGCCGTCGTCTCCCGGTTGAAGCCGGGGGCGACGTGCCCGTCCGGCCACGTGGCACCGGTCCCATAGGCCGAACCCCGGACCACCGTGACGTAGTCGACGCGGTCACCGGCCACGAGGCCCGAGAGCAGGGGGGCGGCGGCCTCCGGCACGATCCCTGCCCAGGGCGCCAGCTCGTCGCAGCTGAACCGCAGTCCTACGACCGAGCGCCCCGCGACCGAGCGGACGGCCTCGACGACCTGGCGAACCAGCGCCGCGCGGTCCGAGCCGAGCTCGTCGCCACGCAGGTTCGTCAGACCCGAGCAGAACTGCCGCAACAGGCTCCACTGGCCGGCGTTCACCTCGACGCCGTCGCAGCCGGCCTCGACGGCCAGCCGAGCTGCGGTCGCGAACGCCGCCACCACCGAAGCGACCTCCTCGGCCTCCATGGCCTTCGGCACCTCGCGGGTGACGACGTCGGGGACGCTGGACGGGGCGAGCAGCGCCCTCTGGTGGTAGGCGCTCGAGCCCTGGCCGCCGGCGTGGCCAATGGCCGCGATACAGAGCGAGCCTTCTCCGTGGCAGGCCTCGGCGACAAGCGACCAACCCTCGGCGCACTCGGCCGCGAGCGGGGCGCGTTCGTACGGCCAATCGGAGGCGTCGACCGATGCCTCCTCTACGACGATCACCCCGGCCCCGCCCGCCGCCCGCGCCCGGTAGTAGGCGACGTGCCGGTCGGAGATCTGGCGGCGCCGCCCGAGGTTCGTGACGTGTGGGCCGAAGACGAGCCGGTTGGGAGCGGTGAGGTTGCCGAGGCGGACCGGATCGCCGAGACCTGTCACCGGGCTCGTGCCGGCCGGCGCGTCCCGAAGGCAACCGGGACCGGGCGGCCCGGCTTTGCGTGGCCAGGTCCCACGCTTGCGGGCGCCTGGCTCCCTCCGGCCATGACAAGAGCCTTCTCGCCATGGCCGAGCACGCATTCAGGATCAGGGCCGTCCATCGGTAGGCCGGTGAAGAACTTGGCCGCCATGCATCCGCCGTGGCAGGCGCCGAAGGAGGCGCAGGCGTTGCAGGCGCCACCGGTCACGGGCTCACGGAGCCCGGTGAGCAGAGCGCTGTCCCGCCAGACTGCCGCGAACCCCCCCGGCTCCCGGATGCTCCCCGCCTTGAAGTCCGGGTGCATCACGAACGGGCAGGCGTACACGTCGCCGACGGGGTCGATCAGGCAGACGACCCGCCCCGCCCCGCACAGGTTGAGGCCGGCGAGCGGCTGGTCGCCGAGTGGGCCGAGATGGAAGAACGAGTCGCCTGTTAGCACCTCGGCGTGATCGGTCAGGAACAGATGGGTGTCCCGCAGCTGCTCGGCAGTGGGGCGGAGCTCGTTCCAGACCGCTGCGCCACGGCCCGACGGTCGGAGTCTCGTCACCCGCAGCTCGGCGCCGAAACGGCGGGTGAGCGCCAGCATCTGGTCGAGCTCGCCCGCGTTGGCTCGCGTGACCACGACGCTGACCTTGAACGGCCCGAACCCGGCATCAGCCAACCGCTCCATCGCCAGCACGGCCATCGCGTAGGTGCCCTCACCGCGCACGGGGTCGTTGGACGCCGGCGACGCGCCGTCGAGGCTGATCTGGATGTCGACGTAGTCCATGGCGGCATACCGGCGCGCTCGCGCCCGTGTCATCGTCGTGCCGTTCGTCGAGAATTTGACACCGACCTGGCGTGACACCGCGTACGATACGAGCTCGGCGAAGTCCGGCCGGAGAGTGGGCTCGCCACCGCCGATGTTCACGTAGAACACCTGCATCGCCGCCAGTTCGTCCACGAGACCCATCGCCTCTCGGGTCGTCAGCTCCTCCGGATCGCGAAGGCCGGAGCTCGACAGGCAATGGACGCACGACAGGTTGCAACCGTAAGTGAGCTCCCACGTGAGGCAGATCGGTGCATCGAGCCCGCGCGCCAGCTCGTCGGCGAGGCGCTCAACCGGCACGGACCGCTCCGTCGGATCGTGGGCGGACCACTTCGCTCTTCGCCAGTGACGCGAGAGCTCGCTCGAGGGCCGGCCTGCGCTCGGTGGCGACACCCAGCGCGGCCATCGACGCAGCCACCGACTCGTGGTCGCCGAGCTCGGTCACGAGCTGCACGAGCTCCGGTGACCGGAGGAACGTCAAGCGCCGGTTCCCGTAGTGATAGGCCAAGGCCCCGAAGGGCTCTGGACGGAGTGCCACGTCCGGGTGGAGCTCATAGGGCCTCGCCGGGTCAAAACCCGGCTCAGTAGACGCCGCACATCCCATCGATCGAGATCTCCTCGACGAGCAACTCGTCTTCGATGAGTGGCGACGCCTCGGCGGCCTGATCCCGCTCGGCACCGGGCGCCGTGTGCTCCCCGGCCGGCAGCACCGGCTGCGTGGCGGGAGCCGTCTCCGTGACCGTCATGTTGCAGGCCTCCAGGCTCGAGCGCCCGGAGGTACCGGGCGGTGATGCGGGCGATGATACTGAGCCGTGGCGGGCACACTGCGTGGCGGGCGCGGTGGGCCGTGGCGGGCACCGGGACGTCAAGGGCTGACACCGCCGCCCGGAGCCACCAAGGCGCCCCCATCGACGACGAGGGTGTGCCCGGTGATCCAGCTCGCCGCCTCGGACGCGAGGAACAAGGCGGCAGTGGCGACGTCGTCAGGCACGCCGATCCGCCGGAGCGGCAGCCGCCGGGCCACCCGATCCTCGCCGTTCTCCCACAGCGCTCTGGCCAGGTCGGTCCGCACGAGGCCCGGGGCCACGGCGTTCACGCGGACCGGGCCGATCTCACCCGCGAGCTGCCGCGTGAGGTGGATGACGGCCGCCTTGGTGACGTTGTACCAACCGATGGCGGGCTCGACCGAGTAGCCGCCGATGGAGGCGACGTTGATGACCGAGCCGCCGTGGGCTCGCATGGAGGCCTCGTAAGCGAGCTGAGTCCAGACGAGCACGGCGGTTTGATTCACCTGCACGGTCTTGTTCGCCCGTGGCAAGTCGATCTCGATCAGTGGCCCGAAATACGGGCTCGTTCCGGCGTTGTTGACGAGCACGTCGATGCTGCCGAAGCGCTCCATGGTCGCCGCCACGCACGCTTCGGCCTGATCCGGCTCCCCGGCGTTGGCGGCGAACCAGGCGATGTCGCCGTCGATCGACGCCGCTGCCACCTCGAGGGCGCCGGCCTTGCGAGAGGTGAGCATCACGCTCGCTCCTGCCTCGGCCATGCGGGCTGCCGTCGCCAGCCCGATCCCTCTCGATCCGCCCGTGATGAGCGCCACCTTGCCGTCCAGTCTGAGCTCCATCGCGACACCGTAGGCTCCGGCCGGTGCCCTCCGTCGAACCCAGGAGCGAGAACCGGCTGGCAGCCGAGACGAGCCCGTACCTGCGCCAGCACCGGCACGACCCCGTGAACTGGTACCCCTGGGGCCACGAAGCGCTCCGACGTGCAGCTGACCTCGATCGACCCCTGTTCCTGTCGATCGGCTATTCAGCGTGCCACTGGTGCCACGTCATGGCACACGAGTCGTTCGCCGACCCTGTGACGGCCGCCGAGATGAACGAGCTCGTCGTAGCCGTCAAGATCGACCGCGAAGAGCGGCCGGACATCGACGCGATCTATATGGAGGCTGTGCAGGCGGCAACCGGACACGGGGGCTGGCCGATGAGCGTCTTCGCCACACCGGAAGGGAAGCCCTTCTTCGTCGGCACGTACTTCCCGAACCGCCCGGGCCGGGGCGCCCCGACGTTCCTCTCGGTCCTCCATGCCATCGCCGACGCCTGGGCCGACCAGCGCGAGGCCGTCGACCAGCAGGCAGCGGTGCTGAACGACGCCGTCGCCCGGCGCCTTGCGCCACCACCGCCCGTTGGCGCCGACGGCGCGGATGTCGCTGACCCGCACGTCGTGCGAGCCGCGATCGTGCAGGCCTGCGAGCGGCTCCAGGCGATGTGCGACCCCGAATGGGGCGGGTTCGGGCGGGCACCCAAATTCCCGCAACCGCTCCTGCTCGACCTCCTGCTGCGGGCACACGCCGAGGGGATCGGCGCCGAGCTGGACCCCTCGCCGATCGAGATGGTGACCAAGGCGCTTGAGGCGATGGCCGTCGGGGGGATCTGGGATCACGTGGGAGGGGGTTTCTCGAGGTACTCGGTCGACCGGGAGTGGCTCGTCCCGCACTTCGAGAAGATGCTCTACGACCAGGCCCAGCTCGCGCGGGTCTACCTCCACGCCTGGCAGGCCACCGGTGACGCCCGCTGGCGCCAAGTGCTCGACGAGATCGTCGGCTACGTACTGCGTGACCTGCGGCTGCCCGAAGGCGGGCTGGCCTCGGCGGAGGACGCCGACTCCGAGGGCTCCGAGGGCCGTTTCTATCTGTGGGGCCGCGCCGAGATCGCCGAAGCGCTCGGTCCCGAGCTCGCTCCGATCGCGACCGCCTGGTGGGGAGTCACCGACGCCGGGAACTTCGAGGGCCGCAACATCCTGCGGCGGCCACTCGGCGGCGAGCTCGCCCGACCCCCGGAGGTGGAGGAGGCACGGCGGCGCTTGTTGGATGTCCGCTCCACGAGGGTGAGGCCCGGCCTGGATGACAAGGTGCTCACGGAGTGGAACGCCATGATGTGCGCCACGCTGGCCGAGGCCACTCTGGCGACGGGCGAGCCGGCGTGGCTCGGCGCAGCCGAGGAGCTGGGCTCCGGCCTGCTCCGCCGTTCGAGGCGTGCGACCGACGGGCGCGTGCTGCGCTGCCCGTCCGGGCCTCCGGGCCTGGACCGGCGCCCGGAGCTGCTCGGCTACTCCGTCGACGTCGCCTGGCTCATCGAAGCGTGCGTCCGCTTGGCAGAGGCTTCGGGCAACCCTCGCTGGCTGTCTGCGGCGAGCGAGCTGGCAGATCAGCTGCTGGCGCTGTTCGAGGACGCCGATGGCGGCGGGCTGTTCACCACCGGCTCCGACGCCGAGCAGCTCGTGGTGCGACCACGCGAGCTGTACGACGGCGTCACTCCCTCCGCAGGCTCGGTGGCGGCAGGTGCGCTCGCTCGCCTCGGCTCGATGATCGGCCGGGACGACCTCGCTGCCGCCGCCGCGCGGCTAATTCGAGCGGGCGCGCCGGCGATCCTCGCTGCCCCGACCGCCGTCCCCGGCCTCGTCGGGGCTGCCGACCTGCTCGCCGCGGGGACCGTCGAGGTCGTCGTCACGGGGGACCGACCGGATCTCGTGAGCTTCGCCGGGCGGCCGTTCCTCCCGCGCCGCCTGCTCGTCTGGCGGGACTCCACGGCCATGGCCGAGCCCGGAATCCTGCTACCGCTGCTGCAGGACAAGGCCGACGGTCTGGCATACGTGTGCCGTGCCGGTGCCTGCCGGCTGCCGGCGGGCAGCATCGAGGAGCTCGGCGCCGAGCTCGCGACCGCTTACAGTCACTGAGCCGCCACCGTTCGTCTATCATTCGCCAGAGGAAGCGGCGCTGGCGCGCCGCTCAGCAGGCGAGGAGCTGACACATGAAGTCTGGATTCACGACCAGAACCGCGAAGCGATTGCTCGCCGTCGCACCGATCGCATTCAGTGCCGTGCTGCTCGTGGCGTCGGCGCCGGCATCAGCGTCGACGCCGACCCCGGCGATCACCTCATGGAAGGGCACGCCAACCACGCTCGGGTACGCCGGAGGCACAGTCACGTTTACGGGCACGTTCAAATACGCTTCGACGTGCACTTTGTCCGTCTCGCCCACGATCACCGGTCTCCCGTCGACTTCGACCTGCACGTCGAACACCTACTCGAAGAAAGTCGTGGTGCCGAAGAACACCGGCGGTACCGTCAAGGACTACACGTTCTCGTTCTCCGTGAAGAACGCCACCGGCACCACGAAGGCGGCAAATGTCGTCGTCGGGGTGGGCGCGGCACCGCCACCCATCAGCTTGACGCCGCAGACGGCCGGGTCGACCTTGACCTTCCCAGCTCAAGGTGTGGGGATCCAAGGAGTGCCGGAGTCGGTGACCGTGACCAACAACGCCAAGACCACCCAGGACATCACCGGCATCGGCCTTGCCGCCGGCCCCGACCCGCTGGACTTCCAGGTCCAGCTCGGCAACTGCATCGTGTACCTGACGGCCGGGCAGTCATGCGACTTCCAGATCTCCTTCATCCCGCAGGCGGGCGGGGCGCGGACGGAGACCGTCTCCGTCTTCGACGCCAGTTGGGGTACGAGCGGAGCAGCGGCCAAGCTGGGGATCACCGGCACCGGCCAGTTCGCCACTGCCTCGGTCAGCACCACGGACCTCGTCTTCCCGTCGCAGGGAGTCGACACGACCAGCAGCTGGTCAGCGGTGACCGTGACCAACTCGGGATCAGTGCCGCTGCATCTGGAGAACTTCGCCGTCCAGGGCGCCGATTCGATCGACTTCGGGCTGCTCGGCAACACCTGCACCGGCGCGTCGGGCGGCAACATCTTGAGCGTCGGCGAGCAGTGCACGTTCGAGGTCAATTTCACCCCGTCTGACTCCGGTACGCGCTCGACGACCGTGACGATCTACGACAACACCGCGTCGGACACGACGACGGTGGCGGTCCAAGGGACGGGAGCGTGGACCCAGTCGCAACTGAGCACGGACACCGTCACGTTCGCTCCAACCGAGGTCGGCATAGGAGTCGGCCAGTACGTGACGATCGAGAACCTCAGCTCGACGGTCTCGCTGACCTTCACCGGGTCCACGCTGACGGGCACGAACGCCCTTGACTTCGAGTTCATTCCGAACCCGATCGTCGGCAGCGTCCAAGAGCTCTGCGCCTCTCCCCATCTGGAGCTCGGTCCACTCCAAAGCTGTGAGTTCGAGGTGGCGTTCCTCCCGACGAACACCGGGACTCGCACCGCCCAGCTGACGATCTACGACAACACAGACAACGCTACGAACCCCCAGGCCGAGGTGATCACACTCAGCGGGACGGGAACCCCGCCGTGATCCAGTCCACTCCGAGCCCGCCTGAGAGCCGCGGCCCTACCACCCGCATCAGCCGCAACGATCGCTGACACCCCGGCACCACCGCCGGGGTGTCAGGCTCCGCTTCGCCCAATTCGCTTCGCCGCGCCATGATTGGCACATGGCCCGAGCACTTCGCCTCCGAGCAGCGCGGCATTTCACCGTCGGTGACCTGAGGGCAGCCGAGGACGGCGCCGTGCTGCACTGCCTCGTGCTCGTGCCCGGAGCCGACTGGGTCGCCGTCGACACCGACACCGGTGCGCTGCTCCGGGCGCGATCGAGCGCCAGGACCGAGCCGGACGGCGACGAGGCAGGCTCCATCTCGCCGCCGCTCCCAGGACCGCCTCTCCGAGCGGTCGAGCTGGTCCTGGCGCACGACAGCGAGCCAGCGGACCCGGCGCGACCTGAGGCGGTCGTGCTCGCGAGCATGCCATCTCACCTCGCCGATCCCCGACGTCGCCCCACGAAGCGGCTGCTCCAGCGCCTCGTGACCAAGTCAGTCGATCGGCCTCTGCTCGGCACCCTCGGCCCATCGATCGCCTACGGGGATCTCACCGGCACACGCCCGTCGATCGTGCTCGTAGCGCCGGAACGGCCGCCGCGCTTCGGAGCCGGGCCTTCCGGGCCGTGGTGCCAGTTCTCGCTCTCGGGACGTCGCCACGTGCTCCCGATGGGCGAGCAGGGGCCGCCGGATCAGACCGCCAGCGGCCTGTCGCCGAAGTTGCTCGTGGTCGGGCTGGGGACGCCGCGGCGAGGACAAGTCCCGAAGGTCGTGTTCGGAGCACTGCCCCGCGTCTAGGAGCTCCTTCAGGCAGCGAGCCCGCCAACGCCACCGTCGCGACCGCGACGCCGCAGCAGGGCGACGGTCTCGTGATACGCCACGTCGGCGACGCGCTCGAGACCGTTGGAACGCATCAGGTTCACGCCCTGGGTGAGAACCTCGAGGGGCCCGGGCGCGAACATGATGACCCGTATGCCCTGGCGGCGCAGGCGGTCTGCTGCCCTGGTGAGCGCCCGAGTGGCGACCTCCCTCAGGACTCGGTCACGTCGGTCGGGTGGACGGGCGGGGTCGTACGACATCGGCGCAACGCACACCACGGTGTCGCAGCCGCCGAGGGCGGCAAGGTCGAGGTTCAGGAGCGACCAGGCGCCCCCATCGACGAGCACTCCGTCAGCGGCTCTCACCGGCGCATACACGCCGGGGATGGCACAGGACGCCCGGACTGCCGAGGACAACGGGACGTACGGAGCGCCCGGTCTCCCGAGCACGACCCTGCGCCGGCTCACCAGATCGTAGGTAGCGAGCCACAGCCGCGGGTCGGGCCACGAACGAGGCAGCTCCCGGTCGAGGATGTTGGCGCCGCCATCCATGGCGACGACACCGGCCGGGAACGCCCGGCGGAGCATCGGCACAGGTGGCAGCGACAGGAACGATGGCACGCGTATCGTCGCCCGCGCTACGACGTAGGCCGAGCCGATCCCATGGCGGAGCAGATCGATCGCCCCACCGCTAAGCGTTCCGGGCGCGGCGTCCTGCAGATCGCCTGCTCGTTTCATGAGGTCGTGCGCCGACCACCCGGTGCGAAGGTAGGCGGCGATCGCGCTGCCGGCCGACGTTCCGATTGCAAGGTCGACGTGGCTCTGATCAAAACCGAGCTCGTCCGACAAGGCGCTCAGGACGCCAACGTGGTGAGCGATCCCGACGAGCCCGCCGGCACCGAGCACCAGCGCGATCTTCATACGTGCTTCACGGCAGGAAAGTGTTGCCCGTCAGACTGACGAAATGGTGGATGCTGCCACCACGACTGGGACGGCCTGGGACTGGGACGGCCTAGGACCGGACCGCCTAGGACCGGACCGCCTAGGACCGGACCGCCGAGATCGACCCACGAAGTCTCGAGCGCGGGGTCGGCGCCTCAACGAGGCAGGGAGCCCTCGGCGAGCCCTTCTGCCATCGCCCATCCGAAAGCGACGACGGTGTCGTGCCGCTCGGAGTCGACCTGCTCGAAACACACATCGTAGATCGATGCGGCCTTCGGCGCCTTGGCCGGGTCGAAGTCGAGCAACCCGGTCAGGTCGCCGTCGCCACGGATCACCGCGGTCCGGTCGTCGAGCTGGCTCTCCACACGGAAGCGCTTCGCGAGGCGCCGGCCCCACGCCCGCTCCTCGCCCGAAGCCTTGTGATCGGGACGCGGCACGATGTCCTCCAAGCCGCTGAAGGCCGCGTAACCCGACGAGCGGGCAAATCGCGTCCCCACGAGGACGTCCTCATCCGGGAAGGCCAGCACGGCCCGCCGATACAGATCGTGCATCACGGACTCGAGAGCGGCCCCGGCCGTCCGGGAGCGGGTGAACGCCGCCGGGCCGATCAGGAGGCTCGGAGTGCCTCCGATCCGTTCCAGCGTCGACAGCGCATAGCCCCGGAGCTTGCCTTCTTCCCGGGCATGGGTGACGAGCACCCAGTCCTCACGCTGCTTGGAAAGAAACCCGACCTCCCACGGTGCCAGAGACCCCGCCGACAGGTCGGCCATCTCGGCCAGCTCTCCGTCCGTGAGCGCGGTGCAATCCTTCGTGACGACCTCGAGGGCGGTGGTCATGTCCCTGTAGAGCTCCCGTACGTCGCGCCTGTTCCAAATTGCCCGGAGGACGTCGTCCGCTATATCGCGACGTGCGCCGCCCCCGGCAGCGTTCGGGTCATCCTGCGTTGAGTGACGCGATTCCCCGAACCTTGCATAGTCTACGGGATTGGCGGGCGGACCCGCCAAGCGAGTCTCGAAAGCCCTCGAACCTCTGAAGCTGGAGGCCCCCGGCGGCTGCGGACGGCCTCAGGACGCGACCGCTTGCGTCCCGAACAGCTCCTTCAGCGCGCCGATGATCCCGCCGCGCGGATCGACGTTGAACTGAGCCGGTAGCCGCAGCACCTTCTCGCCCACGCGCAGATGCACGGGGGACAGGCCTGGGTGCTCCACGACCAGCTCACGGAGCCGGCGGACCATCGAGTCCGTCAGCCGGTGCAGCGGCAGCGTCACCTCGATCGGGGCTCCGGGCATCGAGGCGACGAGCTCCGGCCTGCGGACCTCCATCGCCACGAGCTTCGGCTGCTCGTCGCGATTGTCGGCCCGGCCACGCAACACGACGATGGCGTCTTCTTCGAGCAGGCCTCCGTACTCCATCATGGTCTTCGGGAACACCATGACCTCGATGGCGGCATCAAGGTCCTCCAGCACGAACGTCGCCATCAGCTCACCGCGCCGCGTGTACCTCCGCGAGAGGCCGGTGACGACCCCGCCGACCACGACCGACCCGGTGACGACCGGACCCCCGTCGGGTGAGATGGCGGCAGTGCCATCCGAATCGAGCACGTCACGGATCGAGTGAGTCGCCAGCCGGCGCAGCGGCAGCTCCAAGCCGCGGAGCGGGTGATCGCTCACATACAGCCCGAGCATCTCCTTCTCGAACGCGAGCCGGTCGTTCTTGTTGAATTCCAGATCGGGGATCGGGACCCGGGCGTCGTCGAACACCGAGCCGTCCTCCCCGGCGGCGTTGGCGTCCGCCTCGAGTATGGAGAACAGCGTCGAGATCCCCAGATCCTCCTCACGACGGCGCGTCAGCGTCCGGTCGACGATCTCCTCGAACACGACGCACAGGCCCTGGCGGGGATGCCCGCAGGAGTCGAAGGCGCCAGCTTTCACCAGTGACTCGAGCGCGCGCTTGTTGAGAGCGCTCGGATCGACCCGGCGGCAGAAGTCGTAGAAGTCGATGAACGGCCCGTTGGCCTCACGCTCGGCGACCACGAGGTCCACGATCGCTTCACCGACGTTGCGGACCGCCGACAGACCGAACACGATCACGCGGGCGCTGCCGAGCGTGGAGAAGTTCGAGAGGGACGTGTTGATGTCTGGGACACGCACCTCGATGCCGAGCGTCCGGCACTCGGCGAGGTAGATCGCGGTCCTGTCCTTGTCGTCCTTCACCGACGACAACAGCGCCGCCAGGTACTCGACCGGGTAGTTGGCCTTCAACCAGGCCGTCTGGTACGCCACCAGGCCGTAGCCGTAGGAGTGTGACTTGTTGAAGGCGTAGTCGGCGAACGGCTCGATGATGTCGAACAGCTCGGTGCCGAGCTTCTCCCCATAGCCTTCCGTCACGCAGCCGGCGACGAACTTCTCACGCTCGGCGACGATGAGCGCCCGGATCTTCTTGCCGCAGGCCTTGCGGAGGTTGTCGGCCTCCTCGAGGGTGTATCCGGCGAATCGCTGCGCCACCCTCATCACCGATTCCTGGTACAGCATCAGGCCATACGTCTCACGGAGGATGGGCTCGAGGTCAGGGTGGAGGTAGGTGAGGGTCTTCCGGTGGTTCTTCAATTCCGGGTAGTCGCGATGCATGTTGGCTGCCATCGGGCCCGGCCGGTACAAAGCGACCAGCGCGGCGACGTCGTCAAAGGACGTGGGGGCGAGCGAGCGCAGCGTCTGGCGCATCGCACCACCCTCGAGCTGGAACACCCCGATCGTCTCGGCGCGCCTGAGCAACTCGAACGTCGCCTCGTCATCGAGCGGGACGGCGTCGATGTCGGGCCGGGATCCAGTCGATTCCGCGATGAGGTCGAGGGCCGTCTCGATGACCGACAGGTTGCGGAGACCCAGGAAGTCCATCTTCAGCAGCCCGAGGTCCTCGACTCCGTGCATCTCGTACTGCGTCACGATTGGCGCATCAGCCGGGTCCTGGCCCGGCTCCGGCTTGCGCTGCACAGGCAGGTACTCGGTGAGCGGCAGGTCGGTGATCACGACGGCCGCCGCGTGGATGCCGTCCTGCCGGCGCAAGTTCTCGAGGCCCTTGGCGACGTCGATGACCTGCTTGGCCTCGGGATCGGTGTCGTAGAGCTCCCGGAGATCCTTCGCCGCCATGTAGCCGTCCTCGTAGCCTTCGACGCGGTCGAGACACGCACCGAGCGGGGTGTCCCGGCCCATGACGAGGGGCGGCATCGCCTTGGCGATCTTGTCGCCGACAAGGTACGGCTTGCCCAGCACCCGGGCGGCATCGCGGACCGCGGCCCGGGCCTTGATCGTCGAGAACGTGACAATCTGGGCGACGTGGTCGGCGCCGTACCGCTCGGCGGCGTACCGGATCATCTCGCTGCGCCGCCGTTCGTCGAAGTCCATGTCGATGTCCGGCATCTGCTTGCGGCCAGGGTTCAAGAACCGCTCAAACAGCAGGTCATAATGGATTGGGTCGAGGTCGACGATCCGCAAGCAGTACGCCACGCAACAGCCGGCGGCCGACCCGCGCCCGGGGCCGACCCGGATCCCGTGTGCGCGGGCGTAGGCGATGAGATCCCACACCACGAGGAAGTACGCCGAGAAACCCATCTCGGCGATCACCCGCAGCTCGAACTCCAGGCGGTCGACGACGGCAGCAGGGAGCGACTCGCCGTAGCGCTCGCGGGCCCCTTCGAGGGTGAGGTGCCGGAGGTAGGCGGCGGCTCCGGCCTCGTAGGTCGCGCCCTCGAAGCCTGCGGGGAGCGGGAATTTGGGCAGGCTCGGTCGCCCGAGCTCGAGCTCAACCGCTGCACGCTCCGCGATCCACAGTGTGTTGTCGCAGGCCTCTGGCAGCTCGGAGAACAGGGCCCGCATCTCGGTGGCGGACTTGAGGTAGTGCTCCTCGCCGTGGAACTTGAAGCGGTTCGGGTCGTCGCGGGTCGCGCCCGTCTGCACACACAGCAGCGCGTCGTGTGCTTCGGCGTCGGACCGGCGGCAGTAGTGGCTGTCGTTCGTCGCGACGAGCGCTGCACCGATCGCGCGAGCGATCTCGACGAGCTGAGGGTTCGTCCGTCGCTGGTCGGGGAGCCCGTGATCCTGGAGCTCGACGAAGAGCTGGTCGCGACCGAAGATGTCCTGCAGGCGGCTGGCCAGCTCGAGCGCCCGGGGCTGGTCCCCGGAGAGCAACGACTGGAGGACGACCCCACCGAGGCAGCCGGTCGTCGCGATCAGCCCGTCGTGGTGACGCTCCAGCAGCTCCCAGTCCACCCGGGGCTTGTAGTAGTAACCCTCGAGGTAGGCAGCCGACGACAGCTTGATGAGGTTGCGGTAGCCCGCAGTCGTCTCTGCCAGCAGCGTCAGGTGGTAGTAAAGCTTCTCACCGCGTGCATCGTCCCCACCGGTGTCGTCGAGGCGGCCACGGCGGACCGGACGCTCGTGCCGCGAGTTCGCCGCCATGTAAGCCTCGGTCCCGATGATGGGAGTGATGCCCTGGCTCCGGCACTCCTTGTAAAAGTCAAGGACGCCGTACATATTGCCGTGGTCGGTGATGGCGAGCGCCGGTTGACCGTCAGAGGCAGCGGCGGCCACGACGTCCCGGATCCGGGATGCTCCATCCAACATCGAGTACTCGGTGTGGGTGTGCAGGTGGGCGAACGATCGCTCTCGAAGCGCGCCGGACGACATCGCTGCCATCGGAGCGGGCGCCTCCGCCGTCTCGCGAAGCGCTGGCGCCGATGCCCCATCAGGCGCCTCATGCTGGTCTTCCACTGCGCGTCCACCCCCTGTCCACACGGGTTATCCCCGGCCTGTGGACGAGTTACATACGTGTCATTCGGCTCGTTCGCCGACGATAGCGCGATGTGCGGCCGCGGTGAAGTGTCGCAAGCCGTGACCTGCGGCGCTCGGCTCCCGAGCACGCCGGCGAGTACGGGAGTGGCAGAGAGCGAACGGTTGGTAGCCGAACGATGGTGGCTCAGAGGTATGATCCGGGCCGCGGATCAGGCCCGTTGTGCCGTTCGACCCCTGGTAGTTGGTGCTGGCGCATCTCCTCCAGCTGGCTCCGAGCGGCCATTTGCTGGGCGAACAGCGTCGCTTGGATCCCGTGGAACAACCCTTCGAGCCATCCCACCAGTTGAGCTTGGGCGACTCGCAGCTCGGCGTCACTCGGGATCTGGGACTCGAAGGGAAACGCCAGCCGGTCGAGCTCGGACGCGAGATCCGGTGACAGGCCGTCGGCGAGCTCCCTGACCGAGGACTCGTAGATCTCCCGCAGCCGGACTCGGCTGGCGGCGTCGAGCGGCGCATAGCGGACTTCATCCAAGAGTTGCTTGATCATCGATCCGATGCGCAGGACCTTGGCGGGTCGCTCGACGGAGTCGACGACCTCGGCATCCTCCGCGCTCTCGAGGACGACCGGTTCAGTGACCTCGGGCACGTCCGGTGCCTCGGAGGCGCTCAAGCGTGAGCAAGCCGGCGGATGTCCTCCACCGACAACTCCATCGTCCGCTCGCCCTCGCACTGCTCGCAGCCCTCGACGTGACGCCATGACCGGATCCGCCGAGTCGCCGCCTCGTTCAACACGACCACGAACGCCTCGGAGTCGTCCGCCATCTCCAGGCGCTCGTAAGTCCGCCAATCAGTGGCAGCGAGAGCCGGATCCACGTCGAGTCCCTTCAGGATCCGCCGGAACCGCTTCTCCGTCACGTCGAACAACCAAGTGGAGTGGCAGGAATCGACGACGAGGAACCCGGCGGCTTCCGCCGCCCCGGCCCACGCATCGCCCGCCGCTGCCAACTCGCCCCCCGGCCGGGTGTCGTTCAGAGTCCCGGCGGTGGTCCGGCTTGCCGGGACGCTCGGGGATGGAGTGACGGTCATGGCACGATCATGCCGTTTCTTCCTGAGGATAGGGACAATTTCGTGTTCCGATCACGTGACGATCCGCTTGATGCGAGTATCTCATAGAACATGAATCAAGCGCCAGGGCCGAGCGCGTACTGATTTCACGCTCAGTGGTCGAAATTCATACGCTCAGTGACGACGCGACGCCTTTGCCCCCGCTACGAGCGTGCCCCTTCCGTACCGTTCGGACATCGCTCCGAGGGACCCGGTCAACGCTTCGGGCTGCACGTTCGGCACGAGAAATCGGTGGCGCTTCCGGTTGCTCTGGACGTCGAGCGCGACCGCAGTGGACAAGGAGTGGCGCTTCGCGCCGACCACATCGGCTGACACCTCCACGATCGACAGCCATGGGATCCGAACGTAGGGCTCGCCACCGGTCTTGCGCACCGTCATCCCCATCTCGTTGAAGGCAAGCCCGAGACGAGGCACCTCCGCCCGTTCGCCGGCAACCTCGGTCACGAGCGTGACGTCGATGAGATCCAGCTCGGTGACGGCCGACATGTCGCTGCCCGGAGCCGGGCCGCCGACACGCCGCCGTGGCCACTTCAGTCCCGTTGGCATCGCAAGCACAACCTCCCCCGGTCGCCTGGGCAACCCGTGGACCCTGGCGGCCGTACCAACCGCCGGCGCACCACGCTGCCCAAACCCTTCGCCACACAGCGTAGCTGTGCCGCCACCGGCCGTTCACGAGTCACCGTCGGGAACCTGAACGGCGGCCGCGCGCCCTGAGGATCAGGGCCGCGATCAACCGCTGCGCGGCAGCCTCATCAGGGGTCCCAAAACGGTGCCGATTGCCACCTCGGCCGCTGTGCGCGACGATGCTCCACGATGAACCGAGGGGATCTCGACCGCCTGCTCCGCCGACTCGCCGACGCTGACGGCTCAGATCTGCACCTCAAGGTCGGGTCGCCACCCCGAATTCGCGTGCACGGGGACCTCATCCGGCTCACCGACGAGGCCGGGCCGCAACCGGCCGAGCTCGAGGCGATCGCCCGGGAAATCATGCCCGACCGGATCTGGGAACACTTCGATACGCAGTGGGAAGGCGACTTCGCCTATTCCATCATGGGTCTCGGTCGCTTCCGTGTGAACGCCTACCGCCAGCGAGGGTCGATCGGGATGGTCTTCCGGCTGGTTCGCTCCAGCGCTCGCTCGTTCGTGGAACTCGGTCTGCCGGACGCGGTCCGCAAGTTGGCAGACGAGCAGCGCGGCCTCGTTCTTGTCACCGGACCGACGGGATCGGGCAAGACCACGACGCTGGCCGCCATGATCGACCACATCAACCGAACGCGTGAATGCCACATCGTGACGATCGAGGATCCGATCGAGGTCCTCCATCGCGACGAAGTGGCAGCGATCAGCCAGCGGGAGGTGGGGTTCGACACGGAGGGTTTCTTGATCGCGCTCCGCTCGGCACTGCGCGAGGACCCTGACGTCATCCTCGTCGGAGAGATGCGGGACCCCGAGACGGTGAGCACGGCGCTCTCGGCGGCCGAGACCGGTCACCTCGTGCTCTCGACGCTGCACACGGTCGACTGTGTCGAGACCATCAACCGTGTCGTCGACTTCTTCCCGCCTAACCAGCACCGGCAGGCACGCATCACGCTCGCGGGCGCGCTCAAGGGCACGATCTGCCAGCGGCTCGTCCCCACATCCGACGGGTCCGGACGCGTCCCTGCCCTCGAGGTCATGGTCGTGAACGGTCGCATCCAGCAGACCATCGTCGACCCGACCCGTGGGACGGACATCCTCCAGGTGATCCGCGAGGGCGAGTACTACGGCATGCAGACGTTCGACCAGTCGCTCGTCAACTTGCTCGAGCAGGGCGTCATCGACTTGCGGGCGGCCACACAGGCGTCATCCAACCCGCACGATCTCCGAGTCGCCTTGCAACAGCGGGGCCTCGTGCCGAGCGCTGCCCGCTAGCGCCGGCTGGATCACACGCTCACCCAGGCGTGAGCGATCGTCGGCCCGAAGCACACTCCCACCATCGTCCCGAGAGCGAGGTAGGGGCCGAAGGCCAGCGCCGTCTTCCGGTCAGCCTTGCCCGTCACAAGCATCGCGACGGCTGGCACTCCTGCGAGGAGGAAAGCCGCCAACATCCCGACGGCGATGGCGCCTCCGCTCAACCACCCGAGCGCGCCACCGCACAACCCCGCCAGCCTCACATCCCCGAAACCCATCGCCCTCGGCGCCACGAACCAGATGGCAAGAAACACGACAAAGCACGTCGCTGCACCGATCCCGGCCACCGCGAGGTCGACGAGCCGGTGCGAGATCGGCGAGGCGAGCACAACCAGGACGCCCGCCGACGCCGCCGTGATGTAGACGATGGGCTTCGGTAGGAGCTTGTGCTGCAGATCGATCACCGAGAGCGCCACAAGCCCGGCTGCGAGCACGCAGTAGGCCGGCAGCGCCCAGAACGTCGGCAGGCGCCAAGCCACTCCGGCGAACAACACTGCCGTGGCCAGCTCGACGTACAGGTCCCGTGGGGGGATGCGCACCCCACAGCTGTGGCAACGCCCGCGCAGCACGAGGTAGGAGATCAACGGGATGTTGTCGAGCGGACGCAACGGCGTCCCGCAGGACGTGCAGTGCGACCCAGGGCGGATGATCGACTCCTTCCGGGGGACGCGGTCGGCGACTACTCCGACGAACGACCCGAGGACGAGGCCGAACAGGCCGGCGACCACTGCGGCGATCGCGTGCGGATGGGCGATGTTCATGGGCAGCCTCGGGCCTTTCGGTCGTGTCGGGTCAGCGTGCCCACGGCGCTCGATTCTGGCTCACGAGAGCATCCAGCGTGTTGACCGCGGCGCAAGGTTACGATTTCGCCAACATTGTCACTACAGGTAACAATTAGCGTACAGTGGGTGACTGCTTGAACGCTCTGCGCGCGCTAACTCTGGCGACGGAGTAAGCGAGCGCTGAAGCGAGGGGAGGAGACTAGTGCGGAAGCGGAGTTGCTCAGGTGCAGCTCAGGTTGGGCCAGCAGTGGACCGTTCGCGCCAACAGGCCGGATGGCGGCGATGAGCACGACCGAGCAAGCAAGGGGTGGCCGCGTGGCGCCATCCAAGACAGAGATCGATGAAGCGCGGGCCCTCTCGAGAGAGGTCGGCCTCGAGTACGTAGACCTCGACCGGTACCCCTTGAACGCTGCTGCTGCCTCCCTGCTCCCCGAGCAGCTCGCCCGCCGGCACCACGCTCTGGCTGTCGGGTGGAAGTACGGGACGCCCGTTGTCGCTGTGGCGGCGCCGGACAACGTCCTCGGCATGGACGACGTCCGCACCGTCGTGGGCCGCGACATCCACGCTGTGGTCGCATGCGGCTCCCAGATCGACGCCTACATCGAACGGATGTACAACCAGAGCTCCGGACCGGTGAGCGCGAGGGCCGCTGCCCCCGAAGCACCCCCTGAGGTCGCCGCTCCGACGGCGCCCGCCCCGGAGGCGCCCGCGGCTGCAGCGCCTCCGCCGGCGCCCGCTCACGCCCCCGCTCACGCCCCCGCGGCTGCACCAGCTCCGCCGAAGGCGGCCGCAACACCACCTCCGCCACCTCCGCCGCCAGCGCCTGCACCGGCTGTACCGGTTCTGCTGTCTCCGCCGGAAGCAGCAGCTGCGCCCACTCCCGCACCGCCGGCTCCAACGGCGGCCGAAGCTGCAGCTCC
>Ga0187860_1000514_pt1 | contig 37253 bp, 36 predicted proteins | sample June2016WEW_10_4_FD_132981 | JGI IMG/M metagenome (GOLD analysis project Ga0187860, IMG submission 132981) | Peatland microbial communities from SPRUCE experiment site at the Marcell Experimental Forest, Minnesota, USA - June2016WEW_10_40 | ecosystem: Environmental > Terrestrial > Soil >...
CCAGCACGTCATCAGGCACCGGATGAAGGCGGCCCCCGGGGGCGAAGGCGGCGCGGCGCTCTTCCAGCGTCGGCGGGGCCTGGCTGACACTGGCCTTCCGCCGATCCCTCAAGGCGTCGATCAGGTCCTGCATTGCCTGGCTCGGCACGTCGGCATCTCCTTTGACATGGGCTGCCTGTCTGATTCGGCGTGGATGGCGCTTCGGCGGCCGGGCCAGGATGCCGGCGCTTCGGCCGAGTGCTCCTGACAATCACCCTTGCAACCCCTGACGACCGCGTTGCTGCACCTCTGCCGCCGAGAGCTACGGGGCCAGACGACCCAGCCGCTCCTGGATGTCGAGGTCCTGCTGGACGGTCCGCCCGGGGTCGGACAGGAAGGGCCACTGGGCGCCGACCGAGTTGCGGAACTCCTGTAGCGTGTGATGGTCGTCGGTGGCGATCGTGGCGACCTGGGTGTAAGCCACCGCGATCTTCGGGTAGTGCTCGGCCAGCTCCAGGTGCTGCCGGTGCTCTTTCGGGCAGTAGTTGCCGCGGGCCAGGGTGAGGATCAGCGGGTCGCGGCCCTGGAGCTCGCTCAGCGTGCGGACGGTGCCGGTGTGGTCGGGCAGCGCATAATCGGGGAAGGCGCCGCCGGGGACGATGTCGGAACGCACGCGATGACCGCCTCTCCTCTGACGCCGCGGGTGCGACCTGGACGGCGCTCATGCCGGTTTGCCCCAAGGACCTGGCTGTACCAGAAGCACCTGTGTGCCTGCCGGTAGGCGTGCCCGTCGGCGCTCACTCCCACACTCCCGCCTCGCCAGCAAGCCTCAAGCGCCATGCCATCCCCGGGCGGCTCGCGGACCGGCCCGGCGATTGCCGAGGATCGTCGCCTGCCCGAGGGCCGCGCACGGGTGACAGGGCTCAGCCAGGGAGGTCCTCCGGGCGCTTCGCGGCAAGCTTGCCGTGCAGCAGGCCGGTGAACTGGCCGACCTCGATGAGATATCCGTCCGGGTCCTGCATGTAGCAGCGGATCTCGGCTTCGCGGTCGATGGGCGGCGTGACGAACTCGGCCCCCTTCTCCTTCCAGGCCTCGTAACAGGCCTGGATATCAGCGACCCGCAGGTTCAGGAAAATCGAGGTCGTGTCACCAGGCTGGTAGTCGACCACCGAGATGCCTGGCTTGTCGGGAGTGGGCGGCCCGCCCGGGTTCATGAGTATCCACGAGTTGGACAGCCTGACGATGCACGGATTCTCGTCCAGGACGACCGTGCCGCCCAGGACACGCGAGTAGAAGTCCCGGGACCGCGCAACGCTCCGGACGGTGATGAACAGCGTCACCAGGATGCCCTCTTCGGGCGCGGGAAGATTGGCGTAGTCGATGCGGGGCGCAGGTTCTGTCATGGTTGCTCCACTCCGGCGGCATGAGGGGCAGCGGCTCTTCGAGCGACGGTCTCTGCGAGTCAACCCTTCCCTCGATGTCGCCTCGCAGACGTCCGAGCGCGCCGGCGCCCCATATTCGGGATAGGGCGAATGGCCCGCGGACGCGGGCCATGCCAGCACATACCGCCCGGCTGTCGCTCAAGGCCCGCGTCGTGCGCAGTACCTGGCGCGACCCAGATCACTCGTTCGTGCGCGCCGACTGCAAGCGACGGCATGATCGGTGTAGCCGCGCCGATCGCCGGGTCGGCGCGCGTTCTTTCACACCTTCACTCGTCACTCAGTGTGCCCCTTCCTCAACATGGCCCTTCGGCCGGCTCGGACAAGTCCAGCGCGGCGTTCTGCCGGGACGTGATAGGGAGGCGGCCCAACACGCTTTTGCGGCGTGCGCGATCTCGTTCAGGCTTATGAGCTGCCCTTGTGACCAGGCATAACAGCGGTGCATGAGGTCGCCAGGGGCACGCTCACGGCCCGTCAAATGAGCCGTCAATTGAGCCCACGGTACCGTCAGGCGCTTGCCCCGCGGCGGCTAGGATCGGTGTTTCCGCAGGTCAGCGTGGCGGAGGATAGGAGATTCGAACTCCTGAGGGGTTGCCCCCAACACGCTTTCCAACAATGCATGCCTGCGTCCGCCGGGGTCCGCGACCGTCCGTGACCTGCCGCAATGCGCGCGGGCCGGACGATGGCGAACGGCGGCGGACGGGGGTGAATGAGACCACATTTGAGCCCAGCCGGATCCGGCCGGTCTGGCGGTCATCGCGCTGCCCGGTGGTGCTGGTGGGCGTAGCGGTGATCTCCTGGTGCTCTAGCTGACGCCGACGGGCGCTCATCTCGCATCTGCCCGGTCGTACGGTGGCGAACGGCGGGGGCAGTTCGCTGCCAGCTTATTTACCTGCTTAGTGGTCGTCGTAGTGGAAACGGCACGCGATGACAACGATGGCGTCGTGCTGGATTTCGTAGACCAGCCGGTCTTTCTCTGTTATCCGGCGTGACCAGACCTCGCCGCCGAGATGCTTGAGCCGTTCGGGCTTGCCCGTGCCGCTGCGGGGCGTTCGCGTAGTCTCCGCGATCAGCCTGATGATCCGTGATACCACCTTCGGATTGGTTGTCGACCAGGCCTCAAGGTCCTCGAGAGCGCCCGAGGTGATAGACAGCTTCACCTGGTCGGCTGGCCCTCGAATCGGGCGGCCAGTTGCTCGGGATCGGTCGGCTCGGCCGTGTTTTCGCGGGCCTCGGCCAGCCCGCGAAGGAGATGGGCGGCGTTGGCGCGTGTGGAGAACAGGTAGAGGGTCTCCTGAAGAGACTCGTAGTCTTCTGCTGACATCAGGACGGCGTTGCCGCCGTTGCGCGCGACTATCTCGATGACGACGTGGTCCTCGCTGACCTGCCGCACCAGCGGGAACAGGTTCTCGCGTGCGTTGCTGATGCTCACCGCGGTCACAAGCGCCACCTCATTCGTACAGGAATCACGTACGAGTCTAGAGGCTTGGTTCGGGATCGGCAAAGAGCCATGCGGGCCGTAGGTCGGTGCCGTCCAGGGCCATCGCGGCGCCGCGCCGCCTTGGGCAGTCGATTCAGGACCCGTTGAACGGTCCCTCGTCGCTGGGCGTGAATTATGTCGGCAAGACGCAGGCCACGAACTCGCGACAACCGCGCCACGCGGCTGGACACGCCACCCGCCGAAGGCATCTAGCCGTTGCCAAGAGCGCTTGCCCATCGACAGGTCCATCACCCAGCAGGGGAAATAGGAAAATGGAACAGTGCGGTCGTCACCGATCCAAACGGAGAGGAGCGACGGTTGTGGACCGGCGTGATGTAGACGCACTCGTTGAAGGCCGGCGGTTGCGGCCCGGCCGGTTGGAGCCCGGATGACCGAGACGGTAAAGACAGTAGCGGGCAAGGTCCGAGGGGAGGCCATTCCCAATGGCGTGGCATTCCGCGGAATCCCCTTCGCGGAACCGCCGACCCTACGCCGCCGCGCTTGGGCCAGGGTTTCGCGCCGCCGCCGGATCGACGTCTACAGGGTCGCTCGGCGTGATCGGGCGCCACCCGGAGATCGAGCTAACGGTGGAGGCTGGCAGTGCAGTCACCGTTCATCCCGGCGTCCCGGAAGATGCGGATACGACGATCGAGGGAGACGCGGTCCAGCTTCTTGAAGCACTCAGCCTCCGAGCACCCAGGCTTCCGATCGAAGAAAAGCACCGGTGGCTGCTCGCGGGCCTCGACGAGGCCTTCGACGCTGGTACGTATCTAGATGCAGCTCCCTCGGCGCCATCGTGATGCAGCGGAACCCGACGCGAGCGCGACAGGAAGGCGCAATACGACAACACTCCGTGCTCGTGCGACTTCTCGGGCAAGCAGATTGCCCAAATCTGTACAGCCGACGTCTTAATCGAAATCCCGTCGACATCCGCGCAGAACGGTTATCTTAAGTCCATTTAGAATAAGCCCTGGTGGAGCAGGGGTTTTGCGTCGGAGACAGGTCGCTGACGTGAGGTTCTGGGCGCGCTCTGAGCTCAAAAGCGGCAGCAACAAGAGGATAGATGCAGGTCACGCAGGTGACATAGCTTCCGGTGTGTCGTAGACACTGCTTAAGAGAACGTGTCCATGACGCAACTCGAAGGTCCGTAAAGCTACATCGGAGACGCCCCAAAGCGGACTTGAGATAACGGCGGCTACTCGCGTGCGGGCGCGGGGCGCTGACGGTGACTCGATCGCCCTCCGTGATCAGGCGTGAGGTGTCGACCTGGACGCGAGTGGCTCGGAGCCAGGGACCTACTCCCGGAGGCTCACCGGCCAGGTATCTGCCGCCGGCGTACCTCTTCGCGGCTACGAGCGGACGTTCCGGGGGAACGTCGGTGCGGGATCGCTGACAGAAGGGGAGCGGCCGGGGCAGCGGCGGCCGTCAGTTGATGTCGAACTCGTTGCCCTCAGGGTCTTTCATCGCGACTGCGTAGTGGTCGAGGCCTTCGGCGTTCAGGACACCGATGAGCACGGCACCGAGATCGGCCAGACGGCCCGCCTCCGCGTCGACGCGCTGCCTGCGCGTCTCGATCGGAACGGCCATCGGTCTCTCCTCGGTGCTGGCAATGTGTCGTCGCCAGCATGCATGGAGCTTCTGATACCGACCCGCCCGCCCTACCGGCGGCAGATGAGGACGCAGGTGGCCGCCGCGAGGCGCGGGGGGCCTCGGCCTTGGTGCTGGGTGAGCGAGGATCGGCCTGCCGTCTGCAACGTGGCTGCCAAAGCGAAGGGCGGTGCTGCGCTAGCTGGTTCAGCACGTGACGTGCAGGACGGCGTTGGTGTCCTTGAGGGTCCCGGCCAGCATGCCGATCGCCTGTGCTGTGGGAAGGACGACCAGTTCGACCTTGCGACGGCGGGCCTCTTCCCGGACCTGCTCCATCACCGGCAACCCGCCATCAGCACCGGTGCCAATCACTAGCCGACGGCATCGCCAGGGGATGTCCTCCGCGATCGACAGCGGAGTGTGCCCGTACGCGCCGCGGAACTGCCTGGACGCGGCCTTCTTGCGCTTGCGGATCTTCCCGCGGTCAATGATCAGGTCGTGGTCGTAGGTCACGCCGTCGACTCGTACAGAACCGAATGAGTATGCGGTGAATCGCACGCCGTTGCCCCTTACCTGCACCGGAGCCCATGGCCGGTGCCAGCGGCTGGTCCAGGTACCTCACCGGATCCATGCCCGCGCAGGACGGATCGCAAGCCGCATCGGTTCGGCTCTATCCGCCCGGACCTCGAGCCGTGACACCGCCGTCGGCTCACGAGGATGCGCGCTCATCGGCCAGACGACCAATGTTGCGCAAGATCGCGCCAGCCACAGCGCACCAGGAACGGCAAGAGAGGGCGTTTCCCGCGCCTCGCGATCATGAATAATCATGCGGCCTGTGTCGGCCAGACAGGTGTTGACGGATCTTGGTTCGCCGCCAGATGTGCGCGCCTGATCCGCGCGTTCTGTTCGGCTGCGGGTTTGAAGGGACAGCCCTCAGACAGGCCAGATGGAGTGATCTGTGTTCAACACCACATGACCCCAAGGCGCAAAGCCAGCTCATGCCTGGTCGGCAGCCGGTTGTTCGTCAGTCGGCTGCCAGGCGCAGGATATCGGCGATGTGCAACGCCCGGACGGCTGATTTCCGGCGGCGTAGTCCCTGGCGGAGCTGACGCAGGCAGCCGGGATTGACTGCTACCACGTAATCGATCCCGGCTGCTTCGATCTCATCGATCTTCGGGTCGAGTACCCGCCGGGAGTCACGGGGCCGTACCAGCGCGTAGGTGCCGGCCGCTCCGCAGCACCGGGCCGCGCCAGGCAGCTCGACGTACTCGGCTACTGAGCTGAGTAGCGCCCGCGGTTCGCGCCACACGTCAAGGCCGTTGCGCAGATGGCAGGAATCCTGCAGGGCGACCCGGGCCTGCCTGTCCCCGATCCGGACCTGGCCGGTCACTCTGCCCTGCAGGTATTCCGACAGCTCAATGACCCGGTCCCGGCCGATCACCGAGGACAGGTGCGCTGCGCAGCCGCCGGATGTGGTCACGATCTGCCCCGGCAGCTGGGCGCCGAGCTGCCCGGCTAGCTGTCTGCCTTGCTCGGGCTCGCCGTTATGTGCGTGCAGCGCGCCGCAGCACCCCTGGTTGCCGGGGACGGCGAGTTCGGGCGCTAGCGCCAGCGCCGATCTGCTCACCTGCGGGAACAGGCTCCGCTCGAAGCAGCCGAGCATCAGCGAGTGCTGGGATGCAGCCGCCGGAGTGTGCGCGGCGCCGCGCAGCCGGCCCGCGATCCGGTGCGCCCAGGCGCGTTCGGCCGCGAAGATCAGGAACCGGACGGCCAGTGGCCGACGGCGCCCGGTCCACTGGAAACCCCGCCATTGCTCGAGGAGGTCGCCGTACTGCACTCCCGCCGGGCACACCGGCTCGCAGGCCCGGCAGCCCAGGCAGAAGGAGGCCTGCTCGGCCAGCGTCGGGTCATCGGGTGGCAGCGTTCCGGATTCCAGCGCCCGCATCAGGGTGATCCTGCCTCGTGGCGAGGACGCCTCATCACCGGTCAGCGCGTAAGTCGGGCACGCCGGCAGGCAGAACCCGCAGGAGATGCAGCGGCTGAGCAGCGCCGGGTCGAAGATCGGGCCAGCGCGTGACACCTTGCCGCTGATCACCGGGAGCCCAGCTTTCCGGGATTGAGGATGCCAGCAGGGTCGAAGGCGGTCTTGATCCGCCGGATCAGGTCTATTTGTGCCTTTCCGAGGCGCTGTTCCAGATAAGGCAGCTTGGCAGCCCCGACTCCGTGCTCGCCGGTGATCGTGCCGCCGAGCTCGACCGCGGAGCGGAAGATCTCCGCGAAGGCGCGCTCGGCCCGGGCGATTCCCTCGGTGTCCTCGGCGGATTCCAGCACGCAGGTCGGATGCAGGTTGCCGTCGCCCGCGTGGCCGAAGGTCGCCATGGTGACCCGGTGCCGCGCGGCTATCGCGTCGATGCGCGCGACCATCTCCGCCAGCCGCGGCCTGGGCACGCTGGCGTCCTCGAGAATCGTCAGCGAGCCCAGCCGGGACAGCGCCGGAAGGGTGCAGCGCCGGGCGGTCAGCAGCGCCTCGGATTCGGTGACATCACCGGCGGTCTGGACTCCGATGGCACCGGAGCTCTCGCAGACAGCCGTGATCCGCTCGAAGCTGCGCGCCACGGTCGCCTCGTCGCCGTCGTCGCCGAACAGCAGCAGGGCACCGGCGCCGGCATCCAGGCCCAGATGCGCATACTGCTCGACCGCGTCCATGCAGCTGCGGTCGAGAAACTCCAGCGTCGACGGGATGACGCCCGCGGCGAGGATGCCGGAAACGGCACGGCCGGCCTGGGTCAGGGAGTCGAAGTAGGCCAGGCCGGTGCGACTGGCGGACGGATCCGGCAGCAGCGCCACCGTTACCTCGGTGATCACGCCGAGGGTGCCCTCGGATCCGGTGATCAACCGGGTCAGGTCGTAACCCGCGACATCCTTCCAGAGCCGGCCGCCGGTCCGCACAATCTCGCCGGTCGGCAGCACGACCGTCAGCCCCAGCACGTAGTTGCGGGTGACGCCGTACTTGAGCCCGCGCAGCCCGCCCGCGCAGGTAGCAACGTTGCCGCCGATCGTGGAGACGCTGCGGCTGCCCGGATCGGGCGGGTAGAACAGGCCCTGCGCCGCTGCGGCGTCGCCCAGTGCCATGGTCGATACCCCGGTCTCGGCTCGTGCCAGCATCTCCTCGGGCGCTACCTCCAGAATGCGGTTCATCCGCACGGTGGACAGCACGATGCCGCCGGTCAGCGGGACGGTGCCCGCGCACAGATTGGAGCCGGCGCCCCGCGGGACGACCGGGATACCGTGATCCGTAGCCAGCCGCAGGATCCGTGCGACCTGCCCGGCGTCCGCCGGCGCGATAACAGCATCCGGCATCCCGCGGAACAACGGTGTCGCATCGCGCGCGTACACGGCAAGCTCGCCCTCTGCCAGCCGGAGGTTCTCCGGTCCAGAGATGGCGCGCAACTCGGCCAGCACAGGCCGGGGAATGCGGGTTTCATCAAGCACTGACAGCTAAGCAAACACGGCTGGCATGACGTTGTCCATACCACCACGATTTCCGCCGCCGACGCGGTTGCCAGGCAGGTCGCGCACAGATCTGCTCGGCCGGTGCGTGCGGGCCGGCGCCCGCCCGGCCTTCACCGCGAGCGCGGAGTCGGCGTTATACGGGTGATCGAAGATCACCGAGCCCTCCGGGCCGTATAACGCCTGATACACGGGTGATCATTACTCAGTCGCGGAGACAAAGAGCGGCAATGATCACCCGTGTATCACCTCGCTCGGCACGCTCGGGGAGCTGCAGATGCGGGCGTTCCCCTGGCCGGGCGATCATGAATAATCATGCGACCTGGCTCGGCCTGGCAGGCGTTCGACCACCACGAGGCGAGCACCCCGGCGCAGCAACCCAGCGGCGGACCGCATCCAGGCCGCGACGTCGCCGATCCACTCCAGCACACCGTAGGTCGCCACGCACACGTCGAAACGATCCTGAAGCGCCACCGGGACGGCCACCGCGCCGGCCTGCACGAACCAGGCCCGGTCGGCGTAGCCGGCCGCCGCCGCGGTCTGCCTCGCCTGCTCAGCCGCGACGTCGGAGAAGTCGATGCCGGTCACCGTGCCCGCGCCCACTCGCAGCCACGACAGCGTGTCCATACCGGTGTGGCACTGCAGGTGCACAACATCCTGCCCGTGGACGTCGCCAGCAACCTCAACCTCAAGCTGACGCAGCCGCGAATTGCCCGCGAGGAAACCGGCCGTGTCGTAGACACGGTCCTTGCCGTGCAACCCGGCCCGCTCGTCCCACCAGGCGCGGTTAACGTTCACCTGTCAAACCTCCTCGCGCCAAGGGGACTACCGCCGGATCGTCGTAAAACCCTCGACATGCGTCTCGGGCCGCTCGACCCGCCACCATCCCGTCGGCCCAGCTTGACGGTCAGGCAGTTCGCCGAACGAAGGCGCATCCAGGCTTACCGGCGCTTTCGCCGACGCGACCGCGGGCCCCTGCCCCGATCAGGTGCCGTGCAAGCACTGTGCTCGTCGCGGGATAACGTGAATTTGCGTGAGCCAATAGAGCCAGCGGCCGGGAGTTATCCGACCCGGAACACACAGCGAGCACCTGATCATCGGCGGATCAGGCAGCTCGGGCTGGACGCCATCGGGATCCTCGAACGAGAGCATGACGGCAGGCTGGTGATCTCACCGTGCCGCACCCCTTGCTCATCGAACAGCAGAACCGCTTGCTCGAGGTCATCGCGGCTGGCGACGCCGAAACCGGGATGGTCAAGACCAGCGCCTTGCGCGGCGCTGCTGCAGGGCGTGTCCTTGAGGAGGACAGGGGGAGTGAATCGTCAGTTGAGCAGCACATCCAGGATCCTGGGCATCATCACGGCCGCCGTTCTCGCGGGCGGGCTGGCTGCGTGCGGCACGCCCGGCACGAGCGCCCGCCCGGTCGCGGCGGGCCCGGCCAGCGCGGCGGCCGTCCCGGTGCGGGTGCAGCCAGGCGCGGCCGGCTGGTCCGGGATGGTTCAGCGCCCTGACCTGATCGACGTGGGCATGGGCGGAGCGCCGATTGTCCGGCAGCTGGCCTGGCGGAGCTGGGGCGGCCCCCGGGCATGGGCGGCAGGCAAGCTCGACATCTACTGGCCGCAGCCAGGTCCGATCTCCGGCTGGCGCCCGACCACGTACACGGTCACGGTGCGCCTGCAGGACATCGTGACCCACAACGGCCAGCCGTCGTACCGGCAGATGGCGGACTTCTACGTCAACCGCCGGGGTGCCGCCAAGGTGCTGTACTTCACGTTCTGCGTGCTGGCGGGCGGATCAGTCCCGGGGTGGAACCCCAGCCAGGCCGTGAACGGCCCGGGGATCAATCAAGCAGAGCCGCGGAAGGGGGAAACCCTGACGTGAGACTCACCCGAGCCCACGACGGCCAGGAACCGGATGCGCCTCGACCTGCGTGCCCCCGGCCCAGTACAGGCCGAGGTCGCCAGGGCTGGAGCAACCCGGGGCGACCGTCCCGGAGCACCATGAGCATCACACCGTCATGGCCGACCCCGAGGCCAGCGAGTCCTGCGTGGAACCTGGCCCAGCACACCAACAGGGACAGCGAACGCGCCTAACTCGCGGCATGTGCGGACGGTTTCCGATTCCGGCGGTCATGCATAGTCATGCAAACTGGGGTGGGCCGATCGTGATGCCAATACCAGGTACCGTCGGCGTGCATCGCTCCTTGTGCCGAGGACGGATCCTGGGCGGGACATGGTGCGCTACTGGCTGCGCGCGCTCCGGGCCGCCTAGGTTGTGCGCCTGCCGCATCGACGCGCGCACAACATCGTGGTGACCCGGCTGACCACGGGGCGCAGCCTCGGCGGCGGGAGCGGCGACCGGGGAGCGGGGTCCTGGCGCGCAGGCACGCTGGCACACCGGCGTGGTGGGCATCTTCCTTTCCCGCGTCGCCATGATCGGCATCGTCGGCCCTGTCCTGGCCGCGCGGAACGTCGAATCGACCGAAGCCGGCTGGCCGCCGGCTGGCCGTGACATGTGCCCCGGAGTCCTCGCCTGGCGCAAGGCAGTACATAAATGAGGCCAGTGGGAATGGCATGAAAATCGAGGCTGGTGGTGCCTGAATAGAGAACCGTTGACGAAACGGCATTCTCAATATGATACCGCAGGGATAGGGCAAGAGGCTTGTTTTCCCGGTTTTGCCGTCCTACCATCCAAATGTGGGTCGCCGGTGTGAATTGCGGACAGCGTTAGTCCTGGCGCTGCGGCGTCTGCACGGAGTCCGGATGATCGTCGGGAGCACCGGACGCGTGCCGAGGTGCACCGTATTGGCCACTGGCATGGTGACGGTGCCGGTGAGCTTATTCCTGGCGGCTGTGCTGGCCGAGGCCGGTGCGCCGGTGACGGCCCGGGTTGAGGGCTCATCCAGGCGCGCTGGGGTGCTGTCGTAATGATCATGCGGCGCTGGATCCGAGTCACCTGGGCCGCGGCGCCTCGGCCAGCCCCGGCAGTGGACGGGGTGGCGTGCTCGCCGCTGGCCGCCCCGATCGCGCGGCTGCGCGCACCCGCGGCCATCCCGGTCCGTACTCGTTGTCAATCACGCGGGTTCTGGACCCAGGCCCGTGCTCAGAGCTTGATCGCAGTTGACCTGGCATAGGGCGGGGACGTTCCCAGCCCGCCCGGCAGCACCTTGGGAGAGAGAGAAAGAAAGAAAAGGACAGAGCCCATATCGGAAGCTCCGGCAGACGCCAGAACAGGAGTAAAGCGTATGTGGTCGAATTCAGAGCGACCCCCCGATTCCCGCGAAGAGGATGCGTGGCTGAGCGACGAGCAGCTCAGGCACGTCGCGCCGGCCGAGACCGAGGCGTTCCAGTCCCCGGTCCCGACCCGGATGGTGTCCAACGGCGAGTACATGCCGCACCCGCAGACCGAGCAGCAGCGGCACGTGGAGTACCGGATCAAGGAGCTGGCCGACGAGGCCGCCAAGAAGCTCGGGACCAGCCGCCGCAACTTCCTGGTCGGCACCGGCGGCATGGCCGCGGCCTTCATCGCGATGAACGAGGTGTACGGCAAGAAGTTCTTCAAGGTGGACCGGGCCGAAATGTATGAGACCGCGGCGTACGAGGAGAACGGAATGCCGCGGGACGTGTTCGTCTTCGATGACCAGACGCACATCGTCCGGTCGAGCATGAACGGCGGTAACGGGCTGCGGGCACTGGCGCAGGGCCCGGGACCGGCGTCCACGGCTGCGGGGTACACCTCCAACCCCTTCAACGGCACGGGCGGGAACGCCGCCGGTCCCGACGAGCTCGGCAACCTGTGGACGGACTGGAACCCGGCGCAGCTCGGCCCCGCCTTCCCGCCCAATTCCGGGCCGCCGCTGACCGCTCTCGGCGAGTTCCATCTGGGGGAGTACATCAACCGCCTGTACCTGCAGGCCCAGACGAGCATCTCGATCATCAGCAACGCGAACATCGCCTTGTTCACGCCGCCCGGCGGCGGTGTTCCCGGGCCGGCGTCCAATATCACCGAGAGCCTGGTCAGCGAGATACTGACCGGCTATCAGACCTCGCAATGCCGGGACTTCATCAATGCCCTCGCGGGCTCACGGCGGGCCTTTGCCCATGCCCAGATCTACCCCGGCGTCGGGAACCTGCAGGACCCGGCCTTCGGCGACTACACCCAATGGCAGATCGAGTACTGCCAGCCGGATTCGTGGAAGGGCTACTGCGTCGCTGAGGCGGCCAGCGCCGCGCCCGGCGCCGAGTTCACGAGGTGGCGGCTGGATGATCCGGTGATCGCCTATCCCACCTACGCGGTCATCAACGCGAACAGGAACCAGCTCAGGGAGCACCCCGGGTTCTTCAACATCTGCATTCACAAGGGACTGTCCGCGTCCGGGTCGCAGCCTGGCGGGCCGAACAACACGCCGGATTACGGGAACCCCGACGACATCGTGAAGGCGGCCACCGACTGGCCGCAGTTCAATTTCATCATCTATCACTCCTGCATCCGGCCGAGTTTCTTTGTGCTCCAGTCTCTGCAGGACATCGAGAACTTGCCGGGGGCGATGCCGCCGACCACGCTTACGGACAGCCACGGGCACAGCGTCCCGAACATCCGGTGGTCCACGCAGTTCGCCCAGATCGCAGGCGGCAGGTACGAGGCCGGGGCGGAACCGACATCCACCTCTCCCTCGAGCTTCTACCCGCTCCGCAATGTCTACGCGGAGCTCGGGACGACAATGGCCTCGATGATCGTGACCTTCCCCACGGTGTGGTCGCACCTGATCGGCCAGCTGCTGTACTACATGGGCTCGGACCACATCGTGTTCGGCTCGGACTCGCTCTGGTACGGCGGCCCGCAATGGCAGGTCGACGCGTTGTGGCGATTCCAGATCCCGGAGCAGATCCAGGAGAAATGGAACTACCCATGCCTCACCGAGAGCGACAAGCGGAACATCCTCGGCCTCAACAGCGCACGGCACTACGGACTGTATGGCCGTGAGGTCATACCCGTCGGCACGCGCGGCAGCGCCTACCGGCAGGGCAACCTGGCGGATTACGCGGCGTCCATGCAACCCGGCAGCCCCATCGACACCGTGCTGCAGGGCGTCGGCTACCCGACCCCGATCACCCCGGCCCTGATCCCGGATGACAACTTCACCAAGATCAAGGAGCAGATCGCCGAGACAGGCGCCGGACGGACCAACGCCCGGCTCGGCTGGATACGGTCGACCTAAGGCTAGTCCTGCCCCGGGTGGGAACCTATCCGCCCCGGCTACCGCAGCGCCGAAGACCGCCCCCCTGGAAGTATCAGGGGGGCGGTCCTGGTAGTCAGACCCGACCCACTGACCAGCCGATTTTCGATTCAGCATCGATCTGGCCGCGTCGCACGTCCCGACCCTGATAACGAAGAGCTTCCTCAAGAGATACGCGGCGCTGATCGCCCGCCAATTGTGCATGAGTATGCGTAGATGAGCATCATGATGCGGCAACGGACCGCACTGTCTTCGCATGAGGGCGATGTGACCTGGCGGCGGTCCTGCCGGCGGCGGTGCGGGTGGTGCCCGGCCCGGACGGAGGGTGATCGGCCGGGCCGTGCGGGGAATCGTCCGGCGGGGAACGATGACCTCTAAGCTCGTCGGGTGGCCCGGTACTTCGATATCCATCCGGCCAGCCCGCAGCGGCGCGCGATTGTCCAGATCGCCGGTATCGTCCGCGCGGGCGGCGTGATCGCCTACCCGACGGACTCCTGCTACGCGCTGGGCTGCCAGCTCGGCAACAAGGACGGCATGACCAGGATCAGGGCGATCCGCCACCTTGATGACCGGCACCACCTCACGCTGGTGTGCCAGGACTTCGCCCAGCTCGGCCAGTTCGTGTACGTCAGCAACCGGGTGTTCCGGGCTATCAAGGCGGCCACCCCCGGCAGCTATACCTTCATCCTGCCGGCGACCAGGGAGGTACCGCGCCGGCTGCAGCACCCGGGAAAGAAGACCGTCGGGGCGCGGATCCCCCGGCACGCGGTAGCCCAGGCGCTGCTCGCCGAACTCGGTGAGCCGCTCGTCTCGAGCACCCTGCTGCTGCCCGGCCAGGACGAGCCCATGACCCAGGGATGGGAGATCGCCGGCCAGCTCGGCCACGCCGTGGACGCGGTGATCGACTCCGGCGACTGCGGCACCGAGCCCACCACGGTCATCGACTTCTCCCAGGAAACACCCGAGATCCTGCGGCGCGGAGCAGGCGACACCTCCGGGTTCGAGTGAACCACGACCCGCGAACCTGCCATCTCACCCGCCCGGGGACGCGCCCTGCGACCAGGCAGCGCGGCGGTGAAGCCCGTCACCAGCCCGGCTTTCGCGGAGCGCGTCACCGTCCCGGGCAGTGACCATCCGTACCCCAGAGCCGAGAAAGACGCACGGAGAAAGCCGGCAGCGCCGAGTAACCCGGACCGCGCAGACCACCCGTTCCCGCGCGCCGCAACTGGCGAGCACCGATATCCCGGAGCCGCGCCGATCGGCGGGTTGGCGCTCCAAGTAAGCCGAACGTTCATGACGGAGCGTGATGCCCGCTCGGAAAGCCGAGCGGCGGCGGGTATGCGCTGCTTGCCGGGGGTGAGCTCGTCACGGTCCGGCGCACCAGCGGCCGGATCGCCAGGCCAGTGCACCGAATTGGTGTAGGAAGACACTCATGGACAGACGCGCGCTTGTTCTGGGCGGCGGCGGCGTCACCGGCGTCGCCTGGGAGATCGGCCTGATCACCGGGCTGGCCGGACTGGGCATCGACCTGGCCGCGGCTGACGTGATCATCGGGACATCGGCCGGCTCGGTTGTCGGTGCTGACATCGCCTCCGGCCAGGAACTTGAGGCGCTGTACCAGGCCCAGCTCGCGCCGCCGGCGCCCGAGCCCGCCGCCCGGATGGGCTGGGCCATCATCGGCAGGCTGATATGGATCATGAGCACCAGCCGGGACCCGGTGCGGGCGCGGGCCCGTGTCGGCCACTGGGCGCTAGCCGCACGCACCATGCCCGAGGCCGGCCGGCGCAAGGTGATCGAGGCCCGGCTGCCCGCCAGCGACTGGCCCGCCAGGAACCTCAAGATCACCGCTGTGGACGCGCGAACCGGCGAGTCCATGGTGTTCGATTCCGCCGGTGACGCCGGCCTGGTGGATGCGGTGGGCGCCAGCTGCGCGGTGCCCGGAGTCTGGCCGCCGGTCACCATCGGGGATCGCCGTTTCGTGGACGGCGGCGTGCGCTCGGTAGCCAACGCCGACCTGGCGGCCGGATATGAGCGGGTGGTTATCGTGGCGCCGGTGGCCAAGGGCGCCGGCCACTTGACCAGTCCCCGCCGGCAGGCGGCAGCGCTCACGGCGGCCGGGGCGCGGGTCGTGCTTGTGCGGCCCGACCGCGCGGCCGTGCACGCCATCGGGCACAACGTGCTTGACCTGTCGCGGCGGGCGGCAGCGGCGGCGGCCGGCCGGGCCCAGGCCGCGGTGGAAGCGGCTGTGGTCCGGGCAGTCTGGCAGGGCGACGGCGGGTCGGCCGCCTCCTAGCCGTCAGGGCGGCGGCTGAGGCAGCGCCCCGGCCGCGGCATAGGTAGCGGCCGCCCGGGTCGGGCAGGCAGCTGGCGTGGAGGACGACCAGGGCAGCGATCTTTAGTGGCCAGATCTCATTGGGCCACAGTATGAGCTGGTCTTCGGCGGCCAGCCGCGGTCACCGGAACCAGGATCAAAGCCCCCGGTGGCATTCGGCTGGGCGGCCCGCGCAGACCCTGCACCTCGACCTGACCCGCGACCCTGAGGCGGAACAGTACAGGCGGAAAGAAAAAGGGATTTCCTTACGCTGCCGAAGACCCTTGCCTGGCTACGTCCACGACGCCTTGCGCGTGACTCGTGCCAGCAGCGGCGGGGCTGGCGGCCGAAAACACTACAGAACAGGCCGATATGGACGAAGGCGAGCTGGGCCGACGTGAATCTGGCGTCCGCGCCGAGCGGCGGCTACGTGTGCGCGCCGACGGTGACGGTCGGCTGCGATTCAGCCGAGAGCACCGAGGTCACTGCCGCCGGTCCGCCGGCGCCGGCAGGATCGCTCGTTTCTGCTTGTGACTGCGGCCGGGGTCTCGGCGGGTATGCGGCGATCAGGAGCTTCATCAGTCTCGGGAACTGCGTAGTGAAGCGGCCCTCGCCCCAGCCGAGGCCGGGCTCGTTGGCTATTGCCTGGCTGAGCACTCCGACGATCAGCGTGGAGACAAGATCGATGGCCTCGTCGGAGTCTGCCTCCGGGCCGAGCTGCCCGGCCGCGACGGCGTCGGCCATCGCGGCACGTTGCAGAACGACCATCTCCGCGCTGGGGGCGAACGCCTCGGCTGAGGGGAAAGCGATGCTCGCCAGCAACGGACGGTGGTGGCTTACCCAGGACAGCCGCCAGACTGTCATCGGCGCCAGCCCTGACCGGATCTACGACCTGGTCTCCGATCTGCCCCGGATGGGGGAGTGGAGCCCGGAGTGCGAGCGAGTCGAGTGGGCTGGCGGCACGACCGTCGCGGCCGCGGGCGACAGGTTCGTCGGCCACAACAGGGGCGGCCCGTTCGGCATGATGCGCTGGTCGCGGCATGGCCGCGTCCTGGCGGCTGACCCCGGCCGGGAGTTTGCCTTCGTCACCGAGGAGGGCGGCCGCGAGTCCACTGTGTGGCGGTACCGCTTCGAGACCGTCGAGGGTGGCACCCGCGTCACTGAGTCATACGAGGTCCGGTGGATCCCGGCCTGGGCCCGGTTGCTCGACATTCCGACCAACCGGCACCGCGAGTTGCACGAGGCCATGGGCCACACGCTCGGGCGGCTCAAGACCGCCGCCGAGGCACTAGCGGGCTCGCCAGCCCAGCCATGATGATGCCCGGCCAGCCTGCGTTCCGCCCGGCGCCTGAGCCGGTCTCGCGGTCCGCCGCCTGGAACAAGCCGGAAGGAGATCTTCCTATGAGTACCAGTCACGTGGCCACCAATCACGGCCCTGCACCTAGCCCGATCGCATTGCGGCCTGGCGAGGGAGAGGCGCTCTGGTTCATGGACTTCCTGGCCACTATCAAGGCCTCCGCCGAGGAAACCGGCGGTCGCGTCGCGGTCATCCTCCACTCCGGCCCGAAGGACTCAGGCTCACCGTTGCATGTGCATCACCGCGAGAGCGAGTGGTTCTATGTCCTCGACGGCGAGCTGATCGTCTGGGTCGGCGGCCAGGTGGTCCGGGCACCAGCCGGATCGTTCGTGTTCGGCCCGCAGGGCACGCCGCACACCTTCACCGTCAGTTCAGCAGGCGGTGCCCGGTTCTTGCTGGTGACCGAGCCGGCTGGCTTTGAGGGCTTCATGCGCTCCTGCGCCGAGCCAGCCCAATCCCTCACGCTGCCGCCGCGACCGAGTGTCCCACCCGACCCAGGCCGAATGGCCGCTATCGCTGCGGAGTACGGCCTCGACATCCTGGGGCCGCCCGGCATCCCGTCGTGAGCCATGACACCGCGCTCAGGACTCCGATGCTGCGGCCTGACCCGGATTCGCGGCCCCCTGGCCGGCAGGCGAGAGCTGGAAGCGGACACCTCGGCATCACAAACGGCGGACGCGCATCTGCGCGATCGACGCCGCCGTCGGTTCCGCCTGGCACGCTCGCGGTACCGAACGGCCGTTCGTGCGCGCCCAGTTCAAGCGACAGCGTGATCGGTGTATTCGCGCCGATCGGCGGATATCGTGCGGTTCGTCGCTGCCGGACCGTGATGGTCTGTGACGAAACGTCGGCACCGGGCAGGCACACCGGGTGCCCCCAGGCCCAGGTCTCGGTCAAGCAGAAGCGTCACGGCGAGCATGACAGCGTCACCGTGACCATCGCCGAAGGGTTTCGGTCAGCCTCATACGATCTGTCCATATTCATCAGGAGCGACGTTCGGCACTCATGACGAGTGATGCCGATTCTCCAGGGGTCTGCAACGAGACGAATAGGACGTCTTCGCGAATTGCCCTAGTAGAAGAATGATCAACATCGGGTAGTCACGCCACAGGTGTTGCGCCAGACGCCCCGTTCCGAGACGGCGGGCGTCAGACCAGCAGCGACAACGAGCACGACGTGTGTTGCAGAAGCTCTCCGCGGAGCTTCCGGTGCCACGTCGTGCAACAGGCCCGGGACCCCTGGAGAACGCGCAACAGGCGTGTAATGGACGGACCCGATGTTGTACGGAGGCAGGCTCGATGATGTACCAGGTAGTGAACCCGGCCACCGGGAAGGTTGAAAGTGAGTACCCGACGGCGACTGGCGCAGAGATCAGTGACGTGCTGGGGAGAGCCGAACGGGGCTACACCTCGTGGCGGCGAACTCCGATGGAAGAGCGCGCCGGGATCCTGCGCCGGGTCTCCCGGCTGTATCGCGACCGCTCCACCGAACTGGCCGCGATCATCACCCGGGAGATGGGTAAGGTCACCAAGGCCGCCAAGGGAGAACTGCGGTTCGTTGCGGCCATCTACGAGTACTACGCCGACAACGGGGCGGCGCTCCTGCAGGACCAGCCGCTGGCCTCTGACCTGCCGGGCACGGCGTGGGTGCGCAAGACCCCGATCGGCGCGCTGCTGGGCATCATGCCGTGGAACTACCCGTATTACCAGGTCGCCCGGTTCGCAGCGCCGAACCTGATGATCGGCAACACCATCGTGCTCAAGCATGCGCCGCAGTGCCCGGAGTCAGCCCTGGCCATGGAGCAGTTGTTCCGCGATGCCGGGCTGCCAGAAGACGCCTATATCAACATCTTCGCGAGCAACGAGCAGGTCGCCGGCATGGTCGCGGACCCCCGCATCGCCGGGGTGTCGGTGACCGGCAGTGAGCGGGCCGGGTCGGCCGTGGCCGCTGTGGCCGGGCAGAACCTGAAGAAGGTTGTGCTGGAGCTTGGCGGCTCGGATCCGTTCATCGTGCTGGACGGTGCCGATCTGCCGAAGGTGGCCAGGACGGCAGCAGCGGCCAGGATGGAGAACGGCGGCCAGGCCTGCAATGCATCCAAGCGGATGATCGTGGCCGATGCCATCTACGACGACTTCATGCGCGAGTTCACGGCCGCGATGTCCAGCTACGTGACCGGGGATCCGGCCGACCCGGGGACGAGCTACGGGCCGCTGTCCTCGGAGCAGGCGGCGCGCAACCTGATGGCCCAGATCGACGACGCGGTCAGTAAGGGCGCAACGGTCCACCTCGGCGGGCATCGCATCGACGGGCCGGGCGCATTCGTGGAGGCGACCGTGCTATCGGGCGTGACCCCCGACATGCAGGCCTACCGGGAGGAGCTGTTCGGCCCGGCCGCCGTGGTCTACCGGGTGGCCGACGCCGATGAAGCGGTGGAGCTGGCTAACAGCAGCGCGTTCGGCCTCGGCGGAGCCGTCTTCTGCAGCGACGAGAAGCTGGCCCTGGGTGTCGCCGACCGGCTCGACGTCGGGATGGCCTGGGTCAACACTGCCGAACTCGGCGGCCCGGAGCTACCTTTTGGCGGCACCAAGCGATCCGGTGTCGGCCGCGAGCTCGGCCCGCTGGGCATCGACGAGTTCGTCAACAAGAAACTCATCCACACGCCGTCCGCCGCGCAGTGATCGTCCCCGTGACCGCAGCCTCAGGCCGGGGCTGCGGTCACGGCGGCGCTGGCCAGCGGAACCTTCAGGCGCAAGTACGCGCGCCGTTGCGCTCTGGCCGCGTGCCAGAGCGCGGCGCCACTCCGCCCGGCCGCCGAGGAGAGGCTCCCGCGCAGCCTCACGGCATGGCGACGTTGCCTGCCAGCGTCCAGCCGACGAGCGCGTTGGCGTGCCCGTGCCCCATGCCATGCTCGGACTTCAGGCACCCCACCATGGCCATGTGCTTGTCGAGGCCGCAGCCCGCGATGATCTGCTGCCACTCCGCGATCGAGCGCCCGTACTTCCTCTCGATGGACGGGAAGTACGACGCAGGTCCCTGCTTCGGCCACGGCGGCGCCTGCTCGGCCATGGTGACGTGCTCCTCTCTCTGCCCCCGACAGCGATCAGATGAGCCGGGCGGACTGAGCTCATCGCTCTCGCGGAGCTGGGCATCCAGGCCTCGCAGGTCCCCCGGGAGCTGGGCGGCCAGCTCGCGGCGCACCGCCGCGACCGGCCCGGACGGCGTGACCTGCTCTAGGATGCGGGCAGCGTGAGCTGCAGTGATCTCCTGCCAGCCGTACGCCCGCCGTCGCACATCCGCGCCGGCGTATGTCGTCGACGGCTAAGATCAGGGAAGCCTTGGCCTTGCCGCGCATGGACGCGATCTGCCGGCGGGCCAGCTGCGTAGGCACAGTCGCTACCGTCAGCGTTCCTCCCGTGCCGTGGGATCATCGAGGTCACGGCACGCCCAGTCAAGATCTTCTTCTGAAGGCACATACTCATCGCCGAGCTCTCCGGCGCGCAGCTGGCGCAGCGCCTCGGCAAGCTTTCCGTCGGCGCAGTCGGCGGCGTCTTGAGCGGACCACCATACGTAGTCCCGAAGCTCACGGCCTTTCCCAAGCCGGCGGAGTTCTTCCAGCAGAACCTGCAAACGGACGAGGCTATCGATCGTGACCTCGTGACGTCGCCGTCTAACCGGTGCTGAAAGGAGAACGCCTGCCTGCCGCCATGACTCGACCGTCGTGCGGGAGACCCCTAGCAGGCGGGCAGCCACTGCTGCCGAGATGCTTGGCAGCTCGTGTCGCCGGTGCTCAAGCAGGACCTGAGCAGCCTCCTTGACTCGCTGCTCGTCAAGCCTGCCTGCGGCCATGTTGGCGCATCTCGCTGGGTGCTTGGTCCGTTACACCGCGTGTTAAGCGTGTTAAGCTGAGCATGCATGACGGAACGGGCCGAACGGCCAGCGCGGTCAGCAGCCTGGCAGCCATAGGCGTAAGTCCCAAATCGCGGCGAATGCGCGCCCGCCCGCTCCGTTGTGCACGCGCAGAGCCCACGGTGACGGGCCTTTGCGTGTCGGTCCTTATCCGGCCTGGAAGCGTGCGCCGCACCACAGGTTTGCGACCTGGTGCTCGCCGCCGAGCCCCACGGTCGCCAGGGCTGCTTCCACCGGGCCGCCATAGAGCAGGTAGTCCCGGTTCGGCAGCTCGACCCGCCCTCCGCCGCGGACCTCCGCCCCGTCCAGGACAAGCTGAGCGACATTTTCGGCCTCAGCCGCTACGCCCCCAGGCGCTGACATGGGTAATACACCACACCAGGCCCATCGCGCCCGCTGACCAGCGGAAACAAGCCGAAGATCAACTTATCCCGGAAACTCGGGTCAGGGCTCGGTGCGGCCGCTGAGCCGTGGTGGGCAGTAGTCCAGTGATGGTGCTGGGCAGGCTGGTGATCCTCGTGATCTTCTCTCCGGCGGCCAGCAGGTTTAAGCTGACTGCCACATATCAGCTGACCCGGGAGGCCCGGAAATGGCCGAAGCGAGCGCCATTCCCATTGCGGAGAATCCGGTCGAGGCCAGGGAGAAGGCCAAGCTACGCAAGGTGCTCGGGCGGTTCGACCTGGTGCTGTTCACCGCCTGCGCCATCCTGGGCTTCGACACCGTGGCCGCCTCGGCGCAGGCGGGCGCGCAGGCGATCACCTGGCTGGTGATCTCGCTGATCATCTTCCTGATCCCGTACGGGATGCTGACCGCCGAGCTCGGCTCGGCGTTCCCGGTAGAGGGCGGCCCGTATGAGTGGGCGCGGATGGCGTTCGGCCGGCTGCCCGGGTCGGTGACCGCGATCTTGTACTGGCTGTCGAACCCGACGTGGATCGGCGGCACCCTGACCGCGTCCACGATCGCCACGCTCAATGCCCTGGTGCTGAAGAAGCCGCTGGGCACGACGGCCGAGATTCTCGTGGGCCTGGCCTTCGTCTGGGTGACGGTCGGGATCGCGATCGTCGCGTTCCGGATCGGCAAGTGGGGGCCGAACATCGGGACGTTCGTGAAGATCGCGGTGGTGGCCATCTTCACCATCCTGTTCATCGCGTTCCTGACCGAGCACGGCCGGCCGGCCGGGGCGTCCCCGGCCGCGGATCTCAAGCCGTCACTGAGCGGGTTCCTGTACGTGATCGGGCTGATGGTGTTCCTGTGGGTGGGCTTCGAGCTGTCCAACGGGGCGGCGGAGGAGATGCGCAACCCGCAGCGGGACGTGCCGAAGATGGTCCTCCGGTCGGGAATCCTGTGCGCGATCATCTACGGGGCGGTCGTGCTGGGGATCATCCTGGTGATCCCGAAGGCTGGCCTGTCGAAGGTCAGCGGCTTCGCCGATGCCTACAGCGCGGTGGCCGCCACCTTCCACTCGCACGGGCTGAACGTCCTGTTCGCGATCCTGCTCATCGTGACGCTGCTGAGCAGCGGGGCGGTCTGGCTGGAGGGTGCTGACCGCACCCAGGCGATCGCCTCGCTGGACGGCGCGGGCCCGAAATGGATGGGGCGGTTCACCAGCTTCGGGACCCCCATCGCGGTCAACATCATGTCCGGGATCGTCGCGTCGGCGTTCGTCTTCTTCGCCTTCCTGGTCACCAGCGGCAAGCTGGCCAGCTTCTTCGCGGTGATGCTCTCGCTGACGATCTCCACGACCGCGGTGAGTTACTTCTTCATCTTCCCGGCCCTGGTACGGCTGCGGAAGCTGTACCCGGAGGCGCGCCGTCCTTACCGGGTACCGGGCGGGATGCCCGGAGCCTGGATCGCGGCGATCATCACCGAGGCGTTCGTGGTCGTGACCGCGATCACGCTGCTGTGGCCGGGCGCGATCAATGCGCTGTTCGGCCAGTCCTACTCGGTGCAGGCGAGCTGGGGGGTGTCCCGGGCGTTCTTCGAGTGGGCCACCCTGGGTGCGTTCGTGGTCATGGTGCTGCTCGGGGTGGTGTTCTGGGCCATCGGAGCGCGCAATCTCCGCCGCGGGGTGCTCGGGACGGCCGGGACCGGCGCCCGGCAGTCCGGCGAGTAGCGATCCCGGCGGGCGGCCGGCCATTCCATCCGGGCGGGTCATGGCCGTGCCGGGATTCATTCCCCGGCGTGCTGTCGCGGCCGGCCGGCCGGGTCGCCGGGCGGGAAGCCGAGGTCTCGGCGGAAGACATCCTCGATCGTCTCGGCCCGGCGCACGACGGTCGCTACGGCGTCCCGCACGAGCACGGTGGCGGGACGTGGCATGGCGTTGAAATTGCTGGCGCAGGCTTCCTGATAGGCACCGGTGTCGAGAAAGGCCACCAGGTCCCCTGGCTCCACCTCGGGCAGCCGCGCATCGGGAACGATCGTGTCGAAGCCGCAGCTCATCCCGACCAGATCGGCCACCATGGCCGGGGGCTGCGACGCCCGGCTCGCGACGACATGGGACCAGCGATTGTGCTCGAGGTGGACGTCGATGAGGAACATCTCGGTGGTGTCGAGCTCGACAAAACGAAGGGGCGCAGGCTCTGCTTCATTCTTGATGTTGATGACCCGGCTCAAGTGGACGCCGATGTCGGCGTAACAGGCCCGGCCCGGCTCGATCTCGAGCGTCTTGCCCGATGCGGAGATGCCGTGGGCGGCCAGTGACCGGGACAGGCTCGAGGCGATCACCTCGGCGTACCGTTCCGCTGGCGGCGCCGGGCCCGGTTCAGCTGCCAGACGCGGGATGGCCCGGCCGGTCGGATCCCGTCCGGTGGGGAAGCCGCCCCCGATGTCGAGCTCGCTGGGCTGCCAGCCTCCCCACGCCTCGGACAGGCGGCCGACCGCGTCGCCGAGCGCCGTCATCATCGCGGCCCATACGTCGAGACGGCGGGTGTGCCGGGCGAAGTGGGCATGCACACCGACGAGTTCGACCTCCTCGGCGCGGAGCGCGCGCCTGCCCAGCGGTAGCAGCTCGTTCATCGGGATCCCGGCCTTGTACCGGCGCGAGACCTCAGTAATGGAGTCGCCTTCGAGGCTGAAGTCGGATGGAACGTGCTCCAGGCCGGAGAGGCTCGGTCGTACCCGCACCCGGAGCTGGGCCCGGCGCCCATGCTTGCGCGCGGCCGCCACCGCGAGGTCGAGCTCTCGCGGTGCATCCAGGGTGATGCGGCAGCCTGCCGCCACTGCCTGGTCAACGAGCTCTGCGGACTTGCCGGTGCCGTTGACGGAGATCAGCGCGGGCGCCACCCCGCAGGCCAGGGCGGCCCACAGTTCCGAGGGGCCGAAGGTGTCGCAGCCGAGTCCCTCGGTAGAGAGGATCCGGCGCAGGGCGAGCACGTGGTTGGCCTTGATCGAGGGCAGCACGCGGACCGGGCCCGGCCACTGGCCGGAAAAGGCCCGGGCCAGACGGCGGACGTTCCTGCGCAGCTGGTTCTCCGATACGACGTAGATCGGCGTCCCGAAGCGCGCCGCAAGCTCCACGGCGTCGCAGCCCTCGATCCACAGATGGTCACCACGAACCGAGAGGCAGTCATCGATGCGGGACTCCGCGACCAGGGCAGCCTCATCCATGGTCAGCCACCCGCGCCTCGCTCGATGAGCTCGACGAAGACGCCGTCCGGGTCACGGAGGTAGACAACCGTGCAGTCCTGCCACACTCCTCCCTCGGTCAGCCTGGCAGGCTGGCCCGCCGGCATGAAGCCGCCGCCGGCCAGGCGCGAGAGCGCCGAGCGCAGGTCGGCCACCTGCAGCGAGAGATGGCAGCTCCCGACCGTGTCAGGGCCGTAAGCGCCCCGGTCCCCGTTCGGGGAGCCGTACTCGAGCAGCTCGACGAGCTGGCCATTCCCGGCGTCAAGGTCGGCGGCGCGCACGCGCGCGCCCGGCAATCCGACGATCGCGCCCACGTCCTCGTCGTCACTGCGCCCTAGGACGGCCATTCCCAGCAGGTCGCGGTAAAAGACGAGCGACCGGTCAAGATCTGCCACAGTGATGCCGACGTGATGGATGCGGCGCACGCCATCATCGCCAGGCCCGGCGCGCTGCTCCCGGTGCGGGGGCACTCGATCCGCCTCTCCCTGCCGATCTCGGGGCCGCTGCCCGGCAGGCCCGCCGCGGCGGGCCCGCTGCGGCGGCCTCGTCCTGGATCGGGCGGTTGCTGCCCGGCACCTTCACCGGGTACATCCGCGCCAATGTGCTGATGGAGATCGTGGTACACCCCGGACCGCCGGGTCAATAGCGGGGGGTGGCGCGGATGGGGTGGCCAGGCAGGGCGCCGGGGACGACGGTTCCGTTTCGGACGACGAAGGTGCCGGCGACGAGGACGTGGGGGATGCCGGCGGAGGGACGGGTGCTGGCTGTGTAGGTGGCCTGGTCGGTGATGGTGGCGGGGTCAAAGATCACGATGTCGGCGTCGCTGCCGGGCTGGAGGCGGCCCTTGCGGCGCATGGCCGGGACGCGGGCTTCGAGCAGGCGGGCGGGCAGGAGGCTGCAGCGGCTCACAGCGTCGGCGAGGCTGAGGTTCGCGGCGTCGCGGGTGAGCAGGCGCAGGGCGCGGGAGAAGGTGCCGGCGGTGCGGGGGTGGGTGACCGCGGTGGCGGGCAGCGGCCAGGTGAGCGGGTCGGGCTCGGGGCCGAGCCAGGTCAGCGGCATGGCGTCGCTGGCGATCATGGCGCCGGGGAAGGTCAGGGAGCGCAGCAGCAGGTCGCGGTCGGCCGGGTCGTCGTCTTTGAGCAGCTCGATGATGACCAGGCCGCCGGGGTCGGACTGGCGCAGCTCGCGGAGGCGATCCTCGTCGGCGACGCGCTCGCCGGTGGGGGCGTAGGTGAGTGAGGACGGGGTGAGACCGCGCTCGTGCAGCCGTTCAGGAGAAAGGAAAGCCGCGCCGATCCCGGTCATGCCGGATCCGTACGGGTAGGCCTCGGTGGAGACGCGCGCGCCTTCCGCCTGCGCCCGGCTGACCAGGCCGAGGACCCGGTCGATGTGGCGCTGGGAGGTGCTGTTGACGTGGCAGTAGTGCATCTGCGCGCCGGTCTCGCCGGCCGCGCGGACGAGTTCCTCCGCGCCGTCGATCACGGCGTCCGGCACCATCTCGATCATGTCGCGGGCGTGCGTGAAGGTGGGCACGCCCGCCTCGGCGGCCAGCTCGGCGACCTGCAGGTACTCGGCCGGGTCGGAGTTCGGCGCGTAGCCGACGAGCACGCCGATGCCGAGCGCGCCGTCGGCCAGGTCAGCGGACAGCCGGGCCAGGACCGCGTTGACCTCCATCGGCGCGGCCGGGCGCTGCCAGGCGGGGGCGGAGATGTTCCGCAGGAACGTGCCGAGGCTGCCGTCGAGCGCGATGCCGGCCACTGATTCCATCCGGGCCAGGGCCCAGGAGGTGGCGAAGCCGTAGTTGACGGGACGGCCCTCGTCGGCGGCCCTCTGGTAGGCGGCGGCGACCGGAGTGACGCCTGCTTCCAGCTCAAGGGCGGTGGTGACGCCGTCGAGGGCCTGCAGCCGGAGGCCGGGGATGGAGTTCACGTGGCTGTGCAGGTCGATGAAGCCGGCGGTGACGACCAGGCCGTGGACGTCGATGTCTTCTCGGGCGGGGCCGAGGCTGGGGGCGATCTCGGTGACCCGGTCGCCGGTGATGGCGACGTCGCGGATCTCGTCCAGGCCGGTTTCGGGATCGATCACGCGGCCGCCGCGCAGCACGATGTCCCAGTCCGTCACGCCGTGCCTCCCTTGATCGTGGTCGCCAGGTTAACGGAGGGGATCAGCTCGGCAGACGGCGGTCATCGCCCTGGACAGGCGGACGGCGCTGGTTAGTTGGCGACGAGGCGCGACGCAAGGTGCTGATGCGATCGGCGTTTCAGGGGAGCGGGCGGCGGAGAGTCCCGTAGGCTCCTTTTGTTTGCTGCCCGCCTGGGGAAACGGGGAACGGGATGGAGTCGCGGTTACTGCTGCGCCGACGGGCGGGTGCCGTCACGCTGGCTGCTGTCAGCGGGGTTTTGCTGGCAATCGCTGCGGCGGCCGGGCCTAGCGCGCAAGCCGCGCCGGGGGCGCGAGGTCCGGGGCCGGGGAACGCGGGAGCGGAGGTCGGCGCTGGTGCCGGCGGTGGCCAGCCGGTCAGTCATTTCAATGTCGGGGCCACGCACTCGCCAGAGCTGCTGCGGCAGCTCGCGCATCCCGCAAGCGGCGGCAGCAGGTCGTCGGCGGACGGGGTGATCGCCGGGGCGGTGCAGGGCATTGATGTGGCATCCTTCCAGCATCCAAACGGGGCCGCGATCAACTGGGCGGATGTCGCCTCGAGTGGGATCCAGTTCGCGGCCGTCAAGGCCACCGAGGGCACCTATTACCGCAACCCGCACGCGCTGTCCGATCTGGCGGCCGCGAAGGCAGCCGGGCTGTCGGTGTTTGCCTACTCTTTCGCCATTCCCAACGGCAACGGCGGCAGTAAGAGCCCGGTGGCCCAGGCCGACTATCTCACCAGCTACCTGGGATCCGCGGACGCGACCGTGCCGGTCATGCTCGACATCGAGTACAACCCTTATGGCGCGGAGTGTTACGGGCTGAGCCACGCCGCCATGGTGGCGTGGATCAAGGCTTTCGACGCCGAGGTGCAGCGGAAGACCGGTCAGCTTCCGGTCATCTACACGCCGGGGCCCTGGTGGGCCACCTGCACGGGCGGCAGCACGGCGTTCGGCAAGACTCCGCTCTGGGTGCCGGACTACAGCAGCGATTCCAGCCCGGCGCTACCGGCCGGCTGGACCACCTGGGCGTTCTGGCAGTACTCGAGTTCCGGAACGGTGAGCGGAATCAGCGACCCCGGGAACGTCGACCTCGATCAGCTGGCTCCCGGTGCGCTGCCGCTGCTGAATCCTGGCAGCCAGGCGAGTGCGGCCGGCGGCTCCGCTGATGTGCAGGTGCGGTCGGCCGATCCGGGCGCGGGGGGCGCGGCGTCATTCACCGCTGCCGGGCTGCCGCCCGGGGCCTCGATCAGTGCTTCGGGAAAGATCACCGGCGTGCTGTCCGTGACCGGCAGCTATCAGGTGACCGTGAGCGCGATGGACGGCAAGGGGGACGCCGGCTCGGTGAGCTTCGGCTGGGCCGTCGGCGTCGCGGCGGATAAGGGACCCATCGGACTCGTGCGGCTGGACCTGGCGGGGAAGTGCCTGAACGATATCGGCAACAGCGCGGCGGTCGGGACCGCGGCTGACCTCTACACCTGCGATGGGAGCAGCGCGGAGCGCTGGACCTACGCCGAGGACGGCTCGCTGCGGATCCACGGGGAGTGCCTGCAGGGGACCGGCTCGGCGGGCGGGCGGGTGCGGCTGGAGTCCTGCAGCGGGAGCGCGCTGCAGCAGTGGCGGCTGGCCTATCCGCGAGCGGTGAATCGGCATGCTGCCGGAGGAGCGATCGCTCTGGTCAATCCTGGGTCGGGGCTGTGCCTGGCTGATCCTGGCGGGATCGCGAGCAACTGGGTACGGGTGATCACCCTGACCTGCGACGGGGAGCGGGCGCAGGCGTGGACGCTGCCGGCCGGGCCGGTGATGTCGATGATCGCGGGGCGGTGCCTGGACGGGACTGGAAACAAGGCGGCGGACGGGACCAAGGTGGAGATTCGGGGGTGCGACGGGGCTGGGGAGCAAGCGTGGACCGTGGAGCCGGACGGGACGCTGCGGGCGCTCGGCAGGTGCCTGGGGGTGGGGCACTCTGGCAAGTCTGCTGGCACGCATGTTGACCTGCAGGGATGCAAGGGGACTGGCGCGCAGAAGTGGCATGTGGTCCTGGCGTCAGGTAGCGACGCCACTCTGGTGAATCCGGTGTCCGGTCTGTGCCTAGCCGATCCCAGCGATTCCACGGCCATCGGCACGTGGGCGGTGATCAGCACCTGCATGGTTGCTGCGGGACGGCAGTGGCTGATCCAGTGAGACGCAACTGTCGTGAGGCGCCGATAGCTTGTCACGTATGCGGCCAACCCGGCTACTCGAGCGCATCCTTGCTGGCAACGTGGGAAACGTTGACTTTACGGACTTAATTACCTTGCTCGAGGCTCTCGGATTCCGAGAGGTCGGAGGACGAGGCAGCCATCGCGTGTTCGCCCGGCCAGGCATCGAGGAATTCATCAACCTGCAAGAGGAAAAGGGACAGGCCAAGCGCTACCAGGTCCGCCAGGTCGCCACGCTTGCCCGCAGGTACCATCTGCGGGTGGAGGAGAATCGATGACCGCTGGCTATCGGATTGAGGTCTTCTGGAGCGACGAGGATCAGACCTGGATCGCCGACGTTCCTGACTTGCCGTTCTGTACAGCACACGGCTCTACTCCGCATGACGCGGTTGCCGAGGTGGAAGGGGCTGCGGAAGCCTGGCTTGAGGCTGCTAAGGCAACCGGACGGCCCATTCCCGCGCCCTCGCCACGGAGTATGCGAGCGTGACTGGCTGACGGCGTCCGTGCCGTCCTCGGGACCAGTTAGCTCCGCTGCAAGCTCGACCGCAGGCTCGGCACTGGCTCTTACCCTTGCCTGCTGCGTAGATCCACGGACGTCAGCAACGAGACGTCACATCTGGTAGCAGGGGGCCCGCTAACGGGACGGTCATAGCTGTCGAGTTAGTGACCGCGGAAATTGCGTACTTCGAATCCCAGCTCGCGCAGCGCGCCGGCCGCGCCGGCGACGCCTCCGCTGAACTCCGCCGAGGTAAGGGGCCGTCCGGTGGCGCAGCCATAAGCAACGCCCAGGATTGCCTTGGAGTCATAGGCCTTGCCGTCGATTATGAGCAAGTAGGCGCGGGCACGGCCGAATCCGTGCAATGCCAGGAACTCGTCTTGGCCAAGCCGGTCGTACTCGGCCACAGCCTGGTGGACATGGCGCGGCTGGACGACATCCCAGAAGGTCACGCGCCGATCGTAAGGCAAGGACGGGCCGGTGATCACCATGGAACTTCCTCAGCAAGGTCCCCGACGTCAATGAAAGGCCCGACGGCGGCCACGGTGCAGGGGAGTCGCAGTAGATACCACTGGTGACGACTACGCGCATGTAGCCCTCGGTTCAAGCGCTACTGCGGAACGGTTCGAGTACGCCCGCGCCGGGTTGCATGAGCGCACGGAAGTGGCGGACTATCCGGCCGACGATCTCAGGGTCGCGGATGATGACGCCAAGTTCCAGGTTGACCGCGAGCGCCTTGTCGGTGAGGTTGGCACTTCCGATCAGCGCGACGCGCTCGTCGGCAGCAATCACCTTCGCGTGCAGCGCGGCCCGTGAGGCTCCCACGGTCGGTCGCCTGCCGCCTGGCCAGATCCAGAAGTTAACATCCTGCTGGATCTCCACGAAGGCAGCGGCCGCCCCGAGGGTCCCGTGAAGAGTGCCGCCTTGGTCAGCGGTGCCTGCCACGCAGCGATCAGGCGAGCAGCCGCCCCGCCCATCGTGATACCGGGCCTGGCGTCGATCAGCCTGGCCTCGAGAGCTATAGCGTGCACTCCCAGACCACTGGCCGGGACCGAGCGCAGGATCCGCGCCCAGGAGGTTATATGACCGGTCGGTAGCCGGTCGGCGAGTTCGGCGATAACACTGGCGAGGTCGCCGGAAGCGTCGGTCACCCGCCGAGGAACCCGGTGCGGGCTCCGGCTACGGTGTCGACCAGGAGCGTCCCGTAACCAGAGAGGGCGAGAACCGAGTCGACAACGGCCTGCTGCTGCGCTCCGACGTCCACACTCTCTTCGATCGCGGGTATCTCGGCGTGCACCCGGCGACGCGAGTCCTCATGGTCAGTCCTCGCCTGCGTCAGGAGTACGGAAATGGCGAGGACTTCTATGCCAGGGCGCGAGCGCAACAGGCCGTTGCCGCGCCAGCTCGCCGCGCCGATCGGCCCAACGCCGAGTTCCTCGAATGGCACGCCGATTCCGTGTTCCTGGCGTCCTGATCTTGCCTGCTAACCAGCGCCGCCTTGCTCGCGCACCCTGCGCTCGGCGTAGTCGTCGCGGATCTTCAGCCTGAGTTCCATAGCCGTAGGCGCGGTGAGCGTGCCTGGCTGGCCATGAAGTGGCTCCGCCGACCAGTGGCCGTCCCGGTAGTCGTAGTCGATGCGGTAAACGTCCTCCCAGTGCCAGCGAAGGTCGGTTAAGTCGCTGGTATCTGATCTGTCCATGTGGCTCCTTCTGAAGGCCCTCCCGCGTGCTGCCCGGCCCACTCTAGTACAGCTCATACAGTTAATACTGCTAGAACAGTAGTGTGGCGGGGTGATCATGAGAGACCTACGGTCGGCCACATGCGCCAGGCACAGCCGCCATACCGGGCCGTTAGTGCCGCACTGCGCGACCGGATCGAGGCTGGCGAGTGGCTTCCCGGCGAGCAGATCCCCAGCGTCCGGCAGATCGCTGCGCAGTATGAGGTCAGCATCGGGACGGCGAGGCGCGCGCTGGTCGTCCTGCGGGATGAGGGTCTGATAGTGGTGACCCCGTCCTGGGGCGCCTTCATCCCGCAGTAGCATCCGGCCTGCCAGGGCCACGCCGCCGCAGCGACGGCACCGAGTCCTGGTTTCTGCCTATCCGGCGGCACGACCCGGAGCACGCTGACACGATAGATGGGTGGCGAATACGCGGCGCATCAAGTCAAAACGAAACTCCCGGCTCACTCTGGTCAGCCCGGCCAACCCCGCCGGCACCAACCCCGCCGGCACCGAGCCCGCCGGCACCGAGCCCGCCAGTGCCGAGCCCGCCAGTGCCGAGCCCGCCAGCATCCAGCCCGCCGGCACCGAGCCGGAGCAGCAGGCAGAGCTGGTCCAGCTCGACGAACTAGCCGAGCTGGAACAGCTGGCGGGCCTGCGCCGCAGCCTGGCCGCCGCCGGTGCGCCGGCTGAGATTCTGGCGCTCCTGGACAACGCCGCCAGCGCGGAGGACGCCCTCGACCAGCTGGCCCAGGCTGGCGTGCTCCCGTCACCGGAGGAGTCGCTGAACGGCCTGCTGGAGTCCTTCGAGCCGCTGCTGGAGCCGGGCTGTGACCAGCTGAGCGCGGAGCTGAGCGGCTTCGAGTTCCTCAGCGTGATCGGCCAGATGGCGCCGGCCGACGTAGGCCTGCCGACCCTGCTGCTGGAGCTGATCGGGCAGGCCGAGGGCCAGGGCAGCGGGGAGGCGCTGGCCATGCTGCGGCTGCTGGCCGCCATCGGGCCGGCCGAGGTCAGGGAGCCGGCGCAGGCGGCGGGGGACAGGCTGGTCAGCGCTGGCCAGACCGACCTGCCCTGGACAGCAGGGCTCGGTCAGCCTAAGCCGGGCAAGTGCTTCGGCTACCGCGATGACCTCGGCGCGCAGCAGTCGCTGGCGATGACGTTCAGCTACGGGCGCCGCCGGCACGCGGTCGTCGTTCTGATTGATCATGACCTTGGCGGCGGGGTCAAGGATTGCTTTGTCAGCGACAGTCCCGACTGGATCCGGTCCCGGTATCGTGCCGAGGGCTCCCGAGCCGGCCTGGAGTTCCGCGACTATCAGCCCGCGGAGGCCCGGGCGATCCTGGAGCTGGCGCTGGGCAGGCAGCCCTGCCCGGTCGAGCCTGATCAGGTCGAGGACGTGGCCTGCTACCTGGGCCTGTTGCGGGCGCGGGCCGAGCTGCTGCCCGCGGGCGGCCAGCTGCCGTCGCGGTACGCGTCCCGCGGCGCGGCCAGCCCGGCGGCCGGCCGCGCCTCCCGGAACGGACGGCGAGGCCCGGCCTCAGGCCCGGGCAGCCGGGACGTCCACCGGGTGAAGATCACACTGCGCGGGGCGCGGCCGCCGATCTGGCGCCGCCTGGAAGTGCCGTCGGACATCACCGTCCGGCGGCTGCATGACGTGATCCAGCAGGCGTTCGGCTGGGAAGACAGTCACCTGTGGGTCTTTTCCGCGCCGGACGGCGAGTACGGCATTGCCGACCGCGAGCTGGGCTTCCGCAGCGCCGCGTCCAGGAAACTGGCCGCCGTCGCGCCCGATCCCGGCGACCGCGTGCGCTACACCTACGACTTCGGGGACGGCTGGGAGCACGACATCGTGGTGGAGGACGTACGGCCGGCCGAGCCGGGCGTGGCCTACCCGCGGTGCACGGCCGGGCGCCGGGCCTGCCCGCCGGAGGACTGCGGCGGGATCTGGGGCTACCAGGAGCTGCTGGCCGTTCTGGCCGATCCCGGCGACGAGCAGCACGCCGACATGCTGGAGTGGCTGGGACTGGAGTCGGCCGCCGAGTTCGACCCGGCAGCGTTCGACCCCGACGAGACCAGCAGAGCGCTGGCGCCGCTGGCCAGGGTGCTGGTGAAGCGCTAGGACCTGCGGTCGTTTCGCCGGTCGAGGCCCAGGCTCACGGCCGGAAGCTCGCCATCCCTGAGCCGCAGCTCGACTGGACGGTGTGAAGCGGCTCCCGGCGCCAGGCCGGCGCCACGCCGCCGCCGGGCCCAGCGACTGTGCAGGAAATCACCAGCCCTTTTGCGGCTGGCTACCCCCTCCCGCGGGCAGAATCCGGTCAACTTAACATCATTGGTGGAGGAACGGGCTCCGCCGGGAGCTCGGCACCACCGGGCCGGGCGACCCGCCGGAGCGGACAGCCCGGCTCAGGCATGTTGATCAGCTCGGGGACGTTATACGAGATGACGGCCGGGGAGACCGCGCCGCCGCCGATAGAGGGCATAACTGCTGAAAGGGAAGAGATGGTCGCGATGAGCTCGCCCAACGGTGCTAGCGGCAGGGACGGAACGCTGCACGTCACCGACAGCAGGACCGGCCTCAGCTACGACATCCCGATCTCGCAGGGCACGATCCGGGCCACCGACCTGGGCCAGGTCACGACGTCCGAGGAGGATCCGGGACTGCTGTTGTATGACCCGGCGTTCCTGAATACCGCGAGCTGTCGCAGCACGGTCACCTTCATCGACGGCGAGCGCGGGATCCTGCGCTACCGCGGCTACCCGATCGAGGAGCTGGCCGATAACTGCTCGTTCCTCCAGGTCGCCTACCTGCTGCTGAACGGCGAGCTGCCTACTCCCGAGGAGGAGCAGGCCTGGACCTACGACATCATGCACCACACCTTCGTGCACGAGAACATCAAGAAGTTCATCGACGGCTTCCACCACGACGCCCACCCGATGGGGATCCTGGTCAGCACGGTGGCCGCGCTCTCGACCTTCTACCCGGACGCCAAGGCGATCTTCGACACCGAGAACCGGCAGAAGCAGATCCAGCGGCTGATCGCGAAGATGCCGACCCTGGCGGCGTTCGCCTACCGGCACGCGGTCGGCATGCCGTACTCCTATCCGGACAACACGCTGTCCTACGCGGGCAACTTCCTGTCCATGCTGCGCAAGGCCGGGGAGCTGAACTACCGCCCCGACCCGGTGCTCGAGAAGGCCATCGACGTGCTGTTCATCCTGCACGCCGATCATGAGCAGAACTGCTCGGCCAACGTGATGCGCGCGGTCGGCAGCGCCCACTCCGACCCGTACTCGGCGGCCGCGGCCGCGGCGGCGGCGCTCTACGGGCCGCTGCACGGCGGGGCCAACGAGCAGGTGCTCCGGATGCTGAACCAGATCGGGTCGGTCGACCAGGTGCCCGACTACATCCGGCGGGTGAAGCAGGGCGACTTCCGGCTGATGGGCTTCGGCCACCGCGTCTACAAGAACTTCGACCCGCGCGCCACCCTGATCAAGGGCGTCGCCGACCAGGTATTCGAGGTCACCGGGCGTAACCCGCTGCTGGACATCGCGCTGGAGCTGGAGCGGATCGCGCTGGACGACGAGTACTTCGTCAGCCACAAGCTGTACCCGAACGTGGACTTCTACTCCGGCATCATCTACCAGGCCATGGGATTCCCGGTGGAGATGTTCCCGGTGCTGTTCGCGATCGGCCGCACGCCAGGCTGGCTCGCCCAGTGGGAGGAAGGGATTCTCGACCCCGAGCAGAAGATCCAGCGGCCCCGCCAGGTCTACGACGGCGCGGACCTGCGTCACGTCGTCCGGGAGGGCTCACCCGCGCGGGCATAACGCGAGATCATCACCCTGGTCAGCCGGCGAGGGCACGCTGGCCTCGAACTCGATCCGGCTGGCGGACCGCGGCAGGGTGGCCGGACCCGCCTTCAGGGCAGGCGCGGCCGGCAGGGCTCATGCAGCGCAGCGGCGAGCAGCAGCGTGGCCTGGGCGAGATGCCCGTCGGTCCCGCACCCGGCGGCCGCCACCTGCCTGCGCACCAGGCCAAGCCAGGCGGTCGCCGATATGGCGGCTGCCTCGGCGTCGGCGCGCGCCTGCCGGACCGCGGCCTGGTGCTCGGCGGCCAGCCGCCGCCACCGGCACCGGGCCAGCAGAACCGAGGCGGATTCCAGCCGCCCGATCAGCGCGGCAGCGCCAGTGGCGAGCCCGCCGATCAGCCCGGCCGCCAGGACGCCCAGGCCCGTGTTACTCCATCCCCCGGTACTGGATCCCCCGGTACTGGCCTGCGATGAGCCGAGGCCGTGGAGCGCCGCGAGCAGCAGGGCCAGCGCAGCGGCCGCGGCGGCGAGCGCCGCGACAAGGCCCCGGCGGCCCTCCCGGCTGGCCAGCGCCGCGGACCAGGCTCCGGCCAGCCACACCGCGGCCGCCGCGATGGCGACCTGCGTGGCCAGCGGCTTGCCGAGCACGCCGCCGAGCTCTACGCGATCGAGCACGGCCAGGCCGGCCGCGGCCGCGGCGAGCAGCACGAGCCCGGCGCCGAGATGAATGCCGCGGCGGCGCCGCGGGTCCAGCAGGTGCCGCAGTTCCTGGTGGCGGAGCCGGGCTGCCTGCTCGGCGGCGAACGTCTGGCCGGCCGCCGCGGCGGAGTGCGCGGCCAGCGCCTGGCGGTGGCTGGCCTCGGCGAGCAGGGCCGCGGCCTCCGGGTGCGAGGCGAGCAGGTCGCCCACGATCCGGGACGGCGTGAGCGCGGGTGCTGGCTGCACGGTTCCTCCCTGTCGTGTGCGGGCCCGGTTCCCCCCTGAAGAGGCGATCGGCGTCGCGGCCTGACAGAGTCGGCCGCCGGCCGGGGCCGGGCCCACGGCAGGCAGCCGGGCCGGTGTCAGGACGACCGCGGCCCGTCCTCGTTCTGAACGAGAGCCAGAGCCCGCGGTGCCCGCCCGGGCCGAGCGACAGAGGTGAGAGCGGTGCGCAAGGTCACGCGAGGAAGCTGCCAGGCCGCCGGGGCGGCCGTCCTCGCGGCCGTCCTCGCGGCCGTGATCGCTGGCTGCGGACTGACCAGCCTGACAGCTGCCGCACCCGGCGGCCATCCGGTTACCGTCACCGAGCAGGTCGCGCCGTCGGTGCTCGTGACCGTGGCACCCGCCGCGGCGGCCGGCCCGCCGCTGCTCCCGCTGGTCGCCGGCACGGCCAGGGCCGGGGAAGATGCTGTCATCCTCCGGCCCGGTGCCCCGCTCGGACAGGTCATCTCGGCCGGTGCGCCCGGGCCGGCGACGGTAGTCGTCTCCGGCAAGCCGGCTGCGCCGGGCTCGGGGGCCACGTCCTTCCAGTGGGCTCAGTACCGGAATCTCCTGAAGGCCTGGCACGGCACGATCAGCTCCGCGCGGCGGGCCGTCGCGGCGCGCACCGCGGCGGCCGTGTCGCGCTGGGCGCGCGGGCTGGCGGCCATGGCGAGGCCGGCCCAGCTGCCCGCGACGGGTGCAGGGCCTGGCACGCTGGGGGGGCAGTGCGCTCTGGCGGCCAGCGCGCTGGCCGGCCTCCAGGAGCAGGCCGGTAACCCGTTCGGGCCGCGGCGCGTTGTGCTGCTCTACGCGGCCAGCCTCGGCGGCGCGCTGACGGCGGGGGAGCTGGCCGGAGACGACGTGATCGTCGTGACATCGTTCCTGCCCGCCGCGGATGCGGCCAGCGCCGCCCAGGCCGATCTGCTGCGCGCCGGCGCGATGCGGGCCACCATCCTGGGCCCGGAGGCAACCGACGCGCAGCTGGCCCGGCTCATCACCGAGGGCCTGAGCCAGCAGCTCGTGACGGAGACGCTCTCCGGCTCGGCTCTGTTTGCCAACGGCAGCGCGGTCCTGCAGCCGGGAGCAGCCCAGCTGCTCGCCGGGCTGCTGCCGCTGCTGCGCCGGCCCGGAGCCGCCGCGGTGATCAACGGCTACGCGTCGACGCCGGGCACTCCCGGCGGGAACTACCTGCTGTCCTACGCCAGGGCCGCCGCTGTGGCCAGCTTCCTGGAATCCGCCGGCATCCCGGCGTCATCCCTGGTGGTCGTCGGGCACGGGGCCAGCAATCTCATCGCCCCTGGCCCGTCCGCGGCCAACCGCCGGGTGACCATCGTCGTCGAGGAACCGGTCAGCAGCCGGTCCTGACCGCCTGCGCGCGTGTCCGGGCCTTTCCGTCCCGCCCGTTTACTCAGTCCCGCCCGTTTACTCAGTCCCGCCCGTTTACGAATCCACCATGGTGCTCCAGTCCGCGACCGTCTTCCAGTCCGCGACCGTCTTCCAGTC
>Ga0187860_1000515_pt1 | contig 37234 bp, 33 predicted proteins | sample June2016WEW_10_4_FD_132981 | JGI IMG/M metagenome (GOLD analysis project Ga0187860, IMG submission 132981) | Peatland microbial communities from SPRUCE experiment site at the Marcell Experimental Forest, Minnesota, USA - June2016WEW_10_40 | ecosystem: Environmental > Terrestrial > Soil >...
GCTCGGGACAGCTCGCGGCGCAGATCCCACAGCCGCGGCAGGCATCCGCGTCGATCTCGGCCACCTGGGCATCCGGGCGTACCGTCGCCGGGCGGGGCGCCGCCGGGGCTCGATCGATGAGCCCCACCGCGCCGAACGGGCAGGCGGCCAGGCAGGCTCCGCACCCGACGCACCGCCCCGGATCGACGCTCGCGGTCACCGCGTGCTGGCGCCCGGCGGAGGTGAGGAACTCGTGCATCCGGGCGGCGGCGGCGGCGGCATCGGTGATGCACTCCGCGAGGGTCTTCGGTCCGGAGGCGGACCCACAGACGAAGACGCCCTCGGCGCGCGTCTCGGTGGTGCGGTTCTTGGCGTCGAGCTGGGCCACGAAACCGGCATCGTCGAGAGGCACGCCCAGCAGATGGGCGAGCGGTGCCGCCTCCGCGGTGGGGACGAGGCCGGTGGAGAGCACGACCAGGTCGGGGCGCAGCCGGCGGAGCTCGCCGGCCGCGAGGTCCTCCACGTCGACCACCGGCCTCCCTTCGCCGTCGACCTCGACCGCCGCCGGCGAGCCTCGCACGAACTCGACACCGGCGCGCCGGGCCGCCAGGTACCAGGTCTCGTCCCGCGCGGCCGGGGTGCGCAGCTCCTGGAAGCAGATTGTCACCCGCATCTCGGGGAAGAGCGAGCGCAGCCGGATCGCGTGCTTGAGGGCGACCATGCAGCAGAGGCGGGAGCAGTACGGGAGGCGCCGCTGGTCGCGGGAGCCGGCACACTGGATCATCACCAGGTGCCGGGCCGGCATCCGGCCGTGCCACGACTCCCGCTCCCACCCGTCGAGCTTCTCGGCGAGCTCGACCTGGGTCATCACCCCCGGCCGGCCGTGGCCGAGGTGGGTCACGAGATGGCCCGGGGCGGGCTCACACCCGGTCGCGATCAGCACCGCGCCGGCATGGAGCACCTCGAGGTCCGCCGCCGGCTGGAGATCGATGGCCCCGACGGGGCAGGCGGCGGCGCAGCTGCCGCAGAAGGTGCACCTCTCCAGGTCGATGGAGCGCAGCACGCGCCCGTCGTACAGCTCTGCGCTGATGGCGGTGGCCTGTCCCGGCCCACCCGGGACCGGGCACGCCTGCTCGCAGAGACCGCAGTCGATGCACTCGGCGCCGACCATGGTGGGCAGGGAGCGCACCTCGATGCGGAAGTCGCCGGCCCTGCCGGTGACGGACTGGACCTCGGTCCGTCTCCGGATCCGGAGGTTAGGGTGGTCGACGGCGACGTTGCGGAAGAGGCACTTCCTGACCCCGGATTGGGCCCCCGTCGCCGGCAGGCACGGTCCGCAGTCCCCGGTCGGGAACACCGGCCCGATGGTGGTGGCGCGACCACCCAGGAAGGGCCGCCGTTCCAAGAGATCGACGTGGTGGCCCATGCGGGCCAGCTCGACCGCCGCCTGGGTGCCGGCCACCCCGCCCCCGATCACGGTGACCCGGTCGGACACCGGAAGGTGTCCCTCCCGCTGCTCGCGGTGGGCGGGGAACCTGATCGCCGCCTCGGCAACCCGGAGGGCCTTGGCGGTGACCGCCGCCCGGTCCTCCCCGTGCACCCAGGAGCACCCCTCGCGAATGCTCGCCGCCTCGAAGCGGAGGCCACGATCCGTCAGCCCCTGCAGGCGCCGGGCCGCGAAATCCGCCGAGCAACCGACCAGCACCAGCCGTCCGGCTCCCTCGCCCTCCTCGACCAGCTCGATCAGACGGGTCCTCCCCTCCCGGCCGCACCACGTCCGCTGCCGCTCCACGCTGACGCCCAGAGCGGAGATGCCGGCCTCGAGGACGTCGAAGTCGAGGTTGGACGACATCGTGCCGGCGCACTCGCAGAGGAGGGCGCGGGTTCCCGGCACTGGGTCGGCGGCCAGCCCCACCGAGGCCGGGCTCACGACATCGACCCCATCTCGGCCAGCGCGCGCGGTGTCGCGGGCGTGGAGGCGACCGGGCCGGCGACCACCGCCCCGGTCGGGCAGGCGCGGGCGCAGGCACCGCAGCCCACGCAGCGTTCGGCGTCGAAGACGATGGCGCGGAAGGTGAGGACGCGCTCAGGCACCCGGATCGGGCCCGCCGGGGCGTGACGGGCGATGCGATGGAGGGCCGCCGCCAGCGCACGGCGGCCGGTCCCGGCGGGCGCCGCGTACAGCACCGCCGGGTCGAACCAGCCGTCCTGGCTCATGGCGCCGGTGGGACAGGCGGCGACGCAGCGTCCGCAGCCGACGCAGAGCTCGTCGCGGCGCACCACCTCACAACCCATCACCCCGGGGCTGACCGGCGCTCCCGCCTCGACGAGCTCGCCGGCGACCAGCCTGCCACGCGCGCTGAGAGGCACCGGTCAGCCCCTCCGGAGCCGCGGCAGGCGGGCGATGGTCTCGTGCATGCTGCGGGCGGTGGCGACGAAGCGCGGAGTGTCGGCGGCACTCATGGTGAACATCGCGGCCCGCTCGGGCTCGACCCCCACCGATTCCAGCAGCTCCTTGACGAAGGCGACCCGGTCGAGGGCGTGGAGGTTTCCGACCCGGTGGTGGCACTGGCCCTCCAGGCAGCCGGCGAGGTAGACGCCGTCGGCCCCCTCGGCGAGCGCGCTCAGCACGTGGAGAGGCGACACCCGACCCGTGCAGGGGACGAGGACGGTGCGGATGGTGGGGGGCAGCGGGGTGCGGGCGTTGCCGGCGGCATCGGCGGCGCTGTAGGCGCACTCACGGCAGAGGAAGGCGACGATGGTCCGCTCGCCGTCCGCCCCCGCATTCGGGGGTTCGATCGCTGCGGCGAGGGCCGACGACGACGCGAGGGCGGCCATGGCCGCGGCGGGAGCGCCCGCCGATGCCGGGGCCATCGCGTCGACGCCAGGGGCACCGGTCGACGCGGGGACGACCACGGCGACCTCGGCGGCGCTCACGCGCTGACCTCAGCGAGGAGCTCGGCGTCGGAGAAGCCACCCACCGACATGGCGCCGGAGGGGCACTCGGCGGCGCAGATGCCGCAGCCCCGGCAGCTCGCCGGATCGACCACCGCGTGCGGCCGGTCCCCGTCGAGCAGGCGCACCGCCCCCTGGGGGCAGACGCTCACACAGACCCCGCAGCCGATGCAGACGCCGGGATCCGAGTAGGCCACCTCCACCGGTGTGACCGCCATCCCCCCCTGCAGCATCGAGGTCACCCGCGCCGCCGCCGCCTTGGCCTGGGCGATCGTCTCGGGGATCCCCTTGGGCCCCTGCGCGGTCCCCGCGATGAAGATCCCCGAGCGCTGCGAGTCGACCGGGCGGAGCTTGGGGTGGTACTCCTTGAGGAACCCGGCCTCACCCTGCTGGAGCCCGACCACCCGGGCGATCTGGGTGGTGCCCTCCGACGCCTCGAGGCCGGCGGAGAGGACCACCAGGTCGAAGAGCTCCTCCGTCTTGACCCCGGTGATGGTGTCCTCCCAGCGCACCCGGAGGCTCCGGTCGACCTCCTCCGAGATCTCACCGACCCGGCTGCGGACGTAGCGGACGCCGCGTTCGGCGACCAGCTTCAGGTACTCCTCGTGCCCCTTGCCCGGCATCCGCAGGTCGGTGTACGCGATGGTCACCTCGGTGCCCGGGTAGGACTCCCGGATCAGCGAGGCGTGGAGCGTCGCGAAGAGGCAGCAGATCGCCGAGCAGTGCGAGTTGCCGCGCGAGGTGGAGTCGCGCGACCCCACACACTGAAGCATGAAGACGCGCCGGGGTACCTGGCCGTCGGAGGGCCGGCGCAGCTCACCGCCGGTGGGCCCGGAAGTCGCCAGCAGCCGGGCCAGCTGGCTCTGGGTGAGCACGTTGGCGTAGCGCCCGTAGCCGAGCGGTGGCTTGCGCCGGGCGTCGAACTCCCGGTGGCCCGTCGCGACGACGATGGCGCCGACCGTCAGCTCCTCCTCCCAGGGCTGCTGGGCGAGGTCGATGGCCCCCGCAGGACAGGCCGACACGCAGGAGCCGCACTCGGCGCAGCCGCCGCAGGAGAGGCAGCGGCCGGCCTCGGCCCGGGCCTCCTCCTCGCTGAAACCCAGCCGCACCTCGCCCCAGCTCCGGTGGCGCTCCTCGGCCGGCAGGGTGCGCATCTCCCGGCGCGGCCGGGCCGGGCGCCGGCCGAGCTCCTGATCGGTGACCTCGACCCGGCCCCGCTCCGCCGGCCACACCTCCAGCAACTCGTCGCCGCGGAGGTGGTTGTGGATCGCGCGCGCCGCTCGGGCGCCGGCGGCGATCGCCTCGATCGCGATCAGCCCGCCGGTGGGAGCGGCGTCCCCGGCCGCGAAGACCCCGCGGCGCCCGGTCATCAGGGTTGCGGGGTCGACCAGGATCTGACCGCCTGCGACCTCGACACCGGCTGCGAGGTGGAGAGCGTCCTCATCGAGGGACTGCCCCACGCAGAGCAGGACGGTGTCGGCCTCCAGCTCCACCGGATCGCCTGCCACCGGCAGGGGTGGCCGCCAGCCTCGGGCGTTCGGCTCTCCCAGCGTGCAGGGCTGGAAGCGCACCCCGGTGACGGCGTCCTCGCCGAGGATCGCCACGGGCATCAGGGACGGCGTCAGCTCGATTCCCTCGGCGAGCCCCTCGGCGATCTCGGCCGGCTGGGCGGGGAGGGTGTGGCCGTCCTCGATGCAGGTGACCGTCACCCGCTCGGCGCCGAGCCTCAGCGCGGTGCGAGCGGCGTCGACGGCCACATCGCCGCCTCCGATCACCACCACCCGCCCGCCCACCGCGACCGCATCGCCGAGCGCCCGGCGCCTCAGCAGGTCCAGGCCACCGATCACCCCGGGCAGCTCCGCCCCGGGCAGCGCGAGCCGACGCGCCTGCTGCAACCCGACGGCGAGGAGCACCGCCCGGTACCCCGAGGCGAGCAGCGAGTCCACCGTGAAGTCACGGCCACAGCGCTGCCCGGATCGCAGCTCCACCCCACCGGCGAGCACGCGCGCGACCTCGGAGGCCACCACCTCGCGCGGCAGCCGGTACTCGGGCACCCCGAGGGCCAGCATCCCGCCCGCGACCGGCTGGGCCTCGAAGACGGTGACCGGATACCCGAGCCGGGCCAGGTCGCGAGCCGCGGTGAGCCCGGCCGGGCCCGCCCCCACCACCGCCACCCGGTCCTCGAACCGGACCACGGCTGCCGGCACCGGGAGGGCGGCGCCCACCTGGTCGGCAACGAAGCGCTTGATCCCGGCGATCGCCACCGGCTGGTCGAGGCGGCCCCGGGTGCACTCCTCCTCGCAGGCATGAGGACAGATCCGCCCGCAGACGCTCGGGAAGGGGTTGGGCTCGCTGGCGACGCGGTACGCCTCCTCCCACCGGCCCTGGGCGGCGAGAGCGATGTACCCCTGCGCCGAGGTGTGCACCGGACAGGTCGAGGTGCAGGGAGCCCAGCCGCGGTGATCGATCGCGAACGTCGCCGGCACCGCGTTGGCGAAGGGCCGGGAGATCGCCTTGCGGCCCGTCACCCCGAGGTCGAACTCGCTCTCCAGCTCGACCGGGCAGGTGGCCGCGCAGGCGCCGCAGCCCACGCACTGGTCGCTGACGAAGCGGGGGTGGTGGCGGACCCGCACCCGGAACTCGCCGGGCGGCCCGCTCACCGCGGTCACCTCGGAGAGGGTGTTGACGTGGATGCGCGCGTCGGTGGCGGCGTTGGCGAGCCGCGGGCCGAGCGAGCACATGGCGCAGTCCTCGGTCGGGAAGGTCTTGGAGAGGCGCGCCATGTACCCCCCCAGGGACTGCTCCCTCTCGACCAGATGGACCTCGATCCCGGCGCCAGCGAGCTCCTCGGCCGCCGAGAGCCCGCCGATGCCCCCGCCCACCACCAGCGCCGAGCGATGCAGGAAGGTGCGCGAGGGCTCCAGCGGCCGCTGCAACGCCGCCCGCGCGACCGCCGCGGCGAGCACCGTCTCGGCCTTCCGCTGCGCCCTCTCCGGCTCCTGCCGGTGGATGAACGCGCAGCCCTCGCGCAGGTTGGCGAAGGCGACGCTGTTCTCGCCCAGCTCCAGCTCGCGGGCAATGCGCTCGAAGGTGGGGCCCTGAAAGCGCCGCGAGCAGGCCCCGATCACCACCCGGTCGAGCCCGCGCGACGAGACCAGGCCCTCGATCAGTCTCCGCCCCTCTGCGCCGCAGAGGAACTGGCAGACGGCGACATTGACCACGCCCTCCATCCCCCGTCCCCGCTCCGCCAGGGCACCGAGGTCGAGCACGCCAGAGATGTTGCCCCCGCACTCGCAGAGGAAGACGCCGCTGCGGGTCACACCGCGGCCCGGGGGCGGGCTCCGATCCGCCGCAGCAGCGGCTCCAGGTCCTGGGAGTGAGAGCCGACGCCGCAGACGGTGTCCGGGTCGGCCCCGAGCGCGAGCGCCACCAGCTGCTGCACGTGCAGGTGCACGAACGGGTACTCCTCGTGGGAGGTGCGCTCGATGACGTCGTGGTGCCGGTCGAACTGAACGGCGCAGTTGGGGCACATGTGCACGCAGACGTCCACCTTCTCAGCAGCCAGGCGGCGCAGCTTCTCCCTGGTCACCGCCATCGACATCGAGGGGTTGACGAAACGCTGGCGGAATCCCGCCCCGCAGTGGGTGGTCTTCTCCGGGTAGTACCCGGTGCGGGTGACCCCGGCGGGCTCCAGCAGGTCCTCGGCGACCATCAGGTTCTCGCTGTCCCCGAGCACCTCGTCGGGGAACACCTTGCAGTAGTGGCAGGCGGGATGGGTGGCCACCTTGATGCCGCCCAGGCGGCGGCGCACCAGGCCGGCCAGCTTCTGGTGCTGCGACCAGAGGACCTCGAGCACGTGGCGGTGCTGGATGGTGCTGGCGACCTGGTCGTCGTAGCAGCGTCCGATCCCGGCCAGGGACCGGTTGACCTCGCGTCGCTGCTCCGGATCCTCCAGCACCCGGTGCGCCTTCTTGTTGATCGCGTAGCAGGTCGAGCAGAGGTAGGCCTGGACCGGGTGTCCCGCCTCGACCGCCACGCACGCGTTGCGGGCGGCGATCGCCACCGTGGTGGCGAAGGGCATCACGTCGGTGTAGTAGCCGAGCCCGGTGCAGCAGGTCTGATCAGGGTTGACGATGTACTCGACGCCCAGGCGCTCGAAGAGCCACTTGGTCGCGGCCTCGGCACCCGGGTACTCGCTGGAGACCATGCAGCTGCGGAAGAGCTGGACGCCCCCCCCGATCGGGGCGACCTCGGGCGTGGTGTGCGGCATGGGGCGGCTCGATGTATCCCGTCGAGAGGCGGACCTCCGCCCTGAGCGCTGACGGCCGGGGCGATGTCAACCGGGCCCAGGGGGCCTCGCTTCAGCGGGGTGACTCTGGCATGCGCCAACCCCAATGATCAAGAGATGTTATCCGCGCCTAATCTTCTCTCATAGAGAAGGTTCGGTCAGCTCTCCCCGAGCTCCACCGCGGCCAGCTCCAGGGCATCCGGCGCCTCCTGGACGCGGGCGCACTCCGGGCAGATCACCATGTGGCCCGCGCAGTGGTCCGGCCCCACCTCACCTGCGAAGCCACAGTCGCAGCTGAGCACCTGGGGCACGGTCTGGAGCCGCAGCACGGCGCCGCCCAGCGGACCGCCGGCGGTGAGCTGGGCAAAGGCGTCGGCGATCTCGTCCGCATCCGTCCCGGCGGGGCAGCGCACCTCGACCACCGCAACCGGGTGACCGTCCGCGCGGCGGGCGCACTCCGCCACCAGCTCGTTGACGAGGGAGAGCTCATGCATCGTCGCGCGAGGCGGTCCCGGCCCCCTCCTCGGCCGCGCGGACCGCGGCGCGCACCGCGGCGGGGATCGCCCGCCTGACCGTGGCCGAGAGCCCGTCCCCGGGCTCGAAGCTCTCGGCGCCAACGCTCACCAGCACCGCGTCGGGCTCGGCGGCATAGAGGTCGCGAGCCAGGCGGAGCACGTCCTCGGGGCCGATGCCGTGGGAGAAGGGGTCCAGCGACCGCCTCGCCGCGCCGGGCACCCGGCTGGCGGAGTTGGGAGACTCGGCGCCGCCGTCGCCCGGAGCATCCTTCCCGGGGTTGACCGGCCGGACGCTCACCGAGCCGGGGGGCAGGTCGGCGGCGGCATCGACGAACACCACGCGGGCAGACCGGCTGGCGTCCAGGGCCAGCTCGGGGAGGAGCTGATCCACGACGATCACCTCCGCGCCCGTCCCCTCCAGCTCCGCGGCGAGCAGCTCCCCCGTCTCGGGGCCGGCGCCGTCGTCACCGCGCAGGGTGTTCCCACAGGCGATCACCAGCACCCCGCGCAGGCGGGCACCCGCGGTCTCCCGTCCCACGGCGGGGCTCAACTGCGCGCGGAACGCCGCCTGCGACGTCCCGGCGCCATCAGCGCGAGACCTGCCGGATCAGGGCGCCCTCGGCGTCGCGGATGTCGACAGTGAGAGGCATCTGGCCGACAGCGTGGGTCGAGCAGCTGAGGCACGGGTCGTAGCAGCGGATCACCGCCTCCACCCGGTTGAGCATGCCCTCCTTGACTTCGGCCCCGTGGACGTAGTGGCGGGCGGTCTGGAGGACGCTGCGGTTCATCGCCAGGTTGTTGTGGCCGGTCGCGATGACCAGATTCACCCATCGCACCACGCCGTCGTCGTCGACCCGGTAGTGGTGGATCAGGACCCCGCGAGGCGCCTCGGAGACGCCCACGCCCTCGTTGCGGTTGACCTGCGCCCGGGCCCGCACATGCGGGTTGAGGATGTCGGGGTCGGAGAGGATCTCATCGATCATGTCGATGCAGTGGACGATCTCGATGAGCCGCGCGTAGTGGTAGTGGAAGGAGCTGGACGGGTAGCGGCCCAGGCGCTCGCGGTACTCGGCGAGCTCGGCGTCGGCGGCCGGAGTGCCCAGCCGCTCCACCACGTTGAGCCGGGCGAGGGGACCGACCCGGTAGATCCCCGCCGGATACCCGAGCGGCTTGAAGTAGGTCGACTTCAGGTACGACCAGGGCTCCACGGTCTCGCCGAGGTAGTCCCAGTAGTTCCTGGGGTCGACCCCGTCGGCGAGCACCCAGCCGTTGCCGTCCACCACCCTGAGCAGGCCGTCCGAGTAGGCGGCGTTGCCGCTCTCGTGGACCAGGCCCATGTGGAGGCTCGGAAACTCACCGAGATGGGCGGCCTCGTCGGCCCAGGTCGCGACGTTCGCCTTGAACCACTCCAGGGTGCGGTGGGCACGGGCGCGGGCGTCAGGGATCTCCTCCAAGATGGAGGCGCGCTGCTCGGCGTCGAGGGGACGGCTCACCCCTCCGGGCACCACCCACGCCGGGTGCACGCGCTTGCCCCCCAGCCGCTCGATGATCCGCTGCCCGAAGCGGCGGAGCGCCACCCCGTCGCGGGCCAGCTCAGGAGCCTGCTGGGCCACCCCCACCAGGTTGCGAAGGGCGGGGTCGGACTCGAATCCGAGCAGGAGGTCGGGCGAGGAGAGGTAGAAGAAGCTGAGGGAGTGGGACTGGACGATCTGGGCCAGGTTGAGCACCCGCCGGAGCAGCACGCCCACCGGGGGCACGGTGACCCCCAGGATCTCGTCGCACGCCTTGGCCGAGGCGACCATGTGGCTGACCGGGCAGATCCCGCAGATCCTCGCCATCAGCGAGGGCATCTCGTGCAGCATCCGGCCCTGGCTGATGCGCTCGAATCCACGGAACTGGGTGACGTGGAAGTGGGCGTCGGCCACCTTCCCCGCCTCGTCGAGCTGGATGGTGATCTTGGCGTGGCCCTCGATCCGGGTGACGGGCTCGATGACGATCGTGTTGTCAGCCAAAGCAGGTCACTCCCGCGGTAACGGGCATCCGCCCGGAGATCAGATCGTCGAGGACGCTGTGGATCAGGTCTGCGGAGGGCGGGCATCCGGGGACGAAGACGTCCACCTTGACCACCGCGTGCACCGGACGGGAGAGCGGCAGCAGCCGCGGCACGAGCGGCCCGGGCAGCTGCGGGTGCAGGGTCACGTTCTCGATGTAGGCGCGCTCGAGGATCGGTCCCGGCCCGATGGGGTTGCGCATGCCCGGAACGTTGGAGGTGACCGCGCAGTCGCCGAGCGACACCAGGATGCGGGTGTTGCGGCGGACCTCGAGGATCTTGCGCAGGTCGTCCTCCGAGCTCACCGCCCCCTCCACCAGGGTGACATCGACGTTCTCGGGGAACTCCTTGACGTCCACCAGGGCTCCGAAGACGATGTCGGCGCGCTCGGTGATCTCGAGCAGACGCTCGTCCATGTCGAGCAGGGACATGTGGCATCCCGAGCAGCCGTCGAGCCAGATGGTGGCGAGACGCGGTTTCGCGGTCATCGTGCCCGACCCTCCCGCGCCACCAGGTAGGGAAGGTAGGGCCGGCGGCGCCGGGCCTCACCCACCGATCTCCCCTTCTCGAAGAGGGCTCCGGTCGGGCACACCTGGACGCACTTGCCGCAGCTCGTGCAGGTGGCGGACTGGCCCCACGGGGTGCCCAGGTCGGTGATGATCCTGGCCTCGGTGCCCCGTCCCATCACATCCCAGGTGTGCGCCCCCTCGACCTCGTCGCAGACGCGCACGCAGCGGGTGCAGAGGATGCAGCGGTTGTGGTCGATCCCGAAGCGCTCATGGGTGGCGTCGACCGTCGCCTTGGGGTGGAGCTGGGGCAGGTCGAAGTGGGTGACGCCGAACTCCACCGAGAGATCCTGCAGCTCGCAGTTGCGATCGGCCACGCACACCGAACAGACGTGGTTGCGCTCGGTGAAGAGCAGCTCGACGATCCGGCGGCGGTACGCGGTCAGACGGTCCGAGTTGACCGTGACCTGCATCCCCTCCTCGATCGTCGTGACGCAGGCCGGGAGCAGCTTGCGCTGTCCCTCCACCTCCACCATGCAGAGGCGGCAGGCGCCGACGTCGGAGAGGCCCTCGAGGTGGCAGAGGGTGGGGATGGCCACGCCGTTCTCGCGAGCGACCTGGAGGATGGTGCGACCCGCCGGACCGGCGACGTCCTGACCCTCGATGACCAGGGTGAGAACGCTCATCGGCTTGCCTCCGCGACCGGGGCGACGGCTTCCGCCGGCTCGATCTTGCAGACCCCCGCCGGACAGACACGGTCGTCGATGTGGGCCAGGTACTCGTCACGGAAGTAGCGGAGCGTGGAGAAGACGGGGTTGGGAGCCCCCTGGCCCAGGCCGCAGAGGCTCGTCTCACGGACCATCCCGGCGAGGTCCTCGAGCTCGGCGAGGTCCTCACGGCTCGCCAGCCCGCGGGTGATGCGGTCGAGGAGGCCGTGCATCTGAGTGGTGCCCACCCGGCACGGCACGCACTTGCCACAGGACTCCTCGCGGCAGAAGTCCATGAAGAACTTGGCCACGTCGACCATGCAGGTGCCCTGGTCCATGACGATCATGCCGCCGGAGCCCATGATCGATCCGGCCTCAGCCAGCGACTCGTAGCTGACCGGCATGTCGAGGAGCTCCTCGGGCATGCAGCCGCCGGATGGGCCACCGGTCTGGACGGCCTTGAACCGCCCTCCCCCGGGGAGGCCGCCGCCGATGTCAAAGACGATCTCGCGGAGGCTGAGCCCCAGGGGCACCTCGATGAGCCCGGTGTTGACCACGCTCCCCGCCAGCGCGAAGACCTTGGTCCCCCGGCTCCTCCCGGTGCCGATCGCCTGGTACCAGGCGGCGCCTCGATTGATGATCGCCGCCACGCTGGAGAAGGTCTCGACGTTGTTGATGAGGGTCGGCTTGCCCCACAGACCCGACGCCGCCGGGTAGGGCGGCCGCGGCCGGGGCGTGCCCCTGCCCCCCTCGATGGAGGCGATCAGGGCGGTCTCCTCACCGCAGACGAAGGCGCCCGCACCGATGCGCAGCTGGACCTCGAAGCTGAAGCTGCTGTCGGCGACCCTCTGTCCCAGGAGCCCGGCCCGCTCGGCCTGGCGGATGGCGGTCGTCAGGCGCTTCACGGCGAGCGGGTACTCGGCCCGGACGTAGACGTAGCCGTGGGAGGCGCCCACCGCGTAGCCGGCGATCGCCATCCCCTCCAGCACCTGCTGGGGGCTGCTCTCCAGGACGCTGCGGTCCATGAAGGCACCGGGGTCGCCCTCGTCGCCGTTGCAGACGACGTACTTGCCGTCGGCGGAGTCCGCCTTGGCCACGGTCGTCCACTTGAGGCCGGTGGGGTAGCCGGCGCCGCCCCGACCGCGCAGCCCGCTGTGGGTCACCTCGGCCAGGACCTCGGCGGGGGTCATGGTGGTCACCACCTTGGTGAGCGCCTCGTAGCCGCCGGCGGCCACGTAGTCCTCGACCCGCTCGGGGTCGATCCGGCCGCAGTGCTCGAGAACCACCTTGACCTGGTGGGAGAAGAACGGGTCGGAGGCGATCGGACGGCCGCCCTCGCCGCCCGAGAGGGCGGTGACCACCGCGTCCAGCGACGCGTCGTCGCCGGCGGTCACGTGATCGAAGAGACGCTCCCGCTCGGGGACCGCGACCAGCGGCCCGGCGGCGCAGAGCCCGAGGCAGCCGACTCGCCGGACCGCGACGTCGGTGAGCCCGCAGGCGGTCACGCGCTCGCAGAGCGACTCGAAGACGGCGTCGGACTGCATCGAGAGGCAGCCCGCCGCCTGGCAGACGTCGGCCGACGCGCGCACCGGCCCGTCGGGGATCAGGGGTTCCTGGCGTCGCCGCCGCGCCGGCGTCGCGCCGCCCATCTCGGTCATAGCGCCTCCAGCATCTGTTCGATCCCGTCGGGGCTCATCCTGCCGTGCACCTCGTCGTCGACCACGACCGCGGGGGCCATGCTGCACGCCCCCAGGCAGCGGGCTCGGAGCAGCGAGACCCGCCCGTCGGGGGTGGTCCCACCGGCGTCGATGCCCAGGGTCCCATGGAGCCGCTCGAAGATCGCGCTGGCTCCGTTGATGTAGCAGGCGGTCCCCATGCACACCACGCAGGTGTGGAGCCCCTGCGGCTTGCGCACGAAGTGCGAATAGAACGTGGCCACGCCCAGCACCCGGCTGGGCGGGACGCCGAGGGCCTCGCTCACGTAGCCGAGGGCGTCGTCGTCCAGGAAGCCGAAGACCTCCTGGACGGTGTGGAGGACCTCGATGAGGCCATCGGGCCGCGCCCCCAGGCGGCGGATCTTCACGTCCACCTGACGCCACCGCTTGTCCTCGCGGGGCGGGCTCGGGGGAGCCTCGACGGGCGCCACGGTCATCTGGCTATTCCTCGATGAAGATGCACTCGCCGGCGCACTGGTCGGCGGCTTCGCGCACCCCGTCCTCGTGCTCGGCGCCCACCGCGGCCATGCTCAGCTTGCCCCCCGGCTTGTCGAGGACGGCCCCGTCCTGCTTCACGTAGGAGAGCCCATCGTCGAGCTGGGTGAAGATCGCCGGGCACAGCTCCTCGCAGAGGTTGTCCCCGGTGCAGTACTTCTGATCGATCCAGACCTTCATCGCGTCACCTCCGTCCGGCGGCACCCACCCAGGAACGGAGGGTGGCCATGTAATTGGCTCTCTCGAAGGCCTCGCCGGCCTCCGCGGTCACACGTGAAACCGATCCGCGAAGCTGGGCGGCCGACTCGTACTCGTGGCCGGCCAGCCAGGCGCGCAGCTCCGCCTCCACCCCGGCGACCCGCTCGGGCCCGCGGCGGAGGAGCTCCGAGGTCATCATCACCGCGTCGGCGCCCACCGCCAGGGCCTTGGCCGCATCCTCGCCGGTGTGCACGCCGGAGGTCGCTGCCAGCGACACCGTCTCGGGCACCTGGGGACGCAGCATGGCGATCCAGCGGAGCGGCAGGCCCAGCTCGACCGAGGTGGAGAGCTCCAGGCGGCACTCCACGTCCATGGTCTCCAGGTCGATGTCGGGCTGGTAGAAGCGATTGAAGAGGACCAGCCCCCTGGCCCCCGCCTGGATCACCTGATGGGTGAAGCTGGCCATCGCCGAGTAGTAGGGCGAGAGCTTGACCGCCACCGGCACGGTCGCCGCCCGGCAGACGTCGGCGACCAGTTCCAGGTCGGCGCTCTCGACGTCGGTGCCGGCGACGTACGGGCTGGCGGCCACCCGATAGACGTTGAGCTCGACGGCGTCGGCGCCGGCATCGGCCACCAGCGCCGCGTACCGGCTCCACGCCCCCACCGAGGTGGCGTTGAGGCTGGCGATCACCGGGACATCGACGGCGGCCTTGATCCGCTCCAGGTTGGCCAGGTAGCGGTCGGCCACCGTGGCGCCCTCGATCGGGGGGAAGAAGCCGTGCGCCTCGGGGCTGTCCTCGGCACCCGCCTCGAGCGCCGCGGCGAGGCCGATCTCCTCGGCCACGATCTCCTCCTCGAAAAGGGAGGGGAGCACCAGGGCGCCGATGCCGGCCCCGGCGAGGCGCCGGGCCGACTCGATGTCGCCGGTGAGCGGGCTGGCGGAGGCGATCAGCGGGGATCGGAGGGAGAGCCCGAGGTAGGTGATGGTCAGGTCGACGGCGGTGGCGGTCACGGGGTCACCTCCTCGGCCGATGCCGGGGCGGCCGGCGCCGCACCGGGAACCCGGCCGTCGCCGCCGGGGCCCTCTCGGGCGGCCTCGCCATCGGGGCCGGCCGTGTCGGTGACCACGGTCCGCTGGACGCCGGCGAGCTGGCTGTAGTAGCGCCAGCGCTCGGTGGCGTCGCGCTCCAGCAGGCGCATCAGCTCCCGGGCTCGATCCGGGTGGCTCCGGGTCAGTGCCGAGAAACGCACCTCGGAGCCGACGAAATCGGCCACCGGGATGGAGGGCTCGCGGGAGTCGAGGGTGAGCGGTTGACCGGTCTCCTCGGGGGTGGGGCGGAACCGGTACAGCGGCCAGTACCCGGATCGGACGGCGTCCTTCTGGTGGGTCATCGAGGTCGCCATGTCCAGGATGCCGTGGGCAATGCAGGTGGAGTAGGCGATGACCAGGGAGGGCCCGGGGTAGGCGTCCGCCTCGAGCAGTGCCTTGATGGTCTGGACGTCGTTGGCTCCGACCGCGACCTGGGCGACGTAGACGTTGCCGTAGGCCCGGGCGATGGCGCCCAGGTCCTTCTTGGGAGTGGACTTCCCGGAGGCCGCGAACCTGGCGACGGCGCCCCGCGGGGTGGCCTTGGAGGCCTGGCCGCCGGTGTTGGAGTAGACCTCGGTGTCGAGCACCAGGACGTTGACGTTCCGGCCCGAGGCGAGGACGTGGTCCAGGCCGCCGAAGCCGATGTCATAGGCCCAGCCGTCGCCACCGACGATCCAGACCGACTTGCTCACCAGGGTGTCGGCGACCCCGATCAGCTGAGCCGCCTGCGGCGCCAGCGCGTCGCCGTCGGCGCCGGCCAGGGAGGCGAGACGCTGCTTCAGCGACTCCACCCGCGCGCGCTGGGCGAAGACCGCCTCCTCGTCCTCCTGCTCGGCGTCGAGGATGGCGGAGGCGAGGGGTTCCCCGACCGTCGGCGCCAGCGCCTGGAGCAGCGAGCGGGCCGCCCGCTGCTGCGCCTCGAGACCCAGCCGGATACCCAGGCCGAACTCGGCGTTGTCCTCGAAGAGCGAGTTGGCCCACGCCGGTCCCCTCCCCTCCTGGTTGGCGGACCAGGGGGTGGTGGGCAGGTTGCCCCCGTAGATGGAGGAGCAGCCGGTCGCGTTGGCCACCAGCAGGCGATCGCCGAAGAGCTGGGAGAGCAGCTTGAGGTAGGGGGTCTCGCCGCACCCGGCACAGGCCCCGGAGAACTCGAAGAGCGGTTGGAGGACCGCTGCCCCCTTGACCGTGTTGTGGGCGAGCAGGCTCCGATCGAGCTCGGGGATCGCCCGGAAGAAGTCCCAGCGGGTGCGCTCGGTGTTGCGGTGCTCGAGGACGGGCTCCAGGTTGAGCGACTTGTGCCGGGCCTCGGTCTTGGACCGGCCCGGGCAGACCTCGACGCAGAGGCCGCAGCCGGTGCAGTCGTCGGGGGCCACCTGGATGGTCAGCAGATGACCGGTGAGCTCCTTGGAGCGGAAGGGCTTGGAGAGGAAGCCGGCGGGAGCCGCCTCGACGGCCTCGGCGGCGAAGACCTTCATCCGGATCGCCGCGTGCGGGCAGACGATCGCGCACTTCCCGCAGTCGCTGCAGATGGAGGGATCCCAGATCGGGATCTCGGTGGCGATCGCCCGCTTCTCGAAGCGCGCGGTGCCCGAGGGGAAGCGGCCGTCCGGCGGCATCGCCGAGACCGGCAGCGCCTCGCCCTGGTCGGCGATCAGCCGCGAGGTGACCTCACGCACGAACCGGGATGCGCCGCTGAAGTCGCGGGCGGCCGGCTCGGCGACGGTCCGGGAGGCCCCGGCCGGCGGCATCACCCTGGTCAGCCCGGCGAGCGCGGAGTCGATGGCGGCGATGTTCTGATCGACCACCGCCTGGCCGCGCCGGCCGTAGGTCTTGACCACCGCGCCCTTGATGTCGGCGATGGCCTGGTCCACGGGCAGGACCTTGGAGAGGGCGAAGAAGCAGACCTGCATCACGGTGTTGATGCGGGTGCCGAGGTTGGCCTCAGAAGCGATGCGCTGGGCGTCGACCACCCAGAGCTCGACCTGCTTCTCGACGATCTCGCGCCGCACCGCGCCCGGCAGAGCCTCCCAGACCTGGTCGGCCGGGTGCGGGGAGTTGAGCAGGAAGACCGCCCCCGGCTTGGCCCACTCCAGCACGTTGACCCGCTCCAGCAGCCCGTGCTCGTGGCAGGCCACGAAGTCGGCCGCGGTGATCAGGTAGGTGGAGCGGATCGGCTGGGGCCCGAAGCGGAGGTGCGAGACGGTCATCGAGCCCGACTTCTTGGAGTCGTAGACGAAGTAGCCCTGGACGTTCGCGCCGGTCCCGTCCGAGATGATCTTGGCGCTGTTCTTGTTGGCACCCACGGTGCCGTCGGCGCCGAGCCCGAAGAAGACCGCCTGCAGCTCCCCCTCCGGCCGCGGGGGCGCGAAGGTGGGGTCCCAGGCCAGGCTGGAGAGGCTCACGTCATCGGTCACCCCGACCACGAAGTGGCGGCGCGGCCGGGCCGAGCCCAGCTCGTCGAACACCGCCTTGGCCATCCCCGGGGTGAACTCCTTGGAGGAGAGCCCGTAACGTCCGCCGACGACCAGCGGGGCGGCGGCGAACGGCGGCTCGTCGGTCTCCATGGCCTCGTCGATGGCGGCGCGCACGTCGAGGTAGAGGGGCTCGCCAACGCCGCCCGGCTCCTTGGTCCGGTCCAGGACGGCGATGCTCTTCACCGTGCGGGGCAGGGCCGCGACCAGCTCGGCGCTGGGGAAGGGACGGTAGAGGTGCAGCTTGAGCATCCCGACCTTCTCGCCGCGCGCCCTGAGGACTTCGACCGTCTCCTCGACGGCACCGCATCCCGAGCCCATCAGCACCACCACGCGCTCGGCGTCGGGGGCACCCGTGTACTCCACCAGGCTGTAGCGGCGCCCGGTGAGGCGGGCCAGCTCGTCCATGGCGCGGGCGACGATGGCGGGAACCTCACGGTAGAACGGGGTGTTCGCCTCGCGGCCCTGGAAGAAGACGTCGGGGTTCTGGGCGGTCCCGCGCACGTCGGGGTGATCGGGGCTCATCCCCCGCAGCCGGATCTCCTCGATCGCCCGGCTGTCGATCATGGCGACCATCACCTCGGGCTCCAGCGGGGTCACCGAGCCGAGCTCGTGCGAGGTGCGGAAGCCGTCGAAGAAGTGCAGGAAGGGCACGCGCGAGGTGAGGGTCGCGGAGTGCGCCACCAGGGCGAGGTCGTGGGCCTCCTGGACGGTGGCCGAGGAGAGCATGGCCCAGCCGGCGGAGCGCACCGCCATCACGTCGGAGTGGTCACCGAAGATGGAGAGGGCGTGGGTGGCCACGCTCCGCGCGGCCACGTGGATCACCGCGGGCAGCAGCTCGCCGGCGATCTTGTACATGTTGGGGACCATCAGCAGCAGCCCCTGCGAGGCCGTGAAGGTGGTCGCCAGCGTGCCCTTCTGGAGGACGCCGTGAAGAGCCCCAGCCGCACCCGCCTCGGACTGCATCTCGACGATGTCGGGGACCTCGCCGAAGAGGTTCGGCACCCCGGCGGCGGCCCAGTCGTCGGCGTGCTCGCCCATCGGCGAGGACGGGGTTATCGGGTAGAGGGAGATGACCTCGGAGAGGGCGTACGCCACTTTGGCTGCCGCCTCGTTGCCGTCGATGCAGATGCGCGCGGATTTGGACAACGGTTGACGTCACCTCCAAGGCACGGGCCGCCGTGGGAGCGACCCTGGTGCAAGGGTTCCTGACGGATTCGATTGAACCAGAACCACGACCGCGGCAACAGGGTCGAGAGACGTGACTTGCCGCGGACCAAAGGTCATCCCACACTGTGCGACCGCACAGATATGGGGACACAGGGCCCGCACATGCATGGGCCGAAATCCCCGCCGCAACAAGGGTATTTTGGACGTCCTGGTCCTGCGGAGAGGAGGGACATGGCCCTGGGAGTCAGGGCGGGTTGGCCCGCGTTGCCGATGCATTGCATCAGACGAGACGGGAAGATTGGCCGAGATGGCCACAGTGAGCAACGAGCCCCCGAGCCGGCACGGCTGGCTGCACCAGATCCGGATCATCCAGGGTGGGATGGGAGTCGCCATCTCCGGCTGGCGGCTCGCCCGTGCCGTCGCCGCGCACCGTGGCTGCATGGGGGTCGTCTCGGGCACCGCCCTCGACAGCGTGGTGGCGCGCCGCCTCCAGGACGGCGACAAGGGCGGGCATCTGCGCCGTGCGATCGAGGCGTTCCCCGACCAGGGGGTCGCCGGACGTGTGCTGGACCGCTTCTTCGTGCCGTTGGGGAAGCGGCCGGGGACCCCCTACCGCCGCGTGGGGATGCAGAGCCACGTGGACCGGCCCCTGGTGCGCGACCTCACCGTGCTGGCGGCATTCGTGGAGGTGGTCCTGGCCCGCGAGGGGCATCGGGGCCGGGTGGGGATCAACCTCATGACCAAGCTCCGGCCGCCCACGCTGCCCACGCTCTACGGCGCCATGCTCGCCGGAGTCGACTGCATCCTGATGGGCGCGGGCATCCCCCGCGAGATCCCCGGCGTCCTCGACGCCTTCGCCGAGGGCCGGGAGGCGGGCATGCACCTCATCGACGGTGCCGCGCCGGAGCAGGCCGTGCCGATGCTGAGGTTCGACCCGGCCGGGGTCGGGTACGGCGCCGCCCGGCTCCCCCGCCCCGCCTTCCTCCCCATCATCTCCGCGGACTCGCTGGCGGTGATGCTGATCCGGCGCGCCACCGGCAGCGTCGAGGGGTTCGTGGTCGAGGGCCCGCTGGCCGGCGGTCACAACGCGCCCCCCCGTGGCCGGACGGTGCTCGACGAGACCGGCCAGCCGGTGTACGGCGAGCGCGACCAGGTGGACACCGCGCGCATGGCCGCCCTGGGGCTGCCATTCTGGCTGGCCGGCGGCACCGGCTCGCCCGAGGGGCTGGCCGAGGCCCGGGCGGCGGGGGCCACCGGCATCCAGCTGGGGACGCTCTTCGCCTACGCGCGCGAGTCGGGCATGGACCCGGCCCTGCGCACCCGGGTTCTCCAGGCCGTCCACGAGGGCGGTGGCGAGGTCCGCACCGACCCCCGCGCCTCCTCGTCGGGATACCCCTTCAAGGTGGTGCAGGTCGAGGGCAGCGTCTCGACGCCCGATGTGTATGCGGCCCGGCCCCGGGTCTGCGACAACGGCTACCTGCGCGAGCCGGTGGCGCTGGGGGGGGGCGTCACCTACCGCTGCGCCGCCGAGCCGCTGGCGGCCTACGTCGCCAAGGGCGGGGCGGCGGAGGACGCCGCCGAGCGGCGCTGCCTCTGCAACGGCCTGCTGGCCACCGCCGGTCACCCCCAGGTGCAGAAGGACGGGACGGTGGAGCCGCCGATCGTCACCAGCGGCGACGACCTGGCCCGTCTGGCCACCCTGCTCCCGCCGGGTCGCGACGACTACGGCGCCGACGACGTCATCCGCTACCTGACCGGGGCCGCCGCCGGCCTGTAGCAGGGTGCTGAACCACCGGCGAGGATGGGGGCGTCAGGACCGTCGGGAGCTCCTCAGCACCCTGCATAGCCCGGACACCGCGCCCGGCAGCCCGGCCTCCCTATCCTCGCAGGGTGGCCGCCGTGAGCTGGGCCGGCTTCGCCGCCGGGATCGCCATCCTGCTGCTCACCGCCAGCAGCGTGCTGGGGACGCTGATCGTCCCCCGGGCCTCCGCGCCCCGGCTGACCGTGCTCATCACCGGGTCGGTGCATCGGGCCTTCCTGCTGATCACCGACCGGGTCGACGACTACCACGCCCGCGACCGCATCGAGGCGCTCAACGGGCCGGCGCTGCTCATCTCCCTGCTCGGCGCCTGGGTCGCCCTCGTCTTCCTCAGCTTCGCGCTGCTCTTCTGGCCCTTCGTCTCCAGCTTCGGCAGCGCCCTGGAGATGACCGGCTCCTCGATGTTCACCCTGGGCTTCATCCTCCCCCGGGGTGCGGCACCGGTGGCGCTCGCCTTCCTGTGCGCCATGAGCGGGCTGGTGATCGTCGCCCTCCAGATCGCCTACCTCCCCACGCTCTATGCCGCGTTCAACCGCCGCGAGACGCTCGTGACCATGCTCGAGTTCCTGGGGGGAGTGCCCGCCTGGGGCCCGGAGGTGCTGATCCGCCATGAGCTGATCGACAACAAGGAGCGGCTCGGGTGGTTCTACGAGCGCTGGACGGAGTGGGCCGCCGATGTCTCGGAGTCCCACACGACCTACCCTCAGCTCCTCTACTTCCGCTCCCCCAAGGCCCTCCGCTCCTGGGTGGTCGGCCTGCTGGCGGTGATGGATGCGGCGGCGCTCCACCTCAGCCTCTCGCCGATCACGGCACCGGCGTCGGCCCGCCCGCTCCTGCGCATGGGCTATGTGGCCCTCCGCGAGCTGGCCGGGACGCTCGGGATCGCGGTCGATCCCGACCCCGACCCCGCCGATCCGATCGAGCTCACCCGGGACGAGTTCGATGACGCGGTCGGCCGGCTCGTGTCGGTCGGCTGGAAGCTCGAGAGAGACCAGGACCAGGCCTGGAAGCACTTCCATGGGTGGCGGGTCAACTACGAGGCCGCCGCCTACGGGCTCGCCCTCCGCCTCGACGCCCCGCCCGCCCTCTGGTCAGGGCCGCGTCGCAGGGGACGCGACGAGGTGATCAGCCCCCTCCGGCCCTCCCATCGGGTCCCCCTGGAGGGTGAGAAGGCGAAGCTGCTGCAGGCCAGCGCCAAGCGCCGGGCGGCGCGACGAGCGGCCGAGCACGCGCTCCGCGCCCACCACGACGGAGAGCAGGAGACCGCCGAGCCGTAGGAGGGACCGGCCCCGACAAAGGGCGAACGGCCCCATCGGACGGTGACCCTCGCCCCTATCCCGGGCCGCTGCCGCCGGGGATGCTGCGATGGTGCTGGTTTCCGACTTCGTCCAGATCGATCGACCGTTCGCCGCCGTGAGCGACGAGCTGGTGGCCGCGGGGCCGGGCTGGCTCGGGGAGTCGCTGGTCGCCGCCTACGCGGAGGGCGAGCAGCTCTCGGTGCGAGTCGCCTCGTCGCTCGGGCCGATCCGGGTTAGCAAGCGGGTCTGGGCCGAGCTGGGCGAGATGACCGTGAAACCCGACCGGGTGACCCAGCCGCTGCGCTGGCGGGCGGCCGGGGCGACCGGCCTCTTCCCCGCGATGGTGGCCGACCTGGAGTTCGCCCCGATGGGGACCGCCATGACCGCGATCAGCTTCATGGGTCGCTACGTCCCCCCGCTCGGGCCGCTGGGACGGGAGGTGGATCGGATGCTCCTTCACCGCCTGGCTCAGGCCAGCGTGCGGGCGCTGCTCGGGATGGTCGTCGAAAGGCTTGCGGCGGACCCCGAGAAACCGCTGCTGCCGATCGGCAGGGCGTCGCCGGCGGCCGGGTGAGCGCGGGGTGACGGCGGCGGACGGGGCTCCCGAGCCGGACACGCCGGTTGCCGACCAACCCGCGCCGCCAGCGGCTGAGCGGGCTCCGGGCGGCCGCTCGCGCGCCGCGCGCACGCCCCGCACCTCGCGCCGCCGCCACAGCGACGGGGTCGCCGCCCTGCCGGTCCGGACCGTGGCGATCGACCGCTACCTCGAGACGATCTTCTGCATCGCGGCCGAGGACCAGCCGGTGCGGCCGACCCGGATCGCCCATTGGCTCGGGGTGAAGGCACCCACGGTCAGCATCGGGCTCCGCCGGCTGCGGGCCGGCGGCTGGATCCACACCGAGATCGACCGCCGGGTCACCCTGACCCCGGCCGGGCGGGCCGCCGCCGAGGCCATCGTGCGCCGCCACCGGCTGGCGGAGTGCTGGCTCACCGACGTCCTCGGACTGGATTGGGCGAGCGCCCACCTGGAGGCGAACCGGCTGGCGGCGTCGTTCTCGGACGCGGTGCTCGCCCGGCTCGACCGGGCCCTCGACCGACCGGCCATCTGCCCGCACGGCCATGCCATCCCGGGTCGGTCCGCGCCCTATGGGACGGTGGTCGCGCTGGCCGACCTCCCGCCCGGAGCCACCGCCACGGTGCGGCGGATCTCCGAGATCATCGAGCACGAGTCCTTCCAACTGCTCCGCGATCTCGCCGCCGCGGGAGTGCGCACCGGCGTCGAGGTCACCGTCGACGCCGACGGTCGCCCGGGGGAGGTGGGTCTGAGCGTGGGCGACCGGCGCCACGCGCTCACCGTCGATCCGGCAGCCGCGCGCTTGATCTGGGTCGAGATCGCGAGCCACCCACCGCCCGGGTCGGCGGCGGGAGCGGTGGCGGCGCGCGCCTGACCGTCGGGGCCGCCCGGTGGCAGCGGGTCGCGGTCAGGATTGGCCCGAACATCACGACCCGGAGTGCTGGAACCCCCACCCGTGAGTGGGACGCGAGACATCAGCGGAAAGGGGCCGTTGGGCTCTGGTGCGCCGGAGCGGCAGGGGGCACCCTGGGATGCCAAGGAGGATCGGTTGGATGCGCACCGCGATCGTGTACGAAGGCACACACGGCAGCAGCGCGGCCGTCGCCCGGATCATCGCCGCTGAGGCCGCGGTCCACGGCCCGGTCATTGTTGGCGAGGTGCACGAGATCCCGCTCACCGAGCTGGAGGGCGTCGAGTTCCTGGTGGTCGGAGGACCGACCCACCGCTGGGAGGACTGGGCCGACGTCACCCGGACCCCGACCTCGGCCCATGTCCTCCGCGACTACCACCTCACCCCCGACGGGGTGCGCAACTGGCTGGACCACCTTCCGCCCCGACCCAGCTTCTGTGCCGCGACCTTCGACACCCGTGAGCCGGGCCTCCGGGTGCTGACGGGGACCGCGGCCCTCGCCCTCTACCGCGCGCTCCGGCGCCGTGGCTGCCACCTGGTCACCCGGCCGGCCAGCTTCCTGGTCAAGCCCGGCCAGGTCTCCGAGCTGATGGACGGAGAGCGGGACCGAGTGAGCGCCTGGGCGGTCCAGGTCTTCCGCCGGGCGGAGCATCACCACCCGGTCCACATCGGCTGAGGCGGGTCGGCACGGGCCTCCGAGCTCGGTGACCCCGGCAGGGCACCCTGGTGTCCCGGCCCGCCCCATCAGCCGAATCTAGACAAGACGAGACGTCTCATCTAGTATCGTTGCATGGCCTCGACCGGCACGGACGCAGCGGCCGCCGGCGCAGCGCGCCGGCAGGCCGCCCGCGCGCGCATCCTGGTCGCCGCACGGCGTTCCCTGAGCTCCGGTGGACTACCACCCTTCGCCGAGCTCGCGCGGGAGGCCGGCGTCTCGCGAGCCACCCTGTACCGGTGCATACCGTCGCGGGGCGAGCTGTTCCGGCTCCTGGAGGTCGAGCCGGACCCCAGCGCTCGCGACCGCGTGCTCGAGGAGGCGGTCACCCTGTTCGGCCAGCGCGGCCTCGCGGCGCTCTCCATGGAGGAGCTTGCCGCACGCGCCGGCATCTCCCGGGCCAGCCTCTACCGGCTCTTCCCGGGCAAACCAGCCCTCTTCCGGGAGGTGGTGCGCGCCCACTCCCCCTTCATCCCGGTCGCGCGCGCCATCGCCGAGCACGCGGGGGAGCCCCCGGAGCGGGTCATGCCGGTGCTCGCCCGGGAGATCGTCCGCAGCACGTGGGGTCGCACGGGACTCTTCCGGGTCCTGCTCCTCGAGATCTCGGGGCCCGACGCCGACGCCGAGCTGGCTCGCGAGCTGGCGCTCTCCGAGACCATCGGTCCGCTGGTCGCCTACGTGGCCGGGCAGATGGAGAGTGGGTGGCTCCGTCGGATGGACCCCCGCATCGCGCTGATCGCCTTCGTCGGCCCTCTGGTCATGCACCTCATCACCCGCGACCTTGCGGAGCGGGCGCTGGGCCTCGACATCCCCGTGGAGACGACTGCCCAGGAGCTGGCCGCGGTGTGGCTGCGGGCGATGCGGCCCGAAGCGGCTGCGGTTGAGGCCGGCGCCTCCGGCGGCCACCAGGGGCCACGATGAACCCGGGACCGGCGGCCGTCTCCGTCGAGGCAGTGGTCAAGCACTTCGGCCCGATCCGAGCCCTGGACGGCGTCTCGCTCACGGTCCCGACCGGTCAGATCTACGGCCTGCTGGGTCCGAACGGCGCGGGCAAAACGACCCTCATCCGCTCGCTGGTCGGGTTGATCGCCGCCGAGACCGGGACGGTCACGGTGCTGGGGCGGCGGATGCCGGATCGGGAGATCCTGGCCGCGGTCGGGTACATGCCCCAGTCGCCCGCCCTCTACGCCGACCTGAGCGTGGAGGAGAACGTCCGGTTCTTCGCCTCAGTGCACGGTCTCGATCGCGAGGCCGGAGCCCGCGGCGCCACCGAGGCGCTGGAGCTCGTCGACCTGGCCGCGCGCCGGCACTCGGTGGTGGCGACGCTGAGCGGAGGGATGCGCCAGCGGGTGTCCCTCGCCTGCGCCGTGGTCCACCGGCCCCGGCTCCTGCTCCTCGACGAGCCGACAGTCGGCGTCGACCCTCAGCTGCGCGCCGAGCTGTGGGAGCGATTCGCGCGCATGTCCGGCGAGGGGACCACCATCATCGTGTCGAGCCACGTCATGGACGAGGCGGAGCGGTGCCAGCGCCTGGGCCTGGTGCGCTTCGGCCGGATGCTCGCCGAGGGCAGCGCCGCCGACCTCAGGCGGCGAGCCGGCGTGGAACGGCTCGAGGACGCCTTCCTCGCGCTCTCGGCGGGCGGCTCGTGAGCGTCCGGCGAGCCGGGGCCATCGCGCTCCGCATCCTTCAGCAGTTCCGCCACGACCGTCGCACCCTGGTGCTGGTCTTCGGGGCTCCGATCATCATCCTCGGCCTCTTCTACTTCCTGACCGGCGGCGGCTCCAGCCTGCCGGCCATCGACGTGGTCAACCGGGATCGCGGCCCTCTGGGCGCCATCGTCGGGGCCGGCCTCGAGAGCTCGACCCAGGTCACCGCCCGCCAGACCAGCGCGGCCCGCGCGGCGAGCGACCTGAGCAGCGACACGATCGCGGCCTACATCGTCTTCCCCGGCGACTTCTCCGCGGCCGTCACCGCGAGCGACGTGATCGCTCCGCAGGTCCACCTCGAGGGGACCGAGCCCGGCCTGACCCAGCCGGTGCTGCTCGCCCTCGACCAGTCGATCACCCGCGCCGCCCGGCAACTCGATCAGACCGGCGGGGCCCGCGTCCCGGTGCTCGAGCCCAGCGTCGATTACCTGCACGGTGGTCCGACCCTGGACACGCTCGACTACTTCGGGGCGGCGTTCATCGGGCTGGTGGTCTTCCTGCTCGTCTTCGTGGTGACCATCATCGCCTTCCTCCGCGAGCGGAGCCAGGGCACCCTGGAACGACTGATGGCAAGCCCGCTGCGTCGGGCCGACATCGTGGTCGGATACATGGCCGGTTTCATGGTGGTGGCGGCCGTGCAGTCGGTGGAGGTCGTCGTCTTCACGCTGTACGTCCTCCACGTGCACAACCAGGGCGATCTCGCAGCGATCGTGCTGATCACCCTGTTGATGACCCTGGTCGCGGTCAACCTCGGGGTGCTGCTCAGCATGTTCGCCACCACCGAGTTCCAGGCGGTGCAGTTCATCCCCCTCGCCATCGTCCCCCAGGTGCTCCTGAGCGGCATCATCTTCCCGGTGAGCAGCGAGCCGGTCTGGCTCCAGGTGCTCTCCAAGCTGCTGCCTCTCACCTACGGCGTCGACGGCCTCCGCGACGTGATGCTGAAGGGCAATGGGTTGACCTCGGGGGCGGTCCTGCTCGACATCGGGGTGGTGGCCGCCTTCGCCGTCGCCCTGGTGGTGGCGGCGACGGCGACGCTCCGGCGCCGCGTCTCCTGAGAGCTTGCTCTAAGCCGGATCCTCCGGGATCATGCCGAACGACCGGCCGCTCACGAAGGAGACCTCGACGGCCACCAGCCGCGCCACCTCGCCGTCCAGGAACGGCAGGTCGTGCGCCAGTCGGGCACGGGCCGCGTCCTGCAGGGCCGGATCGGTGACCTCGGACGCCACCCCCTGGACCAGGACGCTCCAGCCCCAGGCACCGCAGAGATCGCCACGGTCGGCCTCGAAGGCCACCACCGAGCGGTGCACCGCGGCGGTGAGCTTGCTGCCCGGAGCGGTGCGAAAGACCACCGTCTCCCCGATCACGGCGTACGTGACCGGCAGGATGACGGGCAGCGCCCGCACGCTGACCCCCACCCGTCCGAGGCGGGTGGTGGCGAGGAGATCGAGGCAGCGAGCGCGCGACAGCTCACGGAGCGGAGAGACGGGGTGCACCATCAGCGCCTAGCATCGACACCGGCGGCCCGGCAGGGCTAGGGGCAGTGGCCTCAGTGATCCCGGGTCTTTTGGCCCTAGACTCGCCAGAGCGCATAGGCCGATCGGCCCTTTGAACCGGGGCCGTGAGCCCGCTGCAGTGACCACCTCTGGACCCTGGCGGCGCCCACGTCGTGGATCGACGATGCCTCCATGGCACACCTGGTGCGCAGCCTCGACAACGTGGCCTGGGTCCTCCTCACCACCCTGCTGGTGATCGTCGCGGTGGCCCTGCTCGGCTTCCTCTTCCTGGCGGCGATCTGAGCCCAGCCTCGGGCGGGGATTCCGGTCAGTGCTGACCCAGGCGCCGACCGGTGACCTCCTGGATGGTGATCCGGACCCACCGCTCGGGCGACCTGGCCGCCCAGGAGCGGAGGGGGCCGCGCCGAAGGGCCTCGACCTCGCCGGGATCGGTGACCACCCGGGCCGGCCCGCGCACCACCACACTCCAGCCGGATCGTTCCAGCGGGTGGCTGTCGTCGACCTCGAAGACCACCTCAGAGCCCTCAGCCACCGCGCTCAGCGTCGTGCCCTCGGCGGTGCAGAAGACCACGGCCTCCTCGTCCGCCAGGTAGTTGACGGGCAGCACCATCGGCCGGCCGTCGAGAACGAAGCCGAGGCGGCCGACGAAGGAGTGGTACTGCAGGAACTCGAGACACTCCTTGCGGCTGAGGTTGTGGAGCGGTCTCTGGCTGGTGGTCATCGGGTCCTCCTGCTGCATGGCTCCGGCGGTGCCGACACCATACCGAGAATGCGGCCCTTGCGGCGGCTGTCCCGATGCCGTCCGGGGCCGGGACCACGCCGGCCGGGAGCCGGGACCATGCTGCTGGGGGCGGCGCGATGCCGCCCGTGGCCGCCGCAGGGCTCTCGACTCCACCTGGGGAGCCCTCCGGCGGCAGACGGGAGGACGTTCGGGCCTCCCGCCCCCGGTCGACGGCCCCTCCGCCGGCATCACGCCCCCTAGACTTCGGGTGATGCCCGAGGTCGATCGGTCCTCTCGCCTGCTCGACGCTGTCGTCGCGCTCTCCGCCGATCTGAGCCTCCCCAACGTCCTGAGGCGGATCGTGGAGGCCGCGGCCGAGGTGAGCGGGGCCCGCTACGGCGCCCTCGGGGTGATCGGACCGGAGCAGGCCGGCCTGGAGGGCGGTCTGGTCGAGTTCGTCACCACCGGCCTCGACGCCGAGGCGATCCGGGCCATCGGGGACCTCCCCCACGGCCGGGGGCTCCTGGGCCTGCTGATCACCGACCCGAAGCCGCAGCGCATCCGCGACATCGGGGCTCACCCCGCCTCCTCGGGCTTCCCGCCGCACCACCCGCCGATGGGGTCGTTCCTCGGGGTGCCCATCAGGGTCCGCGACGAGGTCTTCGGCAACCTCTACCTCACTGAGAAGCAGGGCGCCCCCGAGTTCTCCGAGGCCGACGAGGAGCTGGTGGTGGCGCTCGCCGGTGCTGCCGGGATAGCGATCGAGAACGCCCGGCTCCACCATCGCCTCGAGCAGGTGGCCGTGCTCGGCGAGCGGGAGCGGATCGCCCGCGACCTGCACGACACGGTGATCCAGCGGCTCTTCGCCACCGGGCTGGGCCTGCAGGGCCTGGTCGGCCGGATCGAGCAGGGCGACCTCCAGGAGCGTCTCCAGCAGGCCGTCGACGAGCTCGACGAGACCATCCGGGAGATCCGGATCAGCATCTTCGACCTGGAGGCGCGCGACGTCGCCAAGGATGGCCTGCGCGCCCGGGTTCTGGCGCTGGCGAGCGAGGTCACGCCGACACTCGGTTTCGAGCCGAAGGTGCACATGGAGGGGCCGCTCGACAGCGCCGCCGACGCCCCGACCCGCGATGAGCTGCTCAAGACCATGCGCGAGGCGCTCTCCAACGTCGCCAAGCACGCCGCGGCGAGCAGCGTGGACGTCCGGCTCAGCGCTGCCGCCGGGACCATCACCCTGCGCGTCGCCGACAACGGCGTGGGCGTCTCCAGGGGAGCCCCGCGCGGTCGCGGGCTCGACAACATGGAGTCGCGGGCCGAGGCTCTCGGGGGTGTCTGCGAGCTCACCGGCCGCCCCGGGGGCGGCACGGTCGTCACCTGGCGGGTGCCGTCCTCACCCTAGGGTCAGCAGACCAGGCGCGCGGCAGGCGGTCCCGGAGCGCCGTCCGCCGTCCGCCGGCCGGGCGACCGGTGGCCTGGTGTCACGCGCGGTGCGACCGGCGCGGCCGTCTCTGGGATGCGAGGTCGGGAGGGGCCGCGCGCTCCGGTCGCCCCTGCCTCCAGCGGATCGTCTGCTGGTGCGGCGTCACGGGCCCGGGCCCCTCGCCTGACCTGACCCAACCATCATGCCCGCCCGATCGGGAGCCGCACTGGAGGCGGAGGGCATTGATCGGACCAGGACGTGACCCGCAGCACTTAGGGCCGCGGGTCATTTTGTCTGATGACCCCTGGCCCTGGATGGCGCCCCCGGGAGGCCCCAGCATGGAGTCAGTTCGACCTGACCACCCAAACGGGAGAGACAAAACCATGAGCAAGGCACTTCGCTGGCGAGTCCTCGTCCTCCAGGCAGGGCTCATCGTCATCCTCGGCGCTGTCGCGGGATTCACCCTCTGGGCGTCCTCCTACGTCCAGAGCTCGGTGACCACGCAGCTGGCCGCCCAGAACATCACCTTCCCCGCATACAACAGCGCTTCCATCAAGGCTCTGCCCGCGGTCGACGCCACTGCCATGAACCAGTTCGCGGGGCAGAAGCTGACCACCGGCCCGCAGGCCGAGGTCTGGGCCAACAACTTCATGAAGGTCCACCTCAGCGCGATGCCGACCTATGACGCGGCGAGCGCCGCCGCCCGGGCGAACCCCACCAACGCCAAGGACGCCGCGACCTTGACCACCGTCTTTGAGGGCACGATGCTCCGCGGCACGCTGCTCAACGCCTACGGCTGGTGGTCCCTCGGCACCTACACCGGGTTCGCCGGCATCGGCCTGGCGATCGCCGCCTTCGCCGTCCTCTGCACCATGGTCTTCGAGCTCTCCCGGTGGCGGGCCGACGCCCGTGCAACCAGCCCAGCCAGGGACCTCGCCCCCGCGTACGGCGCGTCGGGCTCGGTGCCTGCGGTCGGCATCGCCCAGATGACCAAGCACGACAACTGACCCCCCTCTCAATGGAGAGGCCCGCCGGTCGCACCGGCGGGCCTTTTCTCTTGCCCGCCATTCCGCCTGACCGGGCCGCTCAGCCCGAGCGACGCAAGAACCAAAGGCCGGCCGGCGCCCAGGCCGCTCAGAGCAAGGAGGCGAGGAGCACGGCGAGGGAGCTCGCGTCACGGCAGCGCGGAGCGGCGCCCAGGCCGCTCAGATCAAGGAAGCGAGCCGCGCAGCGAGGGAGCGCACGCGACAGTCCCGGGGAGCGGCATCCTGGTCGTTCAGAGCAAGGAGGCGAGGAGCACGGCGAGGGAGTGCGCTGAGGTGCATGACCGAGCCGGCGCACGAGCCGACGCAGCTATGGGCGGCCCAGGGCGACGCTCAGGCGGCGGGGTTGAAGTGCCGCCACTCCCCCGCCCCCGGCTCGTCGTCGTCCATCTCGACGTCCTCCGGGAGCTCGGTCCGCCAGGGAAGCATGAGGTCGAAGACGATCTCCTGGATGGTCCAGAGCATGTCCATGATCTCGGTGATCTTGGCGTGCCGGCGGGCCAGGGTCTCGTCCACCAGGCGGCAGGCGGTGTCGTCGCCGGTGAGCCGGACCGCCTTGCGCGCAAACGTGAAGACCCGCTGGGCGCGCAGGGCGACGTCCGGCGGAACCTCCTTCATACCCTGGAGGTGCGTCTCCTCACAGAGCTCGATGGCAGAATCCACCCGCTCCACGAGTCGACGGAGCCGCGTCCGCTCCACCACCTCGAGGTGGTGACGACGGCGGGCGCGGTGAACCTCCTGGGTAGCGTCCTCAATGAGCAATGGGTCTCTCCCTGTGGCGAGCCGCGAAACCCGCCGCCTCGCGGTTGCAGCCATAGGCTATCGGTATGTGTCGTTGACATCAACAGCCGCCGTGGTGTCAGATTGATGCATGGATCGCATCAACGCAGATCTTTTGAGAACTTTCATCGAAGTGGCGCGTCTAGAGCATCTGGGGCGTGCGGCCGATGCGCTCCAGAGTGACCAGTCGACGGTGAGCCGGAAGATCGCCCGTCTGGAGCACGAGGTCGGGGTGCCGCTCTTCGAGCGGATCGGTCGCTCCATCCGGCTGACCAAGGCCGGGCGGCGCTTCGTAGGGCGGGCGGAGCGCATCCTCAGCGAGATGCGGGACGCGGTCGCGGAGGCGGCGGGCACCGTCTCCGCCGAAACCGGTGAGGTCCACCTCGGATTCCTCCACACCGTGGGCGCGCGCTGGCTGCCGGAGCGCCTCGCCCGGTTCCTCGACCAGTACCCGGGGGTGCGCTTCATCCTCGAGGAGGGCACCAGCAGCGAGGTGGTGGCCGGCCTCCTGGACGGGCGGTTCGACCTCGGCATCCTCGGACCGCCTCCTCCCAACACCCCGGAGATCGAGGTGGTGCCCCTCTTCCGCGAGCGCATCTCGGTGGTGGTCCCGCTCGAGCACCGTCTGGTCGGGCGTGCGTCGGTCACCCTGCGCGACCTCGCCCCCGAGCCGCTGATCCTGCCCCGATCCCGGACCGGCCTCCGGAGGGTCATCGACGATGCCTTCGCCCGCCAGGGCCTGAGCGAGCACGTCGCCTACGAGGGCGACGACTTCGCGATCGTGCAGGGGCTGGTCGAGGCGGGGCTGGGGATCACGCTGCTGCCCATGCCCCTGCCGACCCCGTCGACCCGGGTGGTCGTGATCCCGCTCCGCGAGCCCCCGATCGCCCGCACCATGGCGATCGCCTGGGACCGCCGCCGAACCCTGCCGCCCGCGGCGCAGCTCTTCTGCCGCCGGATCGTCGAGCAGGTGGGCGAGCCCTTGCGGCGCACCGCAACCGGCTAGGCGGACCGGGCGGCTCAGGGAGCGAGGCGGTTGAGGTCCCGCGGGAAGAGCGTCGTCTCGCGCACGTTGGGGGCGTCCACCAGCTGAGCGACCCACCGTTCGAGCCCGATGGCGAAGCCGCCGTGGGGGGGCATGCCGTGCTTGAACGCCATCAGGTACCCGGCATAGTTCTCAGGGTCCTCGCCCCTGCTGACCAGCGCATCGATGTAGTCCTGGTAGCGGTGGAGCCGCTGACCGCCGGTGACCAGCTCCATACCCCGGAAGAGGAGGTCGAAGCCGGCCGCGAATCCCGGCCGTTCCGGGTCGGGGTGGGTGTAGAAGGGCCGCTTGCTCATCGGGAAGCCACGGACGAACAGGAAGTCCGAGCCGTGCTCGCGCCGCGCCCACTCGCCGAGCCACCGCTCATTGGCCGGTGAGAGGTCGGGCTCGTTGCTCAGGTCCTCCCCGGTGGCCGCGGTGATCATCGTCTGAGCGTCCAGGAAGTGCACGTCGGGGATCGGCCGGGGCACCCGGGGCAGCTCGAGGCCCAGCAGGGTCAGAGCACCCGCCGCCTCCCGCTCGATGGCCGCCAGCATCGCGGCGATGGTGTCGGTGAGCACCGCCATCACGGTGAACTCGTTCTCGATGAAGCCGACCTCGGCGTCCAGGGAGACGTACTCGTTGATGTGGCGGGCGGTGTCGTGGGGCTCGGCCCGAAAGACGGGGCCGACCTCGAAGACGCGCTCGAAGACGCCGACCATGACCTGCTTGTAGAACTGCGGGCTCTGGGCCAGGTAGGCGGTCTTGCCGAAGTAGTCGAGGGCGAAGGTGGTGGCCCCGGACTCGGTGGCCGAGCCGACGATCTTCGGAGTCTGGATCTCGGTGAAACCGAGCTCGCGGAGCCCGGTTCGGAACCCGGACATCGAGGCCGCCTGGAGCGCGAAGTAGGCGCGCCGGCGGGGGTGGCGGAGCGCCACCGGGGCGTTGTCGAGGATGGTCGGGAGCTGGGCCTTGATCACCGGCCGGTAGAGGTCGAATGGCGGGGCTTCGTCGGCCTCTGAGATCACCGTCACCGCCGGGTCGTGGAGCTCGACCCCCCCGGGAGCCTGCGGCTCGGCCGCCACCACCCCGTCGACGCCGATCACCGACTCGTGCTCCAGGCGGGCCAGTCGCTCGACCAGCTCGGGGTCCTGGACGACCACCTGGGCGGTCCCGTGGGCGTCCCGGAGGATCAGGAAGCTGACCCCGGCGAGACGCCGGAGCCGGTGGAGCCAGCCCTTGAGCTGCACGCGCTCACCAACCCGCGGGCTCAGGTCGTCGGTCCAGACGCGGTCGGTGAGGTGGGGGATCACGGCGGACTCCGGCTGGGGTGGAGAGATCGGTGCGACTGGCGGTCGATTCTAACCGGGGGGACGTAGTGAGGAGCGAGAGCAGGAGGCTCTCGCTCCGAGCGGAGGAGCGCCCGGTACCGATTGCGAGTACCGGGGGGACGTAGTGAGGAGCGAGAGCAGGAGGCTCTCGCTCCGAGCGGAGGAGCGCCCGGTGCCGACTGCGAGTACCGGGGGGACGTAGCGAGGAGCCCCCGTGCCGGCTGCGAGAAGTCAGCGCGCTCTGATCGTGGCGGGCCGGGGAGGTGCCGCCACCGTAGACTGAGCCACCAGCCATGGCCGCAGCCCTCTTCACCATCGCCGCCCTCCTGGTCGTGGGCACCATCGCCCTGGTGCTCGCGGGCCGCGCCCGGGGCGTGGCAGGCCCGGTGGCAGCGCCACCGCCCAGCGTGACCCAGGTGCGCACCCAGGCGGCCGCCATCGTCAGCGCGGCCCGGACCGAAGCGCTCGCCGTCCGCGAGGCCGTCGCCGAGGAGGTGGGGATCCGCCGGGCCGCTCTCGAGGCCGGCGAGGCGGCGCTGGCCGAGCGCGAGCGCACCTGGCGAGACCGGCGGGCCATCTTCGACGAGCGCCGCTTCGCCCACCGCAAGCGGCGGGAGGAGATCGAGGCTCGAGATGCCGAGGTCGAGGTCGCCCGGGCCGAGGTGCGCCGCACCATCGCCGAACGGGCCGCCGCCGACCTGGAGACCGCCCGGGGCATGGTGCTGGAGAAGCTGGACGCCGAGCTGGAGGCGGAGCGGGCCGAACGGGTCGCCCAGCTGGTCGCCGATCGGACCGGGGAGCAGGAGGCCACCGCCCGGATGCTGCTGGTCGAAGCCGTGGAGCGGCAGTCCGAAAGTCACGTCGACACCGCACCTCGGCTCTCCCCCATCGATCTGGACGGGCTCGACGAGCCGCGCCGGGAGCGGATCCTCACCGCCCTCCAGGTGGTGGCGGAGTCCACCGGGACCGACCTCGGGATCGACAACGAGAGAGGGCAGGCGACGCTGCGCGGCCTCGACCCGGTGGGCCGGGAGATCGCCCGGCAGGCTTCGCTCGAGGTGCTGGACCGGAGCATCCAGGCGGCGGACGTCGCGCCGCTCGTGGTGCGCACCCGTCGCCGGCTCTCCGCCACGATCGCCGAGCTCGGAGAGCGTGCCCTCTGGGAGATGGCGATGGAGGGGCGTCCGGAGCTCGCCGAGCTGCTCGGGGTCCTCCACTACCGTTTCTCCTACGGTCAGAACGCGCTGCTTCACTGCAAGGAGACCGGCTACCTCTGCGGCGTGCTGGCCGCGGAGCTGGGCCTGCCCCAGGCATCGGCGCGGGAGGCCGGGGCCCTGCACGACATCGGAAAGGCGGTGGACCACGACGTCGAGGGGTCCCACGCGATCATCGGCGGCGAGCTGCTCCTGGTGATGGGAACCGATCCGGCGATCGCTCACGCGGTCAAGGCGCACCACTTCGACGTCGAGCCCTCCACCGACCTGGCCATGCTCACCATCTGCGCCGACGCCATCTCGGCCTCCCGGCCCGGGGCACGCCGCGACACCCTCGCCGCCTATCTCGCCCGGCTCGAGCAGCTCCAGGGGATCGCCACCCGGCACCCCCAGGTGGAGCGGGCCTTCCCGCTGCAGGCCGGGCGCGAGGTCCGGATCTTCGTCAAGGCCGGCCAGGTGGCGGACCCCGAGATGCCCGCGCTCAGCGGCGAGATCGCGCGGGAGATCGAGAGCGAGATGCAGTACCCCGGGGTGATCAAGGTCACCCTCATCCGCGAGACCCAGGCCATCGCCACCGCCCCGGTCCAGGTCGGGCGCAGCGTGGAGCCGCTGGAGCCGGTCCTGGCGGGGGCCGCCAACAAGCGACGGCGCCGCCGGCGCAAGCGCAAGGGCGCCGGGGACGGCGAGCCCGCCGGCCCCTCCGAGGCTGCCGGCTCGGACGACGTCGAGTAGCCGCGGACACCCCGCAGCCAAGCGAGGCGCGGTGCGACGAGGAGTGCACCAGCTGGCGCGCGACGGCGAAGCGCCGGGCACCCTGACGCCGGCTCGAGGGCCGCAGGAGCGCCGGCGGCGATGTCCGTATACAGCGGCAACCAACCTCCGGAAAGCTGCACTAGGATCATTGGCGACACCGGGCCGGTCGAGGCGGTCGCCGCTCCGGACGGCCCCTGCAGCGACGGGAGCGCGCGGACGATGGACCATTTCTGGGACCCCGGCCACCTGGCCGCGGTGTTCTTCGCGGTGGCCGCCGGAGCGGCGCTGGTCATGGCTGCCCGGCGCCGGCCGGGGAGGTGGCGGGACTGGCTCTGCGTCGCCCTGGGGATCGCGCTGATCGTCAACCAGACCGCCGACTCCTTCCGGTGGGTCTGGGAGCACAACGGATCGATCCGCTACGACCTCCCGCTCAACCTCTGCGACCTCGCCGCCTACGTTGCCGGGATCGCGCTGATCGTGCGGCGTGGCTGGTGGGTGGAGACCGCCTACTTCTGGGGCATCGGGGGGACCACGATGGGGCTCCTCTTCCCGGACGTCGTGCTCCACGCGCTCTCCTACGCGTACCTCGAGTATTACGTGGACCACGTCGGGGTGGTGCTGGCCGCCCTCCTCCTGGTGGCAGGCCTCGGCCTCCTGCCGGCGGCCGGCGCGTACCGGCGGATCTGCGCCACCACCTTCGGGTACGCAGCCCTGGTGGGGCTCTTCGACCTCCTCGCCGGGGCCAACTACTTCAACCTGCGGGCCAGGGCGGCGGCCGGCAGCCTGACCCCCCTGGGCATCCTCTCCCCCTGGCCGTGGTACCTCGTGGAGATGGCGCCGGTGGTCCTGCTGGCCCTGCTCATCCTGGACATGCCGTTCCGTCACGAGGAGGAGGCGCCAACTCCCGCCTCGATCGCCGGCGCGGCAGCCACCTGAGCCGGAGACGGCCGTCCCCGGGCCGGGCGTCAGGAGGCGGCTGACGAGCCCCCGCCGGCGAGGAAGGAGAGGATCACCTCGACGGTCAGCCGCGGGGCCTCGTGAAAGAAGAGATGGCCGCAACCGTCGAACCAGTATCGCCGTGCGCCGGGGATGAGCTTGGTGAGCGTCTCGGCGTTGGCCAGCGGGACCAGGACGTCCTCGGCGCCGTGGAGCACGAGGCTCGGCACCGCGATCTCGCCGAGACGGCCGCTGACGTCGGCGTCCCGCGAGGAGCGGAACTGTGCGATGAAGGCGCGACCCGGGATCGGGTGCGAGGCCCGGTACGCGACCTCGTCCTCGATGAACTCGGGATGGTCACGCTGGAAGCGCGGGGAGTAGAGGACGCTGCAGGCGAGCCGGTACGCCTCCGCCGGCGTGGCCGCGCCGCGCCCGAGCAGGGCCGCGGTCGCCTCGGGGGCCGCGGGGACGGTCGCATGTCGTCCCGAACCGGTGGCGGCCAGGACCAGGCGGGTGACCCGGCCGGGGTGGAGGACCGCCACGTGCTCGGCCGTCAGCCCGCCCATCGAGGCCCCGAAGAGCTGGAAGCCGGGAGCCCCGGCGGCCGTCGACACCGCGACGCAGTCCGCCGCCAGCCGGGGCATCGGGTACGGGCCGCCGGGCACGTCGGAGTCGCCGACGCCGCGGGGGTCGTAGACGATCACCCGGTGGCGCCGGGCCAGCGCCGGGATGATCGGAGCGTAGACGCGGCGGGTGGCCCCCAGACCGGGGATCATCAGCAGCGGCTCACCCTCGCCGCGAACGCTGAACGCGAGCCGAACCCCGTCATCGGTGACCACGAACCGGTCGAGGCTCGGCTCCGTCACGGCTCCGGATCGTAGGCCACGGCATCGGATCGGCGTCGGCGGTGGGCCGCTGGAGCCTCCTCCCGGCGGCCGACCTCGGCCCGACGGCCGGGGGCGGCGCGGACGCGCCACCATTGGCCCGTGCCACGTCTCTTCGTCACCCGGGAGCAGATCAGCGATGGCGCCGTGGTGATCGGCGGCGAGCCCGGCCGGCATCTCGCAGGGGCGCTGCGCACCCGCCCCGGGGAGCTCATCGTGGTCGTCGACGACGCCGATCAGGAGCACGGCGTCCGGGTCGTCTCCGTGGAGGCGGAGCGGGTGACGGGGGCGATCGTCTGGTCCCGGCGGGCATCCGGCGAGCCCCGACTCCAGCTCGAGGTGGTGCACGCGCTCATCCGCGAGATGGATGACGTCGTCGCGGCGCTCGCCGAGGTGGGGGCCAGCGTCATCCACCCCGTGGTGGCCCAGCGCAGTGTCAGCCGGCCCGAC
>Ga0187860_1000517_pt1 | contig 37122 bp, 32 predicted proteins | sample June2016WEW_10_4_FD_132981 | JGI IMG/M metagenome (GOLD analysis project Ga0187860, IMG submission 132981) | Peatland microbial communities from SPRUCE experiment site at the Marcell Experimental Forest, Minnesota, USA - June2016WEW_10_40 | ecosystem: Environmental > Terrestrial > Soil >...
CCAGCATTCCTCGGGATAGAGGATGATCGGCGATCTGCCCTTGTTGGGATTGGGGATAAAGACATCCTCGGGGCATACCGTCACGCAGGTGTTGCAGCCGCTGCAAATGTCGGGGCTGAAAATAACCGGCCGCCCAGGTGTCGGCCGGTTGGGTGTTGCATAAACGACAGGCATGTCCACCATAACTTGCACCTCCTACAGCGCATAAGCATCCAAGAGGCGCTTACGACGCTCGCCGAGCAGTTCTTCGGGTGTCTGGGACACCCTGTTTCGTTCCCGTTGTCTGCCGTTTCGCCAACCGCCCTGGTTGCGAGAAGCCAAATTGGCCTTAAGTGTGCAGTTGGCGGTCCTATTTGGCTGTGATACGCATCACCAAAAAGCGTGCCGCACATCACGCAAGGCGGGCACCGGGACGCCCATCATGGAGCAGAACCCAGGATGAGTTCGTCGGTCGCCGGCCACATAGATGCAACATCGACGGTCGCGCTGCCGAGATCGTGGCAGGGAGCACAGGAATGGAAACCCAACCACAAGAACTGGCGTCTACACTGACATTCGAGGAACGTGCCAGGCGATGGAAATCCCCAGAAGGAATCGAATTCGCCAGCGCGGCCGTGCAGCAGTCCTATCAACGCCGCGTCCAGATGTTCATCGACGTCATTACCCTCAAGAAGCCCGAACGCGTTCCCGTTTGCCCCGCATTGGGTTTCTATCCTTTTGTGTACGCGGGTGTGACGCCGCAGGAGGCGATGTACGATTACGGAAAGCTCGCGCACGCGCTCCGAAAATTTCACACGGACTTTCTGCCAGATACGATGGCGGGCACCGCGCTCTATGGTTCGGGCAACGTCCTCGAGATCCTCGATTACAAGCTTTATCGCTGGCCAGGCCACGGAGTGCCTTCCCATGAGCCCTACCAATGCGTAGAGGACGAATACATGCGGGCGGACGAGTACAAGCTGCTGATCAACGATCCGTCCGACTTCTTCCTCCGCAACTATTTTCCGCGAGTGTTCGGCCCTCTGGGTCCGCTGGCGATGCTAGGACCTCTCACAAACATTCTAGAGCTGCCATCCGTAGGCCCAGCCATGATTCCCTTCGGTCTGCCGCACGTACAGGAAGCCCTGCGGAAACTTCTGGAGGCGGGCCGAGCCGCGTTCGAATGGATTGAGGCCTGCCGCGCCATCGACCGGGAGACCATCTCGACTCTCGGCCTAGCGGGGCTGATGGGCGGCTTCACAAAAGCGCCGTTCGACATTGTGGGTGATACCTTGCGGGGCACGCGCGCGATCATGCTCGACAAATTCCGCCAGCCCAAATCAGTGCTCGCTGCAGTGGAGCGGTTCGTGCCCCTCGCTATTGACGCCGGCGTGCACTCAGCGAAGAACTCGCGCAGCCCGGTGGTTTTCATACCGCTCCACAAGGGTGCGGACAGCTTCATGTCCAACAAGGATTTTCAGACGTTCTATTGGCCGACGTTAAAGGCGGTGATTCTGGGGTTGATCGAGGAAGGGTTAATCCCTTATCTGTTTGTCGAAGGCGCCTACAACAAGCGGCTCGATACGATCACCGATCCGGACATCCCCGCCGGCCGAACTATCTGGATGTTCGATCAAACGGAGCTGCGGGAAGTAAAAAAGCGTTTCACCGGATGGGCGTGCTTCGGCGGGAATGTACCGTCGTCGCTCTTGATTGCCGGGAAACCGGAAGAGGTAAAGGCGCACGTCCAACGACTAATCGACGATGTGGGACAGGACGGCGGCTACATTCTCTCGACCGGCGCGGTCGTGGATAACGCCGTTGCGGCAAACCTGCACGCGATGATCGACACCTGCAAAGAATATGGCGTGTATCGATAGGAGAACGGAGCAAGTCCCCGGGTCGCAAGTCATTTCAGTGAGAATCGGGTTGTCTTGCGATTCTGCGGTCCACGATGGCGCGAAAAAGTTCAATGTGGGCCGCCGTGCTTCCGCAGCAGGCCCCGACGATTCTGGCTCCCGCGTCGAGCAGTTTTTCCAATCCGGCCGCCATCTCTTGGGGGGACTGCTTGTAGACCCAACGGCCCCCCTCCAGCACCGGCTTGCCCGCGTTTGGTTTGGCCATCAGCGGCAAGTCGCAAGCCTTTCTGTAGCGCGTGAGGATCTTCTCCATCCACTCAATGTCGACGCCCGTGCCACAGTTGGTGGCAGCGAGGTGTGCGCCCGAAGCTTGTAAGAACTCGGCAGCCTTTTCCGGCGTGACACCCATCATCGTGCGCGCATCCCGGCCATTGCGAGTGATGTCAAAGGCCACGGACCCGATGATGCACGGGGCGCCTGCTCCGCGCGCCGCTTCGATCGCCAGGCCGAGCTCTTCGAGTGACGTCTGCGTCTCGATGATGATGCCATCCACACCCGCAGCAACCAGGATTGCCGCCTGCTGCCGGAAGGCAGCCCGCGCCTCTTCGGCCGTTACCTGGCCGAAAGGCTTGAGCAGACCTCCGAATGGTCCCATGTCTCCCAGAACATATCCCGGGCGATTGCCAAACGCGCGGCGCGCGATTTCGACGCCGGCTCTGTTGATCGCTTCCACGCTGTCGGCCAAGCCGTGCCGGGTAAGATTGATCGACGACGCACCGAAGGTTTGCGTGATCAGGCAGTCGGCACCCGCTTCAACATACCCGCGCTGGATTGCCAGGACGCGGTCCGGATGAGTCACATTCCACTGCTCTCCGCAGCCACCCAGTTCGAGACCGGCCGCGTGAAGCTGCGTCCCCATAGCGCCGTCGCACACCAGGGGGCGCTGAGCGATTGCGCCGAGCAAGGTCTTATGTTCTTTCTCCGCCATCAGATTAAGGTCTAACATGAAAACCTGTGGTAACGACCACAATTCCTGATCGCATTTGCCGCGATCGGCGCGGCGCCGATGACAAGCAATCCCGGAAATGAGATGAAACTGCCGTCTCCGGCGACGGAGTTTAGCGCTCCCCCGACGAACGCGGCAAAAAGAGAAAAATCGGATGGCTGAAGGACACGTGAAAGAATAACCCGCGCCCAACACGAAGTCACCCCCGTTGTCGGCAAGGGTTGTGTCCCAGTGCCACAGACGACGGAGGAGGTCGGTTTGACGCGAACAATGCGTTCGACCTCCCCTTCAATCGCTCGAGAAAAGCGCCTGGACCCAAGTGCCTCAGGGAGCCTTAAAGGTGAAATTGGCGTGCACGGTCTCGCCGGCACGGACCGTCACCTTTTGCTCCTGTGTTCCAAAGTTCGCAGTCCAGGTGGTCAAGCTGTACTCCCCCGGAGGGACGCCCTTTATCGTGAAGATCCCATCGCTTCCGCTTACAGCGTAGAACGGATTGCTGGTGACCCCCACATAAGTGCTCATCCAGGGGTGTTGATTGCAGTGCACGGGGATCATGACCTCAGGACGGGCGAACTTGTGAACCAGCGGCGGAGCACCGGGCGGCTGCGATTGGTTCCAGTCCCGGTTGACCTTGCACATTGGGTGGATGTTGTGAGTCGTGAGGTCAGCCGAGGTAATCCGCAACTCCTGGCCGGCCATGACACCCAGCACGTGCGGTGCGTACATGCACCCCCGTTGGTCGAGGGCGACGGGCTGCGCCGGCGGCGGAAACGTTCCCGGGACATCCTTGATGTATACGAACGCGTTGGGAAGCGTGCCGTTGCTGTTGACGGCGCCGTCCTCTGCCAGCACAGGCTCCGTATGTGCAGCGGCACAGACGGGGTCCGCTCCCATGTCAAGCCTGGCTCGTTTGGGCGCCGTTCCTTCGAAATGGATCGTGCCCTCGATGGAGCCCGAGTTCTGGCTGGCTGTCGCCTGTGCCCCGGCTGAAGACCTGCCGACTACACCGGCGCCCAAGCCCAGCAAAGCTACACCGAGGGTCGCAGTTACGATGAAATGTGACTTATTCATTTTCATATTGAGAGCCTCTCGTCTCGCATTCGCTCTTCGCCCTTTCATTCTCTTCTCCTTCACGTCAGAAAACGATCCAGACGACCATGTACAAGGAATTGTTGTCGCTGGCATTTCGTCCGGCACCGTCGTAATTCTTCCCCGCGCCATTGAAATGCAGATAGCCGGTGTATTGCAAGCCGAGTTGAAGGTTCTGCACCGGCCAGTAGGAGAAATGGGCGATGTAGCCGTCGGTATTGGGACTCCCATTTGCGCTCCCGGTCACATCCCCCGCTGCAAACAGCAGCGGATCGGTAGTGCCCCAGGTCTTAAACCCGCCGAACGTGGCTGCGTACCTGTTCCCGAAGTGATAGATGCCGTCGACCTTGAACGTTTGAAGATTGTGGTGCACCAGGGGATCCGCGAGCGCGGCGGCCGTCGCGTTCAGATCGGAGTCTTCGTGGATGTAGGTGCTGTGGACCGTAATGACGTCGTTGTGGAACGAAGGCAAAACGCGTTCGTATTGGACGTCGGCGGCCACGTCTGTGTAGAAGTCCTTCAACCCCGTGACGGCTCCGGGCGTCGAGGCGATGTGCATTCCATAGGTGCCGATCATGAAGTAGTTGTTCCCTTTGGTTTGCTGCCAGGCCAAGCGCCAATAGGGTGCCAGTCCGCGTATGTTGAACGAGAAGGGTGCGCCAGTGGGATCCACCCCAGGGTTCGGCTGACTGCCGCCGATATGCTCCGAGCGATAGGCTGTGAAATCCACGTACAGGTGGTTGTTAAACATAGCGTACGCGCCGACGCCCGCCACATCTTGCGCCAGTGTGCCGTCAACGACTGTGGCCGCCATAGGCGACACTGCGACATCGGTCGATACCCATGGGAAGCCCCAAGCCGGGGTGCTGTTCCACAAGTCTTCTACGCCGGGATTGTTGTTGAGGTTAAAGCCGTAGACGAAGCTCCTCCCGCCAAGTTTGGCGGTGTTGGCGTAACGGATGTCCGTGTTGTCCCAACTAAAGTGATCCCCCTGGGCGTCGTAGGTGACCTGCACAAACCCACCGACATGCTGCGAAAAAGCTCCTGCCAGGAAGATGCTGGCCGCCTGCGGAAACTCGAAGTTCCCGTTCTGCGCGTCAGGCTGAGGCTTCTGTTGAAAGGTGTTCGAAATCTGAACGAAGGCGGAAAGAGGCAAGAACGAGTTGAGATTCAAACCGGCCTTGCTTCCCCCTCCCTTCTCCGAGATTTGCGACAAGCTGTTCATCGTGTACCCGTTCAGCTTGAAAAGCCGGCCAAACGGCGTCAGTTCCGGAATGGTTGTGTGGCACGAACTGCAAGGCAGTCCGGTTTGCCGGGCATAACTCGGCACGGCGGAAGCTTCACCTGCTCCGGCTAGGATTGCGGCGATCAAAACACCGCACATCCAAAGGGGCCGAATGCCAATTTTCGATAACATAGTACATTCTCCTCGGTGCCGGGCGGCGACCGCACTGCCGCCTAAGTCGGCCATGAGATACGAAATGCTCGCGAGACTATCGGGCAGGGACGCTACCCAGGCTGTGACACGTGTCACACTCAAAAGTGCCAAGCATCACCGCAGAGCCGGGATTCACGTCGAAGAAACGGAGCGCAAGCCCTCAGAAAAGCCCACTGAACGGGCGTTACCGGGTTTCACGCCGTCGCGGAGATGATTGGACGTCGCTTTCCACGGCACGGCCAACCATCAGGCAATGCGGCATAGAGGGGACGATTCAGCGATTTAGCGCGAAATGGGGTGAACGCCTTTGGCTCCGGTTTCTGCCCCTCGCACTTCTTTCGGCAGCCAGGCGCCCTGGTCGAGCAAGCGGTTCTGAAGCGTCCTGTAGTTCACCTGCCGTAGGCTGACGTGGTTCTTGAGGGACAACGCTGCGGCGGTACCCGCCGCCTCACCCATTTGCACGCAGAACGGTATGAGATTGAGAACGTCGTTGGCTGTTACATCCGAGGAGAAACAGCGGCCAGCAACGAGAAGGCTTTCCGTGGTGCGCGGCACCAGAGAACGGTAAGGAATGCATCGATTGGGACTTTTTGAGGAGAGATTCTCGGTGAAACGGGGAATGGCGGCGATGGTGTCGTCATACACGGTGCCAGACCGCAGGTCTTGTGCGGTGACCACGTATTCTCCGACGAGCCGCCTGCTTCCGCGCGTCCCGATCTGGGAGGCGGTGTCGAGGATGAAGCTCTTTTCGAAGCCGGGCATTTTTTTCTTGAGAATCTCGTGGGCCTTCAGCATGACCTTGCGCACCTTCACTTCAGAGGACGTCAGGTGCTCGACGTTGAGGCAATCATTTCCTGGGACCCAGTTGTTGACCCAAACCTGATCATCTCGATGAGTCGCGAGAGGCAACAAGGGAAAGCCGCCGACGGCCCGGATCTCGTCCATGATTGCTTTGTGGGCCGCGGGCTCGGACTGCCGAAATTCGCTGAACTTCAGATAATCGACGTCTCCTAGGCGGAAGACGACGGCGAGCATGCCGCTTCTGAGAGAGTGATCCACAGCGTCTTCGAACTCCGCTCCCGCGGATGCAAGGATATCGCCATCACCTGAGGCGTCGATCGTCCGCTCGCTCAAAATGGCCTGCCGGCCGGATTTGCTCTCGAAAACAGCCCCTTCGACCTCCGTGCCATCGACGATCGCTTTGCTTCCCCAGGAATGCAAATAGAGCTTTACGCCCGCCTCTTCGATCATGTCATTGAGAACACATTTCAAAAGCTCGGGGTCCACGATGACGCTCATCCTCACCCGGCCGTCCACCACGAAATCGTGGTAATGCTTGAGCTTCCGGATCACCTCGCTGTCGGCCGATCCGAGAAGTTTCCGATTCGGATGGCGGGCTCCGCCAATCGCATCCAAGCGGTCCACGATCTCCTGGCAGATTCCCGCCACCTCCTGCTCGGCGGTGCCTGCGCTCATGTGCGGGATCAGGATGACCAGACCTCCCGTGGCCATGCCACCGAGGTGGTTGTAGCGCTCAATCAGCGTGGTGTCCGCGCCGTTGCGTGCCGCGGCAACTGCCGCGGCTACGCCCGCAGGACCGCCTCCTACTACCAGCACTTCTGTTTCTCTGCAGACTTTTGTCTCTCTTGCCGGTTCAATGATTGCCGTACGAGAAGCCGTGATTTCTCCCATACTTTGCCCCCTCAACCGGAAGTTCCATTTTGACCTTCCGGCCTGACCGGGAACGTACACCCGACCCCGGCAACATGCAATGGTCCTCGAGTGCAGAGCTTTTCCGGCAGCCCCAGCAAAATCCCAAAGTCAGGAACTGAGGCTTCGCTAACCCATTCCTCAAACACTCTTTATTTCGCTGCTTGCATCCCGGACGATCTTGTTCTCAGAGGCTGTTTCGGCCGCATGTAATAGTTTTGTAATGTGTGTCCGAGATCATCGCGAAGAACTCTGCCGCGAAGTATCCTTACAGGTACATGGGAATTCACCCAAAGGGAAGTCGCGCTCGCATCTTGCTGAGTTCGGTCTTCGGACCTTATGCGCAGGATGATGAGTTCGGAAGCCGATCCATCAATCCGATGGAGCTCTATCACAACCAGGTCACGCGGGCGCAAGGCAGCTTTTCACTGCGCATGTTCCATCGCTCATGGGGCATCATGATGATTCAGGCGAATATCTCCGCACCCTGCACCCTACTGGATTTTCCCAAGCGCGAAGACTTTGCACGTGAATTGACCGCGAACCACTACGACGTCGTTGGCATCTCTTCCATCATCGTGAATGTTGGCAAGGTCAAGGAAATGTGCCGGATGGTGCGAGAACTATCACCGGATTCGGTGATCGTCGTGGGCGGACACGTCGCCGCCATACCCGGTGTGGAAGAAATGGTAGATGCTGACCACATCGTGCGCGGCGAAGGGATTTCCTGGATGCGGCGATATCTGGGAGAAGACGAGCACGCGCCGATCCGCCACCCAGCCATCGTTTCAGGCATGCAGACGCGGATCATGGGAGTGCGCCTTCCGGAGCGAAAGGGGGGCACGGCGGCGACCATTATTCCGTCCGTGGGGTGTCCCATGGGGTGCAACTTCTGCACCACCTCGGCTTTTTTCGGCGGCAAGGGAAAGTTTGTCAACTTTTACGAGAGCGGAGATGAACTGTTCGAAGTGATGTGCCAGATTGAGTCGAAGCTCAAAGTCCACTCGTTTTTTGTGATGGACGAAAACTTCCTGCTCTATCGTCCCCGTGCCATGCGCTTGCTGGAGCGCATGAAGGAGGCGGGGAAGAGCTGGGAGCTTTCGGTTTTTTCTTCCGCCAATGCCATCCGGAAATACACCATGCAGGAACTCGTGGAGCTGGGCGTCTCCTGGGTGTGGCTGGGTTTGGAATCTCCCAATTCCACCTACCGCAAGCTTCAGGGGGCGGACGCAATGCAGCTCACACGAGAGCTGCGCGAAAACGGCATACGGGTGCAGGGCTCCACGATTATTGGGTTGGAACACCACACGCCGGAGAACATAGCCGACGAGATCGAGTACGCGGTCGGCCACCAGACCGACTTCCACCAGTTCATGCTCTATACGCCGGCGCCTGGAACGCAGCTTTACAAAGAGATGGCCGAACAGGGCCGGCTGCTACAAGGCATTGATTTAGCCGACGTCCACGGCCAATACAAATTCAACTTTCGTCACGCGGCCATTTCCCGTGATGACTCGAAGAAGTTCCTGGACCGGGCCTTCTCGCGGGATTTCGAGGCCAACGGGCCGAGTCTGTATCGCATGACCCAGACCCTGTTCCAGGGTTGGCAGCGCTACAAGGACTACCCGGACCCGCGGGTGCGCGAGCGGTTTGCGCGGGAAGTGAAGAAAGTGAGCAGCGCCTACAGCGCGGCGCTCTGGGCCATGGAGAGAGAGTTCAGAAAAGTGAACCGACGCGTGAGTGACCAAATTCACTTCTTGCGAAGGGAAATCGAGAAGGAGTTTCCCATGGTGGCGCGTGTCACTGCGACCTTGCTTGGTCCGGTACTACTGTGGACCACCCGTCGGGAAGAGAAGTGGCTAGCGTCGGGAGGCACCTACGAGCCGCCAACCATCGTCGAGCGCCGCAACTGGATTTCCGCCCTTTAGCGCGAGTCGGACACCTGGACAGCGATCAGCGTCCTCGTAGCGGGTTATCTGGCGCCGCCCTGCTGCTCGCGGCCGAGCTCGCCTCCTCCCGTCCCCTACGCCCGGCCGACGGACCGGTCACGGATTCACTCCGGATTGAACTCGCCTGAGACGATCATTCGTTCGCTCATCGCTCGAGCCTGTCTGAACTGTGCGGCTGTCTCTGCGGGCGCATCTGCCGGCAGCTCCCTCAAGATTCGATTGAGCTCCTCGTCAAAGAGTTTGGTGATGAACTCAGGAGCATGCAGCACCGGCCGCCCATTCTCGTCCACGATAGGGACGGCATCGCGATGGCGTACTCGCTGCGCGATCATCAGCCGGTAGATGCGGTCCGTCGCGAGATCTTCCATGTAGCCGTCGAGAAGGCTCGCGCCGCGGCCGCTGAGCACTCCCTGGCGATAGCGGATTACGGTGCGAACCGCCGCGCGTGTGCCTCCGAGCGTCTGCTTGCCGACGCCTGCGGGAACGGGCCGAAGGTTGGGACGGGGATCCGGGTCGACCGGGCGCGCCTTCATCTGGTTCGGGACGGGAAACTGTTTTACGGCAATCTCATTCTGATCCGGATGGCCCGTCCACGCGCCATCCATCAGACACATCGCTTCGTTCTTCTTGTCCTCTTCGAGCACGGCGAGCGCCCGCGCATTCAACTCGGCATTTTCGCGGCTGGGATAAAGCGCGGTCATACCGCCAATGGCGAGCATCCCGTGCTTGTGGCAAATCTCGGGTATGCGGTTGCGGAGATTCTGGAAGAACGCGACATTGTGCGGAATCGTATTGCGATCGGGCAGAACCCAGCGCGGATCGGGCAGGTTGAAATGGATCAGGCTGGCCATGTAATCCCAGCGGCCGAGATTCAGCCCGAGGATGTGGTCCCGCAGGTTATAAGAGAACTCCTCCATCTGGTACGCGAGCGGATGCGATTCAACGAGCGCCATGCACTTGATCGAATCCTCTGTCCAGCCTTTCGCTTGGGCGACAGATTGAAAAAGATCGCGCCACCACAGCGCCTCTTCCGCCGACTCGGATTTTGGAATGTAAAATGTGAGCGGATGCTTCAACTGCGCCGGGTCCAATTGAAATGCCACCAGCGCCACATCAAGAAGGGAGGCCGGAAGTACTTTGCCGGCAATCACGCCGCCCTGATGGAGATGCAACCCGCGAGGGCGAGTGAAGATCACCGAATTGCTTGGCTGAATCGCGACCGTGCGGTTGCGTTTGTGGTCGAAGTAGCTGAGTTCGCCGCGGAGCGCGGAAAGAATATTCGAGACGCCTTGCATCAGATGCGGCCAGGTGTTGGCCGTCGAATCCTCGAGGTCGAGCATCACGCCCGGCGCGCCGGAGTTCAGCATCTTGACGACGAGCTCGGCGTCATCGGCGGGGCCGGTCATTTGATTGCGTTGGTCCTCGCACCACGCGGGCAGTTCGATCTTCCAGTTCTCTTGCGTCGCAGGAGAAGCCGGCAAATAATCCGGCAACCTGCCCTGATGCGCTGCAGCCAGCGCCGCAGCCCGCTTCTGGACAAGCTCGCGCTGACGGGCGGTAAATGCCCGGTCAAGGGGCAACAGGAATTCGAGAAAACCTTTTGGCAGGTCCCGCGCGGCGTCGAAGCCCGCCGGAGCCACATTCATGGACTGAATAACACCGAGAGAACTCATTTTCGTATCTCCAGGCCTGTTTCTTGTGACCAACGACCGCTAAGACATTCGCACGTGCATGGAGCACGACCCGGGAAAACTAGAACTCGGTTCGGTGCGTTTTCTGGAATTGGTCTTCTTCCGTCGAGCCCGCCAGCGCTCCCGTGGACAGGTCGGCCCCAACAATTTTTTCCGCGATGACGTCGAAATAGCTGGTCCCGACAAATCTTTGATGGGTCGTGGCCATGTAGCCGCTGCCTTTTTCATGCTCGAACTCTTTGTTCTGGAAGCGGGCGTAAGCCGCCATCCCATCATTTTTGTATGCGCGCGCGAGTTCGAACATGCCCAGGTTGAGAGCATGGAATCCAGCCAATGTGACAAACTGAAACTTGTAACCCATTGCCCCCAATTCCTTTTGGAATTTGGAGATCGCGTTGTTGTCGAGATTAGCCGACCAGTTGAACGAGGGAGAGCAGTTGTAGCTCAACAGTTTTCTGGGAAACTTTTTGTGGATACCCTCCGCGAAAACCCGCGCTTCCTTCAAGTCCGGTTTTGAAGTCTCGCACCAGATCATGTCCGCGTAGGGACAATACGCTAGCCCGCGGGCAATCGCGCATTCAATCCCTCCTCGCAACCGGAAATAGCCTTCTACCGTCCTGTCTCCGGTCAGGAACGGCCGATCGCGAGGATCCACATCGCTGGTAATGAGGAATGCGCCATTGGCATCCGTTCTTGCAATCAGAATCGTGGGAACGCCCATGAGGTCCGCGGCAAACCGTGCGGCAATTAGCTTCTGTATCGCTTCCTTCATCGGAACTAAGACCTTCCCGCCCATATGTCCGCATTTCTTGGCCGACGCGAGCTGATCTTCAAAGTGAACTCCAGCGGCACCGGCTTCGATCATCGCTTTCATCAACTCAAATGCGTTGAGGGGTCCGCCGAATCCCGCTTCTGCATCCGCAATGATGGGCGCAAACCAGTGGGGCCCGTGTGCGCGACCGTCGGCGTGTTGGATCTGATCCGCGCGCTGAAAGGCGTTGTTGATTCGCCGAACGACACTTGGCACGCTATCCGCGGGATATAGGCTCTGGTCCGGATACATCTGTCCGGCCGAGTTCATGTCGGCCGCGACCTGCCAACCACTCACATAGATGACTTTCAGACCGGCTTCCACTTGCTGTATTGCCTGGTTGCCGGTCAAGGCGCCAAGTGCCGGCAGATAATCGTCGGTGTGCAACAAATGCCAAAGCCGATCGGCTCCCATATGGGCGAGGCTGTGTTCGATTCTGGCGGTGCCGCGGAGCTTCTCGATATCTTTGGCGCTGTACGGGCGCTCAATCCCTTGCCAGCGCTCCGTAGCCCAGTTTCGCTCGATTTCCTCGACGCTGGGAAGACTCGGCATGGTTCCCCCGCTCTTCGGATGTGGGAATTCTTGATTTGACCAAACTGCCTTGCCAGCTACCCGCAAACATACACTGAGCCACTTCTTCATGGTAGTGACTTATGTCACGGTCTGGCGTGATCCAAGTCACAGCCATTGGGCTGATGGGCCAATAACTTAGGAGGGGTCCCGCTGTGTGGGGAGGTCGAGCATGCGTGTGACGGTAGAAGTGGACAACGAGGGCATCCCGCGGCTGCGCTTTCCCGAGCCATTCAATGCTGCCGAGTACTTCATCGACCGTCACATCGCCGAAGGGCGGGGCAACAAAGTGGCGATCCGGACCCTCAGCCGGGAAGTAACCTACGCCGAACTGCTCTACACGGTCAACCAGGTCGGCAATGCCCTTACGAATCTGGGAATTGGGCGCGGCGAGCGGGTCCTGATTGTGGCTAAAGATTGTCCTGAATTCTTTTTCCTGTTCTGGGGTGCCGTGAAAGCGGGCATAATTCCCGTTCCACTGAACGGCCTGGCGCCCGCCAGCGATTTCGAGTTCATTATCCAACATTCGAAATGTTCGGCACTGTTTTACTCACAGGAGTTCACAACCACCATGGACGCCGCCCTCGCAGCGTGTTCCCCGCGGCCGAAGGTAGTGTTGCCCATGGACGAAAGTAAAGAATCACTGATCGATCTGGCGCGCACGGCCTCGCCTCATCTCGAGGCTGTTTTTGCAAGAGCGGAGGACGATTGCTTTTGCCTTTATTCTTCGGGCACCACCGGCCTGCCGAAAGGCGTGATCCACGCGCATGGCGACCTCGCGGTCATCAGCCAGTTCTATACCGTTGAAACTCTCGGCGCGACCGAGGACGATGCCTTTTTCAGCGTGGCACGGCTCTGCTTCTCCTACGGCATGAACGTTGGCATGATCGGCCCGTTGTATGTCGGTGCGACGGCGATCCTCGACGACCGGCGTCCGACCGCACAGAGCGTGATCGAGCTATTTCGCCGCTGCCAGCCCACCATCTTCGGTGCTGTGCCCACCTTCTACGCCCAATTCCTGGCTTCGGGAGTGCTGAGCCGCAAGGATGTGCCGCGGCTCCGCCGGTGCATCTCCGCTGCCGAAGCCCTGCCACCTGAATTGCATCGCGAGTGGCTGGCAACGACTGGGGTACCGATCATCGAGGGCATTGGTTCGACGGAAGTGGGCCACATCTACATCTCGAACCGCGTGGACGACATTCGGCCGGGCGTAACGGGCAGGCCCATACCCGGCTATCAGGTCAGGCTGATTGACGACGCTGGGAACGATGTTCCCGATGACGTGCCCGGTCGACTGCTGGTAAAGGGACAGTCGGTGATCCGGCGCTACTGGAACGACCCCGAAAGGACGGCGAAGACGATTGTCGACGGCTGGTACGATACGGGTGATACCTTTCGCCGGGACGCACACGGCTACTACACGTACTGCGGGCGAAGCGACGACGTGTTCAAAGTCAGCGGCCGATGGGTTTCGCCGTACGAGATTGAATCGGTCCTCGTCCAGCATCCCCAGGTGCTTGAAGCGGCAGTCATCGGCCGGAAGGATGAGCACGGTCTGGTCCGGGCCGATGCTTGGGTCGTGCTGAAAGACCCCACGATTTCCGGTCCGCAGACCGAGGAAGATCTCCGGCACTTCTGTGAGGCAATTCTCCCCCGTTACAAACTGCCGGGGCGGATCCATGTCGCCGACAAGCTGCCGAAGACGGCTACCGGGAAGATCCAGCGGTACAAGCTGCGCGTTGCCTTTGCAGATCAAGATCGGCTGTCTCATAAGCGGAAGGACCTGGTTTCGATCGAGCGGGTCGGCCGGGTCGTCATTGCTACGGTGTCCCGTCCTCCAGTCAACGCGCTTAATGACGAATTGATCGAACGCCTCGACGCGGTGCTCGATCAGGCGATCGACGACCAGGAGGTGGCGGTGCTGCATATCCGCAGCGACCAACAGGCGTTCTGTGCGGGAGCCGACCTCGCTTTGATGCAGTCTTGTTTTGGCACGCTCGAAGGCCCCGATGTCATGCTGGACCTGGTACGCCGCATGCAGCGCCTATTCGCGCGGATCGAGGCGGCACCTCTGCTTACGCTGGCCGAGATAGGCGGCGCGGCTCTGGGAGGCGGTCTGGAACTGGCACTTGCTTGTGATATTCGCGTCGCCGCAGCCGAAGCGAAACTCGGCCTGCCGGAGGTGGGACTGGGCCTTTTGCCCGGTGCCGGCGGCACCCAACGGCTAACCCGATTGTGCGGCCGGGGCATCGCCACCCGCCTGATACTCGGTGGTGAAGTGATTGACGGCGCCTTAGCTGAAGGGCTCGGAGTTGTTCAGTGGACTCGGCCACTCTCACAGTTGGCTGAGTGGACACGGGAACTTGCGGCGCGCTTCGCCCAGGCGCCTAGGCCCGCACTCGCTGCCAGCAAGCGGTGCGTGGCAGCTGTGGGCGATCCGCACCGCGACGGCTATGCCGAGGAACTCGCCGCTACGCGCAAACTCTATCAGCATCCCGAAACCAGGCGCAGGGTCGCTGAATTCCTTGAAAGAAGTGCAAAGAAGCGCCCGACCGTCAAAGTTTGAAGTAAAGTTGTCTGCGCCGTTCTTAGGAGGAATGATGAAACTGAGTGACAAGATCGCGGTTGTTACAGGCGCTGCCTCTGGCATCGGACTGGCAACCGCCGAAACCCTGGCCGAAGCGGGAGCAAGGGTAGTCATAGCCGACATCGCCAGGGACAAGGGCGAGGCCGCCGCGGTCGCCATCCAGAAGAAGGGTCAGAAGGCCGAGTTCATTCATCTCGACATCACTGATGACGCATCCATCGCCGCCTTCGCCGAAACGGTCCAAAACAAGATCGGCCCGGTCGATATCGTGGTAAACGGCGCCGGCTGGGGCCAGATAAAGCCATTCTGGGAGATGCCGCTCGACGTGTGGAACAAGATCGTGACGCTCAATCTCGTCGGCCCAATGAAATTGATCAAGGCCCTCCTGCCCAAGATGATGGAACGCAACAGCGGCAAGATTGTGAACGTCGCCAGCGATGCTGGCCGAGTCGGCAGCTCGGGCGAAACGGTCTACGCGGGCGCCAAGGGCGGTCTGATCGCTTTTACAAAGTCGCTTGCCCGCGAAGTGGCGCGCTACAACATCAATGTCAACTGCGTATGCCCGGGTCCCACCGAAACGCCGCTTTTGTTTGCAGTGCCCGAGAAGCACTTGGAGTCCTTCAAACGGGCCATCCCTTTTCGCCGGTTCGGCAAGCCGCAGGAAGTCGCCGATGCGATTCTGTTTTTCGCAAGCTCTCGGTCCGACTACATCACAGGTCAAGTCTTGAGCGTCAACGGCGGCCTGACTATGGTTGGCTAATTCCTACACCAAGGAGCAAAAACATGAAGAAAGTTCAAATGGCAAATTATAAGGCTGCCCATTTTGGCTGGACCGTTTCCGGCAAGGTTGCCACCATCACGCTCAACCGTCCCGAGCGCAAGAATCCGGTCACTTTTGAGTCCTACGGCGAGCTGCGGGATCTGTTTCGCGAACTGGTCTACGCAACCGATATCAAGGCGGTAGTGTTCACCGGGGCGGGCGGCAATTTCTGTTCTGGCGGCGACGTTCACGATATCATCGGCAAGCTGGTGAAGATGGACATGCTTGAGTTGCTGGCGTTCACCCGGATGACCGGCGATCTGGTCAAGGCGATGCGCGCATGCCCTCAACCCATCATCTCCGCCATTGACGGCGTTTGTGCGGGCGCGGGGGCCATGATTGCTTCCGCTTCTGACATGCGCTTCGGGACCGCCCGGAGTAAGGTCGCGTTCCTATTCGTGCGCGTCGGGCTTGCGGCCGCCGACATGGGTGCATGCACGCTGCTACCGCGGTTGATTGGAATGTCGCGGGCCGCAGACCTATTGTTCACGGGCCGCGCCATGAGCGGCGAGGAAGCTGAGCGCTTCGGCTTCTACAACCGAGTCGTCGAACCTGAGAAGCTGCTTGCGGAAGCCACCACGCTGGCCAACTCTCTCGCCGATGGCCCCACGTTCGGCCATGGCATGACCAAGACCATGCTTTACCAAGAGTGGAGTCAGGGCCTCGATGAGTGCATCGAGGCGGAAGCTCAAGCGCAGGCGATTTGCATGCAAACCAAGGACTTCGAACGCGCCTACACTGCGTTCGCAGCCAAGCAGACGCCTGTATTCGAGGGTAATTGATGGCGGACAAGAGTTTCCTCGCGTGGCCTTTTTTCGACGACGACCATCGAAAATTGGCTGGCGAATTGGAGCGGTGGGCAGGTAGTGCGCTCCCGCCATTGCTCGAGGGTTCCGAAGACAGCTTGGATGCCGTCTATGCTTGCGTCCGTCGGATCGCGGCGGAACTCGGCAAGTCGGGGCTGCTGCGCGTGTGCGTGCCTCGTGCGTATGGCGGGGAGCGCGAGAACCTCGATGTACGCGGCCTGTGCTTGGCTCGCGAGATCATGGGTCGGGCTTCGGGCTTGGCGGACTTTGCTCTAGCCATGCAGGGTTTGGGGAGCGCTCCCATTACGCTTTACGGCCGCGAGGACCAGAAGCGTTCCATCTTGCCCCGAGTGGCCGCCGGCACTGCACTCGCCGCTTTTGCCCTATCGGAACCGGATGCCGGCTCCGACGTCGGTGCCATTGCCACCACCGCCACACGCGACGGTAAATCCTGGCGTCTCGACGGCGTCAAGACCTGGATCTCGAACGCCGGTATTGCCGCCTTCTATGTCATCTTTGCCCGCACGGGCGAAGGGCCCGGAACCAAAGGGCTGTCCGCCTTCATCGTCGACGCCGACTGCCCGGGCCTGGATGCCTCCGAGCGCATCGACGTCATCGCGCCCCACCCCCTAGGCACGCTACGTCTCACCGACTGCCGCGTTGCCGCCGACTGCATGCTGGGTCAGCCAGGGGAGGGTTTCAAAATCGCCATGGCCACGCTGGACATCTTCCGCTCCACGGTCGGCGCCGCCGCGTTGGGCCTCGCCCGCCGGGCGTTGGATGAGGCAACCGGGCGGGCGCTCAAGCGACGCATGTTCGGCCGAGCGCAGGCCGAGTTCCAGCTGACGCAGGCGAAGCTCGGGGACATGGCCGTGTCGATCGACGCTGCGGCACTGCTGATCTACCGATCCGCGTGGACCAAGGATGTGTTGGGTGGGCGCGTGACGCGCGAGGCCTCGATGGCCAAGCTGTTCGCTACCGAATCGGCGCAGCAGGTGATTGACGCGGCGGTGCAGATTTTCGGCGGGCTTGGTGTCGTTCGCGGAATGACGGTGGAGCGGCTTTATCGCGAGATCAGGGCACTGCGCATCTATGAGGGGGCAAGCGAGGTGCTGAAGCTGATCATCGCTTCCAAGGTGCTGGAGACGGCGGCGGCCGACGATAGTGCAGGCGCTTCCTCCTATGGATGAACACGGGACAGTCTCATGGAAATGAACGCCAAGGCGTCACTCTCCCGCCACCACGCAGTGGTCACCGGCGGAGGACGTGGAATCGGCGCGGCAATCGCCGAGGCACTGGCGAACTCGGGCGCCTCGGTCTCCCTCATTGGGCGGAACGCCGAAGTGCTGCAGGCCACCGCGGACCGCATCATCAAGGAGCACGGCGTCAGAGCGGCGACGGCATCGGCTGATGTGGCCGACGAAGCGGCCGTCCGAAAGGCCATCGCCGGCGTCACAGGCGTGCTCGGTGCCCCAACAATCCTAATCAACAACGCCGGTGTTGCCCTGTCGGCGCCGTTCCTTAAGTCGGACGCGGCATTCTGGCGGAAGGTGCTCGATGTCGATCTGATGGGTGCGGTCTATTGCACGCAGGCGGTCCTGCCAGCCATGCTGGAAGCTAAGTGGGGCCGGGTCATCAACATTGCCTCGACGGCTGGCGTGGTCGGATCCGCCTACATCACCACCTACTGTGCAGCCAAACACGGCATGATCGGGCTGACCCGGGCCTTGGCCATGGAAACCGCGCGAACGGGCGTGACGGTCAATGCGGTGTGTCCGGGGTATACCGACACTGATATGACCCAGCAAAGCATCGCCAACATCACCAAAAAGACCGGCCGCAGCCGCGAAGAGGCCATAGCCAGCCTGGTGGCGCACAACCCACAAGGACGTCTCATTCAACCCGCGGAAGTGGCCGATGCGGTGGCTTGGCTGTGCGGTGATAATGCTGCGTCGGTGACGGGGCAGAGCATCGTCATTGCCGGCGGCGAGATTACGCCATGAGTTCGCACGTTCTCTGCTTCTACAACGTAGAAGTCGGGTTCTGCGGGTTGGCGTAATCGTAGAATCCGCGCCCCGACTTTCGCCCGTTCCACCCCGCCAGCACCATGCGCTTGAGCAGCGCCGGCGGTGCGAATCGCCGCTCCTTGAATTCGTCGAACATGATATTCGCGATGTAATACGTCGTGTCGAGGCCCACGAAATCCAGAAGCGCGAAGGGACCCATCGGGTAACCGCACCCCAGTTTCATGGAACTGTCGATATCAACGATTGAGCCGACGCCCTCCTCGAACGCGCGAATCGCATCCAGCAAATAGGGCACCAGAAGCCGATTGACGATGAAGCCCGTCCGATCGCTGGTCCGCACCGGCGTCTTGCCCAAGCGCGCCGCGAAGGACACGAGCTCTTCATACGCTTCTGCGTCGCTGGCGATCGTGCGGATCACTTCGACGAGTTTCATCACTGGAACGGGATTGAAAAAGTGCAGCCCGAAAAAACGATGCGGGCGAGCGGTGGCCGTCGCGATTTCGGTGACGGAACATGACGATGTGTTGGTTGCCAAAACCGTGGCTGGTCCGCACAACTTGTCCAAAGCCGCGAACAGTTCTTTTTTGGCGGGCACTTGCTCGATGATTGCTTCAATGATCAGGTCGCGGTCGGCCAGATCTTCGATCTTTGTCGTGCCGCGTAGCCTCCCGCGGATTTGGTCGCGCTGCTCGGTGGTGATCGCATCCTTTTCGACCATCCGCGCCAGATTTTTCTCGATACTCTTTAGACCCTTGTCCACTAGGTCGGGCGTTACTTCGCGCACCACCACCCCGAAACCTGCCTGCGCCGCAACCTGAGCAATGCCTGAACCCATCAGGCCGCACCCTACGATTCCGACCTTCTCAATCGCCATTGGCGTCCCAGAGGTACCGCATCAACTGCAGGCGCTCGGTTCGCATATCGTCTCCGCGAAGTTCCCGCAGAGCATAGGTCACGAACTCAGCGGCGACCTTTTTCCGCCAGCTCATGTCGAAATCCGTGTTGTCTAGAGGTTTCGCCAATCGTGCCGCGAGCGTGGCCGCCTGCCCGATCGCCTCCTGATCGAGAGGGCGACCCAGCAGGGATTTTGCCGCCTCGCTGGCGACGAGGGGGCGCGATGCGACCGAACCCACGACGATCCTGGCATCCTCCACAACGCCGCCACTTGAAAGCCGCGCGGCTGCCGCAACGGACAGCACCGGGAAGTCGAACGACCCGCGACGCCGCAGCTTCCAGTAGGTGCTCTTCCAGCCGTGGAGGGAACCCAGCCGTATTTCCGTCAGAATCTCGTTGGGCCGGCGCGTGATGTAGTTCATGCCGTCATTGTTATAGAGGTCGGCAAGCAGGACCTCTCGCTCGTCAGAGCGCGATCGCAACCGCACGCTCGCTCCTAAAGCGATGAGCGCCGGCGCCGTGTCCGTAGACGAAACGGCCATGCACTTCGGGCTGCCTGTTGCGACCCAGCAGATCTCACCGTCCTTTTTTTTGCAGAAATTGATCGCTTTTCGCCACTCGTAGCTCTGATCGTAGTAGGTGCACCGGGTATCGAGGCAGATGTTTCCTCCGAGCGTAGCTATGTTGCGGATATGCGGTGTTGCGACCAGGGACGCGGCCTGCCACAAAGCGGAGCATCCATTCCGGAAACGAGCGTCTTTTGCGATATCGGTGAGCGTGAGGCATGGTCCCAGTCGCGAGGATGAATGATCCAGTTGAACTTCGCCCAGGCCTTCGACATGCCGGAGGCTAATCAGGGTCCGCGGAACCTGCTGCCTCCGCTTCATGTTGGGGAGCAGGTCCGTACCTCCCGCAAGCACCATGGAACTTGGGCCTTCGCCGTCGAGAATGCGAGCGGCCTCCTCCACGGTGCGGGGCATGCGGAATTCGAAAAGCGGCAGCCGCATCATGAGCTCAATACCCGTTCTTTCTCGAGGCGTGGTTTCGGTCGCCGAGGAGCTTCGTTGGTGGCATGGCCATCTCCGCCCTCCCAGGGCGGCGGAACACGAAGCGCTTCCGGCCAAGGGACCTCCGGGAAGTGCGTCGGGCCGAAACGTGGCGCTTTCCCTGCCTTCTTATCTGCCAGCGCTTTCACAATTTTTTCCGGGGTGATGGGCACTTCGTCGATCCGAACCCCAACCGCATCGTAGACAGCGTTGGCCACGGCCGGAATGATCGGGAGAAGCGGCCCTTGTCCGCATTCCTTCGCGCCGAACGGCCCCCGGGCGTCAGGCCCTTCGATAAACTCGGTGACGATTTCAGGCATATCCAGCGAGGTGGGACTCTTGTATTCGAGAATCGAAGGGAATTTGTGTACCAGCGCACGGGAGAATTTCTCCGGAAGACGACGGAACTCCTGTTCCTCCATGAGCGCTTCGCCCAGGCCCATGTAGATGCTGCCCTCCACCTGTCCCCGCGCGATGACGGGATTGAGCGCCCGGCCCAAATCGTGTGTGTTCCATATCTTCACGACGCTCATCCACCCGGTCGTGGGGTTAACCTCGACTTCCACCACGGCCGCCGAATACGTGTAGGTAGGAGAAGTCCCTACGCCGCCGCCTTTGTACTGCGCCGCGGGGAATTTAGGCGGGGTATAGGAGCCAACGGTCCCGATCGTGCCGAACCGGGACTCCCCCAGGCAAACGGCTTCCTGAAAGGTGACTCTCTTTTCCGGCGCCGCGGAGTCGAATGCACAATTGTCCGCCAAGCGGATCCGCTCCTTGGGCACCTGGAGTTTATCGGCCACGGCTTCCACCAGCATGGCCCTCGCCCTTTCGGCGGCCTGAATGGCTGCGTTCCCGGCCATCAGGGTCACGCGGCTCGAATACGACCCCAGGTCCACGGGGCCTAGGTCCGTGTCGCCGGAGTAGACGCGAATGTCGTTTGTGGCGATGCCCAGCACTTCAGCGACAATCGCGGCCAGGACATCGTCCGATCCTTGCCCGATTTCCGTTGTGCCTGTAAAAAGTGTGACTCCGCCGCCGCGGTCGAGCTTCAGTTGAATCCCGGAGTGCGGCATGGAGTTCCAGTAGATCGAAAGCCCGGCCCCCGTCAGGTAGCAGGAGCAGGCCAGACCGACGCCGCGACCTTCCGGAAGTTTCCGGAACTTCTCTTTCCAGCCGGATATCTCTACGACGCGGCGGATGCACTGGTCTAACCCCACGGTTCCCAGCTGAAGGAAATTTGCCGTCAGCTCGTTTGGTTTTACGGCGATCCGGAGCCGGAGCTCGGCCGGGTCGATCTTCAGCTTCTCCGCGATCTTGTCGATCTGTATTTCCTGGCCGAAACGGGGCTGCGGTGTGCCGTGGCCGCGTTTGGGGCCGCAGGGCGGTTTGTTGGTGAAAACGCGACAACCCTGGTATCGATATCTTGGAACGTGGTATGTCGTTGTCTGCAATGCGCCGGCGTAAAAGGTGCTGGCGACGCCGTAGGAACCGTATCCGCCGCCATCGATCAAGCTTTGAAGCTGCATGGCCGTGATCGTGCCGTCCTTCTTCACACCCGTCTTGAATTTCATCAAGATGGGATGGCGACCCCGGTGGCAGTAAAATACCTCCTCCCGGGTCAGGCAGATCTTAACCGGTCTTCCCAACAGCAGAGCCGCCTTCGAGACGACGATCTCGTGATTGAACGGGTCGCTCTTGCCTCCGAAACCTCCTCCGCAAGGAGTGGCAATGACGCGGATGTGCCCCGTCGGCATTTCCAGGACCTTGGCCAAGGCACGGTGCAGATAGTGCGGGGTCTGGGTACTCGTCCAGAGTGTTAGCTTCCCCTCGCGATCCTTGATGGCCACCGCAGCGTGCTGCTCGATGGGCAGGTGGGTATTCCCCTGAAAGAAGAACAGGTCTTCAAAGACTTCGTCCGCTTCAGCAAACCCCTTGTCCGCGTCGCCGAATTCGAATGACACCCGTTTGTGAATGTTCCCTTCCTCGCCGTAATCGTGAATCCGCGGCTCCGGGGTCGCGAGGCTTTCTTCGGGGTCAGAAATTGTCTGCAAGATCTCATAGTCGACGTCGATGAGATCAAGAGCCTCAAAGGCCGTCAACTCTTCTCGCGCGATTACAGCAGCCACGGGATCGCCGACGTGGCGCACGTGATCGACACACAATGCTGTCTCGTCCTGGCTTACCGGAAGGATCCCGTACTCGATCGGCAGATCTTTCCCGGTCAACACCAAATACACGCCGGGATGCGCTAGGGCGCGGGATGCGTCGATCTTCCGTATTCGGGCGTGAGGATGCGGGGAGCGGAGCAGCTTGCAATGAGCCATCCTCGGCAGGAAGATATCATCTGCGAAGACTGTCTGACCGGTCACCTTGCCGCGGGCGTCGACTCTGCGCCGCGGGGCACCAATGACTCGTAGTTGATCGGCGCCTGCTCTCGAATCGCCAGCGGCTGGATTCGATGGATTTGATTTGTCGACCAAACTTCCTCCTCAACTCCCCGATGATGCTCCCGACACCTTCTACGTTGCGGACGTGTTCCGCTTCGAGATTTCGATCATCGCAGCTTCGACGGCGTCGAAAATCTGCAAATAGCCCGTGCACCGGCACAGATTTCCCGAAAGCGCTTCACGGATCTGATCGCGACTGGGACTCGGATTCTGGTCCAATAGAGCCTTCGCTGTCAGGAGAATGGCGGGCGTGCAATAGCCACATTGCGCTCCCCCGAGGTCGGCGAAGGCATCCTGTAAGGGATGAAGGTTCCCATCCGATCCGAGGCCTTCTACGGTTTCCACTTTCCGACCATCGCACTCGACGGCCAGCACGAGGCATGAGAGCACGGGCTTACCGTCCAAAATAACGGCGCACGCTCCGCACTCTCCAAGTTCGCATCCGTGTTTGGTCCCGGTGTGGCCCAAGTCCTCCCGGATCACTTCCAGAAGGGTTTTGTAGGGGGCGAAAGAGACATCGACTTCCTCACCGTTCAGCGTAATTCGGATGTGAGCTGTTTTCTCGGATTCGGCGGGCAATTTTGGTTGCGTCATTGGGTCACGTGCTGCCAATTTCTGGATACATAGAATACGCTAAGCGAAGGCGAACAAGTGCGCCGTGATAAGAATCACGCGCAATTGTGACCATGGTCACAAAAACGAACCTCCATAGGGGTCAAGAGGAAAATGCTCTTGCTTCGCGCTGGCCGATCACCATGCCGTACAGGCTATCCGCGAGAAACATCAATAGAGCGATCACGCTCAACAGGCCTCCGCAGCGATAGGCCGAAAAAGATCCTGTCAGGTCACCCGCAATTCTCAGAATCAGAGAGAGATGAAGCAACACAACATGGTAATAGAAGACGCCACGGAAAGCCATCGGTCGTCCTGCGACCGCGGGGAAAATAATGGGCGCGTGCGCAAAAATCATCGAAAACACAAAGCCGAGAAATATGCTGTGAAGCGCAGCATCGTACACGAGATAAACCGGACTTCCTGCAATCTCCAATGGGACCGCAAATAAGCGGATCAGTCCGCCAATTCCCAGCCAGGCGTATCCCCCGAAAAAACAGAGGGCGATAAAGCGGGGAAGTCCCCTTCGTCGAACCGTGAATCGCGCCACATCATAGCGAGCGAGCCAGAGCGCGAGCGCCACCATGCCAATGCCTGAAATCCAATTCCCTTGCGCTGGAACAAAGGAAGTCCCGATCAATCCAGTCAGAAAGAGACCAAGCCCAATGCAGAAGGTTGACTTAGTGTACCTAGAGGGAGCGAGGAATCGGTTCAATTCCAAGCGCTCGCCTACAATCGTGAGGACAAGGAAACCGATCCACCAATGGACCATCTGCGGGATGGCTCTTCCGGCCAGCCAGAAGGCATTGCCTACCAGCCAAGCGCCTGCTCCCAGGCCCATTGTCAAGCTAAACAGAGTCGGCTGCTTCACAATGATGAAGACGAAAATCGAAACCAGCCCGAGGCCACCGAGCGTGATTAGGAGCACCCCCGGCCCGGCAGGGAGGCCGACTGTCAACTCCAGCGAACCAATGCCTGTCATAAATGGCGCGACGTATCCCCACCACCGGCCCAGCGCGACAGACCTTTCAAGGCTAATGAGCGTTCCGAGGAAGCCACAGACCATGAAGGGGCCGTGGTCAAGAGTGAGCCCCGATTGCAGCCACGTCATGTTCCATCCCAAACGCACGAGCCCTGTCCATAGGGCCAGAAGCAGGAAAAGCAGCGACATAATGAGGAGTGAGAAGCGAGTGAGATGGCTAAGTCTGGCCATTGTGCGTCATGACCGTCTCAAAGAGCTCCAAGAACGGCTCATGCGAAGAGAGACGCGAAAGCGAAAAGTCCCCACGACCCAGAAGGGATGATCCGTGCAGCGCCCCATGACTGGCGGCAATTGTAAGACTGTTTTAACCCTGCCACCCCAATTGCTTCCTGGCTGCCCCAGACATCCTGGCTGGATCCCATGGTGGCTCCCAGACGAGCTCGATGTGGACGGCATTCACATCCGGAAAGCGGCCACGAATCGCGTCTTCCGCCGCCTTGCTCAGATACGTGTGCAAGGGACACGCCGGCGTGGTCATTGTCATTTTGACGAGGACACTGTCGTTGAAAACTTCGATCCCATATACGAGCCCCAGATCGACGATGTTGATCCCGATCTCGGGATCATTCACTTCCGTGAGCGAAGCGCGGACCTGTCCTTCGGTCGGAAGGCTCATGACGAAAACTCCCTTAAGATGGAATTCCCGACTTCCACCATGCCTGCCTCTGTTGACGTCTGGAACATCAGACGTAGGCAGAGATGCCGGTGATGCGCTCACCGATGATCAGGCGCTGAATGTCGTGGGTACCCTCGTAGGTGTAAACCGACTCGAGATTGTTCATGTGACGCATGACGCAGTAGTCCTCCACGATGCCGTTGGCACCGAGGATGTCGCGTGCCCTGCGCGCCACCTCCATCGCCATCCAGACATTGTTCATCTTCAGCATCGAGATGTGCGAGGAATGCACCCGGTCCTGGTCTTTCAGCCTTCCGACGTGCAGCGCCAAGAGCTGCGCCTTCGAGATCTCGGTGATCATCCAGGCCAGCTTATCCTGCACGAGTTGGTGCGACGCGATGGGCTTGTTCGCGAACTGCTTGCGCGACTTCGCATACTGCAGGGCCGTGTCATAACAGGCCATCGCCGACCCGATCACTCCCCACCCGATACCATAGCGGGCCTGCGTGAGGCACGAGAGCGGCCCCCGCAACCCGTCCACACCCGGGAGCACATTCTCGGCAGGCACTTCGCAATCGCTGAACGAAAGTCCCGATGTGACGGAAGCGCGCATCGACAACTTGCCGTGCACGTCGTGTGTTTTGAAGCCCTTCGTGCCCTTTTCCACGAGAAAGCCACGCACGCGTTCGTCCTCGCACTTGGCCCACACCACGCTGACATCGGCAATCGAGCCGTTGGTGATCCACATTTTTTCGCCGTTGAGCACGTAACGATCGCCGCGGCGCACAGCGCGCGTCAGCATACCGCCCGGGTTCGAACCAAACTGTGGTTCGGTGAGTCCGAAGCAGCCGATGGCCTTGCCGCTCTGCAAGCGCGGGAGCCATTTGTCCTTTTGCGCGGGTGAACCGTAGGCGTGAATCGGATACATCACCAATCCGCTTTGCACCGAGACGAAGCTGCGCAGCCCCGAGTCGCCGCGCTCGAGTTCCTGCATCACTAGACCGTAGGCGACGTTGGACATTTCCGCACAGCCATAGCCCTTCAGATTCGAGCCGAAAAACCCCAGCTCGCCCAGTTGGGGCAGTAGTTCCACCGGAAAGGTTGACTCTCGAAAATGTTTCTCGATGACCGGGATTATCTGTTCGTCAACGAACTGCCGTGCCGTCCCTCGCGCAAGAAGTTCCTCGTCATTCAGCACTGAGTCAAAATCCAGATAATCCACACCCGGGAATGCGGACATACAACCCCTCCTTTGGTCCACTATGAAAGCAAAGAACATGACTACTGGAATGAGTAGTCGAAAGCTGTGACGCCGGTCACTGATGTTTCATCGAAGATGCGTTCAGATCCAAACCGCATGGAAACAGCAGCTGTCTTTGTCGATCCTACCACTATTGCGGATTGGTGAACGGCTTTTGCTTAAGGAGCGAATAACGGTATGACGAGGATGTCCCCCGGCGCACTTTCGCAGAGCAGTCTCGTGGGCGTGGTTGGAAGCGGAACGATGGGAGCGGGCATCGCGCAGGTGGCAGCGCTTGCGGGGCATCCCGTGGTGCTGTATGACAGCCGGACCGATGCGGTGCCGAAAGCGATTCAAGGCATCCGCCAGAACCTTGAGAAACTGGTCTCGAAAGGAAAACTTTCGCCGGAGGCAGGCGAGAGCGCATCGGCGCGATTGCGTGCCGCATCGAGCCTGAACGAACTTCGCGGATCGGGAATTGTCATCGAAGCCGTCGTGGAAGATCTCGAAGTCAAGCGGCAGTTGTTTGCGGAACTTGAAGGTATCGTGGACGCGAAGTGTATTCTCACTACCAACACGTCGTCGCTTTCCGTGACGGCGATTGCCGCAGTGCTCAGGGCACCCCAACGACTGGTGGGGATGCATTTTTTCAATCCGGTTCCGGTGATGGAATTGGTCGAAGTGATTCGCGGCGTGGCGACGGATTCGGAATCCTTGACCACGATTCACGCAACGGCTGCGGCCTGGGGCAAAACTCCTGTATACGCCAAGTCGACGCCCGGCTTCATCGTAAATCGCGTCGCCCGGCCTTATTATGGAGAGGCATTGCTGCTGCTGGCCGAGCAAGCGGCGAGTCCCGCCACAATTGATGCGGTGATGAGGGAAGCAGGCGGGTTTCGAATGGGCCCCTTCGAACTGATGGACCTTGTTGGACTCGACATCGGTTTTGCTGTGAGCCAATCCATATTCGGTGCCTACTTTGGTGACCCGCGCTACCGACCCTCGCTGATCCAGCAGGAGATGGTTCGTGCCGGGTTTCTCGGAAGGAAGACCAAGCGCGGATTCTACGAATATGGCGAGAACGCACTCGCGCCGCCGCCGGACACAGAGCTGCCTGCACCGAGGCCGGAGCGTGTCACGCTTTTGTCAACGGGATCTCTCGCGGAAGCGCTAGCTAAACGTTTGGCTGAGTCGGGAGTGATAATTACTCGCGCGCCCTCGCGAACGGACCACGGGAATTCGGCCGAGGTGGGAGACGCTATTCTGGCCGTCACCGACGGACGCAGCGCGAGTCAGAGGGCGCATGAAACCGGACATCGGAACGTTGTGGTTGTCGATCTAGCTCTCGACTACCTGAAGGCTACGCGCGTGGCGATCACGAAGGCGAGCGGGTGCGATGAACGGGCGTACCTCTCGGCGGTCGGACTCTTGCAAGCCGCGGGATATGCGGTTTCCCGCTTGGAAGATGCGCCTGGTATCGCCGTGATGCGGACAGTCGCCATGCTGGTCAACGAAGCGGCCGACGCCGTACATCAGGGCGTAGCCACGGTCGCAGACGTGGACACAGCCATGCGCAAGGGAGTCAACTATCCGCGGGGACCGTTGGCCTGGGCGGATGAACTCGGTATCGAGACCATCCAGAAGGTGCTTACGAACCTCGCTGCCCATTACAGTGGAGATCGCTACCGCGTTTCCCCTCGGATCCGCCAGCTGCTATGGAGTGGAGGCACATTCTATGGCGCAAAGTGCGATGGATAGGGCGCATCCGTTGTCTGAGGCGGATCGAACCAGGAGAGATTCATGAGCGATGCCGTAATTTGCGATGCGATCCGCACGCCCTTTGGGCGCTACGGCGGAGCGTTGTCCATTGTGCGTACGGATGATCTCGCCGCGATGCCCATTCGGGTCCTGATGGAACGGAATCCAGGAGTCGACTGGCAGGCCGTGGACGACGTGATCTTCGGATGCGCGAACCAGGCCGGCGAGGACAATCGCAATGTCGCACGCATGGCTTCGCTACTTGCCGGCCTTCCGCCGGGTGTGCCGGGCACGACTGTGAATCGCCTCTGCGGTTCCAGCATGGACGCGGTAGGGATCGCGGCCCGCGCCATCAAGTGTGGCGAAGCAGATCTGATCATAGCCGGGGGTGTAGAAAGCATGTCCCGCGCCCCGTTCGTGATGGGAAAGGCTGAAGTGCCTTTCAGCCGCACCGCAGAGATTTTCGACACGACCATCGGCTGGCGTTTCGTCAATCCTGCGATGAAGAGCAAGTACGGCACGGATTCCATGGCTGAAACCGCCGAAAACGTGGCGGAGGACTTTCATATCGCGCGTGCGGATCAGGACGCCTTTTCGTTGCGAACCCAGCAGCGTTGGGCGAAGGCTCACGCGGCTGGGTTCTTCCGGAATGAAGTTCTCCCTGTTTCGATTCCTCAAAAGAAGGGAGAACCAAAGGTGTTCGATACGGATGAGCATCCCCGGCCGGACACGACCTTCGACAACCTGGCCAAGTTGAAACCCATAGTGAAAGCGAATGGCACAGTCACGGCCGGCAATGCCTCCGGGATCAACGATGGCTCCTGCGCTCTGCTGCTCGCTTCCGAAGCAGCGGCGCGGAAATACGGCCTCACGCCGCACGTTCGAGTTTTGGCCACCGCTGCTGCCGGAGTTGCGCCCCGGATCATGGGCATGGGGCCTGTACCGGCCACGCGAAAGGTGCTCGCAAAGGCGGGACTGTCATTGTCGAAGATGGATGTGATCGAGCTGAACGAAGCATTTGCCGCCCAAGCGCTTGCCGTGCTGCGCGATCTCGGTCTGCCGGATGACTCCGAACGCGTGAATCCAAACGGCGGAGCGATCGCGATTGGTCATCCGCTCGGCGCCAGTGGGGCACGGCTGGTCACCACCGCAATCTATCAACTGCAACACTTGAAGGCTCGCTACGCGCTTTGCACCATGTGCATCGGAGTAGGCCAGGGGATTGCAACGGTCTTGGAACGGTGCTGAACGCATCATGGAGTACTCGCGAGAACCGAGTTGGTACCTGCATCGAAGCATATTCCGCTTGACGATACTAACAGTATTATAGTACCGTAATGCGCATTACGAAAGGGCTCCATGGAAAACTCCCCAAATCTCGGAACCGCAGTGCGCGACCTGGTTTTTGAAAAACCGGCATCCGCGCGAGTTTTCGAAACACTTGGAATTGACTATTGCTGTGGCGGCAGCCAGACTCTTGCGGAAGCCTGCAGGGCGGCGAACCGATCGACGGAAGAAGTGAGTGCCGCGCTCCAGAGGCTTGATTCCGCTCCCTCCGAAAGGGATTGGCGCGATGCATCGCTCACGGAGTTGGCGCGCCTCCAGTCGATCTTCGAGGAAGTGTCCGCAGAATTGAAGGCGCACATGATGAAGGAAGAAGAATTGCTCTTCCCCTATATCGCCGAAATGGAAGAAGCGGCCCGTGTCAAGCGCCGGCCGCCGGCACCCATGTTCGGAACCGTGCAGAACCCGGTGGCAGCAATGATCATGGAGCATGAAGCAGCAGGCCAGGCGTTCGAGAAAATGCGTGAAATCACGAAGGGTTACACCGTGCCGCCCGATGGCTGTGCCAGTTATCAAGCGCTCTATCAAGCGCTGCCTGCTTTTGCGGCGGACCTGCATCAACACATTCATCTCGAGAACAACATACTGTTCCCTCGTTCGGTGGAACTTGAGAGCGATTTCGGCTGAACCATGGGTTCTTATTGGACATGCCGCCGTCATGGGCATGTTGTAAGAATGCAGTCAAGTATTTCGGACAACATGCGCGGTTTATAGGAGAAGGAAATGAAAAAAACAGAAGTGGTCGAACAGAAAACGGTAAAAGCGGAGATTGCCGGGCCGGACGTGGAAGCGGTCCTCCGAATTATGGATGCGATGGAAAAGGCGTGGAGCGACAAAGACCTGCCGGAGCTATTCAGCCACTACTGGCACAATGATGGCTTCGTCCTTTTTACTTCGCGCGGCGCCTATTATGGGTGGGATGCCGCGAAAACGATGTTAGAGAGATACTTTGATAACCTGGAAGAAGTCAGTCTGAAATTCGGCCCGCGCAAGGCGAGAGTTTTCGGCGATGTCGCCACCATAGTCTACGAGTGGCGTACCGACGGGAGGTCCAAACTGAACGACAATCGCCTCCTCCGGGAAGGCTATGGAACGGATGTTTTTCTGCGGGACAAGGGAACATGGAAGCTGTATCACAACCATGTTTCCCTAGCCCATCCTGGCACTAGTCGCATGCAGGATCATACGTGGTAAAAGATCATCTTGCGGTTTCGTAATGGAAAGGCGAGTGACATAAGCCCCTGCGTTCTCCCATGGGGTCTTTTCAGCTTTCAGTCTTTGGATCGGCCAATTTTTGCTTCTCGGGGAGCACGAAGCCACGGCGACGAAGGGTTCTTTGAGAGCCTTGCGCGTCGTACAAAGCGGTACTAAATTGCTGTTGGGGGAGAGGGAAAACCCACTACTCGCAATTTGCCAGCCATGACAACCCCTATCACTTTCGGGAAAGTAGGCGGGATACGCATCCGGCCGGCGGTCAACTCGGACCTCTTGGGGTTGATTGCCCTGGATGAAGAAGTCACCGGTCTCGCCAAGCGCAAGTATTGGAAGGAAACATTCGCGCGCTACGGCGCGCGACGCCGATTGCCGCGATTCTTTCTAGTCGCCGAACATCGAGGCCGCGTCGAAGGATGTATCATTGGCGAGGTGCGCGCCTGGGAGTTTGGCGAGCCGCCCTGTGGTTGGATTTTTACGGTGCAAGTGCGTCCCAAGACTCGCTTGAAGGGAATAGGGACGCAACTCTTCGAGACTCTATGCGATGCATTTCGACGTGCTGGCGTCGCGAAAGTGCGTACCATGATGGCGCGTGACAACCAGCTTGTCCTCTCCTTTTTTCGCAGTCAGGGGATGATGGCGGGGCCTTTTATCGAGCTCGAAGCAGCGCTCGACTGAGCCGAATCCAGAGGCGAAATCTCGTGAAATTACAAAAGGCAAGCTCATTCGCGCTTTACGCCGTGCTCGAGCTTGCTAGGAATCCGACGAGCCAGCTTTCGGGGACAGAAATCGCGGATAAATACGGCATTTCTGCCCATCATTTGGCGAAAGTCTTGCGCGATCTTGGGCGCGCAGGGATCGTGGAGGCAGCTCGTGGCGTTGGCGGGGGGTATCGGCTTGCCGTCAATGCGAAGCGACTCACGCTGTTCGATGTCATTCAAATCTTTGAGCCGATCGGGCCGCAGGGCGCCGCGACGGACGATCCGGAGCTTGCCACGGATGCGGGATGCGCGCTGCGCATGGTGCTCGATGAACTGGATGACCATGCGCTTGCAACCTTTCGATCGATCACGATCTCGACCATGCTGAAGCTGATGGCGCGTCGGCCGTGGGCCGGCTCATCGCGTTTCGCCAAACCGTCTCGCCAGGCGGAGTCTGGCCGATGATTGCGCCCGTGCATCCAGGAACAATGCTCATCGGGGAGTCGCGGGGCCCACGGCCGCGCACATCGGGGCTTTGAATTACGGTATTATAGTACTAAAATAGTGTTGACAAGGTTTTCGCTTATGCGTAGAATGCAGGTCATGAAAGGGTATCGCAGAGAGTGTGCGGGACTCGGCTATGAGGGGCTGCGGCGCGCCGATCTGAGAAATGCGCCCCGAACATCGTTTTTCGTGAACCAGGTGCCGGGCCAAAGGCTTTTCGCCGAATTGTTCGAAGAGCGCGCCTGTCTGGTGCCGTAAGGAAGGGGGAAACAGTGGCCACTACTCCGGTTCAAGAAACTTCCAAGCTCGACGCGATTTTTGACTCCTGCCGCGAGATGGGACAGGACCCAGAATTTGCCGTGGCGAAGCGCTGGCTCGAAGAGCATCCCGGGAAAAAGGCGATCGGCTGCTTCCCGGTCCATTGTCCCGTGGAGCTAATCCACGCATCCGGGATGCTTCCGCTCGGCATTATCGGCGCTGGCACTCAAATCGAGGTTACTTACGCCGATTCCCGTTTCCAGTCCTTCGTCTGCTCGATCGTAAAGACCACGCTGGAGCTCGGACTTACGAACCGGCTCAAGTTTCTCGAGGGGATGTTGTTCCATTCGATCTGCGATCCCGCGCGCAACCTTTCGAGCGTCTTCCAGCGAAACTTCCCCGGCATGTTTGTGGAATACATTCACTTTCCGCAGAATTTTGCTTCGCCGTTGGCAAGGCTGTACTTGGAGACGGAATACCGACGCATACTGAACGGTCTGCAAGAGAGGTCGGGGCATGCGCCCACCACCGACGACTTGAACCGCAGTATCGGTCTCTACAACCGTATTCGAGCCGGCTTGCGTGAGATCTACCGGATCAGGACTGAAACGCCGCACGTGATCTCTGCGACGGAATCGTTCGTGCTAACACGAGCGGGAACGCTGATGGCTCCGGAAGAGTTCATAAAGATACTTGAAGAGGTCCTCGCTGAACTTCCCGGACGCCCGTCGCGGCCGAAAGACCGGATTCGCGTGATTCTGGAGGGCTCGTTCTGTGAACTTCCACCCGTGGGCCTGATCGAGACTTTGGAACAGGCTGGATGTTACATCCTTGATGATGATTTCCTGCGCGGTTGGAGATGGTTTACCGAGGATGTACCCACTCGGGACAACCCGCTGCACGAGCTGGCGGAGAGTTATTCGGAGCGCGCTTACTACTCCGGCACCAAACATGACACTCGGGAGGCGAAGGCCGCGCATTTGATCCGCATGGTCAAAGAGAAGAAGGCGGATGCAGTCGTTTTCCAAGCCGCCAAGTTTTGTGAACCCGCCTTGTTCGACTACGCCTTGTATCGCAAGACCTTGGACGAGGCGAAGATCCCCCATCTGCTGTTGGAGTTCGAAGAAAAGACGTGGATTTTTGATCGTGCCCGTTCCGAAGCGGAGACATTCGTGGAGTCACTTTTGTTCGACTGACGGTAAAACGGCAGCTCGATGAAGGAGTCTAGTCATGGCGCAAGTCACACCGAAGAGCGATTATCAGGGACGCATCCACAACCTTCAGAAAGACATGATCGGCCGTTACTATGCCAGATTGACCGCGGCGGCAGAAGGCAAGGGCGACAAGGCCATCTACATGCTGATCAGCGGCAATCCCGTGGAGCTGATCGAGGCTTTTGACATGATCCCGGTTTATCCGGAGGTCAACGCCCTGCAATTGGCCGTGAAGAAACAGTCTTTGCCCCTCATCCTGGCGGCCGAGGAAATGGGTTACTCCACGGACAACTGCGCCTACGTAAAGGCCGACGTCGGAATGTATTTTGCCGGTCGCAAGACGCCTTTCGCCACCATTCCCGAGCCCGATTTGCTCTTGTGTAACTACGTCGGCTGCAACGTCTACCTGCAATGGTTCGAGCACCTGGCCGAGTACTCCAAAGCTCCGATCTACAATCTGGACGTCCCGTTTTTCCGCACTGCGACAACTGATCCTCTCGAAGAGGACGTGAGCTATGTTGTCAAGCAGTTGGAGGAGCTCATCGAAGTACTGGAGCGGATGAGCGGCAAGAAGCTTGATTACAAGAAATTGCAGCGCATCATGGAGCTTTCCGGCGAGACCGGAGAGCTGTGGTCGGATATCAAGAAGCTCACGCAGGAGCGCCCCGCTCCCTTTGATGCCTATTTCGATTCCGTCATGATGATGGCTCCACTTTACTGCCTGCGCGGTACCGAGGACGGACTGCGGTTCTTTCGGGAAGCATACAAAGAGATGAAGCAGCGGGCGGACAACCATGAGGGGCCACTGCCGGAGGAAAAGTTCCGCGTCGTTATGGAGGGCCCCCCGCCGTGGCCCTTTCTGCGGCAGTTCCGTGACATGTTCAGCCGATGGGGTGCGGTGGCCATAGCGTCAACGTATTCGACCGTCGGGGGTATATGGGAGTTCGGCTTCCGGCACGATCCGCAGCGGCCTCTCGAGAGCATCGCTCGGCACATGCTGCAATGGAATGTGACGAACCGCAACTTCCTCCAGCGCTACAAGCAACTCAAGGATTACGTGGACGTTTGGGGCGCCGATGCGCTCGTCATCCATTCCGTGAAGAGCTGCAGATTGTTTTCAGCGGGCCAGGGCGACATGCGGGAGTACTTCACGAAAACATTGGGTGTGCCCACCTTGCTGATCGAATCGGATCTGGAAGACCCGCGGTATTTTTCCGAGGCGCAGTTGCGAAACCGCGTGGATGCATTCTTTGAATCGCTGGAGCACCAGAGAACGTTGGTCAAGAAGTAGAAATTCGGCCGTCGAACGCGGGCCGTGGTGAGCAGGGCAAGGAAAGGTAGGGTGGCATGATTTACGGAGGCGGAGTAGACGTCGGATCAACACAGACGAAAGCAATCATTTTGTCTGAGGACCGAAAGATTGTAGCTCGCTGCTTGATCAACACGGGAGCCAATGTTTCGATGGCGGCCGAACGCGCGTTCCGGGAGGCGGCAACCTCTGCCGGCATCGCTCCCGAAAGCATCGCCTACGTCGTGGGGACGGGCTATGGGCGCTACAAGGTGAATTTCGGCAACGCTCAAATCACCGAGATCTCCTGTCACGCCCGTGGCGCCAATCTTCTGTTTCCCAAAACTCGCACCGTGATCGACATGGGCGGCCAGGATGCCAAGGGAATCCGGGTAGGCGAAGACGGAGACGTCAAGGACTTCGTGATGAACGACAAGTGCGCGGCGGGCACCGGGCGTTTTCTTTCAAACGCGGCGGAAACCGTTGGTCTCGGCCTGGACCAGATAGGACCGATTTCGCTCGGTGCAAAGAAACCCGTGCGGTTGAGCACGGTCTGCGCCGTATTCGTGGAGTCGGATATCATGTCCTACCTGGCGGAAGGGAAGACTGTGCCAGACATTCTGGGCGGCGTCCATAACGCCATCGCGGCTCGCACCGTGGCCCTAGTACGCCGAGTGGGAATCGATCCTGAGGTCACCTTCACGGGCGGGGTGTCCCGGAACATCGGGATGGTGAAGGCGCTTGAGGAAAAGCTGGGCGTGCCCGTCAACGTTTGCGACGATTCGCACTACATCGGCGCGATTGGTGCAGCGATTTTCGCGCTGGAGCGGGCATTGGGCGGCGTTTCCGCCGGTTCGGGAAAGCCGGACCAGGTTCACGCAGGGACGCCGAAGTCATCGCTGCCGATTGTCGGCGCGCAGTAAAGGACTCGAATCATAGTGAAAGAGACGGAGGTGTTCCATGGCTTATGTAGCGGGAATTGATATCGGATCCAGGGGCACCAAAGCAGTGATCTTAGATGAATCGCGGCACGTGTGCGGGACCGCGCTCGTAAAAACCCGGCCGGATTTTCCCGGAGTAGCCAAGGAAGCGATGGAACAGGCACTCGCCCAGGCTGGCGGCCGCATGGAAGACGTGAAGTATGTGACCACGACCGGCTTGGGACGATACAACGTCCCTTTCCGTGATCTCCAAATTACGGACATTACTTGCGCTGCGCGGGGAGCGGAGTTTCTTTTCCCCAACACGGCCTGCGTGCTCGACGTGGGCGGACAAAGCACCCGTGCCATCCGGTTGCGCGAAGGCGGCAAGGTGAAGGAATTCAAATCCAACGACAAGTGCGCGGCCGGTTCGGGAGGATTCCTCGAGCGCGCCGCGCATTATCTGGAGATCCCTCTCGATCAGCTTGGTCCCCTCTCCATGGGTTCGGAGAAGCCCACGATGATCAGCAGCGTCTGCGCCGTGCTGGCGGAATCGGAAATCATCAACCTCGTCAGCGACGGGCAAAGCGTCGAGAACATCATTCGCGGCATCCACAATTCGCTTGCTTCGCGATCCAAGGCTTTGCTCGCCCGTGTGGGGCTTGAAGATGAGGTCACCTTCGTCGGCGGCGTGGCGCGCCAGAACGGAATGGTGAAGGCTCTAAAGGACACGATCGGCCGTCAAGTGAATGTCAGCGATCAACCGGACATGGTCGCCGCTCTTGGAGCCGCGTTGCTGGCCCACCAGCGCTTGCAGAAGCTCGGTGGAATACGTGCCAACGAACAGGATCCGGACCTTAACGTTGGTTAGAAACGCAAGATGCTTGGCACTGTCTTCACGCGGTTGTTTTCACAATGAAGGGAAGCGAACGAATGCTGATCAATCGAAGGCACGTCCAAATCGAATGGGGCGATTGCGATGCGGCGGGAACCGTCTTCTTCCCGCGTTACCTCGAGTACGGCGACGCGTGCACGAACGCTCTATTCGCACGGGCTGGGCTGTTCAAGCCGGTGATGCTCAAAACCTACAACATTATCGGCATCCCGTTAGTTGACTTGCATGCGCGATTCGTCGTGCCTTCCAATTTCGGCGATGAGGTGGTCTACGAAACGTCTATCTCCGAATGGGGGCGCAGCAGCTTTTTGGTCCAGCATAGAGTTTTCCTGCCCGACGGAGTCCTCGGCCTGGAGATTTTTGAGAGGCGCGTATGGGTCATGCGCGTAAGCGAAACCCCGGTCGCGTTCCGAAGCGAGCCGATTCCCGAGGAAGTGAAGAAAAGATTCACGGATCCGGTGCCCGCCACTGGCGTTTGAACCGCGAGGCCCGGTGTCCCGCAGTGGAGCGCTTGAGGATCTGATCATCTACAAAATTATTGCTTGCCCGTGATGAAGGTTGTGATCACGGCCTTCAAACGACCTCGTCGGTGTGCTGTGCCTCGCCAAAATTCTGCTCGGCTTTGAAATCAACAGCTTACGGCCGGGCGCCTACTGCGTGCTTATATGTTATTTGTGAGCGATGCTCCAAGATCTGAGGCTCGTTCTCGGCACCATTGCTCGTCTCTTTTGCACGCGGCATAGCCTCCTGCTGGAAAACCTAGCCCTACGCCAACAACTCGCGGTGTTC